>Ga0181529_10000078_pt1 | contig 121395 bp, 96 predicted proteins | sample PEATcosm2014_Bin_36_FD_119763 | JGI IMG/M metagenome (GOLD analysis project Ga0181529, IMG submission 119763) | Peatland microbial communities from MTU Mesocosm Facility, Houghton, MI, USA - PEATcosm2014_Bin10_30_metaG | ecosystem: Environmental > Terrestrial > Soil > Wetlands > Peat | place...
ATCGCTGCCGCGATTACAGCCGCAGCGTGAGCTCGCCGCCTGCCTGGAACGCAATGGGGCAATTGCGTGCCGCTGGGCTGCAAGATCAGGCGTAGCTGACCTCGTCTATTTTGCGTCTGGTCGGATCACCGCCTATCCGGACATTTGAGGTTGGTTAAGCACCCCCCAACCTCTCCGGGTGGATCAATTCGGAATGGACGGACCGAAAGGCCTGCAAACTGAAAAACTCGCCGAAGACCCGGTCCGAGGATTTTGTGCTGATTTGTGCTACTACCGTGGGCCTTATGGAGCTTTTTGAGATTTAGGAGATTGTAGAATCCGTAACTCAGTGTTTTCAGTGCCTCCAAGTGTCGGTGCCCCATCCTTGCGAGCTTTTCCTGGCGCAAGGCTGGGGCACCCGCTGTGTTTGGGGATACCTTGGGTGGGGCATCCGGCTCTAAACTCACTAGGAGAGGTGTTGCCGCTTTGAAGACATTATCCCGCTCTGCTGCTTCTGCGTTTGCTGTTCGTCGGTTTGGTGCTGGTGCGTTCCCTGTTGCCGCGTTTGCTTCCGCTGCTTTTCTTTTTGTGCTGCTTGCTGGGGTTGCGCCGTTGGCGCGGGCGCAGAAGCTGACGGCGGTGACTGGGCCTGCCGCGGCTCCGGTGTCGCTGGAAGATCGGCGCGCGGCTTTGAACGCGGTGTTCCACGACTACTGGGAGGATCAGCTCGAGCACGATCCGGAGTTCGCTTCCACGATCGGCGACACGCGCTACAACGACAAGATCAGCGACTACTCCGTCGCGGCCGTGAACGAGGAGCTGGAACACGAGCTGAACTTTTTGACGAAGCTGGCGGCGATTGACCCGTCGGGGTTGACCGACGCCGAGCAGACCAGCCGCGAACTGCTTCTGCGGACGCTGGCCGAGGACCAGGAGGCCGCGGACTTCAAGGAGTGGGAGATGCCGGTGACCCAGATGGACGGCATCTACAATACCTATCCGGAACTGGTGGCGGATCTGAGCTTCAAGACGGTGAAGGACTACGACGACTGGATTGCGCGTCTGCATGCGATTCCCGATGCGTTTGCGCAGGTGAGCGCGAATATGTCCATCGGGATGGAGGACGGGCGGGTTCCACCGAAGTACCTGCTGCAGAAGGCGGAGACGCAGGTGGAAGAGATGGCGGGCCAAAAGCCGGAGGATTCGCCGCTGGCGCTGCCGCTCAAAAAGTTCCCTGCGACCATGCCGGCGGCCGAGCAGGAGCGGATCAAGACGGAGATGCTGGCGGCGATTGGGAAAGAGGATTTGCCGGCCTATGCGCGCTTTGCGCGGTTCTTGAAGGTGAGCTACGTGCCGGCGGGGCGCGCGGAACTGGGGATCGGCGCGCTGCCCGACGGGGCCAAGTACTACCAGTTTTTGATCCGGCGGGAGACGACCACGGATTTGACGGCGGACCAGATTCACCAGATGGGATTGGACGAGGTGGAGAAGGACGAGGCCGCGATGCTGGCGATTGCCCAGAAGCTGGGGTTCAAGGATTTGGCTAGCTTCAGGGCCAGCCTGAAAACCAATCCCAGGCTGAAGGCCGCCTCGGCGGATGCGCTGCTCGCCGCCTACCGCGGGTATTTGACGCCGATGGAGGCGAAGCTGCCATCGTTGTTCGGGCGGCTGCCCAGGGCGCCCTTCGAGGTGGTGGCGATGCCGGACTATATGGCCAAAACCGCGCCGCCGGCCGATTACGACGAGGGATCGGCGGACGGGAGCCGGCCGGGACGGTTGCGGATCGACACCTACAACGCCACTGACCGCAACCTCTACGCGGTGGAGGCGATTGCCTACCACGAAGGGATTCCGGGCCATCACCTGCAGCTCTCGATTGCCCACGAACTGACCGATGTGCCGAGTTTTCGCAAGTACCAGGAATACACCGCGTTTGTTGAGGGGTGGGCGCTCTACGCCGAGCACCTGGGCAAGGATGCCGGGTTTTATCAGGATCCCTACTCCGACTACGGGCGGCTGGAAGCGGATGTGTGGCGGGGGATCAGGCTGGTAGAGGACACCGGCGTTCACTCCCAGCACTGGACGCGCCAGCAAATGGTGGATTACTTCCATGACCACTCGGCGATTGACGAGACGACCGTGCAGTCGGAGGTGGACAGATATGTTGCGTGGCCCGGACAGGCGCTGGCTTACAAGGTGGGTCAGTTAAAGATTCTGGAGCTGCGGGCGCGGGCGCAAAAGGCGCTGGGGGCCAAGTTCGACATACGGGCCTTTCACGATGAGGTGCTGGACTCGGGGGCGCTGCCGCTGGACGTGCTGGAGACGCGGTTGGATGCCTGGATTGCTGCCCAGCTCGCACACTAGGTGTTCGTTGCGCAACCCGAGTACGCAGAGATGGGGAGATGAGGTCAAGCGTGAAAGCAATCAAGAATCAACAGAACCCGGACGGCGGGAGTATGACGCGCAGGAGTTTTGTGGAGGGCGCGGCGGCGCTGGCTCTGGCGGGTTCGGTGCGGGCGCGGGCGCTCTCGTTCTCCCCGGTGGAGCAGAGTTCGGCCGGCGACGCGAAGCTGAGTTCGCTGTTGCAAATTGAACTTCCCGATCCCGCCATCGTGGAGTCTTTTTGGATTGCCGCGAAGCTGGTGAACGATATGCGCAATCTGGCCACGGGGTACTACGGCAAGGAGGGCTGGCTCAGCGTTTCAGATGGCAAGGTGCAGCCGCAGCACAGCTACGATCTGCGCGATTTCCGCTATGGACCGAAGCTGGCTGCTTACCTCTACGGGGACGATCCTCATTTTGCCATGGAGATGGGCAAGCGCATCTTTCAGGATCAGACCGACCCCAAGGATGGGCGCCTGCTGTGGGATCCCAAAGGACAGACGGCGATCCACCTGGCGCAGGTGGTCAAACACTTCAACGATTATGTGGTGTACGCGGGGCAAGAGGAACTCGTGCGTGAGAACTGGAACCGGCTGACGCAGATGGCGCGTTATTCGCTGGCGATGTACGACCGCGAAAACGATGGCTTGATCAAACAGGGTCCGCTAGTGAGCGATCACTTCTGGGCCCTGATTGTGGGCGAAGTGGGTAATTTCGCGGCGGTCGATCACTGCTCAGACGACGTGGTGGTGGTGGCCACGATGGAGGTGTGCGAGTTTCTGGGATTGATGGCGCGCTACGCGGCGCAACATCAACTGGGCGATGCCGATTGGTTTGCGGAACGGGCGCATCAATTTCACGAGGCGATCGAGACCCAGGCTTTCGATACCACGGCCGGCTACTACTATCTGCTGCGGCGTACGGCTCAGAACCGCTGGTATCACAGTTTGAACGGAATCAGCGAGGATAGCCGGGAGCTGGACGTGACCCCGTACTACTCCTCGATTGTGAGCGGAAACTGGTCGCGGGCGATGAACGTGGCCAATTATGCGCGCACGGTGCTGATCGAGGATGGCATCTTTCCGATGCCGCTGGATTATCCGACGTATAGCTGGTCTTCGCCCAACTATCGAGGGCCTTTCAGCCATATCCCGGGCGCGGCCTGGGAAGAAGCGTATTACAACTGCGTGCGCGCCTGGTCCCACTGCCGCATGCTCGATGCGGCGTATGAGGCGGTGCGGCGGCGCAGCGTGGCGATTGCACGCGAACAGGATTGCAGAGAGTCTTATACGCACGACGGGCAGGGGCGAGGGCGCGATCGCTACGGAATCTCGGCCGCGGGGCACGTAAGCGCGATTATCGAGGGGTTGTTCGGGATTTTGCCCTCGGGCTTTGGATTCGACGAAGTGAACATCTCCCCCAGTTTTCCCCTCAAGTGGGCCAACGCGGGGCCGGTTGCGCTGCAAATGCCTCTGCCCGGCGGGGGGTTCCTTAAATGTGGCTGGTCATGCGACCTGGGTGCCCGAGCCGTTGAATTCACCATTGAATCGGACCGCGAGCGGATGGGGAATTTCCGCATTTTTGTTCCGGGACCGATTGCCAGCATCGATTGGAGCGGAGAGAATATTCCCACCAATCTGATTGATATGGCTCCCCAGGTCGGCAAGGGTGTGTTCGCGGTGATGCACAGGCGGTTCCATAAGGATAAGCTCCGCATCGTCTTTCAGACCTGCGATGTGCAGGGATTGCCCCCCGCGTCTTGCGGGATGACGACTTAGAGCCCCGAGGCGCATTTCAAAATGGGGATTGTGGTTTGTGAGGGCCTGCGGCGGGGGTCGGGCCTGTGCATGATATTCTTAGCAGTTCCTTTTGGCGATGGCCGTGAGGTCACCCTATTTTCGTTCCTGGTGCGGGATCCGCACTGGGTGGAGAGAGAGCAATGAAACGAGTCTTTGTCCTTGCCTTATTTGCCTGCGCCTACGCGGCGGGAACTTACGCCCAGGCTGTGAACACCACGATTTGCGCGATTGTGAAAAGCCCCCAGTCGTTCAATGGGAAAATGGTACAAATCACAGGCACGGTGGTGGTCGGATTCGATCAGTTCATCGTGAAAGATCCCGGGGGTTGCGGGTACCCGGTGGACGGCATCTGGATTGATTATCCAGAGGGCACCAAGGGCAAGGCGGGCCCGGTCGCGGTGGTGGTCATCCAGCCGGCGCGCAACTTTAGCGGCGACTACACGGCTCCCACGCGGGCGGCGGTCTCGCTGGACAAGAACAACAAGGAGTTCAAACAGTTCGATTCGCTGCTGGCGCAGCCGCACAACAAGGGCGGAAGCCTGTGCGTCGGATGCGCGCGGAACGAGGTGACGGCCACGCTGGTGGGACGGCTGGACTCGGTGGAAGACGCCAGCCTTCAGCGGGATAAGACAGGCAAGGTGATCAGCTTTGGCGGTTTTGGGAACCTGAATGCCTACCCGGCGCGGCTTATGCTTTCGTCGGTGACGGGCGTGACGGCGAAGCCCGTAGACTACTCCAAAGCGGACGAAGCATCGAAGAACGAGGCGGTCGCGCTGGCCACCACGGATGACTTTTTCGATCCGGTTGTGGCGGCCCAGAAGACGGCCGTGGGCATGGGCGCAAACCCCACAGGCGCCCAGTTGGTGAAGGATGCCGACCTGTTCGGGAAAAGCAGCGCCACCAACGGCGTGATCCTGAATTCCGGGCCGACGAACGAGGCCTCGGCGAAGTATGAAGTGAAGGGCGCCAAGGAATCCACGGACGGGGTTCTGTACAACTGCATCTTTAACTCGGGCCGGCTTGAAGGCATCACAGAGGAGTGGGCGATCCTGCACATGGGCCAGCATATTTCAGATTTGCGGGAATCGCCCGTGAACCTGGGCGAGCCTCCGCTGTACATCCTGGAGTACAACGCATGGATGGCGAGCGCGGCCGCCGCGGTGGGCTCCGGAGTGAAATATGTAACGCTGCCGGGTGGCATCCTGCTTTGGGACAACGAGTGGTCGGCGGCGGATCGCGACGCAAAGATGCAAGATGCGCTGAAGAACTATCTTGGCAGCGAGGCGGCGCTGAACCGGTAGGATAGAGGCAGGGACTAAAGCAGATTCGGAAATGGTGTAGACCGATGGGCTTTCCCTCCGGGGCTAAAGCTCATTGATTTTATGGTGTTTTGCGGCACGGCTAAGGCCGTGCCCTTTCAAAACTTGTCTGCACTCAATGCAAAAATGATCTAGGGACTAAGCACTGATGGACCAGGGACTTTGGTTGCGGCGCTGGTGTGTCGCGGTTGAGTTCGCGTCCTGAAAGCCGCTTGGGCGCTGACTGCGACAGGGAGAAAACAAGAGATGGCAGAGATTTCCGTAGGGACCACAGAAGTACCCGCACAGTTGCCCAACGTTCGCGTCGCGGTTCTGGGCGCGGGCAAGATGGGCGGCATTTTGCTGCAGGCGTTTTTGAAGGAGAACCTGTTTTCTCCGGATCTGATTCACGCCACGGTGGGCCACGCGGAGCGGGCGCGGGCTCTGAGCACGCAGTGGGGCGTGGACGTAAGCACCGACAACCTGAAGGCGGCCAGCCAGGCGGACCTGATCCTGATTGGCGTGAAGCCGTTCCAGGTGCCCGACCTGATAGCCGAGATCAAGCCCGCGCTCACGCCGGCCAAGACGATTGTTTCGTTTGCAGCGTCGGTGAAGACGCGTTCGATTGAAGAGGGCGCGGACATGGAGATCGCGGTGGTGCGGGCCATGCCCAATACGCCGTCGGCTTTGGGCGCAGGGGCGGCGGCACTGTGCCGCGGCCGGTTTGTCTCCAACGCAACCATGGAGCTGGCGCAGCGCATTTTTGAGACCGTCGGCCGCACGGTGGTGGTGGACGAGAAGCACATGGACGCCGTGACCGGGCTCTCGGGCTCGGGACCGGCCTACGTGTACATCATCATCGAGGCGCTGGCCGAAGCGGGAGTAAAAGTGGGTCTGCCGCGCGAGACGGCGACGCAACTGGCGGCCCAGACCGCGTACGGGGCGGCCAAGATGGTTCTCGAGACCGGCTACCATCCAGCTCTGCTGAAGGACGCGGTGACCACCCCGGCCGGATGCACGATCGACGGCATTTTGGAGCTGGAAGAGGGCGGGCTGCGGGTGACGCTGATCAAAGCCGTGATGCGGGCTACAGAACGGGCGCGCCAGTTGGCGGCGGAGTGAAAAAGCAAGAAACCGGAGTAAGAATCCCAGGAACAAGGCCGGCTTCTTTCCTTGCCTGCTGACCTGTTAAGCTGCTTTCTTGCCGATACAGCGTCCAACCTGGCTGCCTTCTTACCTGCCTGAGCTTGACGGCCTGCGCGGGCTGGCGATTCTGTGGGTGGTTCTCTACCACTGCCATCCAAGGCTCGTGGGCACGTGGATCGATTACGCCGCGGTATGGGGATGGGCGGGCGTCATCCTGTTCTTCCTGCTGTCGGGATTCCTGATTACTTCCATTTTGCTCACCACGCGGGACCGTCCGCACTACTTTCACAACTTTCATGCGCGGCGTGCCCTGCGAATCTGGCCGGTGTACCTGCTGGTGCTGGCCGTCTGCTACCTCAACGCGCCGTGGTTCATCGGCCTGCCGGTAGGTCAGGCGGTGAAGACGGCGCCGTGGCTGGCCTACCTGTTTTGCGTGCAGAACCTGTTCCACCTGACGCTCCCGCCGGCGCTGGGGCCGACGTGGGCTCTGGCGATCGAGGAGCAGTACTACTTTGTGTGGGCGCCGCTGGTGCGCTGGCTGCGGCGGCCATGGATGCTGGCGGCGGTGCTTTCGTCCGCGCTGCTAGCTTCTCCGCTGCTGCGTCTGGAGCATTACGCGTGGCTGACGCCGACCCACACGCTGATTCACCTGGATGGGCTTGCGTTGGGCAGCCTGATGGCCATCGCGCTGCATACCCTGCCACTGGGCCGGCGGGTGTGGCTCTGGATGGGGCTGGCTGGACTGGCAGCGGGCATTACCGCGGCGGCTACGGTTGCCGGGGGCACGGCATTTCTCGACTCGGCGCTTGCGCTTGGCTTTGGGGGCGGGGTGCTGGCGCTGATTGCCTCAACAGGCGCGCGGAACCCGGTGAACATGGCCCTCAAGAGCGGGCCGCTGGCCTTTTATGGGCGCATCAGCTATGGGCTCTACATGACGCACATCTCGGTGTTCATTTATTTCGGCTGGTTCGACCTGCGCATGGACCCCTACGGGGCGGCCGGAAACCTGGGAGTGGTCGCGTTCCGGCTGGCGGCCAGCACGGCGGTGGCCACGGTGCTGTGGTACGGATTCGAGTCGCAGATATTGAAGCTGAAACGATATTTCTAGAGCGGTGTCTGGAGCTCGGAGCCTATCTCGAGCGGTCGCTACTGTGGAACCGCCCTAGCGCGGCCAGCGCCCGAGGATAACAAACACGGCTAGCAGAAACAGGGTTACGTCGGGGGCGGCTTCTTCGCGGCGGCTCAGGTGGTAGATGCCGGCCAGCACCATGATGAGAGCCAGGCCGGAGGCGGCCAAGCGGACCAGCAGATGATCCGGCAGCAGAACGGCCGGGGTGAAGCTGGCGGGCAGGATGACACCGACGGCTCCCAGTATCTCCGCAATACCGATGAAGGTGGCGACTCCGCGGCCCACGCCCGCCGGCCCCTTGGAGCGGTTCTCCAATATGCCCATCACGCGATGGTAAGCAAACAGCTTGCCGGCGCCGGTCGAGACAAAGACCACGGCCAGGATGATCTGGGCAATCCAAAGCAGACCGTCCATCGCTTCACTTGCCTTTCGTCGTGCGCGCGCCGCGTGCAACGGCGAGTTGTGTTGCCCCCGATTGAAGCGCGGAAGGGAGTTGGATGTCAAGGTGGGTTCGAACATCGTTCAGGGGTCAGGTACTAGAAAAGTGGGATCGCGTCTGCGTCATCACGTAATCCCGGCGAATGGAGCTTGAAAAGTGGCGAAGACGTTGCCCGTCTTGAGATAGGACGAAGGTTTACCGGCCCTATTTTCCTGGGCAGGAGGAGCACGGCCAAAGCCATTTGTCGATGCGGCCTGGAGTTCTCGATCCGCGCGCACCGCCGGATTCTTGCCCGGAATCGGCATTTTCCGTAGAATTCAGAGGCTATTCGGAGACACCCATGCGCCTCTTTGCTTTCACTCTCGCTCTGCTGGCCATGCTGGGCAGTGGATACGGTCAGGCTCCCCGGTTGAGTCGATGGCAGATCGTCGGCCCCGGCGGCGGGGGAACCATGATCGCTCCCACCATCAGCCCGCGCGACTCGAAGCTGGTCTTCGTGCACTGCGACATGACGGGCGGATACATTTCCGAAGACGGCGGCAGTTCCTGGAGGATGTTCAACCTGCGGGGAAATGTGACCATGGTCGCGCTCGATCCCAACCACGGGGACGTTGTCTATGCAGGCAGCAACACCGCGCTTTGGCGGAGTGAGGATCGCGGAAAGTCCTGGAGCATGATCTTTCCCGACCCCGCAAAAAACACCGTCGAACACCAGCACGCCGATGAAGCCCAGTATTCCCTTACGTCGGATGATCCTGCTTATCCCGGCGGCCGGCTCACGGCCATTGCGGTCAGCGCCACAAACTCCGATCATCTCTACGCCGCATTCGGCCAAGGCCGCCAGGGTCCCGCGGTTTACCACTCACTCGACCGTGGCCGCTCCTGGCAACGGCTTGCGGCTCTGCCGGAGGAGGCGCTTCTGCTGGCGCCGGGGCCGGCCGGTTTGCAGGCCGTGGCCGGACACGCTGTGTACACCATCTCCGCTGGCGGTCAAGTCACCGAAGGTGCGGCCCTGGGCTCCCCTATCCATGCCGCCGGCTCCGGTCGGGCGCCCGCGGCACAATGGTTCTGGGCCACCACTCAGGATGGAAGGCTCTATGTCTCCGAGAACGGCGGTGCGCGCTGGCGCGAGGCGACGCCGAGCCTGGGCCGGCAGTCGGGAAGGTTCGAGGCCATCGCCGCCGCCGAGCGCCACCCCGAAGTGGCCTATGTGGGCTTTCGCGGCCTGCAACTGGGCGATGGTGCCCACAACCGCTTCAATGGCATTGCCAAAACCTCCGACGGAGGACGCTCCTGGAAGATCGTCTTCAAGGAGTCGGATCATCCCGCCGCCAACCTGAAGGCCTCCTGGATCGAGCAGCGTGCCACCGAGGACGTAGCGAACTGGCGGAAGCTCAACGTTGACGAGGGAGACATCTGGTTCGACTCGCCCTATAGCCTGGGCGTGGCTCCAAACGATCCCGGCCTGGTCTACGCAACCGATCTGTTTCGCGCCTATCGCAGCAGCGACGGCGGCGCCACCTGGCAACAAGTCAACTCCACGCAGCCCGCCCCGGATCTCTGGCGCAGCCGCGGGCTCGACGTAACCACCAACTACGGTGTCCAATTCGATCCCTTCGATTCCCGCCACCTCTATATCGATTACACCGATATCGGTTTGTTCCAGAGCTGGGATGGCGGTTCGACCTGGAGAAGCACATCCGAAGGTGTCCCGGCGCAATGGCGCAACACCGCTTACTGGTTGGCGTTCGATCCCGCGGTGAAGGGGCTGATGTGGGGCGCCTTCAGCGGAATGCACGATCTGCCTCGTACCAAGATGTGGATGAAGCAGGATTTCAACCGCGCCAGGCAGGGAGGCGTGGGCCTGTCCGTCGATGGAGGGTTGCATTGGACGCCCTCGAATCTGGGCATGCCCCCGGGGCCGGTCACCCATATCCTGCTCGATCCCGAAAGTCCCCCGGGGCGCCGGACTCTCTACGCAACCAGTTTTGGGACTGGAGTCTTCAAGTCCGTCGACAACGGCAAAAGCTGGACCCTCAAGAACCGCGGTATTCAAGAGGAGAACCCCTACGCCTGGCGGATCGTTCGCGCCGATTCCGGAACCCTGTATCTTGTGGTTGCGCGAAGCAACGATGGAAACTACGGCAGAATCACGGGCAGCGGAGCCATTTACGCCTCCACCGACAAGGCCGAGCACTGGAGCAGGATCAACCTGCCCGTCGGAACCAATGGACCCACGGGACTGGCCGTGGACCCGCGCGATGAACGCCGTCTCTACTTGTCCGCATGGGGACAGAACCGCCCCGATGCCGATGCCGACACCGGCGGCGGCGTCTTTCTTTCCACCGATGGTGGCCAATCCTGGTCGCAGATCTTCAAGGATAACCAGCGTATTTACGACGTGACTGGCGATCCGCGAAACCCCGAAACCTTCTATCTCTGCGGATTTGGGGCAACCGCCTATCGCTCTGACGATCGCGGCCATCAATGGAGCCCCATCCGGGGCTTCAACTTCTGGTGGGGACATCGCATCATCCCGGATCCAAATGATCCGGCGATGATCTACGTCACCACCTTCGGAGGCGGTGTCTGGCACGGTCCCGCCGCCGGCGATCCCGCTGCCCCAGAGGAGATTTTGACCCCCGTTCCCGTAGCGCGCTGAACTACAGCGCTAGTTCGACCCGAAAAGCGCCGCCGTTGCCACTCTGATTTCACGCCAGCCAGACCGCACCTTTCAAAGCGCGCGGATCGAGAGAATTGTCCTCTGCGCACCAAGCTCGCCGAGGCGAGTCAGGATGCTGAAGATGACAGCGCAGTGATGATGTGAACTTCTAGGACAGACCCACTACCCCTGACCCCTGATCCCTGCTCGGCACGTGAAAGGAGCTTACCGCTTATCGGCGGCGGAGGAGATTTTTGCTTCGGCTTCGGCGATTACGCGGAGGGCATCGGTGTAGGCGTCTTCGCTTTCGCCGGCTTCCTTCCACATCTTCAGGCCGCGGTCCAGTTGCTGCTCGGCCCGGGGCACATCGATCTCTTCAGGCTTGAGGGCGTCGGAGGCCAGAATCGTGACGCGCTCCGGAAGCACTTCCACAAAGCCCCAACTGACGTTGTAGCGGGATGAGTCCTGGGAGCTGCCGTCTTGAATGGCGGCGCCTCTATGGACGATCACGTCGCCTGCGCCGAGCTCTGCCATCAGCGGCGCGTGACCGTAGAGCACCTCGAAGTAGCCGTTCTTGGCCGGCAGCTCGACCGCCGTGGCAGGGCTTTCGAACAGAACACGCTCGGGAGTGACCAGCCGCACGCGAATTTGATTTGCCTCGTCGGACATGGGGCTCCTTTCAGTCGCCCAGGGGGCAGGGATTAGGAACTGGGGACTGGAAAAGACAACCCTTAAATCGCGCCGGCCGTCCGGCAGTCCCTTCGTCCCTTGTCCCTCAGTCCCTGCTTTCCTATACCGTCGCCTTCAGTTTCTCGGCGGTTTCCAGCACTTCCTCGATCGCGCCCTTCATGTAGAAGGCCTGCTCGGGAATGTCGTCGTACTTGCCGGCGATGATCTCCTTGAAGCTGCGCACCGTGTCGGCAACCTTGACGTAAGCGCCGGGAATGCCGGTGAACTGCTCGGCCACGTGGAAGGGCTGCGACAAAAACTTCTGCACCTTGCGGGCGCGGGCCACGGTCAGCTTGTCTTCTTCTGAAAGCTCGTCGATGCCCAGGATGGCGATGATGTCCTGCAGGTCTTTGTAGCGCTGCAGAATGCGCTTGACGCCCTGGGCTACATCGTAATGATCCTGACCCACGATGCGCGCGGAAAGAATGCGCGAGGTGGAGGCCAGCGGATCGACGGCCGGATAAATGCCCAGCTCCGATAGCGGTCGCGACAGGACGGTGGTCGCGTCCAGGTGAGCGAAGGTGGTCGCCGGTGCGGGATCGGTCAAATCGTCGGCGGGCACGTAGACGGCCTGCACCGAGGTGACAGAACCCTTGCTGGTGGAGGTGATGCGCTCCTGCAGCTCGCCCATTTCCGTGGCCAGGTTGGGCTGGTAGCCCACGGCCGAGGGCATGCGCCCCAGCAGCGTTGAAACCTCGGAGCCGGCCTGCGTAAACCGGAAGATGTTGTCGATAAAGAGCAGCGTGTCCGACCCTTCGACGTCACGGAAGTACTCAGCGACGGTGAGCGCGCTCAGGGCCACGCGCAGGCGCGCTCCGGGCGGCTCGGTCATCTGGCCGTAGACCAGGGCGCACTTTGAGGCGGCCCAGTCGCCGGGCTTGATGACGCCGGACTCGGTCATTTCCAGCCACAGGTCGTTGCCCTCGCGGGTGCGTTCGCCCACGCCGCCGAACACCGAGTAGCCGCCGTGGTTCTTGGCCACGTTGTTGATCAATTCCATAATGACGACGGTCTTGCCCACGCCGGCGCCGCCGAACAGGCCGATCTTGCCGCCCTTCAAAAAGGGCTGGATGAGGTCGATGACCTTGATGCCGGTCTCGAACATCTCTTCGTGGGTCGACTGCTCGTCAAACAGCGGAGCCGGACGGTGAATGGGCATGCGCGTCTTTTCGCCGATGGGGCCCAGCTCGTCCACCGGCTCGCCGATCACGTTGATCACGCGGCCCAGCGTCTCTTTGCCCACCGGCATGCGGATGGGACCGCCAAGGTCGATGGCGCTCATGCCGCGGACCATGCCGTCGGTCGCTTCCATGGCCACCGTGCGCACTCGGCCCTCGCCCAGGTGCTGCTGCACTTCGAGGATCACGCTGATGGGCGTGGGGACGGTAAAGCCGTCGCTGGTGACGCGCAACGCCTGATAGATGGGCGGCATCGTCGCTTCTTCAAACTGCACGTCTACGGCGGGGCCGGAGACCTGAATTACCTTGCCGATGTTCTCTGCCATTTTTTCTGCCTTTTCGTCTGCATCAATTCCAAATCCCGGGTTGCATTTCCTCAGCGGCTCAAGCCCGCCTTGGTTTTGCCATTTATGCCGCACGGCTAAAACCCTGCCGGCAGCCGGCAGCTGATTTTTTTAAAGCGCAGCCGCTCCACTCACAATCTCGATAATCTCCTTGGTGATGGCCGCCTGGCGCACGCGGTTCATGTGCAGCGTGAGCGAGTCGATCATGTCAGAGGCGTTGTTGGTTGCCGAGTCCATTGCCGTCATGCGGGCCGCGTGTTCGGCGGCGACTGACTCCGTCATGGCGTGGTAGAGCACGGAAAAAACAAATTGCGGCAACAGGCCGTTGAACAGTTCCCCGGCCGGCTGCTCATAGATGTAATCACAATTGGCGGTGCCGAATTTCCTGGCTTCCTCGTCGGCCTCGCTGGTGTCGGCCGGCTCCAGCTCGATGCCCGCCGAACGGGCGGCCTCGGCAGCGCGCTCTTTCTCTTCGATCGTGGGCTCCACGGCGCCGGTAATCTGCGGGCTGCCGATCTCAATGAGCGGAAGAAGCTTTTCGACCACCAGGCGCTGCTGGATCACCGACTTGAACTCGTTGTAGACGATGTAGACGGCGTCAATCTCCTCGCAGACGTAGCGGGCGATCACGCTCTCAGCCAGCTCGTGGACCCGGCTCTGTTCAAGCTTCAGCAGCATGCCGGGATGGTCGCCGGTAATCTCGACGGGCGCCCTGCGTTCCCTCACCCGGCGGGTGTTGCCCTCGGTGTCGGTCTGCTCCACATACGCGGCCTCCGGAAAACGGCGCCGCATCATGTCGCGTGCCTTGCGGCCCACGGCCTCCACGTCGATCTGCTTGTCGGCGTTGCCGGCGATGAACTGGAAGGCCGTCTTGAGAATGTTGGCGTTGAAGGCGCCGGCAAAACCCTTGTCGCCGCTGACGACGATGAGCAACACGCGTTTTTCGGGCCGGGTGATGAACAGCGGATGGCGCAGATTGCCGGTGCCGGGATCGAACAGCTCAATGCGGCGGGTCAGCGATTCCAGCACGCTGGTAATCATTTTGGCGTAGGGCCGGGCGGCGAGCGCCCGCTCCTGCGCGCGCCGCAGCTTGGCCGCCGAAACCATCTTCATGGCCTTGGTGATCTGCCGCGTGTTCTTCACGCTGCGGATGCGACGCCGTAGATCTAAGACATTAGCCATAGTCGGTTCAGTTGCCTTCCGTTAATGCCCGGTTGACCTGGTCGGTAAAGTCAGTCGAGCATAAGCTCTGCATCTAGCAGTACTGACTGAATCCTGCCGCTACGCCGTAGCCGCAACTGCCAGCTCCGCCTTGAAATTCGCGGAGTATTCCTTCAGCGCTGCGTGCAGGCGGGCGCGGATGTCGTCGTCGATCTGCTTCTTTGTTGTCAGGTCGGCGACCAGCGCACTCTGCGCGCTGTCGAAATACTTGTAGAGGCCGTCTTCGAAGGCGCGGATCTCTGAAACTTTCAAATCGTCGAGATAGCCCTGCGTGCCGGCGAACAGCACCACCGCCTGCTGCTGCCAGGTGAGCGGCTGGAACTGCGGCTGCTTCAGCAGTTCGGTGAGGCGCTGGCCGCGGTTCAACTGCTTCTGGGTCAGCGGATCGAGGTCGGAGCCGAACTGCGCGAAGGCCGCGAGCTCGCGATACTGCGCCAGGTCCAGCTTGAGCGTGGAGCCCACCTGCTTGACCGCCTTGATGGCCGCCGAAAAGCCCACGCGCGAAACCGAGAGACCGACGTTGACCGCGGGCCGCACGCCGGAGTTGAATAGATCGGTTTCAAGAAAGATCTGCCCGTCGGTAATCGAGATCACGTTGGTGGGAATGTAGGCCGAGACGTCGCCGGCCTGGGTTTCGATGACCGGCAGCGCGGTGAGCGAACCGCCGCCGCGCTTGGCGCTCATCTTCGAGGAGCGCTCGAGCAGCCGGGAGTGGAGATAGAAGACGTCTCCCGGATAGGCTTCGCGGCCCGGCGGGCGGCGCAGCAGCAGCGAGATTTCGCGATAGGCCATGGCGTGCTTTGACAGATCGTCGTACATCACCAGCGCGTGACGGCCGGAGTCGCGGAAGTACTCGCCCATGGCGGTGGCCGCGTAGGGCGCGAGATAAAGCATGGGCGCGGGCTCTGAGGCGGAGGCGGCCACGATGATGGTGTGGCCCATGGCCCCGGCTTCGCTCAGCGTCTGCACCACCTGGGCGATCGACGAGCGCTTCTGGCCGATCGCGCAGTAGATACAGATCAGATCGTTTTTGGCGTTGTTGATGATGGTGTCAAGCAGCACGGCGGTTTTGCCCGTTTGCCGGTCGCCGATGATCAGCTCGCGCTGGCCGCGGCCGATCGGAATCATGGCGTCGATGGCCTTCAGACCCGTCGCCATGGGCTCGCGCACCGGCTGGCGGTCGATGATGCCCGGGGCCAGGCGCTCCACGGGGAGCGATTCCTTGCTGGCGATGGGGCCCTTGTCGTCGATGGGCATGCCGAGCGCGTTGACCACGCGGCCGATCAGGCCTTCGCCCACCGGCACTGAGAGAATGGTCCCGGTGCGCTTGACCTCGTTGCCTTCGCTCAGTTCGGTGTAGTCGCCCAGAATCACCGCGCCCACCGAATCCTCTTCGAGGCTCAGCGCCAGACCGGCGATGCCGTGCGGAAAGCTGAGCAGCTCCCCCGCCATCACCTTGTCCAACCCGTGCAGACGGGCAATCCCGTCGCCGAGCGATGTGATCGTCCCAACCTCGTCCACCTGGACCTTCGAATCGTAGTTCGCGATCTGCTCGCGAAGTAACTGCGTAATCTCGTCTGCCTTGATCTGAGCCATTTGCGTCCTTTGCAGGGGTCAGGGTTCAGGGATCAGGGTGCAGGGCCCGATGGCCGCTGTTTTCCGCTTTTCCCGATGAACCAACTGACTCCTTTGTCTCCCGAGTTCAAAATCTCTTGTTACCGAATTTCCCGTTCCTCAAAAAATCACCCAGGGCGGTTAGCTTCTCACCGGTCCTGATCCCTGATCCCAAGCCCCTGGTCCCAAGTCCCTCGTCGCTAGCCCCAAGTCCCAAGCCCAAGCCCAGGTCCCTGCCCTTCTCAGTCGGCAGTCAATGCTTCTTTCAACCGGTCCAAACGTCCGCGGACCGAACCGTCATAAACTGTGGAACCGATGCGGACCACCGTGCCGCCGAGGATCGAGGCGTCCTGCTTGAAGCTGGCCTCGATCTTTGAGCCGGCCAGTTTGGCGATCTCGGCCACCAGCGCGGCGCGTTGCTGGCCGTCGAGGGCGCGCGCGGTCACAATCTCCGCCGGGCGAATTCCCAACTGCTGCTGCAACAGGCTGCGCCAGGCCTCGGCAACCTCCGCCACATGGCCGATGCGATCGTTCGAGATGAGCACGGCGACCAGGTTGCGGAGCTCCTTTTGCATCTTCAATTTGGCGTTCAATTTGTCCAGAATCCCGATCTTCTCGTGCGCGGCAACGGCGGGATTCTCAAAAAAGTCGCGCAACTCGCGGCTGTCGGCCCAGGTGGCCAGAAAATCGCTGAATTGGCTGTCGAGAGCGGCGGTGTCGAGCTTTGCGGACGCGACCACATCGGCAAAGGCGCTGGCGTATCGGGCAACGAAGGCGGCCATCTAATTCTGCTCCCCTTGGTTTGCGTTCTGCTCCCCTTGGTGTGCGCCGCCATTGACGCTGTCGATGAACTCGGCAATCAGGGCGCGATCGGTTGCTGCCGTGACATCAAGCTGTTTGGCAGCCTGCTCAATGGCCAGATCGGCGGCAAAGTGACGCAACCCGCGCCGGACCTGGGCGGCGGCCACGTTCAGCTCCTGCTCGGCGGCCTGAACAATGCGGGCGCTCTCCTCGGCCATCGAAGCCTTGATGCGCGCTTCGTCTTCCAGGCTTTCCTGTTCCACCTGGGCGCGGAAGTTCTTGATCTCGTCGTCGAGGCCGGCCAGTTTTGCCTCCACCGCGCTGAGCCGCGCGTTGGCATCCTCCGTTGCCTGGCGCGCCGTCTTCAGGCTTTCGACCAGGGTCTGCGAGCGCTTGCGCAAGATCTTGGGCATAATCCGCGCAATCGGGATGCCGACCAAAAGCACAATGATGAGGAAGTTGGCGAACTCGAAGATCCCGGCCGTGCGCTCGACAGACAGATTGAAGGTTTTGGCGGCCCACTTGACGATGGGACCCTCAAGGAGGAAGACCTTATCCTGCTCTTCCTGCGAATTGGCGGCCTGCGAATTGGCGGCCTGGGAACTGGGGACGGCAGCCGGCGCCGCGGACTGTGCCGCCAGCCGCAGAGGCGCAACCCAGACGCCTGCGGCCGGCAGGGCAAAAAACAGCAGAGCTGGAAGAATGAAGCGACGGCGCTGAAGCTCGAGCAAATCTCTCAACGGGTACCCCCGGCGGTCGCGGGCAGCACCGCGCGCACAACCTGGCCGGCCAATTCGCCGGCGGAGCCGAGAATGGACTTTTTCGCCTTTTCGGCTTCGGCGTCCAGCTCGGCCCTGGCCTGGCTCACCTTGAGGCCTGAGGCCTTGCGGGCGGCATCGAGGGCCCCGTCGCGCTCTGTGTTCCACTGCTTCACCCGCTGCTCGCGCACCGTGTAGACTTCGGCGCGCGCCTGACGCAATTTTGACGCGTAGTCTGCCGCGCGGGCTTCGGCCTCGGCAATCGCCTTTTGCGCGTCTTCCATGGCGCCTTCGGTGAGGGCGCGGCGCTTTTTGAGCGTGGCCGTCAGCGGGCCCTGCACCAGAAACTGGTAGGCCACTACCAGCACCACGAACAGCAGCATTGTGGGAATAGCGCCCAGGAACATCGCTTCGAGTTGTTGGATGATCAGTTGCATGCTGGTTCCGGTTGACTCCGCCGGATGAGGCTTCCCCAGGCTAGTTTTTTTAATAGGTGGGACACAACTTTTGTATCAGGGGCAGCCCCTCAAGTCAACGAACTGGGGCCAATTGAACGGGGTCGTGTGATTCCTGTCACGGATTGGGAATTTTGCCCAAAAAAGAACTTGCTTTCGATGAAAACAGTCCTACACTAAAGCTACCACCTAGACCCGGACCAGGGTCCAGCGGACAGCCGGTTTCAGGAAGTCCTTCCACTCCTGACTCCGGCTGCCCGCCTCTTAATTTATGGGCAACTTTTAGTGCGGTTTCAGAATCGGTTTGCCCGGTTTGCCCTGTTGCGCTTTGTGCCGGGCCGCCCCTCCCCAGGCCGCCCTCCCCAGGCCGCCCTCCCCAGGCCGCCCTCCTTTGATGCCCGGCCGACTTGCGTGCCTTGTTTTCCGGGACCCTAAGGCTTTGCTCCCACGGCGTCCGTGTCTACCGTGAGCAAGCCTTGCGCGCGGAGCCAGTTTTCGAGCAGGCCGGGCCACTGGTCTAGCGCCGGGTCGCCGCTGCCGAGGCCGGTGCCATGGGGACCTTTGGCGAAGATGTGCATCTCCGACGGAACGCCCGCCTTGACCAGCGCCTCGAAGAAGCGCAGCGACTGCTCCACCGGGACCGTCTCGTCACTGAAGGTGTGATAGATGAAGGTGGGCGGCGTGTCCTTGGTGACAAACAGATCGGGCGAGTAGGCAGCCCGCAGCGCCTCGCACTTGTCCATTACATTGAAGAGCTTGCAGTAGGTAAGGTGCGAGGTGTCCGAGGAGATGGCGCCCAGCCAGGGATAGCCGAGCACGAGATAGTCGGGCCGGCTCGAGGCGCGGTCGATGGGATCCGCGGCGTCGGGGTTGCCGGGGACGAACTGGGTGCCCGCCAGCCCCACCAGGTGGCCCCCGGCCGAGAAGCCGATCATCACGATGCGATGGGGATCGATCTGGTAGTCGCGCGCCCGCGCCCGCACCAGTTCGACGGCGCGCCGGGCGTCCAGCAGCGGCACCGGCAGCAGGTAGCCGTGCGAGGAGAGCCGGTAACTGAGGATGAACGCGCAGAAGCCGCGGGCGGCAAACCAGTCAGCCACTTCCCGGCCCTCCAGATCGGCGGCTAGCCCGGCATAGGCGCCGCCGGGCGCGACGATCACCGCCGAGCCGTTGCCCGCGCCCTCGCGCGCCGGCACGATGGTGAGGGTGGGTATGTCGAAGCAAGTGGTTCCGGTGGCCTGGGGCGCGTTGCCCGGCCAGAGGCGAATGGTCTGGATATGGAGGAAGGTATTGTCATTGCCGGGCGTAGCGCAGTCTGAGGAAGTTTGTGCGTAAGCGGTCGAGCCAACAAACAGTCCTACCGCCAGGGTGGCAAGAAACAATCTCATCGAAGACCTCCGCAGGTTTCGGGAGAATTATAGAGGCAGGGGTCAAAGAGACGGCGGTTCCTGACCCCTGACCTCTGACCCCTGCCTTTTACAGCCACAGAGCCGTATGTCCCGGACAGGTATTGGCGGCTTGGGTGCTTAAGGTTTCTGCCAGTTGGAATCCGTGGCGGGCAAAGTAAAAGGCGGCGCCATGCACGCGCTCCTGCAAAATTCCCTGGGGATGGAGCGCCTGGACGATGGCCTGGGCATGGCGGCCGAGCGAAGCTTCCTTCTGGAGCTGAAAGTTGGCCGCGAGGGTGCGCAGGCGGTTCATCTGGTAGCGCATTTTGCCGGCCGCGGTCTCGGCGGACTGGCCCAGTCCGGCGTCGACCGAGTTCATCCACTCCAGCAGAGTGGTCAGTTCGGCATCGAAGGCGTTTCCGGCTGCCGCCAGCTTCCGCTTTCCCTCGACGGGCAGGTCTCGGGCGCCCAGCAACTGCGCCAGGGAGGGTTCGTCCTCGGCAAGCACCTGCGGCACGGTCAGTTCGTGTTTGGCCAGCAGCTCGGCGATGGCCGGCTCAATCAGCGTGGCGAAGAGGCGCGGCTGCGCGGGCGTCTGCCGGCCAAGAATGCGCTGGTAAAGCACCGAGGACTGGGCAAAGTAGGCGATCTCGGCCGGACCGCCGATGATGAGCGAGGTTGACAGCAAAAAATCCTGAAAAACCGGCCTGAGCAGCGCCGAGGGCGAGATGCGCTCCGGCTCGGCCTCCAGAATGCCCACCAGATCGGCAGTGGAGAAGCTTTGCTGCCCGGCCTGCCACAGTCCGTTGGGTTCGGCGGCGCTGGCAGCCATGCGCTTCAGGGCCTGGCGTGCGCCGGTTTGCTCGTCGATCAAGAACAGCAGACTCGCTTCCGGCGTCACCGCAACCTGGGCGTGATAGCCGGCCGCTTCAAGCTGCCCGTTGCGTTCCAGCAGGGCCTGGTGGAGCTCGTCTGCGCCTTCGATCGCGGCGCGGAGCACGGGCGCACCCACACGATGGAAGGGGCGGCTGCCCGCGTCGAGCATCAGCAGCCCTTGCGCGGCAAACACGGCGCCGTAAAAGCCGGCGAAGGCCTGGGCGAGGGTTCGGCCCGGACGGTAATTCTCCTTCAGCGCGTCCAGGGCGTCGCTGGGGCCGAGCAGTTCCCCGGCCTGCTCTACGAGCTGGGTGATCGAATCGTCGAGCACCCGTCCGCCCACAGGCCTTGCCCCGTCGGGCGCGGGTTCATACACCAGCTTGCGCAGTTCGCGGCGGGCTGGGAAGGTGACGTGATCGATCTCGGCAAAGTCGTGGTCTTCAGTCGCCAGCCAGAAGATGGGCGCGTGGGGATGGCCTGCGGCCGAAGCCTGGCGGGCGCGGGCGATGGCCGTTGCTGCCTTGTAGGGCGTAAACAGCGGACCGCCGAACAGCCCAACCTGCTGGCCGGTGACCACGGTTCCTGCGCCCTGGGCAAGCGCGGCGAGTGACCGGGCGGCTGCCGGCGAGGGATTCTGCGCAGCGAGCCCTTGAACCAGTTCAGTCCAGTGCGGCGGAAGGGACGGCCGCTGCTGCCAGCCTTCGCCCGCGGAGAGAGCGGCATGCAAGCTGCGCGCCGGCTCAGCCCCGGCGCAGTAATCAAGGAAGAGCCGGCTCATTGCCGGCATTACGGTCATCGGATAACAATCTGCGCTTGGCAACTCGTTCGCTTTCGGTAGTGCAGGTTCCCGGGGGCCTCGCTCGGGGATCTTGCCCGGGGATCTCGCTCGCCGGGCTTACTCGCCGGGTCCGGCTCCGTTGCGCCTTGCACCGGCCGGCGAAGGGCTGGTAAGCAAGCGGCCCGATCCGAGTGGAAAATGACTTCGGCTCAATTAAGGATGCCACGCCGGGCGGCATCGATGCAGAACTGCCTCTCTCTTCGGAAAAACTGACTGAGAAAAAAGTGGCAGCCGCGGCGCAATGCGTATACTCGGATTGAATTGTGCCCGAGGCCGTGCCGGCTCACCGGGCGCCGAGGAGAGAAGGTCAATGCCCAATGAAGAAAACGTAAAACCGGCGGCGTCCGCCGATGCCAAGGCGGCCAAACCCAAAAAAGCAAAGGCCTCCAAGGGCAAAAAAACGAAGGCCGCCAAAGCCGCTGCCCAGCCGAAGGCGGCCAGCACCGCAAAGACAAAGAAGACCGCAAAAGCAAACAAGACGGGCAAGCCGGAGAAAGCCGGCAAGACCCCAAAGGGCGCGAAGAAGGGCTTCACGGCGGAAGTGGTCGAAAAGGCCAAACTGGTCAGCTCCGTGACGGTCTATGAGGGGCCGCTGTTCCGCGTGCAGCACGACAAGCTGATCGAACCGGGCGGCCACACCAACGAGCGCGACGTCATCCGCCACAACGGCAGCGTGGTCATCCTGGCCCTGGACACCTCAAAAAGCAAAAAGAATCCCTGGCTGGTGATCGAGCGCCAGTACCGCCATGCGGCCAACCAGTTTCTCTGGGAGCTGCCGGCGGGCAAGCTCGATCCCGGCGAAGGGGCACTGGCCGGCGCCAGGCGCGAACTGGCCGAGGAGACCGGCTACAGCGCCAAAAAATGGAAGCCCCTCGTGACCTACTACGCGAGCCCGGGGTTTCTCGGCGAATCCATGATCGTCTTTCAGGCCGAGGGGCTGGTGGCGGGCGAAGCACGTCCCGAGGCGGACGAGAGAATCGAGTTCCGGCTCGTGAAACTCTCCGAGGTGCTCAAGATGATTGAAAAGGGCGCCATTCTGGATGGCAAGACCCTGACCAGCGTTCTGCTGTATGCGCGGCGGAACGGGAACAAGAGGAAAAAGTAGCCGCATCGCTTTGTTTTGGCGGGAGTTGCCTCGACGGGCCGGCGTTCTTCGCCGGCCCGTCTCACTTTGTGAACTGCTTTCGCGCTTGACGAATCAACCTTTCCGGGGGTTTCATCGTCTTAGCTGATATCGGTCTGAGGTTCCCCCTCGGCTCGACCGAATTCTCGCACAAACCCAAGGAAGGCAGGAACCTGTGGCTCAGTACAAAGGGAAGGTCAAGTGGTTTAACAACGCCAAGGGCTACGGATTCATCGGGCGCGAAGACGGGCCGGATGTATTTGTCCACTACTCCGCAATTCAGCTGGACGGATACAAAACGCTCAAGGAAGGCGATGATGTGGAATTCGACATCGTTGAGGGCCAGAAAGGCCCGCAGGCGGATTCCGTAATTCGCTTCAGAGACGCGGCCCACACCGCAGCGTAGTTCCGACGGCAGGTCGGGCGGCCAATCGAGGCCGTAACAAGACGGCCTGCGCGAAGCGTGCCTTGGCAGTCCCAATCCGTCACAATGACCCATCCGTCACATTTATAAAACCGGTTCCCCTTCAACTTTGCTCCAGTTCTTGCGCCGGCCGGGTGCCCCATGCCGGGTGCCCCATGTCTCGATCTTGAGACATGGGATGTACGATGTGGGCCGGGTGCCCCATGCCGGGTGCCCCATGTCTCGATCTTGAGACATGGGATGTACGCCGGGTGCCCCATGTCTCGATTTTGAGACATGGGATGTACGATGTGGGCATGACAAAGGGACTTGTTCGTTACCAGCAATGCGGCGGATTCCACTTCGTCACATTCAGCTGCTATCGGCGTCTGCCCTATCTGGGCTCGGCCGTGTCTCGAAATCTCTTTGAACAGTCTCTTGAAGTCATGCGTGTCCGCTACGAATTTCGCGTCATCGGGTATGTCCTGATGCCCGAACATATTCATATGCTGGTTAGTGAACCCGGCAAGGCCCTGCTGTCCAAAGCGATTCAGGCGCTTAAATTATCCGTATCCGTCCAGAGCCGCGAACGCCCATTCTGGCAAGCCCGGTACTATGACTTCAATGTGCGCAGCGAAGAAAAGCCGGAGGAGAAGCTGTCCTACATGCACCGAAATCCAGTTGAGCGAGGATTGGTCCGGCGTCCAGAGGATTGGCCATGGTCGAGCTACCGGCATTACGCGACAGGAGAGCCGGGCTCAGTTGAGTTCGAGTCGTTTTGGACGCAGGCCCGTAGAGAGGGACTGGCCGATCCCGGCCCTCCGAATCAGGCCACCGTCCTCGCGTTTTAGGTGATACTGTTCGCTGAGGCTCAGGCGATGGATAACCCCACCATGTCTCGACTGCTGGAAGAGACGGCCGACCTGCTGGAGATCGATGGCGGCGACAGCTTTCGCATCCGCAGCTACCGGCGGGCTGCCGAAGCGGCCGCGCAAACCACGGTGGACCTGACGGCGGCTGCGGCCGATACGGCGCGCCTGCTTGAGATTCCCGGCATCGGCAAGGGGATGGCGGCGAACCTGCAGTCGATTGCGGCCAGCGGCTCATTGCCCCTGCGGGATGAGCTTCTGGCCCGCTATGGAGCTGCTCTGCTGGAACTACTGAAGCTGCCCGGCATGGGCCCCAAGACCGTGGCTCTGTTGTGGGATGCCGCCAAGATCGACAGCATCGACGCGCTCGCCAGGGCCATTGAAGAGGGCCGTCTGGCGGGGCTGCCGCGCATGGGCGCCAAACAGATTGAAAAGCTGCGCAAGGGGATTGACGACTACCGGCGCAGCGCGGGCCGCTTCCGTATCGACGTGGCCGAAGAGGAAGCAAGGCGCATTGCCGCTTACCTGCTGGCGTTCCCGGGCATTGAGCGGGTCACGCCGGCCGGTTCGCTGCGGCGCGGACGCGAGACCGTCGGCGACCTCGATTTGCTGGCCACCGGCTCAGCATGCGCTCCCCAACACACCGCGGCGGCGGTGGAGTACGTGGCCGCCTATCCCGGCATTCTGGACATCATCGCCAAAGGCGAGAACAAGGTGAGCTTTCACGTGGGCCAGGGGCTGCAGGTGGATGTGCGCCTTTTGCCCACGGCCAGCTACGGCGCCGCGCTGCAATACTTCACCGGCTCCAAGGCCCACAACGTGTCGCTGCGCCAACGCGCGCTCAAAATGGGGTACACCTTGAGCGAGTGGGCGCTGGCGCGGCTCGATGATGAGTCGGTCGTGGCCGCGGCCGGCGAGGAGCAGATCTACGCCGCCCTGGGCATGGACTGGATGCCGGCGGAGATGCGCGAGAACCTGGGCGAGATTGAGGCCGCCGCCCGCCACACCTTGCCCCCCCTGATCGAAAAAAAGCAGATCCTGGGCGACCTGCACATGCACACCACGGCCAGCGACGGGCATAACTCCATTATGGAAATGGCCGAGGCCGCCCTGGCCTGCGGATACCGCTATATCGCCATCACCGATCACTCCAAGATTCTGGCCATGACCGGCGGATTGGATGAAAAACGCGCCCTCGAACACATCAAGGCTATTCGCGCCGTCGACCGGCGGATGGAAGGCAGCATTCGAGTCTTCAGCGGCATCGAGGTAGACATTCTGGCCGACGGCCTGCTCGATCTGGACGACGAAGTGCTGGCGCAGATGGACGTGGTGATCGCCAGCGTACACACCCGCTTTGAGCAGGACAAAGTGGAGATGACGGCAAGAGTGCTCCGGGCCATCGAAAACCCCAACGTGCGCATTCTGGGCCATCCCACCGGGCGTTTGCTGCTGCGCCGCGAGCCTTTTCAGCTCGACCTGGGCGCGGTGCTCGGCCGCGCCGCCGAGCTGGGCGTGGCTGTCGAGCACAACGCCGCCCCGGAACGGCTTGACCTGAACGACCGCGACCTGCGCCTGGCCAAAGAGCTGGGATGCGGCATCGTGATCAATTCCGACTCCCATGACAGCCGCAATCTGGGCAAGATGGACTACGGAATTCGCCAGCTTCGCCGCGCCTGGCTCGGACCCGGCGACGTGCTCAACACCCTCCAGGCAGACGAGTTGCTGGCCGCGCTCAGGCCGAGGCGCTGAGCAAAATCCAAAAAGCATCGCTTCCAGTGCAAATCAAGGTACAATTCGCGAAGGACATTACGGAAATACATGGCCCGAATCACACGTATCGGGCTAAGATAGGTGCGGAATGAGCCTCCTCCATCAGGACACACCGGAAGAGATCGACGATGTTGCCCGCGGCGAAGAGTTCACCAAGGGCAGCAGCCACCTGGTCTGGGCCAGCGTGGTGGCCACCGTCCTGGTCAGCATCTCGATTGCGGTCTATGTGATTGCCGGTCAAAAGCCGCCTGCGGTCACCGGAGACGTGGTCGGCGTGTGGGCCCACCCCCAGCACACTGAAACCTCGGGCCTTGATGCCAACGGCGCACCCATGCCCAAGGAAAGCTTTGACCAGGTGCTGGTGTTTGTTGAGGTGCGCCTGCACAACCAGAGCAAGGGTCCGCTCTACCTGCTGACCACGATGACCAATGCCACCATGCCCGACGGAATCCATTCGAGCTATGCGGCGTCGGAGTCGGATTACGGCCGGGTCTTCCTGGCCTATCCGCAGATTCCCGTTCCCCACGGCACGGCCTTGCCCCTGAATCTTACGTTGAATCCGGGGCAGACCGTGGATGGGTCGTTCGTGTCGTCATTTCGGATGACGAAAGAGCAGTGGGACGCGCGCAAGGATCTGAACATCAGCCTGACCTTCCGCTATCAGCCCAGCCTGGTGCTCACGCCCACCGCCGCGGTTATTGAGCAGTAGCCGGAGCGGGCGCGCTCTTGGGCGAGGAAAGATAGCCTGTGATCACGTTCTTCCCTTTGATCGTGTTGACCACAATCTCAAAAAGCGCCGGATCCTTGCCGCTATAGAACTGCAGCGGCTCGTTCACGTTCCTGTCTTTCTTTTCGTACGTCTTGTCGTCGGCGTAGACGTTCAGGGTGAACTTGCTCTTGTTGGGGTCAGCCTTCCTCAGCTCCAGGCTCACGGTGCCCACGGGCTTCTTCTGGCCCTTGGTCAGGGTGAACTCGTAGTAGTTGCGGTCGCCCCTGTGCTCCAGCGTCACCAGTTCGTCGTGATTGCGGGCAATCACACTGTTGGTGTTGCTCAAATCGCCCTTCACAGCCTCCAACTGGCTCACCGCGGTGGCCAGGTCGCTCTGGGTTTTGGCCACGTCGGTTTTTACCCCGCCCACATCGGTCTTCACGTTTGAAACATCTGAGGCCACCGCGGTCACCTGCTGCGCAGTCTTGTTCTGGGCATTCTCAAGCCGCCTGGCATCCGCCTCTTCGCGGCTCACGATCTCCGCGGCGCGCGCGTCCATCTCCTTCTGCGTCAGGCCGAGGGATTTGCCCAGCTCGTCGGTGGCCACCTGCAGGCGGGCATCGGTTTCGCGCTGTTCGGCAGCCAGCCTCACATTCTCCTGCTTGGCGTCTGCCAATTCCGTTGCCTGGGTTGCCAGCTTGCCACTCAGGCTGTAGCTCCAGATGAGGCCGCCAAGCGCGGCCACCAACGCCACGCCGAGCACGCCAAGCAATGCACCGGAGTATGTTCGGGGAGTCTCTTCAGTTTCGCTCATGCTTTACCTTCCTTTTCATTTCTCTTTTTTTTGAGACGGCTCTGTCGGATTCAGGCGGCACTGTCAGATTCATTCAGGCGGCTCTGTCTCGGAACCGCTTCGCGGTTTGATTGCCGTCATTTCTTGTGGATAGACGTCCTTCTTCGGAAGAAATTCTCCTTCAGGTGCGGGAGCTTCCCATCGGTCAGCGAACCGTGAACCACGGTAGCCGGAAGATGCGCGCCGGACTCCGCAGGCTTGATTCCGCTGGCCGGGCGGGAGAGGGCTCTCTCCGCGCGCTTCCAAGGTTACTTACAGAATATCGAAAGAAGGCCCCACCGCGCAGAAAATACGCTGGGTTGCGGTCATCTTTTCGCCTTCGAGCGCCGCCAAAGCGCTCCCAAACAGGCTCACGCGCGTCCCACCCTCCGTGACAAGCAGGGAATTGTTCCGTTATAAAGATCATTACCGCACTTTTGCAGACGGGTCCGTGTCCCAAGCCAGTGTCCCCCCGCAAATGCGGGGGCGCCGGGTGGCGGGATTCTTCCGCCGGGGTGCATCCAAATCGGTTCCGGAAGGCGTTTTCGCCAACCGGATCTGCATGTTAGGAGTTTTCGGCGACAGATCTTCGCCGCCGGGCGGGCAACCGCCAGGTTATGCGCACTCATCAAAGAAATACTTTGCAAGGGGGATAGGAAGGCCATGTCGACTGCCGTTGCTGGAAAGGGACTGGAAGGAATTGTCGCCACGAACTCCGGGATTTGCTGGATCGATGGAGAAGCAGGCGTACTTTCGTACCGCGGAATCGACATCCACTTACTGGCCGAGCACTCGTGCTTCGAAGAGACAACCTACCTGCTGTGGAACGGAATTCTGCCCAACGAGCTGGAGCTGCGCGAGTTTACGGCGCAACTGGCGCTGGCGCGCTCGCTCGACCAGCGCATCATCGACATGATGCGCGGCTTTCCCACCGAGGCCACGCCCATGGAGGTGCTGCGCACGGCGGTTTCCGCGCTCAGCTTTTACGATGCCGACGAGAAAGACAACTGCCACGACGCCAACGTCCGCAAGGCCTACAACCTGACCGCGCAGATCGCCATGATCGTGGCCCTCTACGACCGCTTGCGGAAGGGCAAGCAGATGGTTCCGCCCGACCGCTCGCTGTCCCACGCCGCCAACTTTTTGTGGATGCTGAATGGCGTCAAACCCTCCGAGACGGCCACCCGCACCCTTGATCTGGCGCTGGTGCTGCACGCCGACCACGAGCTGAACGCCTCAACCTTTGCGGCCCGGGTGATTGCCGCCACGCTTTCTGACATTCACTCCGCCATCACCGGCGCCATCGGCGCGCTCAAAGGGCCGCTGCATGGCGGCGCCAACGAGGGCGTGATGCGGCTGCTGCTCAAAATCGACAAAGAAGGCGCCGACCCGGTCGATTACGTGAGGAACATGCTGGCCGCCAAGCAGAAGATCTCCGGCTTCGGCCATCGCGTCTACAAGACCGAAGACCCCCGCGCCACCCACCTGCGCAAGATGAGCGAGCAGTTGGGCAGGGATTCAGGACAGCCCAAGTGGTATGAGATGTCGCGGGCCATCGAGCTCTACATCAACGCCGACAAGAAGCTCAACGCCAACGTCGATTTCTACTCCGCCTCAACCTACGCCACGCTGGGCATCGACATCGACTTATATACGCCCATCTTCGCCGTCAGCCGCATTGCCGGCTGGGCCGCCCACGTGATCGAGCAGCTTGACGACAACCGCCTCATCCGCCCCCGCGCCGAGTACATCGGACCCGCCTATCCTTCGCCTTACATTCCGATGAATCAGCGGCCTTAAGGCGATCCAGGATTTGTGCGATCCCGAATTTGTGCCATCAGGGCAAACGGATTTCAAAATCGTACCGAACTGCAATGAACCAGTTGAGCCGGCAACCGTCTAGCCCTGCAACCCTCTAGCCCTCGCCGGCTTCCATCTTCAGTGTCCAGGCGTAGTCGCAGGGCCGGTTTGAAGGCTGCTGCAGATTCTCAGGCAATGCGATTGTCGTTCCTCCGGCGGAGTCGAATTTCCATGCCAGCGCTTTCTCCACCCCGAGCATGGTCACTTTCGATCCCGCCCTCGGCCTCATGGTGGTGAGCGTCACCTCCGCGCCCGGCCATTCGGTAAGGATTGCGTACACAAAGCGCCTGTCCTTGGTCCGCGTATACCGCACATGGTCTCCCTCAGACCACAGCGTTCCCCTTCGCGCGCGCGTGGCATAGATGGCCTCGCCATTCACCTTGAGCCATGCACCCACGCTCTTCATCTGGCGAATGGCTTCAGGATGAAACTCGCCGTGCGCGCTCGGCCCCACGCCCACCATGAAGGCCCCGCCTTTCGCCACTGAATCAGCCAGGTTGCGCACGATCCAGCCCGTTCCCTTGTAGTTTGCGCCCACCGGATCGTAGGAGAAATCGGTGCCCAGCGGATCAATCGCGAACCACGGCCGGTCCGACATCACCTTCGATCCCGGAATCACGCGCTCCGGCGTGTAGTAGTCGCCGTAGTTGCCGATGCCGCGGGCGCGCAGCATCACGTCCGGCTGCTCGGCACGCATCAGCAGCAGCGTCTTGCGAAATTCCGGCCACACGCGCGGCCCCAGCCACATGTCGAGGTCGATCATGGTGATCTTTCCATAGTTGGTCAGCAGTTCCAGTAACTGGGCGCGATGCCGCTCCATCATGCGCTTCACTTCGGCGTCGGTGGGATCGCGCACGACCACGGCATGATTGCCGAGCCTCTCCCGGGTAAACTTCCAGTCGCGCGGGGTCATCCATTGCGCCGAGGAGGGAATTTGAAACGGGTGCGAGACATAAGGCCTGAAGTCCGCGTCGTACCAGTCGGGATTGGAGAAATAGAAGTCGATCTTGATGTCCCGCTTGTGCGCCGCGTCGCAAAGCTCCTTGACCACGTCGCGCCGGAACGGCGTCTCCATCATGGAGTAGGCCAGGTCGCAGGCCTCAAGGCGCGGCCCTCCCGGCGCGGTCCAGTTGGCGCGGCTCTTCACGCGGGTTTTGGTGTCGAACATTGAAAACCCCTCGTGGTGCTTCGTGGTGAAGGCGAACATCTGAAGACCGCTCTCGCGGAAATCATCCGTCCACCGGTCGGCGTCGAAGCCTGCCGGGTTCCATGTCTTGTAGAGGCTGTTGTAGGCTTGCCGGTCTTCAAACGACATGGGCAGGAATGGCCACGACTCCGGGCCGCGATGCCAGATCGAATAAATGCCCCAGTGAATGCGGATGCCGAACTTCATGTCCTGAAAGGCTTCGTACGCAGCGGCCGGAGCGTGGTGGAACTCCGGAACCGGCTCGTTCTCGATGTAGTAGGCGTCGTCCCGCAATTCTTCCGGCGGAAACCCGTGGATCGTCTCATCGGTCGTCTGATCGGTCGGCTGATCGGTCTGCGCCAGCCCCGGGTATGCCGAAACCGCGGCCAGAGACGCGGCCGACGCGATAAAGTCTCTACGATTCATAAATGACCTCCTGGTCGATATTGCCGTCTCTTACTCTCGCCTCGTCCCCCGCGCGAGACCACCGGCGCAACACCACCGCATTGTAGCGCCACGGCGGCGGCGGCGGCCAACGGATTGAGCCTTGTCGCGATGGTTGAGCGGTATGCTGGTGTTGAACCATGGCACACATTCACCCCATCCGCCGGGCCACGACAACCGGCGCAGCCCAACCGCCCGCAAAGCGCAAGCGGCGCTGGCCGCGCATTCTGCTTTTTGGCGCGGGCGGCCTGCTTCTGCTGGCCCTGCTGGCTGCCTGCGCGGGCGTGCTGTGGCTGCGCTCGGCGGCCATGGCCGCTCTGCCCGCCCTCGATGGAGACGTGCGCCTGGCCGGATTGTCGGCGTCGGTAACCGTGCGGCGCGACGCGCACGGCGTACCCCACATCGAAGCCGCCACGCAGGACGACCTGTTCCTGGCCCAGGGCTACGTCACCGCGCAGGATCGCCTGTGGCAGATGGATGCATTTCGCCGCAATGCACAAGGCCAACTGGCGGAGATCATGGGGCCGTCGCTGCTGGCTCACGACGAGGCCCAGCGGGTGCTCGAGTTTGGCAATACCGCGCGCCGCGTGTATGCCAGCCTGCCCGCCGCTGACAGAACGCGGCTTGACGACTACGCGCGCGGCGTAAACCTGTTCATCCAGCAGCATCCTGACGCGCTTCCCGTCGAGTTCCGCCTGCTCGGCTACAAGCCGCGCCCGTGGACTGGCGTGGATTCAGTGAGCGTGGGCCTGATGATGGTGCAGATGCTGGACACGCACTGGCCCAGCAAGCTGGCGCGGGAGCGCATCGCCGCCGATCTCAAAAATCCCGGGTTGGAGGCTGATCTTTACCCGGTCGGCTCCTGGCGCGACCACCCGCCCACTGGGATCGACATCGACCTTAGCCGGCCGCACCCGGAGCTGGCGCCGCCCGCCACCGAGGATGATGATGACGACGATGAGCCGTCTTCTGCTGCCATGCCCTCGCCTGCCCAGCAGGATCCGCGTGCCTTGCTGGCCCTCCTCGGGCTGCCCAACTGCGACGGCTGCGTTGCGGGCTCCAACAACTGGGTCGTCGCCGGCAAACATACGGCCAGCGGCAAGCCGCTGCTCGCAAACGATATGCACCTCGGCCTCACCGTGCCCAACATCTGGTTCATGGCTGACCTCGAGGCGCCGGGATTTCACGCCGCCGGCGTCACCCTGCCGGGCCTGCCCTTTGTCGTCGAGGGGCACAACGACCATGTGGCCTGGGGCTTTACCGCGCTCATGGGCGACGTGCAGGATCTCTACCTCGAAAAGCTCGACGGCAAGGGCAACTACCTGGCCCCGGATGGCGCATGGAAACCTTTGACGGTGGACCACGAGATCATTCATGTGCGCACCGCGAGCGATGTCCAACTCGACGTCCAGCTCACTGGCCACGGCCCACTGCTGAATCCCATTCTGGCAAAGGAAACGCGCCCCATCGCCCTCCAATGGACGCTCTACGATCCGGCTCTGAACTCGATCCCCCTCTACAACCTCGACACGGCCGCCAACTGGTCCGACTTCTTCGCCGCGCTCGAAACCTGGAGCTGGCCGGCGCAGAATGTGGTCTATGCCGACGACCAGGGGCACATTGCCTATCAAGCCGTGGGCAAAATTCCCCTGCGTCCCGCCGGACTTATGGCCTTGCCCATCGCGGACACCGCTCACGAGTGGCAGGGCTACATTCCCTTCGACTCCATGCCCAATGCCTTCGATCCTCCCTCCGGGTTTCTGGCCACCGCCAACTCCCGCGTCACCACAGAAAAGTCCCCCTATCCGCTCACCCTCGAGTGGGTTGATCCATACCGCGCCGAGCGCATCTACAAGATGCTCGACGGGCGCGACGGCCTCACGCCCAAAGACATGCTGGGGGCGCAGACCGACGTCTACAGCGAGATGGACCAGGAACTGGGCCAGCGCCTGGCCTACGCCATCGACCACACCGACGGCGCGGACGCGCGCCTCCACCAGGCAGCCGATCTCATGCGCAGTTGGGACGGGCGGCTTACCACCGACTCCGCCGCCGCGTCGATTGTCACCCTGACACGCGCCGCTCTGAGGCCATTGATCCTGGAGCCGAAGCTGGGCAGCGACGCCAATGTCTATCACTGGGAAGAGTCAAACTTCGCCGAGGAAGAGATCGTGATGCACTGCAGGGCGGATTGGCTGCCGCCCGGCTACAAAAACTGGGACGCGCTGCTCACCGCGGCCGTGCGCAAGGCCATGGACGACGACAAGGCGCCCGGCAACGTGGCCGACTGGCGCTACGGAAACTGGCATGTGGTCGATCTTGAGCATCCGCTGGCCAGGTTTCTGCCCCTGGTAGGCCGCATCGCCGGCACCGGACCCCATCCCCAGAGCGGCGACACTACCACCGTAAAACAGGTGGGCCGCGACTTTGGACCCTCGCAACGGTTCACCATGGACTGGAGCAACATCGACGGCTCAACACAGAACATCGTGCTCGGCGAAAGCGGCAACCCGCTCAGCCGCTACTTCCGCGACCAGTGGAACGACTGGTATGGCGGAACCACCTTCCCGCTTGCCTTCAGCCCGGCTGCGGTGGCCGCCGCAACCCGGCACACGCTGCGCCTGCTGCCATGAAGACCAACGGATCAGGGGTCAGGGATCGGGGAAACCCTCAGCCTGAGCCGCGCCTCCCCGACCCGTCCTTCAGGTCCAAGCCTGGAATGGCTTTCTGGCAGCGCCAGGGCGGCCCGGCGATCCTTTTGCTTGCCGCCTTCGTGGCTATCGCTCCCGAACTTGTGCGCGGCAACTCCTGCGGCCACGACTTCAACTTCCATCTGCTCTCCTGGCTCGATGCGCTCAACGCCTGGCGTCACGGCTTGCCCTATCCGCACTGGACACCGGACACCAACTTTGGCGCAGGCGAGCCGCGCTTCGTCTTTTACTCGCCGCTCACCTGGATGCTGGGAGCTGCGCTCGGTCTTGTGCTTCCATGGGCGGCAGCCCCCGTCGTCCTCACGTTTCTGCTGCTTGCGGGAACCGGCCTTGCGGTGCGCGCGCTGGCCCGTCTCGCACTCCCCAACGGCCCCGCCACGCTGGCCGGTTGCGCAGCCTTGTTTTCAGGCTATGCGCTCTTCACCGCCTATGAGCGCACCGCCTTCGCCGAGCTGGCCGGCGGCTTGTTCATCCCCCTGGTGTTGCTCTACGCCCTCCGCGAATGCGACACCCCCAGCAGTCCAGGCTGCTTCAGGACCTTCGCCGCTTCCGTCGCCGGGCTCGCCCTGGCCATCGCCGGCAGTTGGCTCTCGAACCCGACGGTCGGCGTCATGGCCTGCTACTCGCTCGCGGCTGTCGCGCTCGCCCTCGCTTTGCTTCAGCGGTCATGGATGCCCGCCCTGCGCGCAACCTTGGGCGCCGTGCTGGGCATGGGCATGGTCGCGGTCTACCTCGTCCCCGCTGCCTGGGAACAACGATGGGTTGACATCCACGCCGTCACAGAAGATCCGGGACAGACACTTGAGAACAACTGGCTCTTCTCCGTTCACGCCGACCCCTCGCTCGCACTGCACGACCAGGTGCTGCACACCGCCTCCATGATTGCCGTCCTCATGGTCGCCGTCGCGCTGTGCGGACTTCTGGTGGCCTTGCTGCGCGGCCGCCTGCCGGGGCCCCGGCATTTCTGGCTTCCTCTCGCGCTCATTCCCTTCGCCGTTCTCTTGCTCCAATTCCCCTTCTCACGGCCGGTGTGGAATCTGCTTCCCGACCTCAGGTTTCTGCAGTTTCCCTGGCGCTGGCTGGTGGTTCTTGAGGCGCCCATGGGCATCTTCGCGGCTGCCGCCGTTTGGCCCGCAAAATCTGCACGCCGCTGGCCGCGCCTTGCCGTCGTCTCCGCTTCCGCCGTTGTGTTTCTTGCCATGACCGCACTGGCTGGAACCCAGTTCTTTCAAACCTGCGACGACGAGGATGCCGTCGCGGGCATGCTGGCCGCTTATCGAGCCGGCCAGGGCTTTATCGGCACCGGCGAATACGAGCCCATCGGCGCCGACAACTCGCTCATCCCCGGCGGCCTGCCCCAGGCCTGCCTGGTCAGCGATCCTGAAACCGTGCTTGGCAAGACATCCGAGGACGGCACCCTCCAATGGAGCGCCTCGCAGGGCAGTTGCGAGGCCGTCTATCCCGCGGCGGCGAACAGCCGACCGGAAAATCTCAGAATCGTCGCCGTCCTCCCCCAGTCCGGCTACCTGGTTCTGCGGCTGCTCAGCTTTCCTGCCTGGAAGATCAAAGTGAATGGGCTGGCCGCCGGTCCCATGCCGCAGCGCGACGACGGGCTTCTCACCGTGCCCGTCCCCGCAGGCGCGGTCTACATCACCGCGGACTTCACCACAACCGAGGACTATGGGATCGGTCGCTGGCTGAGCGCCCTCAGTGTGCTCTTGCTCACAGCTCTATGTGTCATGTCACGAAGCATTTCACGCCAGCGGTTAAAATGAGGGCAATGAACGTGGATGTGAAATCGCTGATAAAGCAGGGCGCGGAGCTCACCGATAGCGCCCTCGAAGAGTTGCTGCCCAGCGTCGAAATGGCGCCCGCGTCGATTCATAGCGCCATGCGTCACTCCGTCTTCGCCGGCGGCAAGCGGCTCAGGCCCGTGCTCGTCATGCAGGCCGGTATCGCCATTGCCGGAGCCATGCCCAAAGGCATCGAACGCCTGGGCGCGGCCATCGAAATGCTCCACACCTATTCCCTCATCCATGACGACCTTCCCGCGCTCGATAACGATGACCTGCGCCGCGGCAAGCCCACCTGCCACAAGGCTTTTGGAGAAGCCATCGCCATCCTTGCCGGCGACGGCCTGCAAACCCGTGCCTTCGAGGTGCTGGCCGGCCTTCAAGTTCCGCCCGCTGCAACGGTCCACATCCTCGGCCTCATCGCCAATGCCGTGGGCACGGTGGACGGCATGATCGGTGGTCAGGTGCTCGACCTCGAAAGCGAACACCTCAAACCGACAGCCGCCTTGGTTGAGGCCATTCACCGCGCCAAGACGGGCGCACTTATCCGCGTCAGCGTCGTGGCCGGCGGCGTTTATGCGGGAGCAACGGAGCAGGACGTCGCTCGCCTCACCCTGTTCGGCAGCAAGGCAGGCCTCGCTTTTCAAATTGTGGATGACGTGCTCGACATGACCATGGATTCCACCCAGCTTGGCAAAACCGCCGGCAAGGATCAGGCCACCGAGAAAGCCACCTGGCCGGCCGTCTTCGGCCTCGAGCAGAGCCGCCTTGACGCGGAGAGCCTCATCGACGAGGCCTTTGCGGCCCTCGAACCCTACGGCAGCCGCGCCGATGGGTTAAAGTCCCTGGCTCGCTACCTGGTTGAGCGGAAAAACTAGCGAATGCTCTCAGAGTCTGAAATTCTCGCCATGCTGCGCGACTGCTACGACCCCGAGGTCAAGCTGAATCTTGTCGATCTCGGCTTGATTTACGGGATTGAGACCGGTCCCGATCCGGATTCAACAGCAGCCTGGCCACGGCAGTGGGTCAAGGTCACCATGACGCTGACCACCCCGCAGTGCCCCGCCAGCGGGCTCATCTTCGAGCAGGTGCACAACCGCCTGGCCGGCGTCCCCGCCATCGGCAAGGTTGAAGTGGATCTGGTTTGGGAGCCGAAGTGGACCGCCCACCGCATCAGCGAGGCGGGCCGTCGGCAACTGGGAATTTAGTGTTTAGAGTCTGAAGCTCGAACAGCATCTCAAGCGACCGCTTCCGCCTGACCCGCAATGAGGGAGGCCCGCAATGAGAGAGTTGTCAGAAGTGGAGAAACAGCAAAGGCAAAAGCAGCCGCGCGTCCTTCCACTCCGTTGGTCGCGCAAGACGCGCCCAACCGGGCTCAGGATCACAGTTCAACCGTGGTATGAACTTAAGACTCGAGACAGAACCGCTCTAGAATCCGTTCCGCCCCATCAGCTTCCCCAGCCTGTCGCGCTGGGCCGCGAATTCGTCCACGGTCACCTCGATATTGCCCAGCAGCCGTTGCACGTCGCCGATGTAATTGGGCAGAGTGGTCCACCACTTGCGCAGAACATCCTGTTGATCGAGCATGGCCAGAACCGTGCCCGTGGCGGCAGCCACAATGGCTGCGCGGCGTTTGCCGCTGAGCATAAGCGCCCCACTCGCAACCAGGCTCCCGGCCGCCGCGTACCGGACCCACTTCATTGATTCAGCCTTCTCGGGGCTTGGCTCTAAGTCGTAATCGTTTGGCAGCTGGGAAAGCGGAAGTACCACCATTGTTTCTCCTTCGCTCCTCACCGCGGCAGCATGCCTGCGGAGGAACGGTCTTCTCGTATTGCGCTCATCATCATTGGTCCGAGGGGGAACTCTAAGCGGGCCCACGCCCGAAATTGCAATCACTGCATTGGGTACTGACTTCGATCGCCTTCGCCTTCAGTCCAGATCGAAGTCGCGCAAGGGTTTCCCTTCGGGGGCGTCCTTGGCCTTGCGCAAGGCCTCGGCAAACTTCTTGTCAAACAAATCCGCCTTGTTCTTCTCTGCATCAACCGACTGGCGAAAGATCGATTCCTTACGCTCTTCCTGCTCGCGCATGGCCTTGGCCGCCGTCTCCAGATCTTCAAACATCCGCTTGCGCGGCGCTGGCGTATGGGTAACAACAAGGCCTGTGGCTGCGTCGATCTTGAGCATTGCCCCGCAATCCGGACAGGCAACTTCAAAGGTCTTCTCTTTCACTTTAGCCATATCGAGCCGGAACTCTACGCGTTCTTCAGTAGATCTTATATCCTGCCGCTGAGAAAATATAGACGGTTTCAGGGGAAATCTCCACAAACTTCGCTTGCCGCTGCGACCCCCTCGCGCCTCGTCCCCCTGACCCTTGACATGGCTCCCCGCCGCGGCTAAAGATGAATGCGCCGGATTTTCCGAACTTCTCTCGAATCAAAGGCAGAAAGCCTCCGGCAGGCTTGCCCATCCCTCTTCAGGAACTCCCCCATGAGGCGATTCATGATGCGAATGACCCCGTCCCGGCTGCTGGCACTTGTCGCCCTTGCGGTTTCGTTTACATTCCTGCTCTCCGCCGCAGGCCATCCGGCGCAGCCCGGCGACCCCGCCCAGATCGAGCAATCGCCCCTTAAGATCGACCGCCTCGATCCCTCCATCGACCGCATCGTGCCCGCCGGCGCTACGCTCGAGCGCGTCGCCACCGGATTCACATGGACCGAGGGCCCGGTCTGGGACGGGGACCGGCTGTTCTTCGCCGAGATCCCCAGCAACAGCATCCGCACCTGGACGCCGGGCAAGGGCGTCAGCATCTTCCTTCAGCCCAGCGGCTACATGGGCTCGGCTCCCTACGGCGGCCCCGAGTCGGGGTCCAATGGCATGACGCTCGACGCGCGCGGACGCCTCACCGTCGCCGGCCACGCGCAGCGCGATGTCTACCGCTTCGAGTCCCTCAATCCAAAAGGCCCCATCACGATTCTTGCCGACAAGTACCAGGGCAAGCAGTTGAACAGCCCCAACGATGTGGTCTACAAGTCCGACGGTTCGCTCTACTTCACCGATCCGCCCTACGGGTTGCGCACGCAACTCGACAGCGACCCGGAAAAACAACTCAGCGTGAACGGCGTCTATCGCATTCCAAATGCGCTTGACCACAAGCCCGGCGCGCCGCCCGCGCGCACACAACTGCAACTGCTCATCAGCGACCTCACCCGCCCCAACGGCATCGCCTTTTCGCCGGATGAGAAGTATCTCTACGTCAACAACTCCCAGCCCAGGAAGATTTGGATGCGCTACCGCGTCATGCCCGACGGGACGCTGACCGGCGCCAAACTGCTCTTCGATGACACCGCCGACCCGCGCCCCGGCAATCCCGACGGCATGAAGGTGGATAGGGAAGGCAACATCTACAGCGCCGGGCCCGGCGGCATCTGGATCTTCTCGCCCGAGGGCAAGCCCCTGGGAACGATTCTGATGCCCGGACGCACGTCGAATGTAACCTGGGCCGGAGCGGAGCGCAAAACGCTCTACATCACCGATAGCGAAGGAATTTATCGGGTCCGCCTCAAGATCGCCGGCGAGCCGCTGATCATGCGCAAATAAGCGCGGCTCTTTCACCAGAGCGGCGCCGCGAAACACTCGCTGCGAAACAATCTCGATCACTTTGTCGATCGGTTTCTCGATCAGCTTCTCGACCGGTTTGTCCGGGAAGATGCCTTGCCCGCTGAAGAGCGCAATTGCAAATGTTGCCTCAGCGGGCCGGCATTGAGGCTTTGGGCAGCTTTCCCACTGCGTCGATCACAATCCCCGGAGTCAGCACCTCGGGCAACAGTGTGGGGTCGGCCTGGCCCGGAGCGTAGAGAGCATAGGCCGGAACGCCGCTCCTGTCGAGGTCGGCAAGCGCCTGGGTGATGGCCTCGTCGTGGCGGGTCCAGTCCGCCTTGAGCAGGGCCACGTTGCCTGCCTGAAATGCTTCAATCACCTCGGGACGAGTAAGAGCCACGCGCTCGTTCACCTGGCAGCTGAGGCACCAGCTGGCGGTGAAGTCCACGAACACCGGTCGGCCCTGCGCCTGGTAGCGGCTGATGGCATCGGCGGACCACGGCTCCCATTGGCCCTGGAAAGGCGGTCCGGCGCGCGGGTTCGACGAAGCGTCAGGCGCAGGCGTCAGTTTGCCTGCCGCCCACACGCTGAGGGCGACCGCTGCGAGCAGGATGGCCGCGGCCACCACGCCGGCCCAGCGCCTGGCCGGCCAGCGGCCCAGAAACCAGCCCGCAATCGCCAGCAACAGCAGGCTCGACAGCAGCGCGGCCAGAACCCCGGCCCCGTAGGCCTGCGCCAGTACCCAGGCCAGCCAGATCACGGTGATAAAGATCGGCACGGAGACCGCCTGGCGCAGAATTTCCATCCACGCGCCGGGACGGGGCAGCCACCTGGTCCAGGCTGGATTGAGCGTGAGCGCGACGTAAGGCGCAGCCAGTCCCACCGCCAGCGCCGTAAACACGGCAAAGGTGACGGCCGCCGACTGGGCCAGCGCGTAGCCCACCGCCGCTCCCATAAACGGCGCTGTGCAGGGCGTGGCCACGATGACGGCGAGCACCCCGGTGAAGAAACTGCCCGTATAGCCCTGTTTGGATGCCAGCGAACCGCCGGCGCTGGTCAGGGTCAGGCCGATCTCGAACTGGCCGGCAAGCGAGAGGCCGAGAAAGAAGAGCAATCCAGCCATCAGCGCCAGAAATACCGGCGACTGGAACTGAAAACCCCAGCCCAGCGTGGAACCGGCGGCGCGCAGGCCCAGCAGCACGGCCACCAGCACCCAGAAAGAGACTAGAATCCCGGCGGCATAGACGAATCCGTGCGTACGCAGTTTGTGGCGCTCTTTCGACCCCTCGGACGAAGGCCTGTCCGCAGCGACCCCGGCTTCGTTGCCGACCCCGGCTTCGTTGCCGGACCCAGCTTCATTGCCGGACCCAGCTTCATTGCCGGAATTGACCAGCGCCAGCCCCTTCAAAAACAGCACGGGAAAGACGCAGGGCATCAGGTTCAGCAGCAAGCCGCCGAGAAAGGCCAGAAGCGAGGCGCGCAACAGGATGGACCACGAAACCGAAGGCGGAATCGCGACCGTTCCGGGGACGGCAGCCAGCGTATAGGCTCGGCCGCCTGAAAGCTCGAGCACGCCGTTCAAGTGCGCCGGATTCGCGGTGAGGTTCGCGTCCTTTTTGAGCTCCAGCACCAGGCCCTTCGCCGTGGACGAGAGCTTTTGCGGCGCGGGATTGTCGAGAATGTCCTGATCGGCGGGGAAGAAGGCGGCTGTCGACTCCCTCCGGCCGGTTTCAACACCCAGGCGAAAACCTTGCTGCGTGGGCTGGAAGACGGCCTTGAAGCCTGCGGGCAGAGGCTGCGGCAAGGTACCGGCCAAACGCTCCATCAGTTCCGCATCCGCGCCCGAACCGGTGAGCACCGGAGGAGTTCCTGGGAACAATTCGAACGTCGTCTTCAACTCTGCTTTGCCGGGGATGCAGACTTCGCGGCACACCAGCCAGTCGACTTTGGCGTCGGCAACGGCATGGCCCTTGGTCACCGTGGGCGCCACTTCAAACTTGAGCGGGAACAAGACTTCGCTTTCATAGCCGAAGTCCATCAAGGGGCCCAGCGGCAGCCGCTGCGGCGCCGGGAACTCAAATGGATCGGCAGTTACGCCCGGCGGCAGGGTCCAGTGGATGTGAGGCGGTTCCCCGGAGTCTCCGGCATTTTCCCAGTAAACATGCCAGCCCGGCTCGAGCTTGAAGTACAACCCGGCCAGGTTCTTTCCCCCGGGATACAGATCGTCTTGAGGAAAAACCAGTTGCACATGGAGGTGGGGCGCGTCGGCGGAACTGGAATCGGCCAGCGCGGGCAAACCAGCGGCCAGCAGACCGAGAACGAAGATGAGGCGGGAAAGGCGCATGACGGGTGGGAAGACCGGGTCCTGACTCCTGGACTCAGTGTATCGGACTCAGATCGAATTGCTTCTGTGAATGAAGACAAGAAGGGCGCCGTTGCGTAACGGCGCCCTTCTTGTTCACACCGGTGTTGTTTAGTGTGTAGGCGGAGCCTTTGCTGCAGGCGCAGTTCTGGCGGCGTGTTTCGGCGCGGGCTTTGCGGGCGCTTCAGCCCCCCAGTATTGGGGATCGGCATCTACCCAGGATTTCTCTACGTAGCTCCAATCGGGATTCACCATCCACAGGTTGTCCTCGACGCTGGCCACGCTCTCCTCTGAAATCTTGTTGAGCCGGTTTCTTCCCTCGTCGCCCAACGCAGCTCCGAAGTCCTTCCTGTGCTCCAGGCCCATATCCTCATCCTTGAGGGACTTCATCGGCACCAGGACGAGGTAGGCGTCGCTTACGCCGAGCATCCCTTCGTAACTCGACCAGGGGATGTTCTGGCCGCTCTTGAGGTAGGCGTTGCGATAAAGCTCCGTCAATTCTTTGAAGTTTCCGGAACGACCGGCGCGCATGTGGAAGATGATCATCTCCCAGTAATGGGAGTGAGGTATGTCCGCGCCGGCCACGTTGTTGCTCAGGTCAGGGCGGTAATGCCAGATGGTGTGGTGATCCTCGGATATGTAAGCGGCTTCGCGCGCATCCAGCGCGTCAAACTTGGCGGCGCTCGCCGCATCCCCGGTGAGCCGCTCCTCGCTCTTTTCGAAAGCCTCGAAAGAATCGTAGCCGGAGAGGTAAGATGCTCGAGGCGATCCTGTCAGCGCTTCCATTCCCAGGACGTGCGCCGTGTCCTTGAGTTGCTCAGACACGTCGGGGTACTCTGAGGCAACTTTGTCGAAGGGTTCATCCATGTCGGGTTTAATGTTGATCGTTTCGATGTCGAGGATGTTGGGTGGCGGAACTGCCGGAGTTTGCGCGAGTGCGGTCAGAGAGCCTGCCAGTGCCAGGGATAATCCGGCGACGGAACATAACCATTTCTTCATGTCTGCCCACCTCCCGGGGGCCAGAAGGAGAGTTGCGGAAGAGGGAAAAATCGTGACCTGCGAATGCCGCAGTCCCCTGGGTACACCCAGGTCTGTGCGTTTTCGGGATCAGAGTGTGGGCGTTCAGCCCTGGACACGCTTGTGGCCCGCCCATGAGGCTATTTGGCTAACGTGGAATCACTACGATGATCGGGTGACCTCTGTGGTATCTGTGGTGTCTCCGATGGTGGCTGGCGAACGCAGGCGTCACCGAGGATATCGCTATCATGGCGGCGAACAGGAAAACCAGGATCTTCTTCATTTCTGCTCCAGTAACTCCTGGCTGACGGAGTTAAGTCGGGATTTCCATGTTGGATTTCCCCTCCTATGATTTGAAACTTCGCTGGCGGCATTCGGTCTGTCCACAATTGCACACCCCGGCATACTTGGCCTGAAACCGCTCTAAGTGTGCAATTCCGGCCGCGCGGCGTGCTCGCGAAAAATGCAATCGTTCTGGACGCATTTCACACCGGCGGCGCGGGCGCGGGCTACGGCTTCCTCGTGGATGACCTCGTCCTGCAGCCAGAGGTAGGGGATCTTCAGCCGAATCACATCGTCGACGATGGGCGGAACATTTTCCGAAGCGCGAAAAACATCGACGAGATCAATTCCCCTGCCGGCGCCGGAACCGGTCTTCTCCCGAGCGGCAGCCTGGGCTGCGTCGAGATCGGGATAGCAGGGCAGGCCGAGAATCTGGCTGAGCGCCGGATTGACGGGCAACACGCGATAGCCGTTCGCCGCCAGGTAGCGTCCGATCTTGTGGCTGGCGCGCCAGGTCTTGTCGCTCATGCCGACCACGGCAATGGTGCGGGCGGTGCGCAGCATTTCGTCGATGATGGCTCGATCGTTTTTTGATCGCTTGTCCCCTGGCATGGGCCCTCTATAGGTCGAGATCGTCATCCTCGGTTGCGGGTGCGGCGGTGCCGCGCCGCTTGGCCAGCAGATAGCCGCGCAGAAATGGCTCCAGGTAGCCGTCCAGCACCTTGTCCACATCCCCCACTTCAACTTTCGTGCGGTGGTCCTTGGCGATGCGGTAAGGCTGCAGCACATACGAGCGGATCTGCGAGCCGAAGTTGATCTCCAGCTTCGAGTCTTCGAGCTTCTTGCTCACAGCCCGCTTCTTTTCAAGCTCGTACTCATACAGCCGCGAACGCAGCATCTTCAGCGCCTTCTCGCGGTTCTTATGCTGGGAGCGCTCGTTCTGGCATTGCACTACGATGCCGGTCGGCAGGTGGGTCATGCGCACGGCGGAGTCGGTGGTGTTCACGTGCTGGCCTCCCTTGCCGCCGGAGCGATAGGTGTCGATGCGCAGATCTTCCAGCTTGAGATCGACGTGGATCGAGTCGTCGATCTCCGGCGAAACAAAGACCGAGGCGAACGAAGTGTGGCGGCGCTTGGCTGAGTCGAAGGGCGAGATCCGCACCAGCCGATGTACCCCGCTCTCCCCTGCCAGTTGCCCGAAGGCGTAGTCGCCGAGGATCGTGAACGTGGCGGATTTGATGCCCGCCTCTTCCCCGTCCTGGTAGTCGTTCATTTCCGTCTTGAATCCCTGTTGCTCGGCCCAGCGCAGGTACATGCGCATCAGCATCTCGGCCCAGTCCTGACTCTCGGTGCCGCCCGCGCCGGGATGGACGGTGACGATGGCGTTCAGCGGATCGGCTTCGCTGGAAAGCATGGTGCGGGCTTCAAGCTCTTCCGCAAAAGTGGCCAGCGCCTTGATGTCGCGCTCCAGCTCAGCCAGCACCTCTTCGCCTTCGCGCGCCAGCTCGAAGTAGGCTTCCACGTCGCCCGTGCGGCGCACCAGTTCCTCATCGGCGGCCACAAGATTCTCGAGGCGCTTGCGGTCGCGCATCAAAGGCTTGCTGGCTGCGGGGTCGTTCCAGAGGGCCGGATCGGCCAGTTTCGTTTCTATTGCGGCGAGTTCCCTGCGGATGCGGGCTGGGTCAAAGATACTCCCGCAGGTCGCGAACCTGGTCGCGCACGGGAGCATAAGCGAATTCGAGATCGTTCAACGACATGCTTGGCTCTTCTTGACCTGACTTTGAATTAAGCTTTGCGGCGCAGGTTTTCGCGGAGAATGGCTTTGCCCGCCCAGCCCGCTACGCACAAACCCAGTATGGCACACACCCACGCAAACACGTCGCCGTGCGCGGTGTAGAAGGTCACGTCCTCGCGGAATCCGAACTCCGCCGGAAGAGCATCGGCGACGTGACGGGGAATGCTCTGGCGAACCCGCCCGTAGGGGTCAATCGCCGCAGTGACGCCGTTGTTGGTGTCGCGCAATAGCCAGCGGCGGTTTTCGATGGCCCGCATGCGCGCCATGTTTAGGTGCTGCCAGGGCGCGCTCGTGTCGCCGTACCAGCCATCGTCGCTCACGTTCACCAGCACCTCGGCGCCGAGTTGGGCAAAGTGGCGCACCTCGTCGGCAAACACCGCTTCATAGCAGATGAAAATGCCGTAGCGATGGCCGTTCAGCCGGAACACCTTGCGCTGCTCGCCGCGATCAAATCTCGACACCTTTCCCGTGAGCTTGCGGGCAAAGAAAAGCAGGCGGCTGAAGGGAACATATTCGCCGAAGGGGACAAGGTGGATCTTGTCGTAGCGGCCCACGTGCTCTCCATCCGCGCTCACGACCAGGGCGGAGTTGTACTCACGCCAACTGGCGCTCTCGGGGGAAAAATCCATGCCCACATTGCCCACCACCAGCGGCGCATTGTTGGCTTGGGCAACATCCTCCAGAGCCTTCTGAAACCGCGCGTCGTCTTCAAAGAACGGCGCAGGCGACTCCGGCCACGCAATCAGATCGGGATGGGTGGGATAAGGCGGGCAGATGATTTCGCCTGAAGAGGCGCCGGTTTGCGGAATTCCCGCGATATAAGTATTGCACTGCTCCGCAGCCAGCTTGCGAAAATCGGCGATATGACGATCCCATTCACCGGCGCCCATCCACAGGCTCTGGCCGGAGACATCGAGATTGGGCTGCACCAACACCGCGGTCGCTGTGGGCGCGGGCCTTGGCGGCTCGAGATAGATGCCGGCCGTACAGGCGAGAGCAAGCCCGACGCCGGCCAAACCGCAGACCAGCCGGCGCACGCGGCTCTCAAGCACAACACCGCACGCGATAAGGGCGTTCACCGCGACCAGCAGAAAACTGATGCCATAGACTCCGGTCCAGGGCGCCAACTGGTTTACCAGCGCGTTGTCCACCTGCGAGTAGCCAAGCTGGTCCCAGGGAACCGAGGTGATGCGGGCGGCAGCCAGCTCCAGCCCCGCCCAGAAGATCGGCGCCGCGGCCAACGCCACGGATGTGCTGCCTGAGGCCCTCCGCAGCAGCGCCAGCGCCAGGCCGAAGAGCCCGAAGTAGAGCCCCAGCACCAGGCTGAACCCGGCCAGCAGCAGCGTAGGAGCCATCCGCGGCATATCACCGTACTGGCCCATCACGTCGCGAATCCAGTAACAGTTGCCCGCGTACCACAACACGCCACAGGCATACGCCAACAGGAACGCGCGGCGCAGCGGACGAGGCTGGCTCGATCGGGCAGCGGAGAGAATTGCCCACAGCAGGGGAACCATGCCAAACCACGCAAAACACGACCGCCATGGGGGCATCGGCCCGGCCAGTGGAAATGGGAATTCCAGCAATCCCGCCGATAAACCCGCCGCGGACCACAACATCCACGACGGCGGCTGCGAGGACGATAGCTTCATACAGGGCCGAGTTTATAGCACCGGGCCAACCTTGCAAGGCAAGAAGACGCGAAGCGCCCAGATGCAAGTTAAGGCAATCGAAATTCAGGCAACCCATGTTAAGGCCATCGAAGCCGAGCGCAATCTTTTGCAGCCCCGTCGCAACCGTTTTCACCGCGATGCGCAGAATTGCGCTGGAGAAAGCAGGAAACACGCTACAATGCAGGAATGTTCCTTGAGATTTTTGCGATGAGACTGCTCGAAGTCATGTTCTTTGTCGGCCTCGCAGGGTCTGCCGTGGTGGTGCTCATCAGCTTCGTCGAAGACGGCAAAGACCTGTTTGGAAAGGATTAAGGCAGTCTCTTCTCCGGCGCTGCTGAGCCCTCGTTCAATTTGATTGACAGTGTTTCAATTCGGAAATAAACTCAGCCCAGGGAGGCGGCGGTTGTCCCCTCTCAAGTTCAGAGCCCCGCTTCCAGTGACGGCACCCAATCGATGGCATCTACCCGAACGACCGTAGCCCCTCCGTCCAACCGCGTCCGTCTCATCGTGGCATCCTCCGTGATGCTCACGTTCATCTCCTTTTGGCGTGCGGCGGCCATCGTTCTGTGCGACCTGGGCTCCTCGGCCTTTTACGCCGGAGGCATTGCCGAACAGGCGGTGGGCGCTGCCGCTCCCTGGTTCATCCTCGGCATCATGTTGTTCAGCTTCGCGGTGCGCGCGGTTTACGTCGAGAGCTGTTCGATGTTTACCCGCGGCGGCGTTTACCGCGTGGTCAAAGAGGCCCTCGGCGGCGGTTTTGCAAAACTCAGCGTCTCCGCGCTGATGTTCGATTACATCCTCACCGGGCCAATCTCAGGCGTCTCCGCCGGCCAATATATTACCGGCCTGATGAACGAGCTGTTGAACGTTGCCGCCACTAGCAACTGGCTGCCTCCGGCTCTGATGGACGCCCATCACAACCCCTCCTTCCAGTTCAACATGAACTACACTTCGGCCGTGTTTGCGGCCGCGGTGACCATCTACTACTGGTGGCAGAACATCAAGGGGATCGAGGAGTCCAGCGAAAAGGCCCTGCAGGTGATGCAGATAACCACCGTCATGGTGATCGTTCTGCTGCTCTGGGGCGTCTACTCCGTGGTGGTCAAAGGCGGCCATCTGCCTCCGCCGCCCACGGTGCATAATCTCAAGTTCAGTACCGACGCGCTGGGGTTCCTCAAAGGCACAAAGCTTGTGCCGCTGTTTGGCATGTTCGGAATACTGATGGCCTTTGGACACTCCGTCCTGGCCATGAGCGGCGAGGAAAGCCTGGCCCAGGTCAACCGCGAAATCGAGCATCCCAAGCTCAAGAACCTGAAGCGCGCCGCCATCGTCATCGCCATCTACAGCCTGGTCTTCACCGGCGGCGCCACGCTGCTGGCTTCCATCCTGATCCCGACATGGGAGCGCACCCACATCTATCAGGACAACCTGATCGCCGGCCTCGCGATGTACATGGCCGGCCCCATGTTCTGGCGCATCGCCTTTCGCATCTTTGTTGTCGTGGTCGGCTTTCTTATTCTGTCAGGCGCCATCAACACCTCCATCATCGGCTCCACCGGCGTGCTGATGCGCGTCGCCGAAGACGGCGTGCTCACCGACTGGTTCCGCAATCCTCATCCCCGCTTCGGCACCAGCTACCGGATTGTGAACCTGGTCTTTTTCCTCCAGATGTTCACCATCCTCGTCACCAGGGGCGATGTCATCACCCTGGGCGAAGCTTATGCCTTCGGCGTCATCTGGTCTTTCACATTTAACAGCCTGGCCATGCTTGTGCTGCGATGGAAGTACCACGGCGAGCGCGGCTGGAAGGTTCCTCCCAATCTGCGCATCGGAAAAGTCGAGATTCCGATAGGCCTCTTTTGCGTTTTTCTGGTCCTGCTCTCTGTCGCCATCGTCAATCTCTTCACCAAGTCGGTTGCCACGGTGAGCGGCATCATTTTTGCAGCCGGCTTTTTTATCATCTTCAGCATCTCCGAGCGCCAAAACATGCGCAAGCATGCCATAACAGCTCGGCAGATGAAGGACCACTTTCAACTGGAGCACCAGGACACCGTAAACCGGGAGTCGGTAGCCCTCAGACCGGGTGCGATTATGGTCACCATGCGCGACGTGGACAATCCTGCGGCGCTGAAGTGGGTCTTGGGGCGAACCAACACCGATGACCAGGATGTGGTGGTCCTGAGCATTCGCATGATGGGCGTTGGCGGCCCGGAGTTCCTCGGCCCCGAGCAGCAAAACTTCAGCGAGCATGAGCAAATGGTCTTTACCAAAGCCGTCTCCGTGGCCGAGAGCTTCGGCAAGAAGGTCTCGCTGCTGGTCGTTCCCGCGGGCGATGTCTTTGCCGCGCTGGCGCAAGGCGCAAATTCACTTGAAGTGGACGCGGTGGTATCCGGAGGTTCCAGTTCCATGACCCCCGAGGATCAGGCGTTCCACTTGGGGCAAGCCTGGGAGGCGTTGCCCGAACCTAAACGGCAGTTCAACTTTTGTGTTGTCCTGCCCAGCGGCGACACCAAGGTGTTTTACATCGGGCCGCACGCCCCGGCTCTCAGTCCGGACGATGTCCAGTTGGTCCACAGGCTGTGGTTGAACATGCGCCGCGATCCATCCGTCTCTGATCTCCATCACAGCGACATCATCACGTACGCGCTTACCCGTCTTGCCGGCCAGTACGCCCGCGAGAAGGTCGAGATTCTGCGCGATCTGCGCAACTATCGTGCCGCTGCATCTCCCGGCTCTCGGGCCCTCCCCGGCGTCAATCCACCGGATGACGGCGCAATTCATCCCTCGCCTCATGCCATCAAGCAGACGCGCGATCAGTAGGGAATGACACTCGCTCTTTCCTACGCCAGGTACTCTTCCCCGGGCTTCCAGTTGACCACCTGAACACTCGAATCCACCAACGCGGCCAATTGCTCCGGCGTGCCCTTCAGGGGCGGGAATGTGCCGAAGTGCAGAGGCAGAACAACCTCCGCGCCTAACAACTTCGCAGCCAGCGCAGCTTCTCTCGGTCCCATGGTGAAATGGCCTCCAATGGGAAGCATCGCCACCGTCGGCCGGTACAGTTCACCTATCAGTTTCATATCGCCGAACACCGCCGTATCTCCAGTGTGGTAAAGAACGGGGCCGTCCGCGATCGCGATCACAAAGCCGGCGGCGACGCCCGTGTAGTGGGTTCCCTGCTCATCCTGCGCGGCCGCCGAGTGTTTGGCCTCAACCATCGTGGCTGACGCGTCGCCCAGTTGCACCGTGCCGCCCAGGTTCATCCCCATCGTATGGGCCACTCCCCTGGCGCCGATATAGGCCGCCAATTCGTAAATGGCCACCACGGTCGAGCCGTGTTTCACGGCCACCGGCACAGCATCGGAGATATGGTCTCCATGCCCGTGCGTCAGCAGGATGTATTGAATCTTCGAAGGCAGCACAAATCCCTTCGGATATTTGGGATTCTGGGCGATGTAGGGATCGATCAGGATGTGGGTGCCCCCGGCGGTTTCGATCAGCACGGTCGCGTGACCAAGCCAGGTGATGCGCGTCTTCTTCAATGCATTCATGGTTCCTCCCAGGGAAGCCCAAGAGTGACTTCAGCGCGTGATGATGACTTCTGAAACGCTGTCCTTGGCCAGAAACTGACGCTGGCCCGACCAGGCGGCAAAGAGGCGTTCGATGCTGCGGTTGGTGAAGGCTCGCTGAATGGGAAACTGCTGGGTCATCTGCATTTCAACGTCATCGCCGGCTGTGACGTGGTAACGGTAGCGCACCACATCTTCCCCCTGGGTGCGGGTATGAAAGAAAGCCACCACCTGTCCACCGGGATTCATGGCCGCATACAAGTGCGAAACCACCGGGGCCACGAACGCTTCAGGCAGGTAATCGAGGGCCGTCCACAGCAGAACCACATCGAAGCTCCGTCCGGCGAAGTTGAGTGAACGCTCGAGAAATGCGTCGACGTCCCAAACAGGATTGCCGGCTTCGTCAGCGCCTTTTTGCCAGTCTCCGTTCCAGGCATCATGCACCGGGTCGGTCAGAAAGATGCTATGTCCCAGGCCGGTGAGGTAGTTGATGTTGGCAGGCGAAGTAAAGCCGACGTCGATCGTTTGCAGACCGGGTTCTGCCTGCAGCCGGGCGCGCACTGCCGACCAGGCGCCGGAATGGCGCGGCACTTTGGGCCCACTGAGTCCCGGAGTGGATGCGTTGGAGCCGTCATCCTGCTTTTTTTCGAACCAACGGCTAAGCAACCCTCAATCCCCTTGCGGCCAGACACATGGCCGCACGAAAGACCATTGCCAATCGCTCTGTCAGAGGACGCCGCCTGCAGTCGCGGAACCGGCGCCTTGGGGAGCCTTGGTTACGGCCTGCGTCAAGTCTACTTTGCCACGGAAGACGGCATTGTCCTCCACAGCCAGGCGGAGCGCGCGAATGTCGCCTTCCACAACGCATCCCGCGCGCAGTTCAACCCGGCCGCTGGCCGTAACGTTGCCCACTACGTGACCCAGAACCAGCACGTCTTTCGCGGAAAGATCGGCGGAGATATTGGCATTCGGTCCGATTGTCAGCCGGCCCTCCACAAGGGTAACGGTCCCTTCAACTCGGCCATCCACGGTCAGGTCTTCACTACCCTTCACTTCGCCGCAAATCACGATGCTTTTACCGATGCGCGCTGCGGAATTCTCCACTGCCATGGTCTTCGTCCTTCCATCGGCCCAAACAAGGCCCTCCCCGCACTATACGCAACCCGGCCACATTGCTTCAATCGTAGACTGCGAAAGGTGCGCGAACTTCGGACCCCGACGGCCCGTGCGCGCCTTGCATCCCAACTGCGGACCGGGCATCTAAGCGGTCATGCGACATTGCCTGGCCCCAAAACCTCCAATGCCCGTAAAACTGCCCGTTAAACTAATGGTAGTGCGCAAACTTTGGTCGCTCCTCTGCCTGCTGGCCTGGGTGATTCCGGCCCATGGCCAGCCTGGCGCCATCACTCAGAATTCACTCGCGCCGGCCCAGGCCCAGGCGCTGGTGGACCGTGCGCTTGCCACCGAGTTGCGCACCGCCCAGGACCCCAACCGGCCGATGCGCTATCTGCTCCGCAAGTCAAGCCCCAGGCTCACCACCACCAAGGAGATTGTTGAAACCAGGGACGGCGCTGTTGCCCGCCTGCTCTCGATCAACGATAAGCCACTCAACCCGACCGACGAGCAGAACGAACAAGCTCGCCTCAACCTTCTTGCCGGTAATCCCAACCTGCAGCGGCACCGCAAGCAGGGCGAGGACCAAGACCTGGGCATCGTTCTCAAGCTGTTGCGTATGCTTCCCAACGCATTCCTCTACCACTACGAAAGCTCCAGCGCGGGTCCGGCGGGACCCATTCAGCGTTTCAGCTTCAGACCGAATCCTCAGTTCAGCCCGCCAGACTTCGAGTCGCAGGCTTTGACGGCCATGACCGGCGAACTCTGGATCGATGCCTCCGGGGAGCGCGTCATGCGGCTGGAAGGCCACCTGCAGCAGGATACGGACTACGCGTGGGGCATCCTCGGCAAGCTCAACAAGGGCGGCTGGATTGTGCTCGAACAGCAGGACGTGGGCCAGAATCAGTGGCGCATCGTCCATTTCCAGATGCAGATCAGCCTGCGGATTCTGTTCAAGACCAAGGACTTTGACACGGTGGAGCAGATGACTCGCTATGTGCCGGTGCCGGTGGGGCTCGACTACAGGCAGGCCATCGAGATGCTGCGCGCCTCGCCGGGGGGCGGAGCACAGCCTGGTCAGTAATGCAGAATCCCAAAAGCAGAATCGCAGTGAAAAACAGACCGGCCCTCTCCGCATTTGAAACTGCGAATAGGGCCGATCGGCTTCGAGCGAACAAAAACTGGCTACATCTTAACTGGCTACATCCTGGCGAAGACGACGACCAGGGTGAAAAGGGTGAGGGACTCGATGAGAGCCAAACCGAGGACCAGGAAGGTAAAGATGCCGGCGCGGGCGCCGGGGTTGCGGGCCAGCGCTTCCACCGCCGATCCAACGGCCTTGCCCTCACCCAGGCCGCACATACCGGCGGCCAGACCCATACCCAGACCGGCGCCGATCGGCACCAGATTGACGGCGGCTGTACCACCGTCTGCGAAGGCCGGAATGGCGAAGCAAAGCGCCGCCAGGGCCATGAATACGTATTGAAGTTTGCGCATATTTCTCCAGCTTCCCTTTGAATTAGCCGCCAGTGGGTGGTTGAGGCTCACCGTACCGGCCCCCTCACGCTTGCAGCCTGCCGTTGGTCCGGAGCGGAAGCTCTCTCCGGCGGAATCTAATAAAAAACTATTGCCTGTCAGCCTTCAGCTCTTAGCTTCTTTTTCCGGGAACCGTCGTCTGTCCCCCTTGCCTGAAATGTCTTGTCTCAAACGTCTTGCCTGAAACGTCTTGTCTGGAACCTGCTGAGAGCGGAAGGCTCTCAGCTTGGAGCTGCCTTTAGTGGTCGTGCGCCACTGCCAGCGAAAGATAAATCATGGTCAGCAGAGTAAAGACGAAGGCCTGAATGATCGAGACAAACGCATGCAATCCCAACGCCAGAACCGGCAGCCCCAGCGGCACCCCGGAGAAAGAAACCAGGGTGATCAGATCGCTGGCGAACATGTTGGCGTAAAGACGAACGGTGAGCGACAGGATGCGTGCCAGATGGGAGATGATCTCAATGGGAAAGATGAGCCACGCCATCCACCAGATGGGGCCGGCAAAGTGCTTGAGATAGCCGATCAGGCCCTGCTCCCGCAGCCCCTGAATGTTGTAGTAAAGAAACGTCGGCGTCGCCAGCCCCAGGGGCACAATGATCGAACTGGTGGGGGTGGTCACGCCGGGGATAAGCCCCATGAGGTTGTTGAGCAGCACGAACAGGAAGATGCACGTGACCCAGGCCTGGAAGCGCTGGTAGCCGTGTCCGATCACCTGCTCCGCCTGGCCGCCGATGAACTCATTGAGGATTTCGGCCACATGCTGCAGCGGATTGGGCTTCTCAACCGACAGCGAAAAGCGCACCAGCAGGAAAAAAACGATGAGCCCGCATACGACCACCAATTCCATCGCAAAGGCATCGCTGATGGCGGTAGCCGGATTGGCGGCAATGCCCAGGGCGTGCAGAATGGAGGCAATTATGCCTCCGAAAATGGCATTCAACAATCGGGTCAGCGCTAGTTGTTCCGGCATCCTGAGTTGAGTCTTTCCGCCCCCGGGCTGCGGACACACATGTGACCCGGGGTCTGCATAATTTCATTTCTACGCTCGTCCGGCCGCTCCACCGTTCATCCGATCAATCAAACCATCGATCAATCGCGAAGCAAACGGATTGCTTCCCAGCCAATGGTCAGAACTGCCAGACAAAGGCCGCATAGAAGCGCCACAACCGAGCCATGGAAACACTTCAGGCTACCATAGATGACCCCGGCAAAAACCGTGAGCCTGAGCACAAAGAAAATGACCACGACTCCGGCGCTGGCGGGGGTCTTGTTACTGTCGAGCCGGGCGTTGATCAGCCGCACCAGCCGCTGCCATTCCAATACACTAGCCGCCGAAATCAGCGTGCCGGCCAGCAGCATGGCCGCGCTCCGCCAGCCGCCGCCAATCCACACGCATATTGACGCTATGATCCCCAAAATCAATGTCTTGCGGAATGCCCGCTTGAGCATCGAATCCAGATCCTCATGGGTCAGGTCAACGATCGGATGGGTTTGCGGGGTCATGGATTGATTTTGGGAATACCCTTGCCGGCAGAGTTCTGGTCCTCGTCTCCCATTCTGGTACTTCGTTCGGCTGCGACCGCAATTTTGACCACGTAGACCATGCCGGCGATGCAGCCGAACAGGGTGCCGGCCAATTCGAGCCATCTCTGGTGCAGCAGGTGGCTTAACCACCATCCGCCGATCCAGCAAATCACCACGGCCGAGGGCAGAACAAAGGCAATCTGCATCAGCTTCTCAGCTTCAATGTAGGCTCTCATGCCGCTGGAGCCGCCCCCGGGCAGCTTGGTAGGCTCTGTCGGCCTGGTCGGCTCTTTCGGTCTGGAAGACGAACTGAAGCGGTTGAAGGGCATTCACTGGTGGTTATACACGATGAACGGCCTGTTGCGCCAAGAGGCCGCCTGGGCTCCAAAAATGCGCAAGCGGAATGCGCAACCATAATGCTCAAGCGGCCACTCATCCGCATAGCCGCTATACTGGCGGTTGGGGCTCACAACAGTTCACAAGAAGGAAACTCCGTGTTCGATTCAGAGTTTGAGCGCAATCTCTTCGCCTTGCGCAAGGAAAAGCTGGTAGAGATCGAGAAGCTTGGGCAGGCGGCCTATCCCAACCAGTTCCCTGCCTCGCACACCATCCCCGCGGTGCGGGCAAAGTGGGGCGCGGCACAGGCTGAGGAGCTTGAGACCGCACGCGTGACCGTAGCCGTCGCCGGGCGCATCATGGCCATCCGGGCCCAGGGCAAGGCCGGCTTTGCCACCCTGCAGCAGCAGGGCGAGCGGCTGCAGATTTATGTGCGCCTCGACGCGGTGGGCGAACAGGGGTTCGCGCTCTACAAGCTGCTGGACATGGGCGACCACATCGGCGTGTCGGGCTACCTGTTCCGCACGCGCACCGGCGAGTTGACCGTGCATGTGGAGCGGCTCACCTTCCTCTCCAAGGCCATGCTCGCGCTGCCTGAAAAGTTTCATGGGCTGGCCGACGTGGAGCTGCGCTACCGCCAGCGCTATGTTGACCTGTTCACCAACCTCGAAAGCCGCCAGGTCTTCGTCAAGCGCGCCAAAACGCTCAAGGCGCTTCGCCAGTTCTTCGATGAGCGCGGCTACCTTGAGGTGGAAACGCCGATGATGCAGCAGATCGCCGGTGGAGCGGCGGCGCGGCCCTTCAGGACCCACCACAACGCTCTCGACCTGGATCTGTTTCTGCGCATCGCGCCGGAACTCTATTTGAAGCGGCTGGTGGTGGGCGGCCTCGACCGCGTTTACGAGATCAATCGCAACTTCCGCAATGAGGGCGTGAGCACGCAGCACAATCCCGAGTTCACCATGCTCGAGTTCTACCAGGCCTACGCCAACTATCACGACCTGATGCAGATTACCGAGGAGATGATCGAGTTTGTGGCGCTCGAGGTAAACGGGACCACCACCACAGAGTTCGATGGGAACACGATCGACCTGGGCAAATGGCGGCGGCTGACCTTGCGCGAGGCTATCTGCGAATTCTGGCCTGCGGAAGCCGGCCCCAAGCCTGCGGCCACGGCCTTCGAACGCGCCGATGTGATGCAGTCCAGGCTTCACGCCGCCCTCAGCTCGCTTGAGCGGGCCATGGGCGAAACCACACGCCTCACCCCGGAGCGCATCGTTGAGTTGAAGACCATCCTGGGCGCCGTATCTGCTGTTTACTACGATTCCATGAAGGGTTCGCCGGTGGGCAAGTCCGTTTACAACCTCTTCGAAGCGGTCGCCGAGCCGTTTCTCATTCAGCCCACCATTATTTACGACTACCCGGTGGAGGTTTCTCCGTTGTCGAAGGCCAAGCCGGACGATCCGGCCCATGTGGAGCGCTTTGAATTTTTTGCCGGCGGCTTTGAGCTGGGCAACGCCTTCAGCGAGCTCAACGATCCAGTCGAGCAGCACAAGCGGTTTGCCGCGCAGCTTGCCGAACGCGATCGTGGCGACCAGGAAGCCCACCGCATGGACGAGGATTACGTGCGGGCGCTGGCCTATGGTCTGCCTCCCACCGGCGGCGAGGGCCTCGGCGTGGACCGCCTGGTGATGCTGCTGACCGGTTCAAAGTCGATTCGCGACGTGATCCTGTTCCCGCTGATGAGAGATGCAGGGACCAGGGCACCAAGGGAACAAGGGACCGAGGATCCCGGGGGCCCGGGAGCACAGATCATCGGTCAGGAACCAAAGAGCTGACTCCGCGCGCTGCGCGAGGCGCTTTTGGGCCAGTGCTAAAGGCCGGGAGCTGTTTTTTGAATATTCTTTTCGTAGGTGACATCTTCGGGAGCGCGGGCCGCAGGATCGTGCGCGAGCACCTTGGTCACGTGTGCGCCGCGCACGAGGTCGACCTGGTGGTCATCAACGCCGAAAACGCCGCGGGCGGCTTCGGGGTTACGCCGCAGATCGCCGAGGATCTGTTCGAGCTGGGCGCGGACGTGCTCACCACCGGCAACCATGTCTGGGACAAACGCGAACTCGTCGACTACTTGAATTCCGCGCCCGCCGACAGCCAGGGACAAGCTCGCCGGGTGCTGCGGCCGGCAAACCTGCAGCAGGACCTTCCTGGTTACGGCGTGTTTGAAGGCGTTACGCGCGGCGGGGTTCCCTATGCGGTGGTGCAACTGATGGGGCGCGTCTTTATGAACGGGACCAACGACCCTTTCCATGCCGCCAATGCCCTGCTGGCAGGCATTGAGGCCAAAGTCATCGTTGTGGATTTCCACGCCGAGGCCACCAGCGAAAAAGTTGCCATGGGCTGGCATCTGGATGGCCGCGTCACCGCCGTCCTGGGCACGCATACCCATATTCCAACCGCCGATGAACGGGTATTGCCGGGCGGAACGGCCTACCTCACCGATGTCGGCATGAGCGGTCCTTATGACAGCGTCATCGGCGTTGAAAAAGAGCTGGTGCTGCGCAGGTTTCTCACCGGCATGCCGGGCAAGTTCGAGCCGGCCAAAGGCAACCCCAAGATGTGCGCGGCGCTGGTTGCCTGCGATCCTCAAACCGGACGCGCCTCTCGGATTCAGCGGATCATGCTCGGAGAATGAGCAAAAAAACCGCTTGACCTGTACCCTTCGAACGAGATCAAGCAAGGCGCCCTCAAGCAACGCGCCAATAAAAAGGGCAGCCCGATTCAGGCTGCCCTTCAAGATCCCAGGATTTTTGCGTTACGAGGCCGGAAGTTGTTCTGTCCGTCCCTTTTCGATCAACCAGCTTTATGGTGCGCAGCTGCCGGTTTTGCAACGTGGTGCACCGGAGCTGCCTTCTTCTCTTCCTGGATGAAACCGTCGCTAAGCACGATCTGTGCGGTTGCCGACCGGGTGCCCGAAGCAGGAATCGCCGTATAGGTGGCGTAGGTGGCGTCCAGCTCATCGGCGGGCTGCAGTTTGTACTCGAAGCCGACAGCCGGAGCGTCTTTGCACGACACCGGTTCCTTCAAGTTGACGATAAAATCAGCGGTTTTGTTATCCTTCGCGTCCTGGGTGACCGCAACCTTGATGGATGCGACCGCAGGCTCAACTTCAAGCTTTCTGATGTGCGCCGGCGAGTCGGTCAGCACGTCTCCTAACGCATCGGTATTCGCCTTGTCGCCGTTTGCGGTGATGTAGTCCTGCGCATCCTTGATCTTGAGTTCGGAGGGGGCAGGAGGAACGGAGCCGCAAGCCGCCGGGGTGGTCAGCTTGACCACGAATTCCTTTGGCTTTGGGCTGGCAGCCATGGTCGCACTCACCTTCAACACCGTCGCCGTGGCGTCGATCACTACGCCCGGAACCGGAGTCGCCTGGTTCTGCAGAATCCCCCACAGCTTCTGGGCATCGGCGGGAGTCCCGTTGGCCAGGATGAACTCCTTGTCTTCAAGGTTGAGCTTGGTCAGGTCAGGCGTGGTCGCCAAGACGTTGTGAACAATCTCGGGCGGCGTGGGAGCGGGCGCGATGGTGAATGTGTCAGGTTTGAAGAGCGCGGTCGCCGACGCCGTTTTCACGGCATCCAGCCCATCTATGCCGCCATGAAACCGCTTATACCAATACTCCAGCTTGGGCTCGATCTGGCTCTTGTAGGCCGGAGGCGCGAAATTCCAGGCGCGGGCGTAAAACCAGACCGCCTGCACAGGATCTCTGGATTCGCCTGGCTTGGCATAGGCTTCCGCCAGTTGCAGGGTATCCACAAGACCCGTGCCGCTCTGGGTCGCCTGCGTCGGAAACAGCATCAGCTCGGTGCGGTACTCAGAGATGGCGCCCTTGAAGTCCTGCTTTGAAACCAGATCATCCAACGCGATCGCGGAATGAAAAATCGGGTAGGTCGCACTGGTCATCTTCTGCCAGTCGGCATCGGCAACGCCGGCGCCCTTGGCAACCGTCAGGCCTTTTTGCGCAATCGCCGCGGCATCGTCGCAGACCTGGGCATCATTGGTCTTCAGGCACTGCCCTCTCTTGATGAAGACCGAAAGGTAAATCGCCTTCATATTGTTGGGATCCAGCTGCAACAGGCGGGTGGCAGCGCCAACAGCCTTGTCGGCATCACCCATGCTCTGGTACGTATCAATCAAATCGTCGAGAACGGCCGACTTGACCACGCTCTGCGGATAGGTCTGCAGAAACGACTCTAGTCCAGCCGCTTTGGCTGCCGGATCCGTTTGGGTGCTGGCTGTCTGATAGGCATTGAATTCCGCCGGGTTCTGAATCTGGATGGTGCTCTGGCCCGTACCTTGGGCTCCAAGCGTGGGCGCGGTAACGAGGCTCAGGCTGGCCGCTGCCATCACCGATGCCAAGACTAACTTCTTCATGTAATGCTCCTGGGAATTTCAGAAATCGAGATCAATATTCATTCACTCGCACGCGGATTGTGCAACCGTTTACTCATTCGGTTGTATGCCGGGGTGCCGGATTAAACGATACCACAGCTTCCAACGCGGTGTAGCAAGGATTATAGAAACCCACCGCGGCCGGTGACAAGCAAAGTTATTGAAGAACTTAACCGGAATTCAGGCTGCCTGGGCCCAGGGGCCGCACGGTTCAACCGGCACGCGATGAGCCCGCTCCAGACAAAGCACCCCGCTGCCGCAAACCTGCCCCGGATTTAAGCACGGCGCGGGCTTTGCCTGCTCCCCCTACCCTGCCTGCTCCCCCTATTGAAGCAGGCGGACCAGGTCGGCCTGCTCGGCAAGAAAGGCGTCATGGCCATGATCGCTGATCATCTCGCGGTAATCGGCTCGGGCGCCCGCGGCGCGCACAGCCTCGGCAAACTCTCTCACCATCGCCGCCGGGAACAGCCAATCGGTGCTGATGCCCACAAAGCTCAACCGGGCGCGGATGCGCCCGAAGGCCTCTGACGGCGAGGCGTATCCCAGCAGCGGGTCCCATGTGTCCATGGTCCGCATGATGGCCAGGTAGGCATTGGCATCGAAACGGTCAATAAATCGGTCGCCCTGGTAGTCAAGATAACCGGCAATATCGAAGCGTCCGCCCGAAAGCCCCCCTCCCTGGCTTACGGGCGCCCACGGATCCTCGCCGTTGCGGTTGGCTTTGCGGCCAAATCGCTCTTCAAAAAGGGGTGCGGACTTGTAGCTGAGCATGCCGATCTGGCGGGCCAGGGCCAATCCACGCCGTGGGGGGCGCTGGGGAAGGTATCGCCCGCCTGCCCATTCGGGGTCGTGCACGATGGCCTGCCGCTGCAGGTGATTGAGCGCCAGCCCCATGGCCGAAAGCGGCGCCACGCCAATAATCAGCGCCCGCTCCACGCGCTCGGGGTTCAGAATGGTCCAATCCAGTGCCTGCATGCCGCCAATCGACCCGCCCAGCACCAGGCGCAATTTGCGGATGCCCAGCGAATCCAGAAGAAGAGCCTGCGCCCTCACGTTGTCGCGGATCGAGACCAGTGGAAAGTCCGGCCCGTAGGGTTCGCCGGTTTCAGGATTCACGGAGGCAGGCCCCGTCGATCCATAACAGGAGCCAACCAGGTTGATACATATGACGAAATCGTGTTCCAGCGACAGCACCGCGCCGGGAGCGAAGACTTCAGGCCACCACGACCCGACCAGGGCCGAGCCGGAAAGCGCATGGCAGACGAGTACGGCGTTATCCCGCGCTGCATTCAACCGGCCGTAGACGGCGTAATGCAGCGTGGGACAGGCCAGCGTGCACCCACATTCAAGGGACAACGGCTCATCGAGCACGAAATCACCCTCGTACGTGGGCTCAAGAATCCGCGATGTGGGCGGCGATGCGCCGCTGCGACTGTGCGTGTCGGTCATTCGTCTGCTTGCCGCTCCTTCTTATTTTGCGCCAACCGCGGCGGCTTTGCCCGAGAACACCTGGCCGTTGGCCGCTTCGATGGCTTGTTCCAGGTCAGCCAGAATATCGCGAATATCCTCGATCCCCACCGAAAGCCGCACCAACTCGGGCGTCACGCCGGTGGTCGCCTGCTCCTCAACCGAAAGTTGTTGATGGGTGGTCGAAGCAGGATGGATGACCAGCGACTTGGCGTCCCCTATATTGGCCAGCAGCGAGAACAGCTTGAGAGAATTGATCAGCTTTTTCCCCGCCTCAAAGCCGCCCTTGATGCCGAAGGTCACCAGCCCGCTCTGTCCAGTGGGCAAATACTTTTTGGCCCGCGCGAAATAGGGGCTCGACTTGAGCCCGGGATAATTGACCCATTCGACGCCGGGATGCTTCTCAAGATGCTCGGCCACGGCCAGCGCGTTCTTTGAGTGCCGTTCCATCCGCAGGTCGAGCGTTTCAATGCCCTGCAGCAGCAGGAAGGCGTTGAAGGGCGACAGCGCCGCGCCCGTGTCGCGCAGCCCCTGGACGCGCGCCTTGAGTATGAATGCCAGCGGACCGAAGGCCTCGGTGTAGGAGAGCCCGTGATAGGAGGGGTCGGGCTCGGTGAAATCCTTGAAGCGGCCCGATGCCGCCCAGTCAAACTTGCCCGCATCCACAATGATGCCGCCGATGGCCGCGCCATGTCCGCCCAGGTACTTGGTAGCCGAGTTGACCACAATGTCCGCGCCCCACTCGATGGGCCGCACCAGCGCCGGCGAACCGCAGGTGTTGTCGATCACCAGGGGAAGCTTGTGCTCATGGGCGATCGAGGCCAGCTTTTCAATGTCCACCACGTCCAGCTTCGGATTGCCCAGCGTCTCGGTGTAGATCGCACGGGTCTTGGAGTTGATGGCGGCACGCAGCCCGTCAAAGTCGTCGGCATCCACAAATCGAACCGTAATGCCCAGCTTCGGCAGCGTGTAGTGGAACAAGTTGTAGGTTCCGCCGTAGAGCGATGTGGTGGAGACGATCTCCTCTCCTGCGGAGGCCAGCGTCGTCGCTATCAGCGTCTCCGCCGCCTGGCCCGAGGCCGTCGCCAAACCCGCCACTCCGCCCTCCAGAGCCGCCACCCGCTTTTCAAACACGTCGGTGGTGGGGTTCATGATGCGGGTATAGATGTTGCCAAACTCCTTCAGCGCAAACAGCCGCGCCGCGTGGTCCGCGTCATGGAACACATAGGAGGTGGTCTGATAGATGGGCACGGCTCTCGATCCGGTGGTCGGGTCGGGGACCTGGCCGGCGTGCACGGCGAGAGTGGCAAGCTGCTGCTGTTTTGGTTCCGGCATGATTGGCTCCTTCTTTCGCTGGTTGGCCGCGGCGGCGAGTGCGCGCGGCGGAGACACCAAAAAACGGCCCGCATCCTCTTGGAGGACCCGGGCCGTTTGACTTCAAGATCGGTTGCGTTAACGCATTCGCCGTTCTCTTGATCCACGGACAGGCCCTGTGACCATACACATGCACATGGCCATGGCCGCAATTCCGTATTTCCCTGAGCTCGGCATAGAAGCAAGTATCGATGGGAGATAGGAAGGGTGTCAACCATTTTTGAGCCATCTACAACCTTCGTCTGTACGACAATTTCGTACTATGTCATACTAAGTGCATGAAAACATCCAGCCGCCGTTCCTCCCGCGTGTTTACCATCAGCTTCCCTGAGTCGTTGGCAAAGCAGGTCGTCGCTGTCGCCAGGGAGGAGGACCGCACGATTAGCGAACTGTTCCGCGAGGCGTTTCGGGCGTACCGGATGGAGCGAAATGATCGCAAACTAATCGCAGCGCGGGCCGAGGCGGCAGAACGTGCCTCCGTGCGTTACACCGAAGCCGATGTCGAAGCTCTCGTCGACGAAATTCGCGCCGAAAACTACGCACGGCGGAGGAAGACCGCTTGAAAGACTTGCTTGCGCTTAAGATTTTCGAGGGAATCCGCATCCTGACGCCGAGGGCCTTTCTCAACGAGCCTGGTCCCCGTTTGAGCCGTTGACAACTACTCGTCGGCCTTCCACACATAAGCTCCCGGCTGCGGCAGTCCGATGTGCGCCAGCACCCGGCAAACAAACTGCCGTGCCATCTCGGTGGAGTCGGTGGGATTGTTGTAGAACGCCGGGATGACGGGAAAAATGATTGCGCCCGCCTCGGCCGCCAGAGTCATGTTGCGCAGATGGATGCGGTTGAACGGCGTTTCGCGCACACACAGCACCAGCGGGCGCCGCTCCTTGAGCGTGACGTCGGCCGCGCGGGCGATCAGGGTGTTGGCAAGACCGTTGGCGATGGCCGCCAGCGTGCCCATCGAGCAGGGCAGAATAATGGTGCCGCCCGAGGGGTGACTGCCGCTGGCGATGCAGGCGCCGATGTCAGCGTCGGTCAGCAGCACGGTCTTTGCGGGCGCCGCTTCCAGCAGCTTCTCGACCAGATTGTTGCGGCCTGAGATGCCAAGCTCCTCGCCCACGACGCGGAGGGAATTCTCAGAAGCGACGAAGTAGATGCGGGCCACGCGCGCGTCGGCTTCAAGGGCGCGCAGAAGCTCGCGGCTGAAGATTGCGCCGGAGGCGCCGGTCATGGCTATGGTTAGATTCATAAAATCAGCCTTCAGCATCTAATCGCCCGCTGCGGGCTTTGTTCGTTTGCCCCGCGCTTCCGCGTGGGGTTGGCTGCACCCGCCCGATCAAATCGAGTCCCATAGGGACGATGTCACCCCAAAACCCGTTTGAAGATCGCGTCCACGTTGCCCAGCTGGCGGCTGTAATCGAAGGTGCGGGCCAGCTTCTCCGGGCCGAGCAGCGCGGTGATGGCCTTGTCGCGCGCCACCTCCTCGCGGAAAACTTGATCCTCTTTCCACGAACGCATGGCGTGCGCCTGCACCAGCCGGTAGGCATCTTCGCGCAGCATCCCGGCCTCGGCCAGATCCAGCAGCAACTGCCCGCTGAAGATCAGGCCTCCGGTGGACTCGAGATTCTTTTTCATGCGCTCCGGATACACCAGCAGGCGATCGATCAGATCCGCGGTTTTGGCCAGCAGATAGTCCGCCAGGATGGTCGAGTCAGGAAAAATGACCCGCTCCACCGAGGAGTGGGAGATATCGCGCTCGTGCCACAGGGCAATGTCCTCAAAGGCCGCCTGGGCATTGCCGCGCAGCACGCGCGCCAGCCCGCTGATTTGTTCAGAAGTAATCGGGTTCTTCTTGTGGGGCATCGCCGATGAGCCCTTCTGCTTCTCGCTGAAGTACTCCTGCGCCTCGCGAACCTCGGTTCGCTGCAGATGGCGCACCTCCACGGCGATTTTGTCCAGCGTGCTTCCCAGAATGGCCAGCGTGGAGATATACGCAGCATGACGGTCGCGCTGGATCACCTGCGTGGCCACCGGCGCCGGTTTCAGGCCCAGGCGCGCGCAGATGCGTTCTTCGTGTTCCGGCTTCAGGTGGCCGAAGGTTCCCACGGCGCCTGAGAGCTTGCCCACGCGCATGTCCTCAGCCGCGGCCGCAAAGCGCGCCGCGTTGCGCTCCATCTCGGCATACCAGTTGAGCAGCTTCAGGCCAAAAGTGGTGGGCTCGGCATGCATGCCGTGGGTGCGGCCGATGGTGGGCGTGTGCTTGAACTCAATGGCGCGCCGCTTCAGCACCGCCAGCAATGCGGCGATACCGGCGGCGATCAGGCTCGAAGCCTCCTTCACCTGCAAAGCCTGCGCCGTGTCGACCACGTCGTTCGAGGTGAGTCCGTAGTGCAGCCAGCGCGACTCGCCGTCCAGGCCCTTCTCTTTCATGGCTTCAGCCACTGCGGTTGTGAAAGCGATGACGTCATGCTTCACTTCGGACTCAATCTCCTGCACGCGCGCGGCTGAGACTGTGCCTACCCTGGCAATGGCCTCGGCAGCGGCAGCGGGAATCACGCCGTCCTCGGCCAGAACCGTGCTTGCCGCCGCTTCCACCTGAAGCCAGCAACGGTATTTCGTCTCTTCGGTCCAGATGCGGCCCATCGCCGGGCGGGTATAGCGTTCGATCACAGAAGAACTCCTTCAAATCAGCTTCAAGTTGCTGCCTTGGCCGCGGACAAACTCCGGCTGAACCGCAACCCGACCGCGCGGCACACCGCTGCAGCTTGAGCCAACTCCTTGATTGTACGAGGGAGGCGCCCTCAGGTGCGAGCAATCCCAAGGCGCTTGTGGAGTTCATCAAACAGCAGCCCGCGGCCCGGGGTGTAGGGCTGAAACCACTCCCCGTCGATCACCAGTTGTGGAATGGCCCGCTTGCCCACCTGGCGCATCACTTCGTTTGAGGCGGCTGGATCGTCGTCAATATTGATTTCGGTATAAACAATGCCGTGATCCTTAAGAAACTGCTTGGCCGCGCGGCAGTCGCGACACCATGCAGCCGTATAAACCTGCACGTTCATGCATTGATGTTACTGCGTTTTCGCTGATAGCCTCTGTGATGATGACCACGGATGATATCAAGCGTCTGCTCCGGCTCGAGCCCCACCCGGTGGAGGGCGGATTCTTTCGCCGCACCTATACTTCGGCTCAGAAGGTTGAGTTACCGCGCGGCCTGCGGACCGTGGGCACGGCCATCTACTACCTGCTCGAGCCGGGAACCTTCTCCGAGATGCACATGCTCGATTCGGACGAGATCTTCCATTTTTACCTGGGCGATCCGGTCCAGATGCTGCAGCTTTATCCTGACGGGCGCTCCGCACTTTTTACACTTGGACCGGATCTGTTCGACGGCCAGCATGTGCAACTCGTGGTCCCTGCCGGGGTGTGGCAGGGAACGCGCTTGATCGGCAACGGCAAAGTGGCGCTGCTGGGTTGCACCGTCACACCGGGCTTCGACTTTGCCGATTATAGGAGCGGGCGTTACGAGGAACTGGCTGCCCGCTGGCCGGAGCATGCGCAGCAAATCAGGTCCTTGACGCGGCGCTAGCTTCGCCGTTCCTTAAAGAAGCTCTTCAGCAACTCCGCGGCTTCCTCGGTCAAAACGCCGCTTTCCACCTGCATCTGGTGGTTGAGCCGGGGGTGGTTCAGCACCGAAAGCACAGAACCCGCCGCGCCTGCCTTGGGATCGGCCGCGGCAAATACCAGCCGCTCAAGCCGCGCGTGAATCATGGCTCCGGCACACATGGCGCAGGGCTCCAGCGTCACGTAGAGTGTGCAGCCCGACAGCCGGTAATTGCCCAGCACAGCGGCTGCCGCGCGCATGGCCACGATCTCCGCGTGTGCCGCCGGGTCCACGTCGCGCAGCACACGGTTCTGGCCACCGGCGACGATCATCCCTTCGCGCACCACGACTGCGCCTATGGGCACCTCACCTGCCTGGCCGGCCAGGCGCGCCTCGTCGAGCGCGGACCCCATGGCTGCTTTGTCGTCAAGCATGTTCACAATGCTACTGCGGCCGGCTGCTGTTGGGTCATGCAATGCAGCGTCCCCAGTCCCCAGACCAGGTCTACTGAACCTATCCCGATCACTTCGCGATCAGGAAAGAGTTCGGCCAGGATGTTGAGGGCCACGCGGTCATGGGGATCGTGAAAGGTGGGCACCAGCACCAGGCCGTTGGCGATATAGAAATTCGCATAGCTGGCCGGCAGGCGCTGGCCGCGGAACACGACCGGCCGCGGCATCGGCAGTTCCACCACCGTAAATTGTTTTCCGTCAAGCGTGCGTGCGGCCTTCAGCCGGGCCAGATTCTCGGCCAGCGGCTCATGATTCGCGTCGCTGGCGTTGGGCTCCACAGCGGTGAGAATCGTGCTGGGCCCTACAAAGCGGGAGATGTCATCCACGTGACCGTGCGTGTCGTCGCCGGCGATGCCGCGGCCCAGCCAGACCACCTGGTCGATACCCAGAAATTCGTGAAAGCCCCGCTCCAGTTGTTCGCGGCTCACACCCGGATTGCGCGACTGCACCTCGCTGAGCAGGCACTCCTCGGTGGTCAGCAGGGTGCCGTTGCCGTTCGTGTCGATGGAGCCGCCTTCGAGCACCAGGCGATGGTGCTTCACATTGTTCTCGCTTTGGATTGCGGGCTGCCAGGCCGGCAGGCCGAGCAGATCAGTCACGCGGGCCGGAATCAGGTCGTCAAGCTTCCAATCGGAGTATTTAGCCCACGCGTTGAAGCCCCAGTTGGTAACCCCGACGCAGCCCTCGCCGTTGCGGACGAAGATTGGCCCGCTGTCGCGGGTCCAACTGCGGTCTGTCGGCCAGCAATGAAAAGTAACCTTATCAAGATCGGCGCCGGCTCGCTCCAGCATGCCGCTGGCGCGCCGCTGCCATCTCTCATCCTCCACCAGCAGGTGGACCTTTTCCTTGCGGGTGAGCAGGCGGACAATCTCGGCGTAGAGCCAGGGGATGGGCTGAAACTTGCCCGGCCAGTCTTCTGGATTATGCGGCCAGGCAAGCCAGGTGCCCTCGTGGGTTTCCCACTCCGCGGGCATGCGGAAGCCCAGTTCATGCGGTGTTGCTGCGCTCATGGCTGCTTGGGCTCTCCACGCCTGGGCTCTCCACGCCTGGGCTCTCCAAGCTTCGACTCTCCAGCTCTCGTCCCCCTTGTCGCCGGATCGATAAAGCGCCTTGCGATTGGTGCGTACGCGTCGATGCGCCGGTCGCGCAGGAAGGGCCAGTTGCGGCGCGTTTCTTCAATCAGTCCCGGGTCGATCTCTGCTATGAGGATTTCCTCGGCGTCCTGCGAGGCCTCGGCGATGACGCGGCCAAACGGATCGGCCAGAAAGCTGCCGCCCCAGAACTCCAGCCCCGCACCCGGAACACGATTGCCCTGCACGTCGCCATGCTCATGGCCCACGCGATTCACACCCGCCACATAAACCCCATTGGCGATGGCGTGGGAGCGCTGGATCGTTTGCCATGCCTCATATTGAGCGGCGCCGAACTCCTCTTTTTCCGCCGGGTGCCATCCGATCGCCGTGGGATAAAAAAGCACCTCCGCGCCCTGCAACGCGGTCAGCCGCGCGCCTTCCGGGTACCACTGGTCCCAGCAGATCAACGTGCCCACGCGGCCGGCGGGGGTGTCCACGGCCTGAAAGCCCAGGTCGCCGGGCGCGAAGTAGTACTTCTCAAAGTAGAGCGGATCGTCAGGGATGTGCATCTTGCGATACACCCCGGCCAGCGCGCCATCGGGATTCAGCGTGGCGGCGGTGTTGTGGTAGAGTCCCGGCGCGCGGCGTTCAAAAAGCGAGGCGATGATGGTGACGCCCGCCTCCCGCGCCACCTCGGCCAGGCGGTCGGTCGAGGGCCCGGGAATCGGCTCGGCCAGATCGAAGAGCCGCGTATCCTCGCGCTGGCAAAAGTACTGGGTACGGAACAGCTCAGGCAGGCAAACAATGTTTGCTCCCAACCGGGAGGCTTCGCGAATGTGCTCGACGGCCGAGGCAAAGTTTGCCTCCGGATCCGCTCCCATCCGCATCTGCACCAGTCCCACTCGATATTTGCTTGCCATCTTCAACCTGCTCCGGCCAACCCAGCGCGACCCCTCGCCTGTCAGATGCAGCAAGGCCAACCCCGGCGCGCGGGATTGGCCTCAAATCTTCCGCACCCGCCACCGCTACTCTTCCAGAATCAGCACCGCGGCGGCAATGGTTGTGGTCCACTTGCCTCGCTTGTCGCCCACTGCCGACTGGGTGACGTTGCTGGTGCGAACAATTTTGTTTGAGATGCGATAGATCTCTTTCTTCTCGTCCCAACTCGTATCCGGGTCGAAGTCCACATCGAGCGTGGTGGCGAGCATCTCGGCTGCCAGTTCCTCGGCATATTCGCCCGCCTGGTCCTCGGTCTCGCCGAAGCTGTGGTGCTCACTCAGGTAGCCATAGGTGTTGCGGTCGGCGGGGATGGCCACCCCGATGCTTGAGACGATCAGCCGATGCGGCTCGCGCGTGGAGTTCTCCGCAATCACCGAGAAGACCACTTCGCCGTGATTGAGGTAAGTCAGGCCTTCCTTGCGAGTGATCACCTTGCACTGGGGCGGGAAGATCGAAGACACACGCACCAGGTTCTGCGAGGCGATCCCCGCATCCCGAAGGGCCAGCTCAAATGAGGTCAGGCGCTCCTTGTGTTTGCCGACGCCCTTGGTAAAGAAAATCTTCTTCGGAACCATGCCTTTTCCCAATTTCTATGTAGCCTCCGTCAGTTCGAACATTGCGATTCCCGTATAGGGTTCCCGCATGAGTTTATCGCATCCCGGGGGGTGAAAAGTGATTTCCCTTCAATTTCATGGCAGGTTCACACCCCGCGCGCCGCCCATCGTTCGAGGCCGGTCTCAGCCTGCGGCATCAGAGAACTCTTTGACGACCATTCTGCAAAACACGCACCCGCCAAAAAATGCACCGGAACTATTTGCCGCTTTCCGCGTTTAATACAACATGAAGCGGATGGTTTTTGTCTTGACTCCGGTTTTCGGCGCAGCCATCGGTTGCGCACTCCTGTCGGCGCAATCGCAGCATTCAGCCACGCTCCAAGCGTCCACTCCCGACCCCGGTCCCGTGGTTTTGGAGTGGGTTCCCCCTGCGTTGGCGCAACTGAGCGCGCAGGCCACCACCCGGTCGAGCTTCACGCTGGACCGCAATCTGCTGAACGTGGCAGCCGGGCTTATGTCCGATCCTGATCCCGAGTTTCGCCAGGCCGTCAACAAAATCGATGGAGTCAGCGTCCATGTTCTTCGCTTCGGCGCAGACGGCATCGCCGATCCGGCCCAGGTTGACGCCGTGCGCGAGGCCTACCATCTGCGCGGCTGGAAGCATCTTGCCGCCACAGAGAATGCGGCAGGCCCGCTGCACAACGGGATCACCGACGTCTGGCTGGTTGTGGACGGAACCAACGTGCGCGGCGCGGTCGTCCTTGCCGAAACGCCCAAAAGCCTGACGCTGGTCACCGTCGCCGGTAACCTCAGCCCCGTTGACCTGTTCCACCTGCGCGGACACTTCGGGATTCCCCGCTTTGAAGGAGACGACCCGAAGGGAGCGCAGACTCAGTAGCGCTCGTTTTCAGAGGTGTTCCCGTTCAGGATTCCAGCAGGGGGTTTACCCACCTCAGCCCTGGAAACCGTGCAAAGTCGCGGTCATTCGTATAAAGCACTCCGCCATACTCAATCGTCAAAGCGGCAAGTTCGGCATCGGTGGTGAGAGGGCCGCGAACCTGTCCCTCAATCAACATCTTCCGAAATTCCCGCCAGTGAGCCGCGCCCGGACCCAGAAGATGCACCTGGGGCAAATCCAGCCAATCGTCTACAACCCGGGCAGCTTCTTCCATCGTGAACCGGTCGCCAGGAATCCTCGGATCGGTCTGAATGCGAAGAAACGCAGAGATCGCTTGCCACGGCAGACCCACTGGTTCATCGCTGGATAGAACTTCTTCTATCCAGACCCGCGCCCTTGAATGATCCGCGCAAGCTGTGTCGTAAGCGTAAATCAGAAGGTTCACATCGAGGACGATCATCGATACATCGGACCATCCAGGGCCTCAAGCAGCTCAGAAACTTTTCGATAGCGCGTCCCCAGCCCCGTGTTCACCGCCTTGGGCGTAACCACAAATCGCTTCTTGCGTTGAGGTTTGCGACGGGCAACCAGCCCCTGGCGAAGCAAATCGTTCACGGTTCCCTTGAAGGATCCGCCGGAGCGCCGCACCTCTTGCTGGACTAGCCGGGCAACGTCGTCGTCGATGGTGAGAGTAGTTCGCACATCATGATGCTAAGCGATAAGACATCATGATGTCAAACAACGGCGCGGCAAGCAGTAACCCACATCGCAGTAACCCCCATCAACGATCGGCGACTCAATTCCCTCCGCATTTCTTAAGGTCCTCCTCCCCGCAATCTTTCCCCGCCCAACCACACAAGCCCTTCGTCTCTCCGCTCCGCCCGGAATTGCCACCTCTAATTTGCAGATGGTAGCCTCATCCTTGACGACCCGCAGGGAAGGAATACAAAAAAACAATGCAAACCACCTATAACGGGCTGGAATTGCCGAAAAACGGCCAGCCCATTGACTACCGCAACGGGCAGTTCAACGTTCCTGACAATCCCATCATCCCTTTTATTGAAGGCGACGGCACAGGGCGCGACATCTGGAAGGCTTCGCAGCGGGTCTTCGACGCAGCCGTCGAAAAGGCCTATGGAGGCAAACGCGCCATTCGCTGGTTTGAGATCTTCGCTGGAGAGAAGGCCTTTCGCCGCTTCGATACCTGGCTTCCAGACGACTCGGTTGCCGCGGCGCGCGACCTGCGCGTTTCCATCAAGGGACCGCTGACCACGCCGGTGGGCGGCGGCATCCGTTCGCTCAACGTGGCCCTGCGCCAGCTTCTTGACCTCTACGCTTGCGTGCGCCCGGTGCGCTACTACCAGGGTGTGCCCAGCCCCGTGAAGCACCCCGAAAAGGTCGACATCGTCATCTTTCGCGAAAACACCGAAGACGTCTATTCGGGCATTGAATTCAAGCAGGGCAGCGCCGATGCCGCCCGCCTCATCGACTTCCTCAACAACGACCTGCTCAAAGGCGGCAAGAAGCGCGTGCGCCAGGACTCCGGCGTGGGCATCAAGCCCATCTCCATCTTCGGCACCAAGCGCCTGGTCCGCTACGCCATTCGACACGCCATTGAGTCGGGCCGCAAGACCGTGACGCTGGTCCACAAGGGCAACATCCAAAAGTTCACTGAGGGAGCTTTCCGCGAGTGGGGCTACGAAGTTGCGGTTCAGGAGTTCCGCGACCAGACCGTGACCGAGCGCGAAAGCTGGATTCTGGGCAATGTGGACGCGAACCCCGGCATCACCATTGAACAAAATGCGGCGCTCATCGAACCGGGGCTCGAATTCGGTTCCCCGAGCTTCCGCGAAGAGCTTTACGCCGAGGTCAAAGGCGTGCTCCACTCGATAGGCCTGAGCCACGGCAAGGGCGCGTGGAAGAACAAGATCCTGGTCAACGATCGAATCGCTGACTCCATCTTTCAGCAGATCATTATCCGCCCGGCGGACTACAGCGTGCTGGCCACCACCAACCTCAATGGCGACTACATCTCCGACGCGGCGGCGGCCCAGGTGGGCGGACTCGGCATCGCACCCGGCGCCAACATCGGCGACGGATTTGCGGTCTTCGAGGCCACCCACGGAACGGCGCCCAAATATGCCGACAAGGACGTCATCAATCCCGGCTCGGTGATCTTGTCGGGCGTCATGCTGCTCGACTTTATCGGCTGGAAGGAAGCGGCCAAACTCATCGAGCAGTCGCTGGAAAAGACAATCCTGCAGAAATTCGTCACCTACGACTTTGAACGCCAGACCGCCGGCGCTACCAAGGTGGGCACAAGCGAATTTGCTACGCGCATCATCGCCAACCTGTAACGCAACGCTGGATTCAGGGCTCTGATCCCTTAGGAGGAAGTTGAAATGAGAAAGAAAGTAAGCATTGTGGGCGCCGGCAACGTGGGCGCCACGGCCGCACATTGGATTGCGGCCAAGGAACTTGCCGATGTGGTGCTCATCGACGTTGTCGAAGGCGTTCCGCAGGGCAAAGCGCTTGACCTCAGGCAGGCGCTGCCTATTGAGAAGCGCGACGTCCACGTCACCGGTGCCAACGACTACGCAGCCTCAGCCAATTCTGACATTGTGATTATTACTGCGGGCCTGCCGCGCAAGCCGGGCATGAGCCGCGACGACCTGCTCCACACCAACTTCAAGATCATGTCGGATGTGGTGTCGAAGGTGGTGGCGCAGTCGCCCGAGTCCATTCTCCTCATTGTTTCCAATCCCCTTGACGCCATGGCCCAGGCCGCCTATCGGCAGGCCGGCTTCAACCGCGAGCGGGTCATCGGCATGGCCGGCGTGCTCGATTCGGCGCGCTTCCGCACCTTCATCGCGGATGAGCTGAACGTGAGCGTCGAAAACGTCACCGCGTTCGTGCTGGGCGGGCACGGCGATACCATGGTGCCCCTGGCGCGCTACTCCACCGTCGCCGGCATCCCCATTACCGAACTCATCGCTCCCGAACGGCTTGAAGCGCTGATCCAGCGAACCCGCGACGGCGGCGCGGAAATCGTCAAGTACCTCAAGACCGGCAGCGCCTACTACGCTCCCTCCGCCGCGGCCGTGGAGATGGCCGAGGCCATTCTCAAGGACAAGAAGAAGATTCTTCCCTGCGCCGCTTTTCTCCAGGGCGAGTACGGCATCGAAGGGTACTACATCGGCGTTCCCTGCAAGCTGGGCGCCGCAGGTCTTGAGCAGATCATCGAAATCAAGCTGACTCCCGAAGAAGATGCCGCGCTCAAAAAGAGCGCTGCCGCCGTCAAGGAGCTCTGCGCCGTGATCGGCGTCTAGCAAACACAAAAAGCGGTGCATTGCAGGAGCCGGTTTCAGACCTGAAGTGCACCGCTTTTTCATCTCGCGTTATGGGCCCCGCGTTATCGGCCCCGCATCATGTGCCCCGCCCTATGGGCCTGTAGTTCGAATCCGCGCTCGGCCCGTCGAGCTTAATTCGTCGAGGTTAATCCATCGACATGCTCAGCTGGTGCCGCACATCGGCTCCGCGAATCCAGAAGATCACATCGGTGGCGATATTCGATGCGTGATCCGCAATCCTCTCCAGATTCTTGGCAACCAGCACAGCTTTCATGGCCTGCTGGGTATATTGCGGCTTCTCCTCGATGAGCGTCAGCAGATCGGCGTTGGCCCGGCGGTGCATGCGGTCGATCTCGTCGTCCATTCCACGAACTGACTCCGCCAGTTGCGCATCGCCATCCAGCAATGCCTGCACTGCCGAGCGGATCATGCGCCCCGCAAACTCGCCCATCGCCGCAAAATCGACGGGAAGATCCACTTCTTCCATCGACAGCGTTTCCTTGGTTCGCCGCGCAATGCCCATCGACTGATCGCCGATCCGCTCCAGGTCGCCGTTGATCTTGATCACCGCCAGGATGAACCGCAGATCGATCGCCATGGGCTGTTCCTTGGCAAGCAGTTCATAAGCCATCTCGTCCAACTCGCGCTGGGCGGTGTTGATGGCGGTTTCATTCTGCTTTACATATTTGCACAGACCCTTGTCGCGCTGCAGGAAAGCGTCCACGGCCGTTTCCACCGCCTGCTGCGCTAAGGCGGCCATGGCCATCACCTTGTCCTTCAGTTCGGCCAGTTGCTGGTGAAAGTGGATGCGCGGCACGGCGTAATCTCCCTGATCCTCTATTGTGCATCATGCAGTGTTACAGGAACGCAAATTTAGGGGCGTGCATCTGAAATGTCATGCCCCAAAAGAGTCACTTTCCAAAATTGAAGCAGATGCGCAACCGATCGCAGTCAAGAAAGGGGAGCCGGATGGCCAAACCTGCGCCCTATGCCTTTCCCTGGATTACCTCATTTTCGAGCGTACCGATGGGATCGATCGTAATGCGAACGCGGTCTGCGGCAGCCAGCGAAAATTCGTCGGGCGGAACAATGCCCGTGCCGGTCATCAGGAATACGCCCAAGGGAAAACTGTTTTCGCGGAAAAGATATTCCCCCAGTTCCGTAATCGGGCGCTTCAGCTCGGCAAGCGACGTGGCGCCGGAAAACTCAGTCTGCCCGGCGCGGAGAATCTCAAGGCGAATCGGCGTCGAAGGCGGCAAAGGCTCCGAGCCAACCAGGATGCACGGGCCCAGCGCGCAACTGCCATCGTAGACCTTTGCCTGGGGCAGGTAGAGCGGATTTTCGCCCTCGATGTCGCGCGAGCTCATGTCGTTGCCCACGGTGTAGCCGACGATCTGGCCCAGGCCGTTCATCAGCACCGTGAGCTCCGGCTCGGGCACCGACCAGGTCGCGTCTCTGCGAATGTGGACCTTTGCCCCCGGACCTGCAACATGAGCCGCGGTCGACTTGAAAAAAAGCTCTGGGCGCGGCGCCGAGTACACGCGATCGTAGAAATCGCCCCCGCCGGCAACTTTGGCCTCCGCCATGCGCGCACTGCGGCTGCGGTAATACGTTACGCCGGCTGCCCACACATCCTGACCCTCGACCGGCGCCAGAAGTTCACTGGACCTGATTTTCTCCGCCACTGTGCCGCTGGCAACAATTGACACAAGATAGCCCTGAAGGTCTTTATGATTCACAACCGCATCCCAGCGGTCCAGCGGGATGCGAAAGCAGCGGTGATCATGCTCGACGTAATTCCCTTTGACGGTGCGATAGAGTTTCACGAGGTCTTCTCCAATTTTGAAATAATTTTGTCGGCGTCATAGACGCAGCCGCCCCACACGCCGCCGCTGGCCTGCACCAATGCGGCCCAGAGACGCGTATCTTCAGGCAATTGCGGGTGCGGCCGCAAGTCGGGACGGGGCGTGCGCTCGGCCAACTGGAGCGAGCCTTGTTCCGCGCCGAACATCTTCGCGGCGTCTCCGACCAGTTGAACCGATCCCGTCAGCGTTTTGCGGTCGATGACGATTTCGATCCGGTCGCCCTCCCGCACCTTGCCTATGGGTCCGCCGGCCAGTGCCTCGGGAGAGATATGGCCGATGCAGGCCCCCGTGGAAACGCCGCTGAAGCGGGCATCGGTCAACACCGCCACATGCTTGCAATGAGCGAGCTGCTTCAGCGCCGCCGTGACTTGATAGATCTCCTGCATGCCCGCGCCCGCAGGCCCGCCGCAGATCAGCACAATCACGTCGCCTTGCGCCACCTGGCCGCTCTTGATGGCCTGGATCGCCGACTCTTCCGTAATGAACACCCTGGCTGGGCCAACATGACGATAGACGTTGTTCTCATCCACCAGCGAAGCATCGATTGCCGTGGCCTTGATCACCGAGCCTTCCGGTGCAAGATTCCCCACCGGGAAGCAGATCGTGGAGGTAAGCCCGTGGGCGTGGGCGCGCGCGGGCGACATGATCACGTCGCCGGGATCGATGCCGTCGCGTTCCTTGAGAACGCGGCGCAACTCACGGCGGCGATCGCTCTGCTCCCACCAGTCGAGACTCGCGTCAAGTGATTCTCCCGTGACCGCTTTTGCTGATGTATCCAGCAGGCCGGCCTCCCGCAGGTGGAGCATCACCTCCGGCACGCCGCCGGCAAGAAACACCTGCACCGTTGCAAATCCGCGCGGCCCATTGGGAAGCGCATCCACCAGCCGCGGGACCTCCCGATTCACTTCGGTCCAGTCGGCCACCGTGGGCCGTTGCAACCCGGCCGCATGGGCGATGGCGGGAATGTGCAACAGCAGATTCGTGGAACCGCCAAAGGCGGCATGCACCACCATGGCGTTGCGAATGGCCGCCTGCGTGAGGATCTTGTCAGTGCCGATATTCAACTGGTGCAGGCGCACCAGGGCACGGCCGGAGCGGCGCGCCGCATCAAGCCAGATGGGCTGCCCCGAGGGAGCGAGCGCGGTGTGAGGCAAAGCCAGTCCCAGCGCTTCGCCCACCACCTGCGAGGTTGCGGCGGTGCCCAGAAACTGGCACCCGCCGCCCGGAGAAGCGCATGCGCGGCAGCCAACTTCAGCCGCGTACTCGAGCGTGATCTGATGCTGAGCGAAGCGCGCCCCGATGGTCTGCACCTTGCCCGCATCCTCTCCCGATTCCGGCAACAGGGTTACGCCACCGGGCACAAGAACCGCCGGCTTGCTGCCCGACGAGGCCAGCGCCATCATCATGGCCGGCAGCCCCTTGTCGCATGTGGCAATCCCCATCACGCCCTTGCCGGTGGGCAGCGAGCGCATCAGGCGGCGAAGAACAATGGCCGCATCGTTGCGATACGGGAGCGAGTCCAACATGCCGGCTGTACCCTGGGTGCGGCCGTCGCAGGGATCGGTGCATGCTCCTGCAAACGGAATCGCACGCAGTGACTTCAGTTCGCGCGCGGCTTCAGCCACCAGCAGTCCGACTTCCCAGTGTCCGGTATGGAAACCCAGGGCAATCGCCTCGCCGTTTTCGGCGCGAAGGCCTCCATGCGTGCTCAAAATCAGGAATTCGGGATCGAGCAGGTGATTCGGCTCCCAGCCCATGCCGGCATTCTGGGTCAGGCCGAAGAGATTGCCCGACGGCTCGCTCAGAAGCATCTCCGCGGAGATGGGCAGCACCCCGGCAGGTCCCTGGGCATGCGTCACCACGCTGAACAGGCCGGCGTCAGGCGTCTCCAGCACCGAGGTGAACGAAATGGTGGCGATGGAAGGCCCCTTTCAACGTCGAGTATAGAGCCTCTCAGGATCGATGCAGCGGGTCGCGTGTATACGTCCCGTCCACCAGGCGCAGAATGCCCAGCGGATTTTTGTCCTGCAATTCGGCAGGCAAACCCGCCTGCGGAAAATCCTGGTAACACACAGGCCGCACGAAGCGGTAGATTGCCTGGGTGCCCACCGATGTGTGGCGGCTGTCGCTGGTGGCGGGATAGGGCCCGCCGTGCACCATGGCGTGACAGACTTCAACCCCGGTTGGAAATCCATTGACGATGAGCCTGCCCGCCTTCTGCTCAAGCTGCCATACAAGGTCGGCGTAGGCTGCAAGGTCGGCGTCGGTTCCATGCAGGGTTGCGGTCAGTTGGCCTTCAAGCGCGCGCGTCAGTGCGATCAACTCCTGCTTGTCTCCGTAGCGGACCACCAGCGTGCTGGGACCGAAAATCTCTTTGCCGAGATCGGGGTCGCCCAGCAGATCGCTCGCGCCCACCTGGAACAGAACCGGAGAAACCTGGACGCCGGCAGCGCTCGAAGCGGACGGCTGCGCCAGCAGTTCAACCCGCGCGTTCCCTTCCCGGTGCGTGACTCCCGATTTGTAGCTCTTGCAAATTCCTTCGGTAAGCATCGGCGCGGCTGCGGCCTTCTCCACCTGGCTCACCAGCTCGGCCACCAGCGCATCTGCGGATTCGTTGCGCGGCAGAAACACCAGCCCGGGCTTGGTGCAGAATTGGCCCACGCCCAGCGTAATCGACGAAAACAGTCCGGCGGCGATTTGCGCGCCGCGCGTTTTCAGGGCTTCAGGAAGCACGAACAAGGGATTGGTGCTGCTCATTTCCATAAAGCAGGGGATGGGCTCAGGACGCGCCGCGGCCAGGTGCATCAGAGATTTTCCGGCGGCGAGCGAGCCCGTGAAGCCCACCGCCTTCACGGCAGGATGTTCGACGAGAGCTGCGCCCACCTGCGCCCCGGAGCCGAACAGCAGGGCGAATGTCCCGCCGGGCAGGCCGCACGCGCGCACGCTGTTGCTGATCACCTGCCCCACCATCTCGCTGGTGCCCGGGTGCGCTGAATGAGCCTTGACGATCACCGGGCAGCCGGCCGCGAACGCTGAAGCCGTGTCTCCCCCGGCAACCGAGAAAGCCAGGGGAAAATTGCTGGCCCCAAAAACCGCGACGGCCCCCAGCGGACGCAGCAGCGAGCGTATATCGGCTCGGGGCAGAGGCGTGCGCTCAGGCTGGGCTGGATCGATGCGTGCCATCACCCACGAGCCTTCTTCCACCACCTGCGCAAACAGGCGAAGCTGATGGACGGTGCGGCCCACTTCTCCCTGAAGGCGTTTCTCCGCCAGCGCAGTCTCCTCATGCGCTCGAGCCGCAAGATCCGCTGTGATGGCTTCCAGACCCGCGGCGATGTGGCGCAGAAAACGGGCCTTCTCCGCACCGGAGAGCTTGCTCGAAACCTCGAATGCCTCTTCGGCCAGACGGGCCGCCAGATTGATCCCTTCAGCGTCCGCGGAATGATAGACCGGATCGAGCCGCGCACCCGTCACCGGATTAAGACCCCAAAATTCCGCGCCGTTTCCCCGCCTGCTTTCGCCTTCGATAATGGAATTGCCAACCAGCATTCGTCACCCCGGTTCTATTTTGTCTTCCTCCGCCAGGAGCCGGCCTGCGGCTCGTTCTGGAGTCAGTGCGTGCAACCTGACATTAGTTTACCGGGCCATCCATGTGAGGTTTCAACAGGTTGTTGTTCCCCGCACCCAAAACTCGCTCCCAAAACTGACTTGCTCTTGACCTCCCCAAGCGGCGAAAGTAGTGAAAGCATGGCTCAGGCATTCCGCTCCACCAACGTACTCACGCCCCAGGGTTTCGCGCCCGCTACCTTGCTGGTGGAGGATGGGCGCATCGCCGCGGTTCTCTGTTGGGACGAAGCCCCGCCGGACGCTGAACTGCGCGACTTTGGCGATCTCCTGCTTTTGCCCGGGCTGGTTGATGCGCATGTCCATATCAACGAACCGGGCCGCACCGAGTGGGAGGGCTTTCAGACCGCAACCCGGGCCGCAGCCGCGGGCGGCGTCACCACACTGGTCGACATGCCCCTCAACTGCCTGCCTGAGACCGTCAACGAAAGCGCACTCCAGGCCAAACGCGCAGCTGCCCGCGGACAAACATGGGTTGATTGGGCTGCCTGGGGCGGCGTCGTGCGAGGAAACGCAAAAGAGCTGCTGCCCCTGGTCCGCTCGGGCGTTCCCGGCTTCAAATGCTTTCTCATTCACTCTGGAATCGACGGCTTTGCGTGGGTGGATGAGGCCGATCTGCGCCTGGCGCTCCACGCCCTGCGGCCGAGCGGCCTGCCTCTCCTCGTCCATGCCGAACTGGCTTCGCCCGTGGATCAAGCCACCAGAACTTTGAACGCGTCGAACGCCGATTGGCGCAAGTATTCCACCTATCTGGCTTCGCGGCCCGACGCTGCTGAAGTTGAGGCCATCGCCCTGCTCATCCGCCTGGCAGAGGAATTCAGAACGCCCATCCACGTCGTTCATTTGTCCAGCGCCAGGGCCTTGCCCATGCTCGCTGACGCGCGCGCGCGCGGCTTGCCCATCACCGTCGAGACCTGCGTGCAATACCTGTGGTTTGCCGCTGAAGAGATTCCCGATGGCGCCACGGAGTTCAAATGCGCGCCGCCGATCCGCGATGCACAGAATCGCGAAGCCTTGTGGAACGGGCTCCAATCGGGCCTCATCGACATGGTGACCACCGACCACTCCCCTTGCCCGCCGCAGATGAAGCAGCGCGCGTCGGGACGCTGGGATCTGGCCTGGGGTGGCATTTCGAGCCTCGGCCTGGCGCTGCCTGTATTACATACGGCCATGGCCCGGCGTGGATTGGGCCTCCAAAAGCTGGGCCAATGGATGGCCGCTCGACCCGCGCAGTTGGCCGGCCTCACTGGAAGAAAGGGTACGCTCGCCCCCGGCGCCGATGCTGACTTTGTGGTTTTCCATCCCGGCGTCTCATGGACTGTAACCTCCGACCATCTGCACTTTCGCCATAAACTCTCACCCTACCTGGGAGCGAAGTTGCGCGGTCGTGTTGAGGAGACGTGGCTCCGCGGCGAGCCGGTCTTTAAGGCGGAAAATTTCATCGGCGAGCCGCGCGGCAGAGAGCTGGTGCGCTCATGACAGACCGCGCCCTGCGTGCCATCGAGCAATGCAGGCAAATTGCCGCCATGAGCGAAGAGCCTTCGCGCATTACCCGCCGCTTTCTCACGCCGCCCGTGCATGCCGTTCACGCCTATCTGCGCGCTCGCATGGAGGCCATGGGCATGAAGGTTCATGTGGATGCGGCAGGCAACCTGCGCGGCCTATGGCAACCGCGGGCAGCGTGCGCTAAGCGGCTGGTGATGGGTTCGCACATCGATACGGTTCCCAATGCAGGCGCCTTCGACGGGGTTCTGGGCGTTGTGCTCGCTCTGGAATGGGTCGCCCTTGCCAGGGAGCTTGAGCTGCTGTTGGCCATCGAAGTGATCGCCTTTTCTGAGGAGGAGGGTGTGCGCTTCGGTTTTCCCTTCATCGGCAGCCGCGCCGTTGCCGGACGCTTCGATAGAGCCTTGCTCGCATCTCGAGATGCAGACGGCGTCACTCTTGATGGCGCGATTCGTGCCTTTGGGCTCGATCCCGCTGAAATCCTCCAGGCAGAGCTGGACGAACGCGCCATCGGATTTGTTGAAATCCACATCGAGCAGGGCCCCGTGCTTGAGGCCGAGGGACTGAGCCTCGCCGTGGTCACTGCCATTGTGGGTCAGTCGCGGCTCACGCTCGAGTTTAAAGGCCATGCCAATCACGCCGGAACAACACCCATGCGCCTGCGCCACGATGCGCTGGCTGCTGCCGCCGAATGGATCACGGCGGTGGAGTCGCTGGCGCTGCGCACTGAAGGGCTCACTGCAACCGTTGGCAAAGTGCTTGTCGAGCCCAATGCCGGCAACGTGATTCCGGGGGTGGCCACGGTCAGCCTCGACGTCCGTCATGCCCACGATTCGGTGCGCCAGGCCGCCGTTCAAGAGCTCGTTGACCTTGCCGCCGCAATCGCGCATCGGCGCGGGCTTGGCTTCGAGCCTTCAGGCCAGTTGAACCAGCCGGCCGTGCCGATGGATGAGCGCCTGACGTCGTTTCTCGCCGACGCCATCGAGGCGATCGGCATGCCCGTGAGGCATATGCCCAGCGGCGCAGGTCACGATGCCATGGTGATGGCGGCTCGCCTGCCCGCGGCCATGCTGTTCCTGCGCAGTCCAGGCGGCATCAGCCACCATCCCGCAGAATCCGTGCTTGAACAGGATGTGGAAGCCGCCCTCGAGGTCGGCCGCAAATTTCTTGAGCGCGCGGCGGCGGAGTTTCGCTAGGGGCGAAGTTCCGTTAGAATCGAGCAACGCAATTGGAGGCGAGGTCTCAACATGCACCACATGGGAGCAACACGAAGCCGCCACAAGCCCGATCATCTGCTTCAAACGCCGGATACCTTCATCCGCACCCCGCTTCCCGGTGCTGAAGGCGTGGAGTTCGTCATCCATGCCGCTCCGCGGTTGGGCGCGCGCTTCACCCAGATGACGGCTGAGTTCGTTGCCGGTGGCACACTTGCACCCGCGCCGGCCCAGCGTTTTCTGTTTGTCATCGAGGGCAGGCTGCAGTTGAAGGCCGGCGGCAGAACGCACACTCTCACTCCAGGTGGATTTGCTTTTCTGCCCCAGGGTACAGACCACGCGGTGCGCGCGCTGGCAGTTTCACGCGCCGCGGTGATTGAAAAATCCTACCAAGTGCAACCAGGCGCGGCCGCGCCCCAGATCGTCGTCGGCAATGAAAGGGACGTCGTGCCCGTGGCGCTGATGGGCGATGAGGCGTTGAGGGTTCGTTCTCTCATGCCCGATGAGCAATCCTATGACTTTGCCGTGAACACCATGACCTATGATCCCGGCGCGGCGCTCGCCATGGTGGAGATTCACGTGATGGAACATGGCCTGTTAATGCTCGAGGGCGGCGGCATCTACAAGCTCAGTGACTCCTGGTATCCGGTCGAGGCCGGCGATTTCATCTGGATGGGCCCTTATTGTCCGCAATGGTTTGGCGCGCTCGGCAAACGCCCGGCCAAATACCTCATCTACAAAGACTGGCGCCGCCATCCCCTGGGAGCCTGATCCGTGAGCCCTCATCCCCAACTCGCAATCGATGGGCTGATCGCGGAACTCCTGGCGCTTGGTCAAATCTCCGAAGCCGAGCCGCCTGTGGTCACGCGCGTGGTCTTCAGCGAAGCAGACTTGCGTGCGCGCGCTTACGTGAAGGGGCTGTGTGAGAGCGCGGGCCTCACCGTGACCGAAGACGCGATTGGCAATACATTTGCGCGCTGGCAAGGCAGCGATCCCGGTCTTGCCCCGGTGGGCACGGGCTCGCACATCGACGCCATTCCCAATGCTGGACTGTACGACGGCTGCGTCGGCGTACTGGGCGGCCTTGAAGCGATTCGCGTCTTGCAGCAACTTGGCCTCGAACCGCGACGCTCCATCGAACTGGTGATTTTCACCGCGGAGGAGCCAACGCGCTTCGGCATCGGCTGCCTGGGCAGCCGCATGATGGCTGGCGTTCTCACTCCCGGTCAAGCCCTTGCCCTGCGCGATAAAGAAGGCCGAGGGCTCGAGGAACTGCGCGCCCAGGCCGGCTTTCACGGCCCACTGGAATCCGTTCGTCTGCCCCAGAGCCGCTTTCATCAGTTTGTTGAACTCCATATCGAACAGGGACCGTTTCTCGAAGAAGAAGGAATCGATGTGGGGTTGGTGACGCATATCGCCGCGCCTGCCTCTTTGCGCATTTTCATCCAGGGCGAGGGCGGCCATGCGGGTGGCAAGCTGATGCCCGGACGCAAGGATGCGCTGGCGGCCGCGGCAGAGTTGATCCTGGGACTCGAAGCGGCGGCCAAATCCACTGGCGTCCATGACACCGTGGGAACCGTTGGTGTTTGCGACGTGTTTCCTTCAGCGGTCAACAGCATCCCCTCGCGCGTGCGGCTGGAAACAGACATCCGCGACATCGATCGCGCTCGCCGCGACCGTGTGCTCGACGCATTGAGAGATCAATGCGCTGAGGTTGCGGGCCGTCGCGGCGTCACCGTCACAACGGAGTTGGTCAACGCCGATCCCCCCACCACATGCGACCCGGCCATTCTCGCCGCCCTCGAAGCTTCGGCCCTTGAGGCCGGCAAGTCCTATAAGAGGATGGTGTCCCGCGCCTACCACGACTCATCGTTCGTCTCCTGCTTTGCGCCCGTGGCCATGCTCTTTATTCCCTGCCGCGGCGGCGTCAGCCACAGGCCCGATGAGTACGCATCGCCAGGGTGGATCGGCAGCGGCGTACACGTGCTGGCGCGGACGCTGGCCATCCTCTCCGCATAGCGCACCCGCTTTGAATCCTGGCCGCTCCGTTGTATGCTATGCCTCAACCCGTTGAGCAATTGCGCCCTCCAGCCATGAGCACCAGGACAACAACCCGCATCGTTGGCGCCTCCGTCCCCCGCAAGGAAGGGTTGGACAAGCTGCTCGGCCGCGCGCGCTACGTTGACGACATCGAGCGCCCCGGCATGTGGTTTGGAACCACCGTCCGCAGCACGATTCCCCGGGGGCTCATTCGCTCCATCCGCTTTGACCCCCGCGTCGACTGGAGCGATGTCACCGTGGTGACCGCCGCCGATATTCCCGGCGACAATCATATCCAGTTGATTGTGGCCGACCAGCCATGCCTCGCCGACGGCGCTGTAAACCACTGCGACGAGGCAATCCTCCTGCTCGCGCATCCTGACAGGCACAAACTGCGCCAGGCCGCTGTCGCCGTCAACATTGAATACGATTCGTTGCCCGCCATCTTCACCATCGAGCAGAGTGAACGACAGGATCAGGTGATCTGGGGCGCGGATAACCTGTTCAAGAGTTTTGTGCTCGAAAAAGGCAACGTCGATGCCGTTTGGGAAACGGCCGCGCACATTGTCGAAGGCGAATATCGCACCGGCGCGCAGGAGCATCTCTACATTGAGAACAACGGAATCATCGCCGAGTGGAGCGCCGAGAGTGGCGTCACCGTCTGGGGTTCGCTCCAGTGCCCCTATTACGTGCACAAGACGCTGGTCAAGATCTTTGCACTGCCTGACCAAAAAGTGCGCGTGGTGCAAACCGAAACGGGCGGAGCTTTTGGCGGCAAAGAGGATTATCCCTCCACGCTTGCCTCCCACGCGGCTCTGCTGGCCATGAAATGCGGCCATCCGGTCAAGATGGTCTACGACCGCATGGAAGATCTGGCCGCGACCACCAAGCGCCATCCTTCGCGCACACGCCATCGCACCGCCCTCGACAATGACGGAAAGCTGCTGGCCATGGAGATTGAACTGGCCACCGATGGCGGCGCCTACGCTACCCTCTCCTCCACCGTTCTGTCGCGCGCCACGCTCCATGCCCCGGGACCGTACTCGTGCCCCAACGTCCGCATACGCTCCAGGTCGTGGGCCACCAACATGGTCCCCTACGGCGCATTCCGCGGCTTTGGCGCGCCCCAGGCCATCTTTGCCCTCGAGCGCCACATGGACGAAATCGCCACTGCCCTGGGCCTCGATCCCGTGGAGCTGCGCCGAAAAAATTTCCTCCATGACGGCGATACCACCGCGACGGAACAACGGATGCGCGAGCCGGTCATCATGGACAAGCTGCTTGATCGCGCCCTGCGCGAAAGCCGCTATTACGAGCGGCGCGCGCGCTTTGCGCGCCGCAATCCAGGCAGCGCCGTCAAACGCGGCATCGGCATCGCGGCGTTTTATCATGGCTCCGGTTTCACGGGCTCGGGCGAGCGCATCTTAAATTCCCTTGCGGGGATGGATGTTACACCCCAGGGAAAAGTGCGCGTGCTGGTGTCGAATACTGAATTCGGCCAGGGCACAAACACTGTGCTCACCCAGATTGCCGCCGAGGCCCTGGGAATTGACTACGACGACATCGCCATGGCCGCGCCCGATACGGGACTCGTGCCCAACAGCGGCCCCACCGTCGCCTCGCGCACCGTGATGGTGGTGGGCCGGCTGATTGAACGCGCTGGTCTGCAACTCCTCAGCCTGCTGCGCCGGCATGCCGGGCTCGGCGCCGAGTTCTCGCGCGCCCAGTTCTTCGCCGCTTGCGAGCGTTATCGCGCCGCCAAAGGTGAAGTCGTTTCGCTGGTTCGCTACGAGGCCCCCCCGGGCATCTTCTGGGACGACGAAAAATATCATGGCGAAGCCTATCCTGCCTATGCCTGGTCGGTTCATCTGGCGCAGGTGGCCGTGGACACCCTCACCTTCTCCGCCGAAGTGGAGGAATACTGGGCCGTGCAGGAGGTGGGCAAGGTTCTCAATCCCGTGCTCGCAACCGGACAGATTGAGGGCGGCATCGCGCAGGGCATCGGCTTTGCGCTTTACGAAAAAGTCGTTCTTGAGAACGGTCACATGGCCAACAACCAGATGACCAACTACATTATTCCCACCGCCGAAGATGTTCCGCCCATTCATGTGTTTTTTGAGGAAATTTCATTTCGCCACGGCGGCTATGGAGCAAAAGGCCTCGGCGAGCTGCCCCACGACGGACCCGCGCCGGCCATCGTCAATGCCATCAAGGACGCCACCGGCATCAGCGTTCATTCGATTCCATTGCTGCCTGAGGATCTGTTCGTCCTGCTCGCCGCTCAACCGTCGGTCGAAGAGCAGGCTGCCCTATGAGCGTTGCCTGGCCCACAATAAGCCTTACGGTCAACGGCCATGCCTGCGCCGTTGCTGCGCCTCCCTTAAAGCGCCTGTTGGATGTGCTGCGCGAAGACCTGCGCCTGACCGGTACCAAGGAGGGTTGCGGCGAAGGCGAATGCGGCTCCTGTTCGGTGCGCATGAACGGCGAGCTGGTGAACAGTTGCCTTGTGCCGGTGTTGCAGGCCGAGGGCGCCCACATACAAACGGTTGAGGAACTCGCATCGAGTGGAATTCTGCACCCCATTCAGCAGGCGTTTCTTGATTGCGGAGGCGCCCAATGCGGCATCTGCACGCCGGGCATGCTCATGGCCGCGGCCGAATTGCTTGAGCGCCATCCTCATCCCACCTTGGCTGAAATTCGCGAGGGGCTGGCCGGCAATCTCTGCCGATGTACGGGCTTCCTGCGCATCTTTGCCTCGGTCCTGGCCGCCGCCGCGCAAGCCCCAGACCCGGAACCAGACCCGGAACCAGACCCGGAACCGGACCCTGAACCGGGGAAGGCCCCTCATGCGCGGTGATGCTCAAGCGCACGAATTGATCGCCCCCGGCAACCTGGCCGCGGTGCTGGAGCTTGTTGCCTCGGCGCCGGGCGAGTGGACTCCCATCGCCGGCGGAACCGAGCTGATGGTTGCCTTTGCGTCCGGCAAACTCGGCGCCCGCAAACTCGTTAGTCTTTGGGGTGTACCCGAACTTCGTTTTATTGAGACTAAGGATAAGAGCATCGTGATTGGCGCAGGAACCACCTTCCGCGATCTGCGCGCGCACGCCGCACTGGCTGCAGAGTTGCCGCTGCTTGCCAAAGCGGCAAGCTCCATCGGCTCTGTTGCCAACCAGAGCCGCGCCACCCTGGGCGGCAACCTCGTGAACGGTTCTCCGGCAGCAGACTCCTCGCCTGCTCTGCTGGCTTATGATGCGGAGGTTGAGATGGTGTCGCTCCGCGGCAAGCGCCGCGTTGCTTACGCTGAATTCCACACGGGCTATAAGCGCAACGCGATGGCCAAAGACGAACTGCTTTACGCGGTCCATGTGCCGTTGCGCTTCGCGCGCCACCGGCAGTACCTGCGCAAAGTTGGAACACGGCGCGCCATGGCCATTGCAAAGCTTGCCTTGGCTGCAACCGCGCTTCTCGAGGGCGGCGTCGTCGGCGAGATTCGCGTGGCGGCGGCAAGCCTGGCTGCCTTTCCAACCCGGCTCTATCAGGTTGAAGCTGTTTTGCTCGGCAACCAAGTCTCAAAAAAAATAATCCACGAAGCACGCCGTGCCTTGCTTTCCGAGGCGCAGCCCATCGACGACATCCGCTCCACCGCTGAGTACAGAAGACGCGTGGCTGCCAACCTGCTTGAAGAATTCCTGCGTGCTCTGTCCGGGGAGGGCCGGCCGCAATGAATCCCGTTCTCGACGCATGGAATCGGGACGACGAGGCTTCGGCACTCGAAGCCATGATCGCCTGTTGCGGGGCGCGCCGCTGGGCCTCGGCCATGGTTGCCCTGCGTCCCATCGGCAGCGTGGTTGCTCTGAGCGAAGCTGCGGACCGGGTGTGGAGCACGATGACCGAGGCTGACTGGTTGCAGGCTTTTGCCTGCCATCCCCGCATCGGCGAACGCAAAGCGGCTCACGCCACGGCAAAATCGATTGCCTGGTCGCAGCAGGAGCAGTCTTCCACTGAAAACCCGCGACAGAAAGTTCTGGCCGAACTTGCCGCGGGCAATGCAGTTTACGAAAAGCGAAACGGTTTTACCTGCATCGTTTGCGCCACCGGCAAAAGTGCAGAAGAAATGCTGGCGATCCTCAAGCGCCGCCTCAACAATGACCGCGCGGCTGAGTTGGCCGAGGCCGCCGAACAGCAACGGCAGATCACGCAGATTCGTCTGGGAAAGTGGCTTCTAGAATGACAGCAATCACAACGCATGTGCTGGATGTTGTGCTGGGCAAGGCCGCCGCCGGCATTAAGATCCAGCTTGAAAAGCGGGAGAACGGCCAGTGGCGCGCATTTTCCTCCGGTGTCACCGATGCGGATGGACGTTGCCGCGACCTGGCGCAGAATGCTGCGCTCGGCGTCTACCGGCTGACCTTCGAAACCGGCGCTTACCTGGCGCGCAACGGCCGCGCCGGCATCTATCCTGAGATCTCGATCACCTTTACCTGCTCAGGCCTGGAGCATTACCACCTGCCCCTGCTGTTGAGCGATAACTGCTACACAACCTATCGAGGGAGCTGAGAGATGGCCAAACTGGGTGGGAACCGCTACGGAAAATCGCGGGTGCGGCTTTCGCGGATTACGCGCCTGGCAGACCGGCACCTCTTCAATGAATGGAAGGTTCGTGTGCTGCTCGAAGGACAATTCGAGGCCGCCTTTCGAGAGGCGGACAACAGCAGGATTCTGCCTACCGACACAATCAAGAACACCGTCTATTACGTCGCGCGCGCCTCGAAGGCGGAAACCATCGAGGAGTTCGCCATGGAGTTGGGAGACTATCTGCTCGCCGACAACGCGCAGGTCTCAGGGGTCCTGGTGGAAGTGGAAGAAAGAGCGTGGGAGAGATTAGTGATCGACGGCGCGCCGCAGCCCGCAACCTTCAAGCTCGGCGGCCCTGAGCTGCAAACGGTGCGCGCGGTGCGCGACCAGGGCAGAGCCTGGTCCATCGCATCGGGAGTGGACGGGCTTATGATTCTCAAGACTACAAAGTCCGCATTCACCGGCTACATTAACGACAAGCTGACCACGCTGAAGCCTGCAACCGATCGTATCTTCGGCACATCGGCCACGGTGAAGTGGGACTACGCATCACCCGCCGCCGATTTCGCGTCGGCTCGCGCGCGCATTGTTGCCGCATTGCTGAAGGAGTTTGCCGCGCATAACAGCATGAGCGTCCAGCACACCTTGTACGACATGGGCAAAGCCGCGCTGGAGGCTGCGCCGGAGATTGAGCGCATCACCCTCACCATGCCCAACCTGCACCATCTGCTCGCCGACCTGGGCCCCTTCGGCCAGGACAATCCCAACCATATTTTTGTCCCTATCGATGAACCTCACGGAACCATTGAAGCCACAATTGAGCGATAGGCGCTAAAGCGAGCGCCAGGCGCTAAAACAAAATAAAACTGCGAAAGGCGGACCCGTGACTGCACCTTCGAACCCGGCAGGCGGAGTGTACTCTGAACAGCAAGCGATCGAGAGCTATGGGCTGCGCGCGGGTGCGCTGGGTCCCGTCGAAACACTGGCGCAATCGGTGGCAGCGACGGCTCCCAGCACCTCGGCGTCCCTCACCATTCCGCTGGTCTTTGCGCTGGCCGGCAACGCAACCTGGTTTGTCTACCTGCTGGCCACCGGCGCTTCGCTGCTGGTGGGCATTTGCGTAAGCCGCTTTGCCCGCCTCTCCGCCTCACCGGGGTCTCTTTACTCCTACACTGCCGATACGCTGCCGCCGCTTTTCGGCGTAACGGCGGCATGGGCGCTGCTGTTGGCCTATCTTGCCACCGGCGCCTCTGTTGCTGGTGGAGCGCTCTATTACGCCAGCATCTTTTCGCAGCAACTCTTCCATCGCTCGCCGCCTTCCATCCCCACGCTCGTGCTGGTCTGTGCTGTTGCCGGCTTTATTGCTTATCGCGATGTAAAGCTCTCGGCCGAACTGATGCTCTGGATCGAGGTCGTCTCCGTCAGCCTCATCGTCGTGGTGTTGGCCGTCCTTCCCTTCCATTTCGGCATGCACCTCGACATGGATCAGTTCCGTCTCAAAGGCGTTACCTTTTCTGCGCTCGGACCCGCACTGGTTCTTTCCATGTTCAGTTTTGTGGGCTTCGAGAGCGCCACCACGCTGGGCGCCGAGGCCCGCGATCCGCTGCGCACCATTCCCCGCGCGGTGATTCAGTGCGCCGTGCTTTCCGGCGTTTTCTTCATGCTCTGCTCCTACTCTGAGGTGCTCGGGTTTCGCGGCCAATCGGCCGACCTCAGCCAGAGCACCAGCCCCTTGCACCTGCTGGCCGCAAAGGCAGGCCTTTCGCTGCTCGGGGTGGGCATCGACATCGGCGCCATGGTGGCAATGTTTTCCTGCGTGCTGGCCTGCACCACCGCGGCGGCGCGCGTGTTGATGCGCATGGCCCACAGCGCGCTGCTGCCTGCGGCACTCGCTCGAACCAGCCCACGCCATCAGACGCCGGGATTGGCCGTTGCCGTTTCTGCCGTGCTCATGTTGGCTGCAACTGCTGTCTTGGGCTTCTTTGGCACCAGCGGCTCGGCGATGTACGACCTGCTGGGTTCGCTGGCCGTATTCGGCTTCCTCACCGCGTACGCACTCGTCGCTCTTGCGTTGCCCTTTGCGCGCAGAGCACTGGGGCAACACTCCCACTCGCTCGCGGTCCTCAGCATCTTCACCGTCGTTGTGTTAGTTCTGATTGCCGTGTTCGACCTCCGCTCGTCGGCCGACCCGGCACACGCGCGGATTCCTTTTATCTATCTCGCTTACCTTGCCGTGGGCATTGCGTGGTACCTGTTGCGTCCAAAAAAGGCCAGTCTCCCTGCGGCCTGACGGCTCAAGGTTGCTCTTCCTTGTCCGGCTGCAGCAGAATCAGGAACACCAGTCCAACCATGGTGAAATTCCGGGCCGCAGCCTGCTGCCCGTTCCACGTCTGTGACTGCCACATCAGGAACCATTCCCCGCCCACGACATAGAAGGCCACCAGCCACATCATCAGAGAAAGCGTAAGCGCGATCACCGGGAGCCGCTTCGCCCCATTGAACTCGGCCGCGCTCTGGCGGAGTGCGCGCAGCAGCCTCACCACACCCCACCACAGCAGAACGGTGGTCACGATCTCCCAGCAGATGATCGACCCATAGAAGGCCAGGTGCAAACCCGGCGACACCAAAGCGCGATACATGCCTTGATTGCCGGGTGTGGTTGTGTCCATCATCAGCACATGGCGAACGAATTGATAATCCGAATCGAAGTCCGTCAGGTTGTTGAAGACAACCAGTGTGTAAAACAGGGCAAGACCCGCCATCAGCAATGTCTTCGCGGTTTTGGTAACCATGGGTGCGGCCTCGCTTGAGCAAACGCCTTGCAATTATCGCAGCTTGCGGCCGGCATTGAAGGAGCGCCGGCACGTAGCTCATCCTAACCTGACCATCCCCAACCAGGGAGAAAAATCCCGCTCAATCGAACGGGAAGGGGAAGGCTCTTGAACCCGGAAATCGGAGGCCTTCACGGAAAAATCCTTAGATGATCCTTATGCCCGAATCGATAGCATACAATTACTTGCAGTTTCAGACTGAGCCGGCCCCGGCTCCAGCACGACTGAAAGCGATTTCACACCTTCACTCTTTTGAAGAACACCAGTGCTTCAAACTTTCAACGAGTTGCCTGTTTCTTGACGTAAAAGAAAAAATCATAAGGAAAACCCCACTTCGGAGGGCAGTGAATTGACGTATTCGAGGCATATCTTCTCTTCATCTCCGCGTTTGCTGGCTATCCTGGCAACCGCTGCTCTGTGTTGTGCTTCGATGTTTTCACAGCAGACGCTCGGCGGCATCACCGGCGAGGTTACCGACCCTTCAGGCGGCGTCATCCCCAACGCCACCGTGAAGGTGATTGCCGAGCAGACTTCGCTGACAAGGGAAGTGCAAACAAACGAGACGGGCGCGTATGCGTTCGTGAATTTGCCCATCGGCGTCTACACGCTTACCTACACTGCTCCCGGTTTCGAAGTGCAGAAGACGCAGCACATCACTGTGCAGGCCGACCGAACCGCGACAGTGAACGCGGCACTCAAACTGGGCGAGACAACCACCACGGTCGAAGTGGAAGCCGCTCCGCTGATGAATGCCGTCGATACCACCAACGGCTATGTGATGGATACTCAGCAGATTGATGCTGCGCCCCTGCCCACAGGCAGCTTCACGGGCCTGGCAATACTTTCCCCGGGAGTGGATGCAGAACTGCCGGGTGGCACGGGCGCCAACTCGGGACTGGGCAATGCGCCCATCTGGTCCAACGGACAGCGCGATACGTCCAATGCATTTCTGCTCAACGGCGTGGACGCAAGCAACCTTTTCAACGGAAAGAGCACCAGCCAGGTCGAATCTTACCGCATCGTGAACAATACCGGCCAGGCCAACAACGGCGCAGGCGGTGTGGTTCCCAGCGCCTCATCGGTTTATCTGGCCATTGGTAACGCCATTCCCACGCCGGCCCCGGAAACCATTGCGGAAGTCCGCGTCAACTCGTCCATGTATGACGCCCAGCAGGGTTCAGACAGCGGCGCGCACATCGACATGAGCACCAAGTCAGGAACCAACGACCTGCATGGCGAGGTTTATATTCACCGCGGCACCAACTGGATCAACGCCGCGCCCTTCTTCTTCAAGAAAGACGACAACATCCCTGCCGCCGACAAGAATCCCCAACTGCATCGCTACGTCGCCGGAGGCGAGCTGGGCGGGCCCATCGTCAAGAACAAGCTGTTTGGATTCGCCAGCTATCAGCATCTCCACATCTCCGACCAGGAAACAGGCGACGAGTTGCTGGTCGTGCCCCCGGGATTGAACGATTTCAACCGCAATGCGCAAGGCCTGGCAGACATCGTCAACAACAACTGGACCTCGAACGAAGGCCTTTCCGGCGTAACCGCAAGCGAAGCCACATGGGCAAATAATCCCGTCGGCCTCAATCTCTTCACCCAACCGTCGCTGCCTGGGGAACCGGGACTATGGCTCATTCCCAACCAGAACGCCACCGGGACCCCCAATGTGTTTTCACCCTACAATGCCTTTCTCCCCGGCACCGCCTATTTCATCTCCGACCAGGCTGTCGCCGATCTCGACTGGAACGCCGGCCCCAAAGACATTGTTGCCGTCAAGTACTATTACCAGCACGACCCCAACTCGGCTCCTTACGCCTACTCCAATGTTCCCGGATTTACCGCCCACATGGACACGGGCGCCCAGACGCTCTCCATCAACAATGTCCAGACGCCGGCTTCGAGTTTCAGCATTTCTGAGACGGTGGGCGTTCTTCGTGAAAAAGCCTACAGCACAAACGATCAGCCGTTCACTCCGCAACAGGTGGGCATGAGCTCTGCCTTCGGCAATTATTTCCCCGGCTTCACCATCAACGACGCCATCGGTGACGCCTACGACCAATCCACCGGGTACGGTCCGTCCGGAGGGCCGGGGCCGCTGTACGGCCTCACTGCGCCATCGCTCGCCATTGGCCCCAACGCGGAGTATCAGGGAGCCAATACAGGCATTTTCCAGAACCGCATCATGCCCTCGGGCACAGCCATCTGGTCCAGGGGCCGGCACTCATTTAGCTTCGGCGGAAGCTGGTCCTACACCCAGTTGAACGTTCGCGACAAGCGTACCGGTACAGGTATCGTGGCAAGCCCTGACATGGTCGCCTTTGCCGATAACTGGGTCACCCCTTACTCGACACAGAACTTTACCGCCACCACTTTTCTGCAGGGCGATGCAGATCGTTATTATCGCGCCAATGAAACCGGACTCTTTGCCCAGGACAAGTTTCAGTTGAAATCAAACCTGAGCGTGACCGCCGGAGTGCGTTACGACTGGGACGGCGGCCTGACTGAAAAATACGGCCGCATTTACAATTTCGATCCCAGTTCGAATCCTGACAGTTGCAGCACCAACAGCGCCGATCCCAACCAATTCTCCTATTGCGTCGGTAGTGACTCCTGGACGCATTATGGCTTTATCATCGCCGGAAACAATGTGAACGGCAGCAAGGGTGTCAGCAACACCACGCTCACCGGCCGCCAGTGGGGCATTGCTCCGCGCGCCGGCGTTGCATGGCAGCCGTCGATGTTCCACGACAAGATGGTGGTGCGCGCGGGCAGCGGCATTTACTACGACCGCGGCGAGTTGTTCACCTATCTTTCCCCGGGTTATGCAGCCGGCGAAGTCACCGGCGGTCCCTTCGGTACAGTCCAGACTGAACCGTTCGTGAGCCAGCAACACTGCCCGTATAGCGCCTCCTACAATAGCGCCAGCCCGACTTATCTTTACCTCTACTACATCCCCATCTGCGGGGGCAACGGACTCACCGGCACTGTGGACACTTCACAGTACAACCTTGCTACGCCCTGGGGAACTACCCGCTCGGCGCCGCCAACCAATCCCCAGGCTTCTGACCTTGGCAACTACCTCCCCAACGCCCAGGCCATTATCGACGGCACTGTCAACGGCACCAATGGCGGACAGCCGGTGGTTCTGGGCGTCTACAATCGCGCCAACAAGTTGCCCTACAGCATTAACTTCACCTTGAACACCCAATACCAGCCGCGCAACGATCTGATGATCGAGATCGGCTATGTCGGCAACCTCGGCCGCCACCAGGTCATCCCCGTGCCCTTTAATCAGTCGCAAATCGCCACCCCATCCAGCCCCACCCACAACGCCGGTGCTGCCGGCCCAGCCACGCAATCCTTCAGCTACGGTTACACGGTGCTCGACCCCAATACTTACCTCCCCGAGTGCGTCAACGATCCCACTGAGGTCAATTGCAGTTATGGCCCCATGCTCAATAACTACGAGGGTGGCAACGTCGACCTTCGCGTCCCTTATATCGGCTACTCCTCTGAGTCCGAGTCCTACACCGCAGCGGGTATCTCTGCCTTTCACGCGCTTGAGGCCCATCTCGAAAAGAAGCTCAGTCACGGCCTCCAGGCTGGAGTCGCCTACACCTTCTCCCATACCACCGATGAGCAAAGCGGCATGGGGCTGTTCTATAACGGAAATAATCCAAACGACCTGCGCGAGGGCTACGGCTCGGCCGATTTCGATCGCACCCACGTCCTCAATTTCACCTTCAGCTATACCATGCCCAAGTTCTTCAGCGAGAGTACGCTTTTGGGCAAGGTGGCCGATAGCTGGGCCCTTCATGGCCTGGGCGTCATCCAGAGCGGCCAGCCCTATTCCGTCATCGATTACTCAGGCGCTGTCGGCAGCATCTTCTACAGCACCTTCGACGGCATCACCAATCCGGTTGTCCCCCTCGCTCCAGGGTGTACCAAAAAAAATGCGCTCACAGGTCAGAATGGTGCGTTTTATAACCCCAGTACCGGTGCTGGCGCGGCCCTGAAGGCAACCTGCTTCAACATTCCAATTCTCTCTCCCGGAACCGACGGAATTCCCCAGGGCGACTACTATGAAACCGGCTTCGCCAGCGGAGAACGCAACATCTTCCGCCAATCCTGGCAGAAGCGCGCCGACGCTTCTCTGGTCAAGGAATTGCCCATCGTCGATCGCTACCGCCTGCGTTACACCTTGGATGTGTACAACCTGTCCAACACATCCAGCTTCGACATTCCGCAAAATAACGTGAATCAGAATCAGGCGTTTAATAACGAGCCGTTTTACGTCGGCTCAACGGCGGCGGCTTTGCCCAGCGGCTGCGGCACAACCACCCCCACGTCGGGCGGCCTCTACAACTGCCCCGCCGGTCTGGGCATCGTCAAACACACAATCGGATCGCCGCGCCAAGTCCAGATGTCCCTGCACCTCGATTTCTAATCCACGCACCGCCAACACAAAAAGGAGGACGGCTCTCATCGCAGCAGTCCTCCTTTTACTTTGCGCTTTTTGCCCCTTCTGGGAGCGCCTTGCCCTACTCCTCGCCGATATCTTCGTTCCATATCTCCGGATGCGCCCTAATATACCCTTCAAGCAACTCCCGGCACTCCCGGCTGTCGAGGTCGATCACTTCCACGCCGCTTGCGCGCAGCCAGTCAACACCTCCGGCAAAGGTGCGGCTCTCGCCCACCACCACGGTCGCAAAGTGAAATTGCCGCACCAACCCGCTGCAGTACCAGCAGGGCGCAAGCGTGGTCACCATCACCAGGTCGCGATAGCTGACCTGCCGGCCCGCCCGGCGAAACGCGTCGGTTTCTCCGTGAACGCTGGGATCGCTCTGCTGCACCCTGCGGTTGTGGCCCCGGCTCACCAAATCCCCGCTGCGGGTAAAAATTGCCGCCCCGATGGGAATGCCCCCTTCCTCAAGTCCAATCCGTGCCTCTTCAAGCGCCACGGTCAACATCCGTTCATACAGTCCGCGTTCAGTCACAAGGTCCCTCTCCCCTCCAGCATAAGGCTCCGCCCGCCAAACCGCCGTCTCGACCTCTGCCGCCGTCGAGCAGCCCATCCGTTGGCCCCGGCCGAATCGACGGGAAACCCTCAAAGGTTGTATACACTCTCTGTATGGTCGTTCGCCTCAAAGACATCGCCGAAAAGCTCGGTGTCTCCATCGTCACCGTATCGAAGGCATTACGAGACCGGCCTGATGTCTCCACTGAGACCAGGGCCAGAATTCTGGCGCTGGTCAAGCAACTCAATTACCGCCCCAACCTTGCAGCGCGCTCCCTGGTCACAGGACGAAGCTCATTGATTGGGCTGGTCGTGCCCGACCTCATTCATCCTTTCTTCGCAGAGATCGCCAAGGCCCTGGCGGCCGCTCTGCGCAAGAAAAACTATTTCCTGCTGGTTTCGTCTTCTGAGAGCGACCCAACTCTGGAACAGAACGAGATCGAGCACATGCTCGCGCATCGGCTCGATTGCTTCGTCGTGGCGAGCTCCCAGAAGAGCCCCGTCCATCTCGAAAAAATCGGCGAGGCCGGCGTTCCCCTCATTCTTCTCGATCGCAGGTTCCTTCACTTTCCCTGCAACTTTGTCGGTGTCAACGATTTGAGAATCGGCGAGTTGGCCACCGAGCACCTCATTGAGCTGGGACGCAGGCGCATCGCCCATATCCGCGGTCCCGCCCTTCCCGTTGGCGACGACAGGGCCCAGGGCTACCGGAACGCGCTCAGAAAACACGGCCTCTCCGTGCCCGATGCCTATGTCATCGACTCCGGCGATGCGGCCGATTCCGATGGAGAGACACGGGGAAAGAAGGCGATGAATGCCGTGCTTGCCCTCAAGCCGCGGCCAGACGCGCTGTTTTGCTTCAACGACACGGTTGCGATGGGCGCCATGGAACGTGCCTTTGAGCAAGGCGTTCGCATTCCCCACGATATTGCCGTCATCGGAAGCGGAAACCATCACTACAGCAGCAAGCTGCGCGTGCCGTTGTCCAGTATCGACCAGAGAGCCGCAGAGATCGGCAAGCGCGCGGCAACCATGATTTCGGCTCTGCTCGGAAAGAAGCAGCCTGGCCGCCCCCGCTCCATCGTGCTCGAACCAACCCTGGTTGTCCGTCAGTCCTCGCAGTTGAAGTCGACCCAACGATGATTCCGTGCTCCTTCCAAACTCATCATCGCCCGGGAGCCAGCTTCCCGGGAGCCAATTTGTGGATCTGCGCGGCCAGCACCTTGTACTGATCTTCCGCAAAGGGCCCGGCGTGCGTCCAAACGACGTTCCCTTTCCGGTCAACCACCACCAGGTAGGCCACATCCTCGTCCTTCACGTCGAGCCGCTGTTTCCAGGGCGCCGTGCCGCCGTAAACCGTAATCACGTTTTCCTGGTCTGCCTTGGGCGTGCCGCGCCGCATACCGCCATCGATGAACCACTTGCCCAGGCGGGCCATGCCGCCGATCATTGGAACCTCGTAGAAGGTGACCTCGGGATTCTTCCCAAACTCTGCGCGGAATCGATGGGTCCACGCTTCCACCGGGAATCGCGACTCATACGTGAAGCCGAAAAGCACAAGCGTCACGCGGCCGGAACAGTCTGCCGGCAAATTCGCTTTTCGTCCGCTGAGATATTCGCCACGCAACTCAGGCAGGCTTGCGCCCACCCTCAGTTCCATTGCCGCCGATAATGCAGAAGTCATTGAGATCACCAATATAAGTGATAGCAGCCTTGCGATTGAGCTATTCGGTCCCCTGGTTCGCTTATTCATTCTGGAGTGGCAGCCAGGGCGGGGTTCGAGCCCGCAACTTCCGGCCAACATGGCCGGCGCTCTTGATCGTCTGGGTCTCGGATCCATTCAGTCCATCATAAATGGGAAGAACCACAGGCCATTGCTCTCAAAACGATTAGACTACTTTCGAGGTGATCTGCGTGCTTTCTCGTTACGTCCGTTGTTCCTCTGCCCTTGGTTCTCTGGCCATCCTGCTCTTCTGCGCGTCCATCTTCATCGCGCAACTCTCCGCCGGCGAACCTCCTCGCCTGGTCCAGAAAGATGGACGCTATGCTTTGCTCGTTGATGGTCGCCCCTATTTTATCTTGGGAGGACAGATTCATAACTCCAGCTCCTGGCCCGCCGAACTGCCGCAGGTGTGGGAATCGATGGCCGCGTTGCACGCCAATACTCTCGAGGCGCCCGTCTACTGGGAACAGCTCGAGTCCCAGCCGGGCAAGTTCGACTTCACCAATGTCGATGCCATCGTCGAGGGAGCCCGCGCTCATCATCTGCACCTCATCATCCTTTGGTTCGGTACGTGGAAGGACGGCAACATGCACTACGTTCCCGCGTGGATAAAAAACGACCCCTCGCGGTTTCCAAGAATCATGAACCAGGATGGAGAGCCCATCGATGTGCTGACGCCTTTGTCTCGCAATACGCTGGAGGCGGATAAGGCCGCTTTCACGGCCCTCACCCGCCACCTGAATGAGCTCGACAACGCGCAGCACACGATCCTGCTCGTGCAGGTGGAGAATGAGGCGGGCAGTATGGGCAGCGTGCGTGACTTCTCGCCACAGGCAAACAAGGAGTTCGCAGCCCAGGTTCCTGCCGATGTGCTCGCCGCTACGGGCAAACCGGGCGGCGCCTGGAGCGAGGTCTTCGGCAGCCAGGCCGACGAGGTCTTCCAGTCCTATCATGTGGCCATATACGTCAACGAGATTGCCGCCGCGGGCAAGCGTGAATTCAACATTCCGTACTACGTCAACGTATGGGTCAAGGATCCGCCGGCGGGCATGCCTCAGCAGCAGATCGATGAGCCGGGATTCAGCTATCCCAGCGGCGGACCGGTGCAAAAACGCCTTCTCATCGACTTGTGGCGCAAGCTGCAGCCGTCCATCGACATGATCGGTCCGGATATCTACGATGATAATTCGCAATATTACCGCCAAACGATTCGAGCCTATGACCGGCCGGATAATCCCCTCTGTATTGCTGAGACCGGCCGCGGCGACGGCTTTGGCAAGTTCCTTTTCTATGCGCTGGGCGAAGGAGCCATCGGCTTTTCTCCCTTCGGCATTGACCAGACAGGATGGAACATCCTCGGCGACGAAGCCTGGCCCGCGCATCCGCGAAACTTCGCGATCATCGCACCGCTGGATCGTGAATTCGCCCAGCTTGAATTCGACGGGAAACTGAAGACAGCCGTGGAAGAGCCCGGACAAGCAACCCAGGAGCTGGATTTCGGCGCCTGGAAGGCTACCGTGCAGTTTGGTTTCCCGCAGAAGGATGCGGCGCCCGCGCCGGGCACCAAAGATGCTCATGGTGCGGCCGTGGTGGCGCAGCTAGGTCCCGATGAGTTCCTCGTCACGGGTGTGGATGCCTCCGTGTTTTTTCATCTGCCCGGGAAACAGCCCTGGATTCATAGCCAGATCCTCACCGCCGAGCAGGGAACCTATGAGAACGGCGAGTGGAAGCCGCTTCGCTTGTGGAATGGCGACGAAAACGACCACGGTCTCTCGTTCCACCAGAAACCGGAGGCCGTCCGCGTCAAGATGCAACGCTTCTAGACCGGCTCGATTCTAGAGCGGCCCGATTCTGAAGCGGCTCGCTTCTGCGTGTCGCCGTCCACTTTTCCGGGTTTCTGCCCGGGGCCCCTGGCCATGGGCAAGGCAAAGCGCGCCTCAGCTTCAGGCTAGGGCGCCAAGAGCGGTTCCACAGTACTTGCAGCCCCTTCTGACGCTATCCGAGGTGGCTTTTTCTTAATAAAAAGCCACTTGGCCTCATCGCTTCGGGATAGGTCAACTGTGGAATCGCTGTAGCCGCTTGAGATTGCGCTGATGGGCCAGCAGGACTGCTGCCACCATCGCGGTCACCAGGGAGACTGCCGCCAGCGAGAGGAAGGTCGTCTTCCAGCCGTATGCGACCGTAATGCGCGCAACGGTGTCGCCGGAGAGCCACCCTCCCAGGTAACCGACGCCATCCACAATGCCGGCCGCGGTGGCGCTGCCGTCCTTGCCGCCGATATCCAGTGACATCGCGCCCGCCAGGTAGGAGTAAGGCCCAAGCAGAAGGAACCCCGCCAGCGTTACCAGGATGACTGCGCGACCTTCGCCGGAGTGTGCCGGAGTGCGGGCGATCGCCACCAGGCACACCGCGCATGCAGCCATGCCGACGACCGTGACGAGATTGCGGCCATTGAGGCCCAGTTTGTCGCTGAGAAACCCCGCCAGCAGAACCGAGACTCCGCCCACGAATGGAAACAGTGCGCTGCGGCTGGCGGCCACGCTGCTGCTGAGCCCGACGAATTGGACGTAGTAGGTTGGCGTCCATAGATTGAAGGTCTCGCGCAGCAGCGTGGCGCCGAGCGAGAGCAGGCACACCATGATGAAGGGAAAGCTGGTGAACAGCGAACCTAAAATCGTCGCTAACCGCTTCTTTCCGTGGCCGTGTTCCGCCTCATGCTTGGCGAAGACGTTCAACGGATTAGCCTCGGCTGCGGGAAGGCCGCGCTCCTGGGGGGTTTCGCGCAGCAAGATCAGGTTGACGATCAGCAGCGCGCCCAGTGCGGAGGCGCCCCAAAAAAAGACCCCACGCCAACCCACACCGTGCGCCATCAGAACGCTCATCGACCAGCGGCCGGCGGCATCGCCAAACAGAAAACTCAGGCTGAGCACGGCCATCACACTGCCGTACGTTGAGTAACTGAACCAATGGGAAGAGACCTTGACCAATCCTGCCCATCCCGCCGACTGCGAAAAGCGATTGAGGATCCAGGCGACGGTAAACAGCGGCATGCCGCCGCCCAGAGCAAAAACAATCGTGAACAGGATCGAGCCTGCCATGCCGCCCAGAAAGTTGCGCCGCCCGCCCCACATGTCGGCTGTCACACCGAAGAAAAACTTGCCGGCGGCGTAGGCGACGGTACCAAGCGAGGCCATCAACCCCAGCCGGATTTGCGCGTCGCTGGGCGAAACCCCATGCCGGGCCAGATCGTGAATCAGGTCAGGCAGAACGACAGAGAGGTTCGAGCGGCAAAAATAATAGCCCGAGTAGCCCAGCGCCAGCAAAGCAATGGTGACGCCATGCCAGCGCGTAAATGCGGGCTGCGAATCCGGCTCAGGAGGCGCAATTTCAACAACAGGCAGAGAATTTTCCATTAGGACAGGAGAAGCCTACGGATTTTCCATACAGCAGACAGAGGATTTTCCATTCGGACAGAAGAAGCCTACCACACACAAAGCCGGCCATTTCTCCAATCCCTGAAGGCAGAAGCCAATTCCTCGGGAATTGACCGGATCTTCACACGATTTCGCATTTTCCAACCTAGCTTTGACTTCCCGGCGCTATCCAGCCGGGTGAAATGCCCGCGCCTCGCATTTGAGCGGCCGCCTCGATGCTCTGTTCCAGCATCTGCAATGCCTGCTCCCTCTCGCTCTCGGTAATCGTCAGGGTCAGCGCCAGTCAGATGGCGTTGCCCACGGTCACCTTGAAGGTGAGCCCCCGCGACATGGCTTCATACATCCTCCGATCGGCAAGGACGGGTGGCCCAGGTGCCTAGCCCTTGGGCACCTGGGAGACCATGAACTTGTCTGTCGGGTTTTGTTCTTACTAGACATCTGTCGGACGGGTGGCCCAGGTGCCGAGGGCGAAAAGCGAGCATCACCACTAAAGACGGGTGGCCCAGGTGCCTAGCCCTTGGGCACCTGGGAGACCATGAACTTGTCTGTCGGGTTTTGTTCTTACTCGACATCTGTCGGACGGGTGGCCCAGGTGCCGAGGGCGAAAAGCGAGCATCACCACTAAAGATGGGTGGCCCAGGTGCCTAGCCCTTGGGCACCTGGGATATCGATACGATGCAAGCGCAGACTTCAATTCGAGTGCCGGATACATCTATGACGCCGCCCCCGCTTATCTCCTCAGAGCAGCGTCTGCACACACATCGATTTCTACCGGCAAAGAACGCGACTCCGAATCGGGCAACGACTACGTCGGGGCAAGGTACTATGCAAGCTCAATGGGGGAGGCGGATGAGCCAAGAGTTTCGGCAGCCGGTTCAAGCTGGTTCTGGCGCACACGCCAGCGGACCTGGTATGGACTTGGTCGATTGAGTCTCCTCTGTACGGAGAAGGAGAACTCAGTCAAAGCGGGGAAGCCCCCAAAGTCAAATGGCTGTCCCAAAAAATCATGCACCCCCCCAACCACCCCGGACCGTGTGCAGCCGATTCCGTCGTGGAGTCGGTCGCGTTATCCCTTGAGGACCGCGACAGGGCCGCAGCGTGTTCGAACCGGCGGTTTCAGTCGGCCAGAGCAAGCGAGCAGTTTCCCATGTGAGATTTGCAAGCAGAGGCGCGGCGGAATTGGCGCAGTTTACCGGGGCCGAAAACTGGTACTGGTGCGGCCTGAACCGCAACATTTTATACACGGACGGGGCACAATTCGTAGCGGAGTCGGCTGGCGCGTATTGGCTTCTCGATGAAATCGCCTTAGCGAACGCCTGCAACTGCAGCGTCAAGGCCGAAGAGTTTCAGGTGTGGACGCTCACCAGGAACAAGACCGGCAATGGCGCAATGCTGCCCGGCGGCTCGCCAATTCAATTGCACGACGTGAGCGTGATGGGGGCTCCGTTGCAATGATCAAGATCGGGAAAGCTCCGTGCCGATTGGCGCAGAGCTGTGCCCTTTCTGGCCTTTCGAGTGTCACCTTTCCTTCGCAACTCTAACCCTCTTGAGGAGGATGAATGATTCTAAGATTGGGTTCCATCATCCCCTTGATCTGCCCGCACGTTCAATTGGAACAGCTTAAGATTCAGGCGAGTTTCTGCTGCCATCCCAATGGGGTTCCCTCCCCGGGATCACCGGGAATCTGCATGGCATTGACTCAAGAACTGTGTGGCTTCTGCATTTGTGGGCTGTTGTGCCAGAACCTTCTGAAACTCAACTACGGCACGTGTACAGTCTTTCCTTCGAAGGAGCACGACACCAAGAGCGATGTGCGCGTCGACAGAATCAGGGGATTCCAGGAGTATTTTTCTCAGCTCGGATTCTGCTCTCGCGTAGTCAGTCATTCTCGTAAACGCGAATGCCAGGGAATAGCGAATGTCGGTACGTCCGGGCTGCAACGTCAGTGCACGTAGCATCTCGCCAATCGCGCCTTGCAGATCTCCCTCCTTGCTCAACTCCTTGGCAAAGGCAAAATGATCGTCACCTGTGTCTGACGACGCGCCGTAAGGAAATGGGTGTTCCCTTGCAGAAACCTCTTCTTCCGCGACTGGTGAATGGAGATTCTCCAGTGCCTTGAGCTTGGATTGAACGTCGCTGTTGGTTGGGTCGAGACGCAGCGCGCGGTGAAGGCTTTCAATGGCCTCCTGGCGTTCACCGGAGATCTCCTGCATCCTGGCCAGACTTACATAGAAGCGGCACTGCAAGGGCGAAAGCGAGATGGCCTTCCTGAGATCGAGCGTCGCCTGATTCAAATCTCCTGAATCGGCAAGCAACAATCCGAGGTTGTAGAGCGCGATTGCGTTTTGAGGATCGAGCTCGACGGCTTCCCGGCCGGACTGAAGGGCGCCCGTGAGATCACCACTTTTTGCGCGACTGAGACCTTCGTTGCTAAGATGGGAGCCCCTGATCCGGTCCGATTGCTGTTGCTCGAGAGAAGCGAACTGCTGGAGTTCAATCTTGCTTTCCTCCTTGTTGCCGTTCATCCTGAGCGCTGTTGCCAGTTTGTAATGCGCGCTTTCAAGGTCGGGATTCGCGAGCAGGGCCTCTTTGAATCGAGCAATCGCCTCCGTGTAGCTGTGGTCGGAGAGCATCAAGCTGCCAAGCGCCACGTCCGCCTCAGGATACGGATTCTTGAGTTTCACTGCTTCCAGATATTCGTTCTGCGCTTCGCGGCGATCGCCCGCAGCTTCGTATGCTCTGCCCAGATTAAAATGACTTTCCGCAGATTCGGGACGAAGGAGAAGTGCTGATTTGAATTGTGTTATTGCCGCGTCGTGATCGCCGGATTCAAGTAGACAGACGCCGGCCATGTTGAGCGCCTCCGGATACTTCGGACGCAGGGCGAGGGCAGATTTGAATTCATCCAATGCCTTCGGCCAGTCGGGAGCGTTCTTTGAGCGGGCGATTATGGTGAGCCCTAAATTGAAATGCGCTTCGGGGAAGTCCGGTTGAGTTTGCAAGGCTCTTTGGAATGCCGCGCCGGCGCCAGTAGAGTCTCCGCTGAGCCCCTTCAACAGACCGATTTTGAAATTCACCTGTGCGTTGCCGGGCTCCGATTGCAGCGCCGCCTGAAAGTCAGACAGCGCCTCGGAAAGATTGCCTTGCGCCTCAGCCCGGCTTCCCAGCTCGACATACTTGGCGGCTTCTCCGGCGGGCTGCGGGGTTTGACTTTGAAACTCAGATGTATACCAGCACAACAACAAACACACTGCGAGGTGCTGGATCCGGCGAGAAGAAACGACAGTCATTGCGACACCAGTTCCAGTGTATTCCGAATAACCAATCACGACCTGGTGGTTAGGGCAATCACTGCGGACTTATCGTTCTGACCCAGCTCGATGGGTCCTGATCCCCAGTAGTAAAGTGAAGCGTCACAGGGTGGGAAGCTGTGAGGTGTAGTGTGCTTTCCTGCGAACCGGGCGGCACTGGTCCATCTACCGCACCATCTGGGGCATCAACGCTCTCAATCCCTCCCCGAACAAAAAGCTTGATCGTTTGATCGACACGTGAGCTGATTGTCACGTCGATTTTCTTGGCATGCAGGTCCCAGGTCAGGTTGTCGATCGTGGCCTGCGTCCGGCAGACAATTCCTTTCACCGTGCCGCTCGAGAGTGAAGCCGGCATTGCCGGAAGCAGTCCAATGACGCCAGGTCGCGAGTAGACCAGCATCTCCATAATCAGCGTAGGGATTCCGCCTTGCGGATCAGGGGAGTCAAACGCATACGGATTATGCCGGGTTGTCAAGCTGGGATCCACATACCCCTGTTCAAGCAGCTGTTTCAGATCGAAATTCACCAGGTACGGATCCTTCAGCCGTGCCGCGGCCAGCGAGCGATGCAACAGTCCATGTGCGGAGGCATTCCCTTGTCCTCGCTTTCTTGCCGCGAGCCAAGCGGCGCGAGCCAGGTCCGGCGTGTTATCCGGAGTGATCTCGTCTGCTGGCCACGCTCCATATAGGTGCGAAACGTGCCGATGATCCAGTGCTTCCTGGATCGACGGCCAAGCCCACTCTTTGAGAGCCCCATCCGTGTCCAGCAGGTAGGGCGGTAGCTTGGCCAGGGTGGCTTTCCAATGCGGGATTTCTTCCTGATCGACTCCCAGGATCTCCGCTGCGGCAACGAGATGCGTAAACACCTCGTGGCACACCGCGATGTCCATCACCGCATTGATGACTACCGGAGAATTCTGGGTGTTGGTGGGCCAGTTCTCCGGTGAATAGGACGGGACAAAGATGAAGTTCCCGTTGTCGTCTTTTTCGGTGAGATAGTCGTCGTAAAATAGCGCGAGCTCTTTTAACCCCGGCAGGATCTCCGTCCGGAGAAATTCCTTGTCTCCCGTCGCGAGATAGTAATCCCATAAGGGGCTGTACATCCAACCGCCGGCCGAAATCCAATAATGATGCGGCCAGGTGTAATCGAAGTGGGTGAGCGGATCCCCTTCCACGGTAGGATGGATGCCGAAGAGCGCTCCCCGGGCGCCAAAGATATTCGCAGCATTGGTCCGGGCATCCGGCATCAACCCATCCAGCCAGTGCGTATACGAGCGAATCGCCTCGGGCAGATTGCCCATGACAGCCCCGGAGATCTGGAGATTCACGTTGACATTCACGTGTCCCCACATGGGAGGATAGTCGCCGCTTCGAAGGTAGAGCCAATACCGGCCCATATCGAAGATATCTTCGAGCATCGCTGGGTTGAAACCCTGCCTGGTTCTCTGGTCGGTCAGTAGTTCCTCGCCGCTCATCGCGTGCAGGGACGAGCCACCGAAGTCCACTGAAACCCGGTCGATGACCTCGGCCTGGGCGGGGCGGTGGCGATCCAGCAGCGTCTGATAGTCGGCGGGAATCGCGTCGACCGCCGCTTTCAGATCGGCAACATCCTGATCTTTCAGGTCGCTGTAGGCTTCGACGCGCGTGATCAACGTGAGCGACTGGACGCCCTGGAGCACAAGAGCATCGTGGTCGACTCGAACGCTGCCCCCGTTGGCGACGATTCTGGTGACGCTGGCATAGCCCGGATTGCCCTGCTCGACGACATAGGTGCCGCGGAGGATAAGATGGCTTGGATCGGAGCTGCGGCTGAATCGAATATCATCCGCGCCGAGATCATGAAGCGCATCGTCTTGCGCTGCCCGCTCCACGATGCGCGTCGGAGTTCCGCGAGTTTTCACCCCAAGCATCGCCTGAATCAGGGACGTGTCAAGTTTCACCGTAGCGTTGATGGCGGCGCCGGAAGGCGCACTGAGCATCTGTACTACCGCGTTGTCGGGCCGCGAAACGAAGATGCGGCGTTCCCACTCACCCTGGCGATCTGTCCAGCGAACCTTGACCTCGCCACTCTCAAAATCGGTCGTGCGCAGATAGTTCTCGACCTCGTGCCTGCCTTGTGTATCAATGCGCATTTCGAAGGCAGGATGCGGATGGAGATTATCGGTCCTGGGCTTTGTATCGGTCTTCTCGGCGGCGTCGAGAGAAAGATTGAGAGCTTTTTCATACTCGCCGGCAAGAATCAATCGCCGCACCTCGGGAAGCACCGCAGCGATCTTCGGGGCTTCGAGCGGTTTGCCCTTCCATGGCAGGAGAAGCTTCTCCTGCTCAAAGACGATCCTCTCAGAAAAGGGATTGCCTAGCACTTCCACCCACATCTTGCCGTTGCCGGAAAGGAGCCCATCGACAGCGTCGGGTGCAGGAGCAGTGCTGCACATTCCCCGGCGGGGAACAGCTCCAAGCCGGATCCGCTCTGCTAGCGGCATGGGATGAATCCGCTCGTTGGCGGGAATCAGGCTGTTGATGGAAACCGGCTGTTTTTGAGGTGGCCCACTGTAGATGGACCCAGGTTGAACTGTTCGGGGAGGTGCACTGGCGAAGGCGCAAATAGAAATCGTCAGAGAGGCAAAAACGAACCCATAGATAACTCGCATCATTGCATGTCTCCTTCATGGTCAGACCTCGACAACATCGGGGAAGGGTTGCGCGAGAGGCGAGCCCGGGTAGCAGCCTGTTCGCCTTGCTCGAGGAGGCGCGAAGCCGAACCGATTTGCGGCTCTACAACTTCCAGCCGTTGATCTGCCTCCACTTCGCCAAGTTTTTGCACTATGCCCGATGGCCATCGAATCTCTATGGCGCCGCGACGTTCGATGCCCATTCCAAAATGAACCGTAAGATCGCTGCTGGAAGCGTAGCCTACGCTGCTGTTCACACACCGGATTTGCGTTCCCGCGACCGTAGTTAACTTGACCTCGGCGCCGATCGATGACCGATTGCTTTGAGTGCCTTTCAGGCTCAATTGCAGCCAGTGGCGCATGGGGCTCCGGTTCCACCAAAGCTCAATCGAATCATCAAGGCTGCTGACTGCCACATCGATGCGCCCATCGCGGTCAAAATCAGCGAAAACACAGCCCCGATGCAGGCGGGCAGGCCCACGCCCGACCCCCGATTCGAGCGACACATCGGCGAACTTGCCGCCCCTGTTCCTGAAGATGTGATTTGTCATTGCCTGGTCAGTGTCTACGCCACCGCCCGCTACAAATAAGTCAAGCCAACCATCGTTATCGAGATCTACCAGCCCGCATCCCCATCCGCTCACCGGTGCACTCAGGCTCAGTAATTGGGAGGAAGCGCTTCCGTCGTCGAACTCGCCATGCCCACGATTGAGGAATACACCAAACCTTTCACCTTTCAGGTCCGTCATCACCAGATCGAACCGGCCGTCCCCGTCAATGTCTCCAAAGTCGGCGCCCATGCCTGAGACGGCGCGGCCATCTCCGTTATAGGCCACCCCTGCTTCAACGCCTATGTCTTCAAATCGGTCCCCGGTATTGCGGAACAGCAGGTTTCGGGCGCCATCATTCGCTACAAACAGTCCAGGTCGTCCATCGCCAGTGAAATCCGCGATTGCGATACCCATTCCTTTTCCCAGAATCTCCGGAATGGCGCCTTTTCCGGTTACTTCAGTAAAGGTGCCGTCGCCGTTGTTGTGGAACAATTGCATCGGCTCCCCGGCGTATTTATCCGGAGGACAATAACGACGTTGTTCAGGCATCATTCCGCCGCAGATCGGATCCAAGCCTGGTTCCCACCGGCAATAGTTTGAAACGAATAGGTCCAATCGTCCGTCGCCGTCGTAGTCGATCCAAGCCGCCGCGATGGACCATAGCCCTTTGACGGAAGGTGATCTTAGGCCGGCGGCTTCTGTGACGTCGGCAAAAGTTCCATCGCCATTGTTGTGAAAGAGCTGGTTTCCATGAACGCCTGCAACGAACAAATCCTCGTGACCGTCATTATCGTAGTCGCCTACGGCAACGCCGATTCCGTATCCACTGCAGGCAAGGCCGGCCTTCTCAGTGACATCGCTGAACGTCCCGTCGCGATTATTCTTATAAAGACGATTCCAGAACTCGGGACCGCTCTTCTTAAGCTCGGGCATCCTGGCGCCATTGATACAGTAGAGATCGGGCCATCCGTCGCCATCGAAATCAATAACGCCCAGCCCCCCAGCCAGCGTTTCCGGCTGATACTTGTGGCCGGTCGCTCCTGTGCGTAACACGAAGCCCAATCCACTTTTCGCTGATCCTTCAACCATCTTGATGGGACTCTCGGCAGAGGACCAGGCGCGCCGTCCAAGGCCGACTGCCGGCAACAGGCTTGCGCTGCGAAGCAGAAAATCGCGCCTGCTGCTGTGTGTCATTCCCCTCATGGCGCGCCGCTTTCGAGGGATAGGTTTGCTAACCTGGACCCTTCCGCAGCGGCCTGCTGGGCCTCTTGTTCGCGGCCCAGTTTTCTGAGCGATCCGGCCAGCTGTACGTGCAGCTCGCCCTTTGGATCCGGGTAACCCGCAGTTAACAGCGGTGTGAGGTATCGCACTGCTTCGCCGGCCTGGCCTAACCTTCCGTATGCGACTCCGAGTTCCACCTTGCACCACGGATTAGCTGGTTGCTCCGCAGCCATTTGTTTCAGCCGAACAACTGCCTCGGCCCAGTCGCGTTGATAGAGAGCAACCTTCGCAAGCGTCTGCAGCGCCTCAGTCTGTTGCGGGTTGATTGCCAATGCGGAGAGTGCAAGCGTTCGTGCGTGCACTTGGTCACCGCTCATCCGGCAGGCTTCGGCCGATCTGGCAAGGAGGCGTGTGTCATGAGGGCGTGACTTCAATGCTTCTGCATAATCCTTCTCCGCCGCCGCAGGGGCATTGCCGACAGTCAGCTCCAGGTCACCCTTGAGTTCATGAAATGAAACAGCTTTCCCATGAGCATTCAGCCAGCTCTCTGCCCGCAATTCTTCGTTCGAGTAACATTCCTGAAGATACAATGCGCCTTCGCGTTGAGTCGCCGTCAGCCCGCGTTCAAGCGCCGGTATTGCCTTAGGGCAATCTCCAATCCGCGCCAGAGCCACGCCACGCCAGGTCCACTCGGATTGGCTGGCAATCGCCGTGCCAGGAATCGCCGCCAACTCTTCCCATCGCCCTTCCTCGAAAAGCTCGCTGGCGTTCAATCCCGCGCTGTTCTCATGCGCAACAGAAGCGAGATGGCATGAATCAGTTGGGTTACGCAGGCAACTCCATATCGCTCCCTCAACTTCTGATCCGGGAATCATCGCCCGAGGCCAGGCTTCCAGAGCCTCTTTCAGTTCGGCCTGTGATTCGGCGCCCAAAGAAAGCAATCGTTTCTCGGCGCCCTGCCAGTCTTGAACCGATGCGGCGAGTAGAGCTTCAAGCCGAAGGGTCCCGGCAGCCCGGGGTTCGCGTTGTTCCGCCTTCTTGAGCGTCTCCTGTGCCAGCACCTGTTTGCCAAGCTCCAGTTGAGCGATCCCGAGTTCTCCCCAGATTCCATGTTGTTCTGGGTCAAGAGCCGCAGACTGTTCGAGCAGTGATTCGCCGGCTTCGCTTCCTTCCGGGCTACCCCATGCTTCCAGGCGCCGCTCTGCCGCTTGACCTTGCCTGGTGGCCAGCATGGCCACCTGCAATGCTCTGTAGCGATTCAGACAGAAGTTGCCCCACGCTAAAAGGTGCTGCTCATCTTCTTGCGAACGTATCACCGCGGTTTCAAGTGCTTCCGACTCCGTGGCAAAATCGCCCAGGGCTTCGGCAGCGGCCACCGAGTAGTCGAGCGCGGTGACACTGTCCAGACGAACCTCGGCCGCAACCCGAAGCGGCGCAAGAGCATCCCGCGGCTTCCCGGTGCGAAACAGGTCTTCTCCAAGCAGTAAGTTGGACAAATAGTCTCGCGGTGAGACCCGCACGAGCTTCGTCAGGATTGGAATAGAGTGCGCATAATCGCCGCGCTGATGCAGAGCCGTTGCAGTCTTCAACTGTGCTTCCAAGGCCTCGGACTGGGCATTGACCCACTGCACGCCGGTCAGGATTCCGACCGCAAGCACCTGCGCCCAAATAACCAGGACCCTCGCCGAATTCTGTTCAAACTTTCGGTTTCGGAGCACGAGCAGAGAATTTTCCTTCCTCACATAATATAGACAAAGGCGGAAATCTTTCCTATCTCGTATTCTCCTCAGAACTGCCCCACCGACACCGGGGAGTTTCAGTGCCAGCCTTGAACAGCCGTCCCCGTCCGCCTCAAGCAAACAGGTCCATTCCCGCAACGATCTGCGAGTTGAAACTGAAGATCATGGTATTCCAGGTCCCGGAATCGGAACCTGGAATACCACGAAGACAATGACTCAGAAAGCAGAAGCTAGAAATGGAACGTGCCGGCGAGTTGGAGCTCTCTTGGATCACCAAATGTGGAGTTGATTTGCCCGAAAGTGGGATCCTCTAAGGTCGAATCGGGATTGCTAAAATTCGGGTGATTCAATACGTTGAACGCCTCAGCCCTGAACTGCACGGTGTACCGGTCGGCAAATGTGAAGTTTCTGAAAATAGAAAAATCCACATCATTGTAACCGGGTCCACGCAGACTGTTGCGTCCAGCGTTGCCATAAGTGTAAGGGTTGGGCACAGAGTATGCATTTGTATTGAACCATTCGGCTAACGTCTTAGGACCTTGCGTCCCTCCCGTCACATTGGGACGCTCACTTCCTCCATTGGCGTTCGCGTTGTCGAAGTTAATACCTGGCGAAAAAGCAGTGCCGCTGCGCGAAGAGAGGATGCCGTTGATCTGCCATCCTCCGAGTGCCGCTGCCGCAGGTCCAGAATTGGCCCAAGCCTTACCCTTCCCGAACGGCAGTTCGTACACACTCGAGAAGGTGAAGACGAAAGGTACATCGGTGGCGGTGACACTACGATTCGTCCTCATATGATACGGATCCTGGATATTGCAACCCTCCCAGAAGTCGTTGCATCCCACGTTGATACTCTTCGACCATGTAAATGCGGTAATCAACGACAGGCCGCCCGTATAGCGCTTGCTGTACTGTGCCTGGAAGGCGTTGTAACTCGAATGGCCGATGCTCTGAAGCTCGCTGAATTGTGACATCTGCGGGAAAGGCAGCGTCTGGGTGGGCCCAAGCACGGTAGAGATGTTGAAGGGAACATTAAGGGTGACACGGCTGGTGGCCGATCCCACATAAGCTGCTTTGGCAACCCCGGAACCGCCTAACTGTTTCTGGACCTGAAGGTTCCACTGCCAGGAGTAGGAGTTTTTGTCTCGAGTGTCGACAAAGCCGCCACCGCTGGGAAACGGACTGGTGGGAAGAACCGGCGGCTCACTCGCCGGGAACGGGCTCTCCGACGTTGCGACCGGAGACGTAACACCAGCGATATTGAGCGTGGATCCGGTGCCTTGATCGATGCCCGAGGGCCACGCGCCGCGAGCATTTTGGGCGGATTGCTCTGAGCCCGACCAGCTGTCGAACGTGACCCCTACGCCGGCATTGACCACCATCGTGGGTGTCACCTCGTAGGAAACGCCCAGACGCGGTGAGAAGTTGGTCCAATCCGGCAATGTCACCGGGTCCCTGTTCGAGATTTCGACGCCGTTGGGAAGCGGGTAGTGTGGTAAATCGACATCATCTTTGGGAAGTAACCACACGCCGGCAAGCCCCGACCCATTTTCGGTGTCGTTCACGTCAAAGGTAGCCAGACGGTTGGTGGCCTCGCCAACGGGAGTTGTGAAGTCCCAGCGAATTCCATAGTTCACGGTCAAATTAGGCGCGACCTTCCACGAGTCTTGCGCAAACACATCACCTACATGATCATAGAGATTGACGCCCGAATTGCCCAATTGGCGGTCCGCCTCAACGGGGAGCCCAAGCACCATGCTTGCGATCGAGTTTCCTCCCACGCCCACGCAGGTTCCACCACTCGTCGAGCCGCATGGGTTCCAGGTTGCCTCTTGGTTGTAATTTTCGTCATCCCCTGACCAGTTCGTATACATCCAGGTGTAGTAATACGCAGCACCGAATGTGAGGGCGTGCTTCCCGCTCTGCTTGCTAACGGAGCCGGAGATCTGGTACAGGCGCTGCGGTCCAATCGGGCCCCAGCCGGCGTTGAGGCCAAAGTATCCGCTCGCATTCTGGGCTGGGGTCTTAGGTTCCTCGATGCCGCCCGGCGTGTCGGTGAAGCCGGCGCTGAAGCCTACACTTTGGAAAACCGAGGCAGCATTCGGTTCAAGGTAATCCTGAGGGTGGTTAATCGAGTTATACCCAGCGGTGATTTGGGACACCAGAGTCGGCGAAAAGGTGTGGACCCAGCTTCCGCCGGAGTTGTTCCCATTGAAGCCCGTAAGAAACGAATTCTCGGCAAGTTGTGAAGGGGAACTGTTCGTGGCTTCGTTGACGGTCCAGCGCACCATCAGGGAGTCCTTGGGGCCGATGGTGTAGTCGACTCTGGCGCTATATTGATCCTGATCGGTGGTGCTCGGCGCGGTGTTTACAGCGTTGTTGGGGGCGAATGTGGTAGGCAGGGTCGAAGGAAGGTAAGCCTTCAGCCAAATCGCCATGCCCGGATCAACCGTCGGAATGATGTTCGCACCGGCACTTGGATTGACTGGGTCGGTGGGTCCAAACGGGCAAGACTGGCCGGCTCCACAAGCCGGATTGTTATAGCTGTACGGGTCGTAGATCACGGTCGGCAAGAGCGCGCTGAAGTCGCCTCCTAACATTGCCTGCGTAGGTAGCTCGGAGAAGTTATTCGCCGATCTGGTAAAGCGATATCCGTCATAATAGCCGAAGAAGAACAGCTTATTCCGGATAATCGGACCACCCAATGTGCCGCCGTATTGATTCTGCTTAAAGGTTCCCGTGCTCGTGGCGAAAAAGTCTATCGCCTCGAGATCCTGATTGCGGAAGAACTCATAGGCGCTGCCATGGAACTTGTTGGCTCCGCCCTTGGTGGCTAGATTGACAGTTCCGCCGGTGGCTCCGCCGAATTGCGACTGATCAGTGTGAGTCTGTTCCTGGAATTCTTGAATGGCATCCACAGCAGGGCTGATTGACAGCGTGCTGAAGAACGGGTCCGTGGCATAGAGGCCATCGACAAAGAACAAAATGCTGCGCCCGCTTTGCCCATTGATCGCGGGCGTGATATTCGATGTCGATGATCCAATCTGAGGGATCGCTGTTTGAGAGACGCTCACCGGCACGGTTCCCGGAGAAAGCTGCAGCAGTTGCATAAACTGGCGGCCGTTCAAGGGAAGTTCGTCAATTTCTTTTGGTTCGACGACCGTTCCCAGGCCGGCGGTCTCAGTGTCGAGCTGGGCCGCTGCGCTGGTGACCGTCACGGTTTGATTCACAGAACCGACGGTCAGGGTGATGTTGACACTCGCCAGCTGGTCGACCCCCAAATCGATGTTTGCCTGGGTCGCTGTTTCGAAACCCGGCTTCGATACTGTCACGCTGTACGCGCCTGGTTGCAGCAGCGGCACGGTGAACAGGCCGCTCTCGTTGGTCCGATCGTTGTGCGCAATTCCAGTGGCAGTCTGGGTTACCACCACAGATGCGTCGGGTACCACCGCGCCGGACGAGTCCTTGACGGCGCCTGACAGGGTGGCCGTATTGATTTGCCCGAATGCATTTGTGGAATAGATCACAAGCAGCCCAACCAATACCACGATCGCCCTGCAAAGGAGCGTTCGGGTCAGTCTGATCGCATGCTTTGGAAAGGACTGTTGAGAGATCGTACGGAATTCTTCTGACATCACACTCCTCCTGAATGCTGCCGGTTGGTAGATGGCTCTTCGCGGCGCTGCATGTCGATCCCGACACTGGGCTGTTGCAAAGCCACAAGCTGTTTCCGCTGTTCTTTGTTAACTCCTGTGATTGCGATGGAACGGGACGATGCGCATTTGCTCGGCCGATTCTGCTTCCATTGCACCCTCTTGAACGAATCGACTAGGCGCACAAAGCCAGGAAACTCCGGAAGTGCGCCCGGTCAGGTTTTCAATTCGGTTAACGAATCGTTTACGTTAACGTTAACCTTTGAATTGTCAGCCATAGGAACATAGAGGGCATTCGTTTGTCAAGAACAAGATTTTTCGAGCGATTGTTGTGTGGATTTTGTCGATTGAATCTGGTGAGAAATGGACTCATTAGGGTCGAGTCAAGTATGGAGTTAACCTTCTTATGATCAATGCTTTAATGGCTGCCATCTTTCCGCTCTGCCGCGCGAGACGAACCCGGCTCCCACCCACCTCGTTCCGTTTTCTTCCGGCGAAGCCGGTAAGCGTATAACTTGACCCCTGCGGCGGGCGGCACCAGATATGAATCATCGACTAACCCCCAGGAATCATGCTCAGTCGCGGCGGCGCCGTGCGTGCTCCGCTGTTTTTCTCCGAGCCTCGCTCCGGCCGCCGCTGTCTGCGGAAACGCACTGCCGCTGGTTCACCTCGTACACTTTGGTGAATGTCGCGCTGAATTGACATCACGTCCACCACTATGTTCTCGTGCTGATGGAGGAATTGTGTTTTTCACACGCCGGCGTTTCATGAAAAGCGCAGGACTCGCCGGAACGTTCCTGGCCAGTCACTTCAAGGGCCTTCCGATATGGGCCGCCCCACTGGCATCTCCATCACCCTGCCTGCTCCACGTTGGATCCGGATACGCACCTTTCATCGATAGTTTTCTTCACAAGATTCAGCCCGGTGCCGATGTTTTTATCACGGAAAAGTATGCTGCTGAGCTGGAAGTTTGGCTGCGTGCCTGGAGCGAGGCCTTCATAGCCGGAGTCAGGGATCTGCGAGCGGTGCATGCGGTTCTCCCGGACACGCTGGACGGCTCACTCCTGGGGAACGCGAATATTACGCCTCTCCGGTCGCAGCCGCCGGTGCAGTCGGAGAAAGTCATCTTCCCGTCTCCGCAACACCTGAGCAGCACCATCTTCGTCGACAGTTTGCGGCAATATCTTGCCCCCTTCAGGAGGATAGAGGTTTCCGAGTTCCGTATGCATCGTATCGAGGTGGCCGCTACTGCACCGCTTCGGGTGAAAACGAGAATTCATTACGACCTTCTAGGGGAGCTCGACGGAAATCGCCGCGAGGAGCGGACAGGAGAATGGGAGTTAACCTGGGAACAAAGCTCGTCGGACAAATGGAGGGTACTGAGCTGGTCGGCGGACAGCGAAATGCGTGCACGGCTTACGGGCCCCGGATTCGTAGACATTACGGCCGCGAGCTTTGCTGACGTCCCTTCCTATCACGAACAAATGCAACATGGCATTGACTATTGGCGGACGATAGTCGACGGGGCAACCGGCATTGATGTCTACGGCAACAACGGGATATGTGCTGGCGATTACGATGGGGATGGCTACGATGATCTTTACGTGTGTCAGCCTGCTGGCCTGCCAAACCGTCTGTACCACAATCGCGGCGATGGTACCTTCGTCGATGTCACCGAGAAGGCGGGCGTTGGGGTGCTGGACGGGACGTCGAGTGCGATCTTCGCGGATCTGAATAACAACGGGCACCAAGACCTGATCGTGGTGCGCGCCAGCGGCCCGCTCCTCTTCGTCAATCGCGGCAACGGAACCTTTGAGCTGAAGCCCGATGCCTTCCAGTTTGCGCGGCCTGCGCAGGGTTCATTCACAGGCGTCGCAGCCGCTGACTACGATCGCGACGGATTACTCGACGTGTATTTTTGCACTTACAGCTTTTATCAAGGCTTGAGCGATTACGAATATCCAAGACCCTATTATGACGCGCAAAACGGCCCACCGAATTTTCTGCTGAGAAATCGGGGCGGTCACGCCTTTGAAGATGTCACGGTCTCCTCTGGCATGGACGTGAACAACAATCGCTTCAGCTTCGATTGCCTGTGGAACGATTACAACCGCGATGGCTGGCTCGACCTTTACGTGGTCAACGACTTCGGGCGCAAGCAGCTTTACAGGAACAATGGGAATGGAGTATTCACCGACGTCAGCGCCGAAGCCAATGTCGAAGATCCCGGCGAAGGCATGAGCGCTACCTTGGTGGATTACGACAATGACGGAAATGACGACTTGTATGTCGTGAATATGTGGGAGACGGCGGGACTCCGGATTACCACACAGCCCGAATTTCTGCCGGCGGCAACACCAGATGTGCGCAGGGTCTACACAGCGGATGGTATGGGAAACACTTTGCTGCACAACAGCGGCGCGGCGGGTAATTTTTCCGATGTCACGGAAGATTCCGGAGCTCGCGTGGGTGGCTGGAACTGGGGCAGCGGCGCATGGGACGCCGACCACGACGGCTACCCGGATATCTACATCGCCAACGGTTTCATCTCCGGACAGAAGAGAGAAGACGTGTCAGGATTCTACTGGCGCCAGGTTGCGGCCCGGTCGCTGGACTCGGGAGGCCAATCCAAACTCTATTCTGACGCCTGGAGCGCAATCAACGAGTTCATCCGTTCGGACTATACCTGGAGCGGATATCAGCGCAACAATTTCTATCTCAACAATCGAAACGGAACGTTCACTGAGGCGGCAGGCGTTCTGGGTCTGGACTGTATCGAGGATAGCCGATCCTTCGCTTTTGGCGATTTCGATGGCGATGGCCGGCTCGAAGTTGTCCTCAAGAATCGCACGGCGCCGCAGTTGCGGCTGCTTCAGAATCGCCTCAACGGTCTCGACGCCGCGATCGCATTTTCGCTCAAAGGAACGCAGAGTAACCGCGACGCCGTCGGAGCCGAGGTCGAAGTGCACGGACCGGCCGGATCGCAGCGGAAATCGGTGTGGGCGGGCTCGGGGTTTCTTTCGCAGAACAGCAAAGTGGTTCATTTTGGCCTTGGAGCAAAGGCTGGCCCCGTAAGCGCCGTGGTCACGTGGCCGGGCGGCACAAAGCAGACTTTTGACAATCTCCCCTCCGGCCATCGCATCGAGATTCAAGAGGGCTCAGCGGACTTCAAGGCGATTCCGTTTCGCGTTGTTCGTGAGTATGCGAAAGTTTCGAATGCGCAACTCCGGGATGCCATTCCCGCTGCCCGGCACTCATGGCTGGTTGAGCCGATTGCTCCGCCCTCCCTCTCCCTCAAGGGGCAAGACGGCAAGATCCACAGCCTCGACGACGCGAAAGGCCACGCGCAGTTGCTTGTGTTTTTGACAACCGGTTGCGACGAGAGCCGGAGTTTCCTCCTCGCTCTCGAAGAAGCGCATTCCAGGTTGAGCAAATCCGGCCTCCAGGTTCTATCGGTTCTCGTCAACGCGGGAGGGGGCCTCGCATCGGGCCTGTCTTCCATGCACCGGCAGCTACCGTTCCCTGTTTTGGCTGCCGATCCCGAGACTGCCGGTGTCTATAACATCTTCTACCGCTATCTCTTTGACCGCCGTCTCGACTTGCCGTTTCCCATCTCGTTTCTCCTGGACGCGGAGGGAAATGCCGTCAAGGTATACCGAGGAAGTGTTACAGCGGCACAAGTTCTTGAAGATGCCCTCAACATTCCCGCGGAAGCCCAGGATCGGCTCAAGCGCGCACTTCCGTTTCCCGGCCGTTACTACCGGTCTGGACTGCATCATAACTACTTCACCTATGGAGTGGCATACCTCCAGTTTGAGTACGTGGATCAAGCGCTCCTCGCTTTTCAGCGGTCGATCGAGCGGAATCCCAGCTATGCCGCCGCATATTACAACGTCGCGTTGATTTACCTGAACAAAGGCGCATTCGAGGATGCGCGCACAAACCTGGAGAAGACCGTCGAGTTGGACCCAGCGAATGCCGACGCGTGGAACAACCTGGGTGTTGTAGCCGGCCAGAATGGCGACTACGACGCCGCACGGCGCGACTTTCAGCATGCGCTCGATTTGCAGCCTGCCCATCTGCTCGCGATTCAGAACATGGTCAAGCTCTATCGTTTTCAGGGTCGCGCTGACGATGCCGAAGCACTTCTCAAGAAGGCGATCGCCGTGGATCCGTCCCAGGCCGAACTCCACCAGGGACTTGCCATGCTGTATGTCGATCAAAAGGAGCTCGATGCGGCGAAGTCGGAGTTCGAAGAAGCCGTGCGTCTGTCTCCCGGAGATGTGGAGATGCTGAATGGCCTGGGAGTCGTCTTGATGCAGCTCGGAGCATCAGACAAGGCGATGGAATACTTCAAGCAATGCCGGCAATTGGCGCCGGACTATGATCGTCCTTATCTGAACATGGCTGTCCTTTATTTAAATGCCGGCGAGCCCCGGAAGGCGCACGACCTGCTCTCCGAATTTCTCGCCAAACAGCCTGACAATCAGGATATTCGCCAGGCGTTGCAGGAGGTTGACGGCAAGAAATGATTGTTCCTTGCGGCAGACCCGGCTTGAAATTCCCGCATGCCTCGTTCATCCTGCTGAGTATTCTGATGGCTGCCGGCGCAGCGCTCGGCCAACCGGAACAGCAGCCAGGGAAAATCAGTGGAACGGTCATTGGGCTTAACGGGGAAAGACTTTCCAATGCAAGCGTCATCCTGTCCTCACCGGGCAGCGATGCAACTTTGACGCGCGCCTTGACGGATGCCGACGGAAGATATACGTTCGTCAATCTGAAATATGGAACCTATGCTCTGGCTGCGACGATGATGGGCTATAAGCAAGCGGAGCCCAAACGTATTAACGTCGTCTCTGCAAGTGAGATCGTCGACTTCACTCTCACGCCGCTCGCTGAGGCAGGAGCCGCGGACATTTCGCGACCTGGGAATATAGAGACAGCTGAAAGGAAACCTCCGGTCTTCAGCCCCGCGGGAATTCAGGGAACAATCGCCCCGAGCGGCTACTCCACAGGCCTCAGTCAGGAAGAAACTTCTCAAGTCATGGATCGCGTTGGCGATCTCGATCTTGAAGTTTTGTCTGCCTTTGCTCCCCCCCAACGCCCAACCGATTGCAGCGACGAGCCTCGTCTGCTGGCGGCCGTCCATGCAAATCCCGAAGGCTTTGCTCCGAACCATGCCCTGGGAATTTTTTATTTTGGCCAGGGCGATTTCATCCAGAGCATCGATTATTTGAAAAAGGCACATGCGGCCATGCCCGCCGATACAGACAATTCTCGAGCATTAGCTCTAGCCCTTATGGGTGCAGGGCAAAGCTCCGATGCAGTCTCGTTCCTCGAACGTATCACCAAGGAAACCAGCGAAGAGCCCATCTTGCTCAGGCTATTGGCCATCGCATATGAAGCGTCGGGGAATTCGCAGAAGGCGGTTGCGGAGTATCGACGTGCAGCGAGTCAAGATCTCGGCGCTGAGAATCTATTTGACTGCGGAATTGGCCTCATAGGGCTGGGCTCAGCAGATGAAGCGGCGACGCTCTTTACGTCTGCAACGAATGCACATCCCGACTCAGCAAAGCTCTGGATGGGTTTAGGCATAGCGCAAGACCTGCAAAAGCATCAGACGGAAGCGATCCGATCGCTGCTGCGTGCGATCAATGTCGATCCGGAGAATCTTTCTCCTTATTCGTTTCTCGCAGGTCTTTCCGGTGTCTCACCGGAAACTGACACGCAGATCAGAAACGCGCTCGCGGGGCTTGTGGTGGCACGGCCTGAGAGCGCCATGGCACATTACGACTATGCCCTTGCACTCTGGAAACAGCGCGTAATCAGTCCCGGCGCCGCGACTGCCGCGGAGATTGAGTCGCAACTGCGGCTTGCACTTACGAAGGATCCCAAAATGACCCGAGCGCATTTTCTGCTTGGCTTGCTTTATGCAGACTCCGGCAACTACGAGAATGCGGCGACCGAATTGCGGCAGACAGTACAGGCGGATCCTGGAAATGCCCAGGCACATTACCGGTTGGCTCAGGTCTATAAACGAGACAGACAGGACGAGCTCGCAAAAAAGGAGATCGCTGAATTTATGGCCCTGCACGGCAATCCGGCAAGTGACGAAAACAGTCCGGAAGCAGACCTCCGAAAGCTTGCTCCGCAACTCAGTCGTCAGATGCCCGAAGCCAAGCCATGTCAACGAGAGAGCCGCTGACGCCTTTTCGGAGACGAGATGATGATGTTTGCTCGGCTGACACATTTCAGTTGTGATGCAAGCTGGCCCGGTGATAATGACTGCAGATCTACAACGATCGTGCCGCGAATCACCATCCCATCATTGCCGCGTTTCACAAAGGAAAGGATTGGGGACTTGCATGTATCCGTTTCGTGCCAAGTCGAAGAAAGTGTTTCAGGTGTAAGGGACCGGGCAGGCTTCAGCGTTCGACCTGTTTGGGCGCTGCGAAAAAATCGGATCATGCGTTGGCCGACGGAGCTCCAATGGTTGAAAGTGTAACGATGCAATGGGAACCGATCTGGACCTGGCGCGGAAAGTGCAGCCTGAAGGCGGCTCTGCTGATGCCGCTCATCTTCACAAGGCCGGCGTATTGCGCGCAAACGCCGGAGCCGGCGTCTATGCCCGCTGCCGTGGAAACGCCGGCCAAGTTTGTGGATATCACGGCATCGTCGGGTATTCATTTTTTGCACCAAGCTCCCCATACCTCACGCAAATACCTGATCGAGACCATGGGCTCCGGAGTCGCGCTTTTCGACTGCGACAATGATGGTCGGCTCGACATCTTCCTCGTCAATGGTGCACCTTTTGCGGACCCAACGCCGAAGGGAACGATCCCGCAAAAGACAGGACCGGAATACTGGAACAGGATGTATCATCAGAAGCCCGACGGCACTTTTGAAGACATTACGGAAAAGGCAGGCCTGCAAGGAGTTGGATATGGGATGGGCACCGCAGTCGCCGACTATGACAACGATGGCTACGAAGACCTGTATGTGACTGGGTACGGCGGAAACCACCTCTACCACAACAACGGCAACTGCACATTTACTGATGTTACGGATAAAGCGGGCGTAGGAGGCAGCGGCTGGTCCTCAAGCGCTGCATGGGTTGATCTGGATAACGACGGACTTCTTGATCTTGTCGTGCTGCGTTATCTTACGTGGGACTGGGACGATCTGTGGTGCGGGCCCACGGACAATCGCGGCTACTGCCATCCCGACGATTTTGCGCCTATTTCCATGCTCGTATACCACAACGACGGCAACGGCCATTTCACCGAGGTTTCGCATAAGCTGGGATTGGACAAGCCAGCCAAAGCCTTGGGAATCGCCATTGGCGACTATGACCGCGACGGACGCATTGATTTGTTTATTGCCAACGACTCGGTGCCGGAATTTCTCTTTCACCAAAAGCCTGACGGGACCTTCGAAGACGTAGCCCTGGAAGCAGGGGTTGCAGTGGATGGCTCAGGACGGGCGTTTGCGGGCATGGGGACCGATCTTGCCGACTACGACAATGATGGATACCCGGACTTGATGGTCCTCGATCTGGCTTATCAAACTTACGCGCTCTATCACAACGATCGTGACGGGACTTTTGATTACGTCAGCCAGAGTTCGGGTATTGGCGCAATGTCCCTCCTGCACTCCGGAATGAGTATGCGCTTTCTCGATTACGACAACGACGGCTGGAAAGACATACTGATCGCGCAAGGGCACGATATCGATACGATTGAGAAGAGCTTCCCGGAGCTCCATTACCGGGAGCCGATGATGCTGATCCGAAATACGGGCAAAGGTTTCGTGAACGTCTCATCGCAATCCGGAGGAATTTTTCGCGAGCCGTGGGCGGCTCGGGGAATGGCCATCGGTGACATCAATAACGACGGGCGCATCGACGCGGTTGTGACGACCAACGGGGGACCGGCCCACGTGCTGATCAACGAAACTCCGACTCACAATCACTGGCTCACGCTGAAGCTTGTAGGCCACAAGAGCAACCGGGATGGAATCGGAGCAGTGGTCAACGTGGTCACTGCGAGCGGACCGCAGTGGGTTACGGTTACCACTTCCAGCAGCTACATGTCCTCCAGCGATCCCAGGGCGCATTTCGGATTGGGTACCGACAAAACGGCGAAGAGCATCGAGATACGGTGGCCAAGCGGTATCATTCAAACGCTCCACAATGTTACCGGCGATCGCATTCTTCAGATCGACGAACCGACATCGAGCACGGAAACACAGGTACCGGCCAAGTGAAGAAGGCTGGACGCGTGTATCGAGAGACGCGCGACTGGTCAAGTGGTGCAATGAAACCAGGAGTGACACAACCGGGAGATCGCGAATATCGGACGCTTCTCGATTTGTTACGTGAATGCAGGAAGCGATGAATACGCGCCGGACGCATGGTTGTCCGGCTACCAACCAAGAGCATCCAGTTCGATTGAATGCCTAAGGCCATGAAGGGAGAATGTTCCATGAAATGTGCCACATTATCTGATTGCAGCGCCGCAAGCTCGCGCCTGAATTTCATGCGTACATGCGGAATTCTGTTTGCCCTGGTGTTGATCGTTCAGTTGCTTCAAGCGCAGCCG
>Ga0181529_10000079_pt1 | contig 120259 bp, 98 predicted proteins | sample PEATcosm2014_Bin_36_FD_119763 | JGI IMG/M metagenome (GOLD analysis project Ga0181529, IMG submission 119763) | Peatland microbial communities from MTU Mesocosm Facility, Houghton, MI, USA - PEATcosm2014_Bin10_30_metaG | ecosystem: Environmental > Terrestrial > Soil > Wetlands > Peat | place...
TCCTGACCGGCACTCCAATTCGAGTGCTGAGCGGCATTGTTATTTTGCTGTGCCCAATAGCCGGCGTGCTGGGCGTCGTTGGAGGCCTGTGTGGCATTGAAGCGCGCCGTGGCCTGTGCGCCGATGGCGCGAATGTTCGCGATGGCGGGAGCGGCATTGCGCGCCGCCTCGGCATTCACCACGTTCATATTCACGGAGTAGCTTTGCTCAATCATGCGCACCAAATCGCGCTCCTTGTCAGCTACATTCTCCGGCAGGAATGTGGTGAACAGCGTGCTGTAATAGCTTCCTCCCTGCGCGGGCGGCATCTCGCAAAACTGCTCATCGAACTCCGATTGACTCGAGCGCGGGTTCAGGACCGCCGTTCCGGTTAGGTGCGCGCAGATATTCTGAGAACGCGACTGTATGCGCTCTGAACTCTTTACATTGAACTGAGTTACAGGACCATTTTGCTGCTTCTGGTTTCCCTGATAAATGTAGACGAATGCCTTGGCGAGATCGCCGCCCCACGGATAGTACAGTGCCCGGTCGGGAGCCCTCTGCCCGTAGCGCATCATCGACTGCCGAAGTTGCCTTACTTGCGGATTGTTGGGATCAATTGCCATGATGCTGCCAAACAGTTGCAGATCTTCGGAGTTAGGGCCAACAATGTGCATAAACCCGCCGCCGCTGGGTGGCATCAACTTCCAGCCGTCGGGCAGGGAAACCGTAGCCGAGTGATCGGGCAACGCTATCTGGCGTAGCGCACCGTGTTGCGCTACGGATGCGCCGCCAGCCGAGTCAGACTTTCCGCCGAAGGCCGAGGAAGAAGCCGCTGCCTGACCGCCCGGATGCCATGCGCTGAACAGTTGCTGCAGCATGGGATTCACAGTCTTGCCGAAACGCGCGGCTTTGTCAGAGACCAAGGCTGCTTCCACCTGTTGTGGGCCGGATGCAGCGGAGATCACCAAGCCCGCCACCTTCAAGTTGCCTTGCGGATGATTGGTTACCGTAAAGAAAACTCCGACGGTTTTTGTACCTTTGAACTGGAAGACTTTTCCCACGAGCGGTTTTTCGCCGCAGTTGTTATGTACATTGCGCAGCACCGAACTCATGGCCGCAGCCTGCGTGGTGGCCCCGTCTACCGTTCCGTAGACGATCTTGCCCCCTTGCGGTGCAGTGAGGGTGGTCAGCGGTGTCGGCGCTGGGATAGCCGCTTGCGTTCCAGCCTTGCAGGCGCAGATGGAAACAATGGACAACGAAAGCAGCGCGGAAGATCTCCAGGATGACCTCATAAAGCCGGAACCTCTTTCGATTCAAAAATGCGTCGTACTTTCGACGACGAAATGTGAGTGCAAAATGCGTCAGGAAAATGATATATCAGTATTGCCAGCGTTTGCTCCAGGTGTCGGCTTTCCAGCCCGCATTTGCCCTCTCCGCTACAATAGATGGAAGCTCCTGCCGTGCTGGGAGTGGTTTCCCGGCCCGCCAGACGCATCGGAGACTTATGCTATCCAACCAACTGACCGAAGCCCTTACCTTTGACGACGTTTTGCTGGTGCCCGCCTACAGCGAGGTGGTGCCCGTGCAGGTCAGCACGCAGACCCAATTGACCCGCCAGATTACCTTGAACACGCCTCTGCTCTCCTCGGCCATGGACACGGTAACTGAATCGCGCATGGCCATCGCCATGGCACAGCAGGGCGGCATCGGCATCGTGCATCGCAATCTGACCATTCCAGACCAGGCAGGCGAGATCGACAAGGTAAAGCGCTCAGAGAGCGGCATGATTGTGGATCCGGTGACCATCGAGCCAGACCAGATGATCGGCGACGCGTTGGAAGTGATGCGGCGCTACAAGATCAGCGGCGTGCCGGTGACACGGGGCAAGCGCCTGGTGGGCATACTGACCAATCGCGATCTGCGCTTTGAGACGCGCACCGATGTGCCGGTGGGCGACGTGATGACCAAGGAGAATCTGATTACGGTTCCGGTAGGAACCACATTGGAAGAGGCCGAGCTGATTCTGCACAAGCATCGCGTGGAGAAGCTGCTGGTGGTGGATGATCAATTCAATTTGAAGGGTCTGATCACGGTCAAGGATATTCAGAAGAAGTTGAAATATCCCAGCGCCAGCAAGGATGAAAAAGGCCGTCTGCGCGTGGGCGGGGCCATCGGTGCCACGGGCGACTTTCTGGAGCGAGCGGCGGAGCTGGTGCGGGCGCGCGTGGACGTGCTGGCCATCGACTCAGCGCATGGGCATTCATCTCGGGTGCTGGAGGCGGTGCGCTCGGTGAAGAAGGCCTTTCCGAATGTGGGTCTGCTGGCCGGCAACGTGGCTACCTACGAGGGCGCAATGGCATTGATCGATGCCGGGGCCGACGCCATCAAAGTCGGTATAGGGCCGGGTTCCATCTGCACCACGCGCATGGTCACCGGCGCGGGAATGCCGCAGATTACAGCCATCGCCGAGGCGGCGCGGGCGGCGCGCGAGCGAGGAATTCCGGTGATCGCCGACGGCGGCATCAAATATTCCGGTGAAATCACCAAGGCCATCGCCGCCGGAGCAAGCTCCGTGATGATCGGCTCGCTCTTCGCCGGCGTGGATGAAAGCCCCGGCGAAACCATTCTCTACCAGGGCCGCAGCTTCAAGAGCTATCGTGGCATGGGTTCGCTGACCGCTATGAGCCAGGGTTCGGGCGAGCGTTACTTCCAGAGCACCTCTGATCTGGCCAGCGCGGAGCTGGGTAGCGAGGGTGTCGTTCAGCGTGAACGCGCCAGCCAGAACCGGCTGGCAAAATTTGTTCCCGAGGGTATCGAGGGGCGCGTGCCCTATCGCGGGCCGCTGGAGTCGATGGTCTTTCAGCTTGTGGGTGGCCTGCGCTCCGGCATGGGATATCTGGGCTGTAGCAGCATCGCGGAATTGCAGGAGAAAGCGCAATTTGTGCGCATCAGTGGCGCCGGCCTACGCGAGAGCCACGTGCATGACGTGATCATCACCCGCGAGGCACCCAACTATCATGCCGAGTAATAGAAAAACCTCAGACACAGGGCAGTTGTGACCGGCTTTGTGACTGCCCCGATCTGAGAGAACCACATAAGTGCACATCTGTCCATCGAGACCTGTAGGAGAGTCCCCGCATCCAGCAAACATCAAAGGCCGGAGCGATTGCTCCGGCCTTTGATGCTGATGTGGGTTACGGCGCTCAGCCCTGAATGTCAAACTGCTCGGGATGCAGCGTGGCGTCGCTCTTGATGAGGATGTTTTTGCCGATCAGTTCCTCGTATTCGGTAAGCCAGCTTCCGTTGTTGGATTTGAGGGTTTTGACGGTCTCCGGGTTGACGCGGAGAAGCACATCGGGGTTCTCGAAGTGCTTCTTCATCTTGCGCAGCTCTGTGTATATCTCGTTGCAGACGGTGGTGGGACTTTTTACCATGCCGGTGGCCATGCAGGTAGGGCACGGCACCGAGAGCGTGCGTTCCAGCGACTGCTTGACGCGCTTGCGGGTGATGGCGACCAGGCCAAAGTCGTTGAACTGCAAAACCTTGGTGGGTGCGCGGTCGGACTTGAGTGCTTCTTCTAGGGCGGCCATGACCTTGAAGCGGTTCTTGCGGTCGTCCATGTCGATAAAGTCAATCACGATGATGCCGCCGAGGTCGCGCAACCGAATCTGGCGGACGATCTCCGGCACGGCGTCGAGGTTGGTCTTGACGATGGTGTCTTCCAGCCGCGCCGACTTGCCGACGTACTTGCCGGTGTTGATGTCGATGGCCACCAGCGCTTCGGTTTGGTTGATGACGATGGAGCCGCCGGATTTGAGCCAGACCTTGGAGTTGAGCGCCTTGGCGATCTCGTCCTGAATGCCAAAGTGCTCAAAGAGCGGCGTCTCTTTGGTGTAGAGCTTGACGCGGCGCACCAGCGAGGGCGAGAAGCGATTGAGGAAGCGTACGATGCGCTCGTAGTTCTCCTGCGAATCGACCCAGATGGAGGAGAAGTTGGAACTGACCTGATCGCGCAGGATGCGCTCGATCAGCCCCAGGTCGTGATAGATAAGGGCCGGAGACTTGGATTCGTCGGAGCGGTGCTTGATCTCTGCCCAGAGATTAAGCAAAAAGCGCAGGTCGGTGCGGAGTTCTTCCTCAGACGCGTTCTCGGCGGCGGTGCGCACAATGAATCCGCCGCTGGCCTCACCGCGCTCGTGAACAAGGATGCGCTTGAGGCGCTGGCGCTCGGTGTCGGACTCGATCTTGCGGCTGACGCCGATATGGCTGACGGTGGGCATGAAGACCAGGAAGCGGCCGGGCAGCGCGATGTGCGAAGTGATGCGCGCGCCCTTCTTGGCGATGGGTTCCTTGGCGATCTGGACCAAAATCTCCTGGCCGGACTTCAACAGATCACTGATGATGGGCAGGTCGGAGGTCTGCATGGAGCGGCGCGACATTCCGCGTCCCTTGGGAGCTGGAGCGCCGGAGGTTGCCGGTCCGCCACGGCCGCGGCGTCCACGTGCATTGCGGTCGTGGCGCTGCGGCGCGGAGCCTTCGGCAACGGCGGGTTCTTCTTCGTCCTCGTCCTCGTTGCCGTCGAAGTTCAACTGGATGCGGTGATCGAGGTGGGCCTCCTGGAGCATCTCGCCCAGGTCGCCGGTACGTAGTTGGTTGGGCAGCGTCTCCTCTTCAAAGTCGTCAGTGTCGTGGGCGGCGGCTTTGGCGTGGCGCGGATGGCGGGGCGCAACGAACTCCTCCTCGTCGATCACCTCTTCTTCGATGAGGCCTTTGCCGGGAGCGTAGGTGGAGGCGGGCCGTGCCTTCTCGTCGGTCTTCTTTTTGCCGAGGCCGAAGAAGCGGAAGCCGTTGGGCGGCAGCGGGTCCAGGTTGTGCTCGGCGGAAGCGTCGGGTTCAGGCTCGGCGGCTTCGACCTCGGCTTGGGCCTGCAGCGGCTCCGAAACGGATTCGCTGGTCTCCTCAAACTCGTCTTCTTCGAGGGGAGCAGCTTCGGCCAGCGAGGCCTTGGTCCATTTGGAGACCAGCTCATCTTCGCTGATGGCCTCGATGGGTTCATCTTCGGAGGCAAGCGGCTGGGCATTGGTTGTCTCTTCGACAAACTCCTGCTCCTCTACTGCGTCCGGGATTGCGTCTGGTGCGGCGTTGGCAGCTAGCGGCTCCTCGGCAACGATGCTCTGCGGCTGGGCAGGAGCTTCGTCGGCCGGTGCGTTTTTGCGATGCCGGGAGAGCGACTCGCCGGGAAGCAGGCCGCTGCCGCCCCACTGAATGGGCGTGTCGATCAGCGTTGCGGGCTTGAAGCTGCTGGCGGTGCGTGGCGGCGCAGAGGCCATTTCGGCTTTGGGCGCATCGCCGACCGGTGTGCCGCCGTGCTTTGCGAGCGACTCGCCGGGCATGACGAAAGGCTCGGCAGGGGCGCGGTCGGCGCGGGGCGCGGGGGCGGCAGCGGCTCCGGCCTGAATCTGCGGCGCAACCTCCTGGCCGGAGCCTGTTCCGGTTTCGGGGATTGGCTCGACGCTGATTGCCGAACTCTCGCCGGTCTGCGGCTGGCCCTCATGCGCGCCAGCTCCGCCACGACCGCCGCGACGACGGCGGCGTCCGCGCCAGCGCTTGGCACCGGCTTCGCTGGAGTCCTGCTCACTTCCGTCCGCGACTTCGGCCACGGATGCGGGCAGAGCAGAGGTTTCGGCTTCAGGTAGCGCCTCCACCGTCAGGCGGCGAGATTTCTCGGGCGCTGGGCGCGCTTCCTGTTTCAGTTCGGGCTTTTGATCTGGCTTTTGGCCGTTGCGTCCGCCGCGAACTTCGCGGGGAGGCTGGCTGGCGCCGCTGACTGCGGCCTTCTCCAGTTCGTCGGTTTCTTCGGCGTCTTCCAGCTCCATGAAGTCGGTTACATAGAGGAAGGCGTCGCGCTCCAGACCTACATCCACAAAGGCAGACTGCATTCCGGGCAGGACGCGGGTGACGCGGCCGTTGTAGATCGAACCGGCCAGGGTGTATTCGTTTTCGCGTTCGTAGTAGATTTCCGCGAGTTGATCGTCTTCAAGAATTGCCAGCCGCGTCTCATGCGGCGTGCTGGAGATGCAAATTTCCTTTGCCATCGTACCTTTCCGCCCGACGGCCTCAGCCAGCCGGGAACAACGGTCAGGCCGGACGGAGACGCGCGCGGCGGAATGGCGAGGGAATGAGAGAAAGGGATGAACCGTAAATCGCCGGTCTTTCGTAGGCAGCGGCCAGACCAGCCCCGAAGGGCGGCAAAGCTAGGCTGCGGTCTTGCTGAAGAACCAGAAGAAGCTGTACGACTCTACGGTAACCCGATTGCAGAGAGTTTGTGGCCAACCATGCTGATAATCCCGGAGGGGCCGTTCCTCCGCTGGCGATTGCCCGGGCGCTTGGCGCGTCAAAACCGGGGAAGATTCTCCCGGAATGTTTCGCGCATCCCTTGCACCGAAAACGCCGCCAACGGATCTCCCGTCTCTGCGTGCTCATGAACCCAATCCTGCCGCGCACTGTCCATCTGGAACTGGCCGGCTAAAACCATGAAAAAATCCCTCTCCTGCGGACCGGACGTTTCCGGGGGGGACACAGGAGGTACATCAGGTAAAACTTTCTCTCCGGGCCGATGGGGCCGTGACGCTCAGTTGACGAACCGGCGCATACGGACATTCATCGCCGCACCCAGCGCCAGGAACGTGAACAATACCGAAGATCCCCCGTAACTCATTAACGGTAAAGGGATTCCAGTGACGGGCATCAACCCGATGACCATGCCCACATTGACCGCAATCTGAAAGGTCAACACAGCCACCACTCCCATGATAATCAAGGAGCCGGACAGGTCTGCGGCTGTTTGAGCGTTTTGAATCAAACGCATCAATATGGAAAAGTATAGCAGCAGGACGAAAATTGCGCCGACGAAACCGTGTTCCTCGCCAAAAGCGGCAAAGATAAAGTCGGCGTGGGGGATAGGGAGGAAGTCGCCCTGGGTCTGGGTTCCCTTGGACATACCTTTGCCCCAGACGCCGCCGGAGCCGATGGCAATGAGCGATTGCTTGAGCTGGTAGCCGGTGCCCTTGGGGTCGCTGTCGGGGTTGATGAAGCTGGTGAGGCGAGCCTTCTGGAAGCCCTTGAGGACTTTGATATGTCCGATTCCGAAGCCATCGGTCCATACACCACTGACCAGCACAGCCCCGCAAACCAGCAGAACCAGCGATTGCCTGATGTTGATGCCGCCCAGAAAGAGTCCCGCGGCGAGGATCGGCGTGTAGGTGAGCGCGGTTCCCAGGTCGGGTTGAATGAGCACCAGCACCATGGGAAGGCCGACCAGCAGCAGGGATTTGAGGATATCCCTTCCGGTGAGCGAGCGTCCGCCCAGGTTCGCAAAGTAGCGGGCCACCATCAGAATCAGGATCAGCTTGACCCACTCGGAGGGCTGGAAGTGAACCGGGCCGATACTGATCCAGCGCTTTGCGCCCAGCACCTTATGCCCCACCAACTTGACGGCCACCAGCGCGACCAGGCTTGCCCCGTAGGCCCAGGGAACCCAATCCAGCAGGCGGTGATAGTCGATCTTGGAGAAGAGGAACATGGCCGCCAGACCGCCGGAGATCCATAAGATCTGCTTGATGTGGAAGGCGGCGTACCAGTGGTTTTGGAAGGAGGGCGCGTACTTTGTGTGCATCGTCGCCGAGTAGATTTCGAAGGCCGAGATGGTGCAGAGCAGCAGCACCATGCCCAGCAGCGGCCAGTCGAAGTCGCGGAAGCTCAGAAATCGGCGCATCAGGGTTGAGTCTCCTTGAAGCGCAGAGGCATGGCCAGCAGCCATGCCGGCAGGGAGGGCTGGGCGCTGGCCAGGTTGCTAACCGGCAGCAGCGGTCCAGGCGTGATGCTGAAATGGCCGCCATGAAGACGGGCGGTCTGCGCGGGGGCGGAGCGGCGGGTGCTCTGAGTGCCGGACCAGACGGCGCCCATCTCGATGGGCTTGGCAGGCTCCGCCATCGCCAGCGCGTTGTGCTCCTGCATCCGCTTTTTGTTCACGTAGACGGTGGCCACCTGGGCGGCGAGCCGCGCGGCGTTTGAACCCCAGTCGCCGTGTTCCCAGAGAACCGCGACGACAAACTCCGGATTACGGCGCGGTATGACGCCGACGAACCAGCCGTTGGGGCGCGTGTCCACGCCCTTCATCAGCTTGATGGCGGCGTGGCTGGCCACCTGGGCGGTGCCGGTTTTTCCGGCAAAGTCCACGCCCTCCAGATGCGAGGCCGCGGCGGTGTCGTATGGGCCGGGCGTGGTGGCCTGCGCCATGCCCTCGGTGATGGTCATCCAGTTTTCCGGATCGAGGGGAATCGAGGCTTCGCCGGAGCCGGGGAAGGAATCCTGAAGCGCCTGCTTGAAGTCGGGCGCGAACTGATCGGTATCCACCACGTGGGGCCGGACAAAGTGCCCGCCCGAGGCGATGCCGCTGATCATGCGCGCCAACTGGATGGGCGTGGCGGTGACCGCGCCCTGGCCGATGCCCACCGAAACGGTCTCGCCCACATACCACTTCTCGTGATAGTTTTTCAGCTTCCACTCAGTGGAGGGCACAATGCCCACGGCCTCGTTGGGCAGATCGACACCGGTGCGCTGGCCCAGGCCCACGCTTTTGGCGTAGCGGGCGATGGTGTCGATGCCCAGCTTGTCGGCGAGGGTGTAATAAAAGGTGTCGCAGGACCAGGGAATGGCGTGCTGGATGTCCACATTGCCGTGGTGCTGGTCGCAGGCGTGGAACTGCCCATAGAAGGTGGCGCCGCCGTTGCAGAAAACGTGCATATCCTGGGCCACGCCCTCCTCCAAGCCGGCGACGGACATGAGAATCTTGAAGGTCGAGCCGGGTGCCAGTTGCGCCTGGATGGCCTTGTTCATCAGCGGGTGGTTGGGATCGGTTATGAGTTGGTTCCGGTCCACACGGTTGATGCGCACCGAGAGGCGTTGGGATCGTAACTGGGGTGGGAGACCATGGCGAGAATCTCGCCGTTGCGCGGGTCCATGACCACCACGGCACCGCTGCGGTCACCCAGGGCCAGCTCGGCGGCGCGCTGGATGTCGATGTCGATGGTCAGCTTGATGTCCTGGCCGGGCTTGGCGCGCTGCGTTCTCAGGTAGCCGACCTCGCGGCCGTGGCTGTCCACAATCACGTCGCGGGAGCCGTCCTCGCCGCGCAGCAGCTCGTCATAGGTCTGCTCGACGCCGGCCTTGCCCACGATGTCTCCCGGCGAATAACGTGCATAGCGCGTGTCGTTGAGCATCTCCTCGCTGACCTCGCCGACGTAGCCGATCAGGTGGGCGGCAAAGCCGTCGCGGGGATAGAGGCGGCGCTCCACGTCGATGGTCTCCAGCTCGGGCAGCTCGTTGCGGTGGGCCTCGATGAAGGCCTGCTCGTCGGCGGAGATGTCCTGCTTGATGGGGATCGGCTCATAGATGGGCCGCGCGCGATAGCGACGCAGGGCGGCACGCAACTGCTCCAGGTCTAGGTTCAAGCCGCGCGCGATCAGCGGCAGATCATCGTCCACGTTGCGGTTCTGTTCGCGCACCAGGTAACAGGAGACCGAGGGATAGTTATCGACAATCAGGCGATTTTCGCGGTCGAATAGCTTGCCGCGGCCGGCCATGACGGGAACTTTGCGCACGCGATTCTGCTCGGCCAACTGGCGGAAGTTCTCTGCGCCCAGCACCTGCAGCCGCCACAGTCCCGAGGCCAGCGCCAGCATCATCAGCAGAATGCCGTACTGCACCACCGTGAGCTTGAGGGTGGAGAGCTTTTCGCCGCGAGTGCTGCCGCCGGAATACATGGTCTGTGCCTAGGATACAGCGGATTTCAGCTACGGACCTTCTCGGGTCGTTTGGGATGGGCTAGATTGTTGAAAAACTTGGCTCATAGTCCGTAGACTCGTCGACCAAGTTTACGTGCAATCGTGATTCATGGCTGCAAAATTGGAATTCTGTAATGCTTTCTGCCGTCTTGTTCGGATTTGCCGCTCAAGGCTTTTGCTCGTGGAAGACAACCGCCGTGAAGCTGAAGATGTCGGTGTCCTCATCCTTCCAGCATCCGCTTTTCATTCCGGCCTTGGCGCAGGTCTGCTCCAAAAATCTTTGCCGGTCCCACTTCTGCTCCACCGGAACCTGCGGCAGCAGCAGTCCTTCGTTGTCGCCGTTCTTCATCAGCAATCCGTGCTTGCCAACTCTGATCTGCTGCGCATCCGTCACGCGGCGCAGCGGTGAGAGCACGGAGATTTCGTACTCCAGGCTGGGCAGTTCCTCAGCCGATACCGGTGGAAAGCGCGGGTCGCGCATCGCCGCCAGCGTCGCCGTGTCGCGCACCGTGATATAGAGCGGCTTGGCCGCGGAGGTGTAGCCGATGCAGCCGCGCAGCGCGCCGTTCTTGTGCAGTGTCGTGAATGCGCCGCGCTCCTGGTTCAGTGTCGCGCTCGTGCTCGCGGGCGGCTCGTATGCATTGTGCTCTCTCACCACATACTCCACCGACTTGCGCGCCAGCCCCAGCAGTTCGCTCTTCTCCGCATCGCTCAACGAGAACGGAGTTTCGCCGGCCTTGCCGTCAGCAGCCTTCACAAAAACCTCCGCGCTGTATCCCACCACGCGCGCCTTGTCGCCGGTCACGTCGCCGGAGTTCGCATACTTCAACACCCGCGCCTGGTTGGCTCCCATGCGCTCGGCGTAGATCATCGCGGCCACAATCGGCGCGCCGCCGCAGGCCTCCCAAGTGCGCGTCTGGAAGTTGCGCGACATGCTGAAATAATCCCACGCCGCCAGCGCATTCAGCGTCTTGGTGTCGATCGTCACCGCGTCATTGTAGGTGTGATAATGCGAGAGATCAGAGCTGGCCAGCACCAGCGTCTCTTCTGGCTTGCCGCTGGCTTTGATCAATTTGGTCAGCGCCACGCCCAGCGCGCGGCTGCTCTCGTAACTCTGGTCGCCCATCACGATCGGCACCACCTCAAAGTTGCCCAGCACCTTTTGCAGCCACGGCAACTGCACCTCGATCGCGTGCTCGCCGCCTGCCGCTGTGGCGTCGTGTCCTTGGCTGGAGAGCTTCATCGTCGCGCTCATCTTCACCAGCTCGCGCGCAAAGGCCTTGTCCACCGGCACGTTTCCCAGCGGCGTGGCGTAGGCATCGCCCTCATAAACCGAGCTGTAATCGAAGCTCTCAAAGTGCGACGGCGCAATCACCACCACGCGCGTGTATTTGCGTCCCCGCAACTGCGCGTAGGTATAAGCGGCCACGGGTCCGGAGTACGCGTAGCCCGCGTGCGGCGCAACCACGGCCAGCAGCGGCTCCGTTATGGGCGGTGCGGTCACGCGCGCCAGCAGCTCGTCCATCATCGCGGAGAGCGCCTTCGCATCCGCCGGATAAAAGCTGCCTGCCACCGCCGCCTGCCGAATGTTTTCCAGTGGAGCGGAAGCGCCCGTGGGCAGCGGCTGCGTCTTTTTGCAACCAACCAATCCGGCCAGGGAGGCAATCGAAATCATTTGACTCATCAGCAAACACATTCTCAAACTCCTGTTGATCTTCATCCGCGAAACCTCTAGGCTCTCTCATACGTGCCAAACGCCGGCAATCGGCTCTTGGCAAAATGGGCAGCAGCCTTCGCGAATCAGCATCCGGCTGGCCGCGAATCCCACGCGCTCCACCAGCATCTCTCGGCACTTGGGGCAATAGGTATTCTGCGCCCGATGCCCAGGCACATTGCCAATATAGACGAAGCGCAGTCCCTCGGCGTCGGCAATCGCTTTGGCGCGCTCCAGCGTCTCGACCGGCGTGACCGGCAGATTCGTCAGCAGGTATGCGGGATGATATTGCGTAAAGTGCAGCGGCACATCCGCGCCCAGGTTGCTCTTGATCCATCGCGCAAGACTGCGTATCTCCCGGTCGCTGTCGTTGAGCGTCGGCAAGACAAGGTAAACAATCTCCGTCCACTTGCCCATCTTGCGCAGCGTCACCAGCGTCTCCAGCACCGGCTTCAAATGCCCAGTGACAACCTTGCTGTAGAACGACTCGGTAAAAGATTTCAAATCAATCTTCACGGCGTCCATCTTGCCGTATGCCGCCTTCAGCGCTTCCTCCCGCATCAAGCCGTTGGAGACCACGATGCCGCGAATGCCCGCGGCATGGCCTGCATCGGCGCAGTCCATCAGAAATTCCGCCCACACCACCGGCTCGCTGTAGGTGTAGGCAATCGTTGGGCAGTTGTATTGCCTCGCCAGCTCGGCGACGCGTTGTGGCGGCGTGTACTGCGCGAAAATCTCTTCCGGGCGCGCTTGCGAAATCTCCCAGTTCTGGCAGAATTTGCAGTTCACGTTGCAGCCGGCCGCGGCCAAGGAAAAGGCGGTCGTTCCCGAAAGATAATGAAAGAGCGGCTTCTTCTCCACCGGATCAACGTGCGCCGCGCAGACCCGCGAGTGAACCAGCAAATAGAAGCTGCCGCCGCGATTCTCGCGCACGCCGCAGTAGCCGCGCTTGCCCTCCGTCACGGCGCATTCGCGCGGGCAGAGCTTGCACTTGATCCTGCCATTCGCGAGCTTCTGATAGAACTTCGCCTCGACGACGAAGCGCGCATCGTTCCCGCTCGCGCCCTGCTCTCTCTTCTCCGCGGCCAATTCGCACAACATACTCAACGGCTACGACGATCCCCGCAAAGTTGCAGTGACGGCCAACACCTGAAAGGCCTTCGGCGATAGGCATCGCGCGCTTGCATATCCGGTCGTGAGCGGTGAGAATCAATGAGTTGAACGGTGCGCGCAATACACATCCCATGCACAAGCCCGCGTCAGTCCTGAACAATTCGTTGACACAACGCCGCTGGAAGAGGCGCGACAGCCTCGCCGCCGCCGCGCTCTCGTTGGCCTCTGCCGCCGTGGTGCTCTGGCAGAACGCGCATCTCTGTGTACTCTGGGACGCGAGCTACACGCTCGACACCAGCTTCCGCATCGCGCTGGGCCAAATGCCTTATCGCGATTTCCCGCTGGTGCACGCGCCGCTCACCTTTCTCATTCAGGCCGCCATCATGCGCCTCACCGGGCGCGTCTTCATTCACCACGTTCTTTACGCCGCAATTGTCAACGGCCTTGCCACGGTGCTGGCGTGGCGCATCGCGCTGCGCACGCTGCAAAGTCGCCTCTGCTCCGCGTGGCCCGTCTCACTCCTGCTGGTCGCGCCGCTCACCGTCCTCGGCGTCTACAGCATTCTGCCCTTTCCTTCCTACGACTGCGACTGCGCCTTCTCCCTTCTCCTCGTGATCTTTCTCTTGCAGCGCCTGCCGGAATATTCCGCAGCATCGCACTCGCGCCTGCGTTTCCTGCTTGCGGGCGCGGCTCTCCCGTTACCGCTTTTATTCAAGCAGAACATCGGCCTGCCCTTTCTTGCGGCTGCCTTCGCTCTCGTTTTTTTGCTGATGCTCGTGAATCGTCTACGCCGCGTCCCGGCCTTGCTCGGCACACCGGCATTGGCCGCGCTTCTTGCCGGGGCCGTCGCCACGCTCGCTGCCGCCGGCCTGCTGCTGCACTTCACCGCCGGACTCGGCAACTACCTTCATTGGACGATTCACTTCGCCGCGCAGCGCCGTCTGCCCGGGCTTCCTGTGATGCTCGCCGTCTATGCCGAGCCATCGCTGCTCTGGTGGCTGCTCTGCTGCGCCTTGGCTCTCGCGTTTCTGCACAGCTGCCTTCCGTGGGCGCGCCTCGCGGTGCTTGTCCTGCTCGCCGCGCCCTTCCTCTGGACGCTCTTCACCCTTTTTCTCTCCACAGACCCCGACGACCGAGCTGCCCATCTTCTCGCTTTGTGGCCGCTGCTGCTCGTTCTCTCTGCCGCGCTCTCGCTATGGAATCTCTGCCGCCAACCGAGTCTGCGCGCCAGCTTGCCCGTGCTTCTATTGGCCGCCATTCACGGCTGCTTTCTCTCGCAGCAGTTGTGGGGATCCACCTATGCCATCTGGCCGCTGCTCGCACTGCTTATCGCCGAGATGATCGCCTTCGTGGCTGCCATCGAATCGTCTATCATTCGCACCAAACCCGCGCCGCAAACGCTCTTCCTGGCACCGGCCTTGGCGGCCATCCTCTCGGCAACGCTGCTCGTCTGCGGCGGCCTTTATACCGCCAGCGAAGAGCGACTCTCCTACGCGCGTCTGCAGGATGGTCCGGTCCTGCACTCGGCATTGCCCGCGTTGCGCGGACTCGCCGTCTCCGGCCCTTACCTGCCGGAGTTCGAGGAGCTGCTGCGCTTTGCAAACAAGGAAATTCCCTTGACTGACGGGCTGATCCTTCTTCCCGGCGAAGACCCCTTCTACTTCGCCACCGGCCGCGCGCCGCAGTTCCCCGTGCTGCTCTTTGACAACGCCACCGACCCGCTCTCCTCGCCCGCGCAGCTGGTCGCGGAGGCCGAGCGCCGCAATATCCGCTGGCTGATCGTCAAGCGCAATCTGCAAATCAAGGAAGATGTCACGCCGCGGCGCGAAGCCGCCCTCGCGGCGCTTCAGCAGGTCTTTCTGCCGTACCGCAAGCTGCGCGGCTACGATATTTACCGCCGCCCATGAGGCCGCGCTCACGCAACCACGCGTCAGTTTGCGGCCTCGTAGGAGTTGGCGGCGCGGCTCTCTCTGCCCGAGAGTGGCGGAAAGGCCAGCACTCGCGTTGATGTGGCTTTGCGCGGAATGACAGGAGTGCGCGCGGGCGTCATGCAGGCCATGAATGTGGCGCCGATCATGCGCAAATCACTCCAAAATGTGGCCCTGCACATATAGCGCACGTCCATGCGCGCCTTCAGCGGCTGGATCTGCCGGTCATAATACGGCAGAAGCTGGGTTGGATCGATGCGGCTCAGCATCTCCTCCTCGCGGCGGAAGGCGAGCGTAGCCGGACCGGTGATGCCGGGGCGATAAGGCATATTGACAATCGCTGCGTGGCGCGGCAGCTTGGGCCGGGGACCGACGATGCTCATCTCTCCGCGCAGCACGTTATAGAACTGCGGAAACTCATCCAGCTTGAAGCGGCGCAGCCAGCGGCCCACGCCGGTTATGCGCCGGTCTCCGTCGATGGTGAGAGAGGGACCGGTCCGCTCGGAGCCGATTCTCATGCTGCGAAATTTGTAGATGCGAAAGAGGCGTCCCTGCCGGCCCACGCGCTCCTGAACAAAGAAAGCCGGTCCGCGCGAGGTCAGGCGCACGCACAGTGCAATCGCCAGCATCGGCAATCCCATGACCGAAAGCACCAGCAGCGCAAACAAAAAATCAAAGAGCCGTCTGGTGCCGGAGAGGCTCCAGTCGCTAGCCGTGGGGTTTTCAATGCGTGCCCTCCGATTCTTCGCGTCGCGCGTTATCGGCGGCAGCTTGGCAATGGGATAGGCCGAAGCGAAAACATCGTTCGAATCAAGCACGCGGCTTGGGAGTTGCATGGGATCGGACCTCGTATGCGTGATGGAGAACCAGAGCGTTCGTACTACCCGGCTACGCATGAGCCAGAGTGCATGGCTTCAGAGCTGTGCCGAAGAGCCAAACGCTTGGCCTCTCATCCGCGAGTGCCACTACACTTGAATCATCGTTTGCATCGGCTGTGGATAGCAGAGAGAGGGAGAGAAATAGAGGAGAGTGGAGACGTAATCGGGAAGTGTCCCGATATCGAAATCCAATGAGCAATACCTAATGGGACGATCTTCACTTGCGCGCTGCTCTCAGGCGCAGACGGCAGGAGCCTGAGAGCAGGACAAGGGCCTACTTGAGCACGTTGATCGCAGCCGCGCCCAGGGAGAATTGCGAGAACAACTGCGACCAGGCCAGGAACTCGCGCATCGCTCCCGGCGTCAGGTTCTTCTCCGGAACCACAATGGTGTCGCCGGGGTAGAGGCGCTGGTTGTCAAAGTCGGAGGTAAAGATCGACTGGCCCGCGCCGTGGTTGGTGACCGATCCGTCCGCCCGCAAGATGAACTCCTGTCTGCGGTCGGCGTCGCGGTTCGGCCCTCCGGCAAGGCGAAGAAAGTCGCCCACGCGGGCCTTGTCGCGATACAGAAAGGCATTCTGATTCATCACCGCTCCGATCACCTGGACGGTGGCGGGAGTGGACGGGATCAGCAGCTTGTCGCCATCCTCCAGCGGCATCTCCGGCAGCTCGTTCTCTCCGCTGCTGCGCGGATGCAAATCCAGCACGATTCTTCCCGAGGGCTGCAACTGGCGCAGCCGCCCGATCAGTCCGCGGTCGAGGGTGGAGATCTCTCCAATCTGCGCGCTCTCCGGCGCGCCGCCGTTTCCCGCCTGCATACTGCCAACTCCCACGCCCGCGATTTTGATGGAGCCGCGCGCCAACTGATGCTCCAAGCGGTCGGCATACTCGCTCAGCCGCTGCGCTTCCACCGCCTGCGTGCTCTTGCGCGTAAACTCCGATCCGTAAAGATATGCCTTGCCGGTCAAGCCTCCGGCGCGCACCACCAGCGAACGCAGCGTCTCGTCGGACTGGACGCTGTAGACGCCGGGATGCGCGAACTCTCCCTCCAGCCGCACATATTTAACCTGCTGATCGATGGGCTGGTGAATATCGTCTTGAGAAAAAATCGTGATGGTGTCGCCCGGACGCAGCTCCTGATCCTGCGCGGCGTCGTGGCTGAGCACCAGTTTGCCCAGATCGAAGGGAATCAGCGACGTGGTCATGGTGGTCGTGTCCAGCCGCTCAATCACCGCGTAATTCCAATCGGTCTGCGAGGCGGGCAGAATCAGATCCGCATGGCTGCCCGCGGTGATGTTGCCCACGGTGAGCGCCGCTCCCGAGGGACGGCCGCCGGCATCCTTGCGGGAGGCGGAGGATGCGCCGCTTGCCGCGCCGCCGGAGACGAACTCCGGCGCGGGCAGGCCCAGCTGGGTGCGATGCCACCAGTAGTCGCGAGAGAGCAGCGCATCGCGCTCCGGCATCAGATCGCTCAGCCGCATTCCCGCGTGCCACAGATAGCGCCCCGGATTGGCCACCGATCCGCGCAGCGTGACCGCCTCGCGATAGCTGGAGACAATCGCATCGACGCGCACCATGTCGCCGTCCATTAACAGCGTCGCAAGGCCCGCGGCATCGGTCTTCAGCTCAAAGGCGTGGCGCTGCGCATGATCCTCAATGCGCTCCACCGAGATGCTTCCATTGGAGGCAATCGCCGTTCTGCCGCCGGCCGTCTCCAGCAACTCCTCCATCGACTCCTGGCCGCGCAGCTCGAAGATGGCGGACTGGCGCACGCTGCCCAGCAGCGCCACCTGCGGACCCGCGGCGGGAATGAACAGCACATCGCCCGATTGCAGTTGCACGTCGCCGCTCTTGTCGCCTTTGACCAGCAGTGCGTAAAGATCAAAGTCCGCAATCACCCTGCCCGCGCGCTTCAGCTCCACATGGCGCATGGAACCCGCGCCCGAGGGACCGCCGCACAGAAACAGCGTATTGACCAGCGTGTTGAGCGCGCTCACCGTGTACTCGCCGGGGGCGCGCGCCAGCCCCGTCACGTAGACCTGGATGGAGTGAATCTCGCCCATGTCGACGCTCAGCTCAAAGTTGCGGTAGACCCGATCCAGCGCGGCGCGCAGGTGGCCGGCGACGGCGGAAAACTCCAGCCCCGCAACGTGCACCGCGCCCACCTTGGGCAGATAAATCTCTCCCTCGCGGCTCACGCGTAAATTGGCGCTGAAGTTGATCTGCCCCCAGATGCGGATGCGCAGCTCGTCCCCGGTGCCGATCACCATCTCCTGCGGCGCGGGCATCAGGTCAACGGGACCGAATGGCGCCGTCCGCTGGGCAAAGAGGCTGGAGCCATAGATAGGAAGCGGATGGCCGGTGGTGGCCGTCACAAAGCTCTGGAACTCGGTAGGCGGCTCGACAGGCAGTGATCGTCCTCCCTGCTGGCCGGCTCCCTCGCGCAGCGCCCGCTCCGTGTAGTTGGAGCCGGTGGGCAGGCTGTTGACGGCCGAGGCGTTGGTGGAGCGATCCGACTGCGGCGTTCCCTGTCCCTGCGGCTGCTGCATCGACAGCACCGTCGGCGATGCCGAGGATTGCATGGTGGACGGCAGAGGCGCACTCTGCTGCATCTGGCAGTCGTAGGAGTCGGGATCGTCGTCCGATGAACATTGCGCGCGCAATGCGGGAGCGCAATACAAGAGGCAAACTGCGCCGGCAATGCCCAAAAGCATTCCGCTGCAAAGACTATTGCGAACAGATGAATGGTTTCTCATAGACGCTTTATTGTTCACATATCCAGCCGGAAAAATGAACGGGAAAGCGCATTGGGATATGAAACGCGTCCCGAAATCGGACATGACAATAAGTGTCTTCCCACTATCGTCTGCGCGCCAACGGTTTTCACATCTTTTCCGTCAGCATCGCTTCATCCGCAGGTAATCTGAGCGCAGTTTCCCGGTTGAGTGGCCGGTCAATCCATGCGTAACGATCAACCCCAGAAATATTGAACCAAAGACTACAAGGAAGCCCAGCGTGTCCAACGATCCCCAGGAACCCGGCGCAGTCGCATCCCATACCTCATCCGGCTCACTGCCCTTCGTGTTGCTTGTGGCGATCAAACGCAAGTGGCTGGTGGCACGCGCCACGCTGGTCATTCTCGTGCTGGCCGTGCTGGTCGTCTTGCTATTGCCCAGCCGCTACACCGCCACCATTGTCATCCTGCCTCCCCAGCAGGGCGGCTCCGCGGGCGCGGCCATGCTGGCGCAGTTGAGCAGCCTGGGCGGCATGGCGGGAGGCGGTCTGGGCATCAAGAATCCCAATGATCTGCAGGTGGCGTTTCTGAAGAGCCGCACGGTGGAAAATGCCATGGCCGAGCGCTTTCACTTGCAGGTGCTCTATCGCTGCAAATACCTCTCCACCACCCGCAAGCACTGGGAGCGGGAGACGACAGTCGACAACGGAATTAAGGACGGCCTGATTCACCTCTCCGTCACCGACGGCGATCCGCGCCGCGCCGCCGAGATGGCCAACGGCTGGGTGGAGGAGTACCGGCGCTTCACGGCGACGATGGCGGTCAGCGAGGCAGCGCAGCGCAGGCTCTTCTTCGAACGTCAGTTGACGATTGCCAACGAGGAGATGGCGCGCGCCGAAGAGCAGATGAAGCAGACCGAGCTGCGCACCGGGGTCATGGAACTCGACGCCCAGGCCCACGCCATGATCGCCGCGGCAGCCATGTTGCGCGCCCAGGTCGCAACCAAGCAGGTCGAGATTCAGGCGATGCGCCAGTTTGCCGCCGATGGGAATCCCGACCTGGAGCGTGCGCGACAGGAGTTGTCGAGCCTGGAGGGCCAGTTGTCCGCGATGGATGTGAACCATGATCGCCCCGGCGGCGACCTGGTGGCGCCCCGTGGACAGGTCAGCGAGGCGGGCCTGGAGTATGCGCGCGCGCTGCGCGAGGTCAAGTATCGCGAGATGGTGCAGCAGCTTTTGACGCGCCAGTTTGAGGCGGCGCGCGTGGATGAGGCGCGGCAGGGATCCATGGTGCAGATTGTGGATCCGGCGGCCGTTCCCGACCGCCCCAACCTCCTCTACAAAATCTGGATTCTGGTGGCGGCGCTGCTGCTTTCTCTGCCCGTGGCGTTGCTGATTGCGCTGGGGACCGAACTCGTCCATATCCTGCGCAGCGACCGTCGCCGCACGGGATCGTGGGCCGCGGCGCTCACCGCGGCCTGGGCCCGGGGAGCGCAATGAAAGCTCGGAAGGCATTGGAGGCTTTGCGGGTGATCGGCATGGATGGCACTGTCGCTTACACCTTTCTGGCGCGCATGGTAAACATCGCGGGCAGCACGGGGACGGTGTTGCTGATCGCGCATTTTCTCTCTCCGGTCGAGCAGGGTTACTATTACACGCTGCTCAGCCTGGTGGCCCTGCAGATGGTCTTCGAGCTGGGCTTCTCGTTTGTGATTCAGCAGTTGGCCGCGCACGAGTGCGTGCACCTGGAGCTGAAGGCGGACGGCAGCGTGAGCGGCGATCCGGTGGCCCATGCGAGGCTGGCCTCGGCGCTCAAGCTCAGTCTGCTATGGTACTCCCTGGCCGCTGCCGCGATGGGCCTGATTCTGGCGCCGCTGGGATGGGTCTTCTTTGCGCGCCATGCGGATGCGCAAGCGGCGCAGGTGGCATGGCAGGGACCGTGGTTCGCGGCCGTCGGCGCATCCGTGGTGGGATTGTGGTGCACGCCCTTCTACTCCTTTCTCGAGGGATGCGGGCAGGTGCGCGCGGTAGCCTCGATGCGGCTGCGTCAGGCCGCTGCCACGTCGGTGTGTGCCTGGGCGCCCCTGCTGCTTCATCGCGGGCTGTACTCGCCTGCTCTGGCCATTGTGGGCTATGTCGGCGCGGGGCTTCTCTTTCTGACCACGCGTCGCCATCTGCTGACCGGGCTGCTGCGTCATTCGTCGAGCGCAGCGGCCATTCGCTGGGAGCGCGAGGTTTGGCCCTTTCAATGGCGCATCGCCGTCAGTTGGATGTCGGCATACTTTACCGCGCAGGTTCTCATTCCCATCGTCTTCGTCTCGCGCGGGCCGCTGGAGGCAGGGCAGATGGGGATGTCGCTCAGCATCACCGGCTATATGACGATCCTGGCTCTGACCTGGACCTCGACCAAGACCACGCCCTTCGGCCGCATGATTGCGCGGCGCGAGTTTCAGGGGCTTGACCGGCTCTTTCTACGTACGCTGGTCCAATCGCTTGCGGTTTTTTTTCTGATCGCGCTGGCCGCTTGCGGCGTAGCCGCCTCGCTGCCCGCGATTGCTCCCGCATTGGCGGCGCGCATGGTTTCACCGCGCTGGTTCGCGGTACTAGCGTTGACGGCCGGCGCCAACTGCGTGGTGCAGAGTCTGGCCATTCTGCTGCGCTCCTTTAAGAGCGAACCCTTTCTGGCGCAGTCTCTGGTGGTTGCCTTGCTCACCCTGTTGCTGGCCGCGCTGACGGCGCCCCGCTGGGGCAATGCCGGTGTCACTCTCAGCTATCTGGCCGCCACGGCCATCATCGGACTTCCGTTTGCAACGGCAATCTTTGCGCGCGCCCGCTGCAGTTATCTGGCCGTGGATGCGCTGGAAACGAGAGCAATCGAGGCCGGATAAGAGCATCCCGCGCTGCAACCGGATCATGATGAACTGCAACTGAGTCAAAAAGAGAAAGGGAGTGGGAGGATGATGCAAAAAATTCTGAGGTGCTTGCGAGTTACCAAATACCTGCCGTATTTTCGCGGGATTACCTTGCTGCAACGCGTGTATGAATTCGTGCTTCCCAAGGGCGATCTGCTGATGAGCGTGAATGATTTGGATGGCGATCTGAAGATGGTGGTGAATCTGCGGGACTGTATGGGACTCAATATCTGGCACCGGCCCGAATTCAACGAAAAGCACGAGCGCAAGCTGTTTTGCGATGCCATCGCGCCGGGCAGTGTGGTGCTGGACGTGGGCGCCAACATTGGTCTCTATACATTGCTGGCGGCAAAACGGGGAGCCAGAGTCTTTGCCATCGAAGCTGATCCGCGCAATCTGGAACTGCTGCGGCAGAATGTGCATCTGAACGGGTTTGACGATCGGGTCACCATCTTTCCCATTGCGGCAGGTAACCAGCAAGGCATGGTTATGCTGTATCGCACGCGGGGCAACTCCGGAAATTCGAATCTCTTCGAGGGCATTGATCCTGTGCAGGTTCCATGCCGGACCATCGATTCTCTGAACCTGCCGCCGATTGACGTTTGCAAGATGGACATCGAAGGCAACGAAGTGAGTGCGCTGCGGGGCATGGGCGCAACCATCGCGCGCTCACCCCAAATCAAAATGCTGATCGAGTATGCCGAACGCTTTGGCAAAACCGATGGGATGATGGAATTCATCTCTGCGCGGTTCGAGCCGGTGTACGCCATCCGCTTTCCTCCTTTCGGTCCCAAGGGACCTCTGTCAACCAGCATGAAACCGCCGGCCTTCTGCAATCTGTGGGCGATGCGAAACCAACAGAGTGCCCGAATAACCGCGACCGTGTCGGGCCATTCGAGTTAGTTGAATGATTTCAAGGAGCGGAAGATGAACTTGTCAAAGTATCGAATGGTGGTTGATACCTATGCGCCGATGCTGGGGCGGCGGTTCCGCTGCTTGCGGGACGTGACCCATCGCCGGTCGATCCAGACAAAGTACGGCTTCACTCTGGCAGGCGACCCAGTGATGGCCAAAGAGGGATACGAGACCGATGAGATTAAGGCGTTTCTTGAATTGACAAAAACCCACGACGCCGTTCTCGATATTGGCGCGAATGTGGGGCTATATACCTGTCTGGCGGGGAGCTGCGGCAAGCACACCATCGCCATCGAACCAGCCCCCAGAAACCTGAAATACCTCTATAGGAACATACGAGAGAACAAATTTATCTGTGTCCAAGTCTATCCCTTTGGTCTGGCGGCGCAACGCGGCCTGGGACACATCTACGGCTATGGCGGCACATCTTCCTTTGTGCCGGGCTGGGCTCAGGCGCGCAAATCACATTCGACTTTAGTGGAAATGGCCACGCTCGACATCATTACATCCGGCGGATTCCAGCATCAGAAGTTGCTGATCAAGATAGATGTTGAAGGTTATGAATTGGATCTTTTGGCAGGAGCCGCGGCAACTTTAGAGATGAATCCCAAACCGACATGGCTGGTTGAAATCCAGCTCAGCGGCGAGCTGATTCCTGGCGGAGTCAACCGAAGATTCGCCGATGTCTTTCAAGTGTTTTGGAAGCGCGGGTATCACTGCCAACGGATCGATGCGGCGCGCACGTCGGTGGAACCGGAGGACGTAAGCCGCTGGATTGCCAATGGCGTAGTGGACGCGGATTCTCACGACTTTCTTTTTACGGCGGATTGAGGATTGCGCGGGCGGCGTGAATCCAGCCGCAAACATTGCGAAGTCCGAACAGGAGTGCAGAGGATGAAACCGGAATATCCCTCCAAGGTTCTGATTACAGATGGCCGCGAGATTGGCGGCGTACGCAGCTTCGCGGAGGGATTGCGCGCGGGCTTCATCGAGCTGGGAATTGCGGTCGAGATCATTCCCCCGTCGCGCATTCTGCGGCGGTGGCGCGAACTGCGCGACCCGCGTATCTTGAAGATCCTCAGCACCAGCGCCGCCTTTGCCGCGCCGTTTGCACGGCGGGCGATCTGCGTGGCGCACGCCACACCGCGCACGGATATACAAGGCATGCATAGAACGCTGTTGCTCATCGCCTCGTTCAAGCTGGCGAACCACTGTTCCGGAGTGCAACTGGTCTCCGTCTCTCACTACATTGCCTTCACTCATGCCGCTATCTTCAATGTCAGAACCGATGCCGTGATTCACAATTCGTTGAAGCCCATCTATCTGGCGCCACAAAGCGGATCGCCCAGCGATCGATGCTATGTGACGTATCTCGGCCGTCTGACGCCCACCAAGAACCTGCATCGCCTGCTGCCCTCCCTCCGCGACTTGCTGGACGAAAGCCCCGGACTGCGCGTTTGCATCATCGGAGAAGGCGAGCTGCGGACTCAACTGGAGGCGCAGATCAATGGAGATGCGCGCTTTGAGTTCAAAGGCACACCGGACGATGCCGCGGTTCGCGATCTGCTTCGCCGCACGCGAGTCTTCGTCTCCGGCAATGAGACAGAGGGCTTGGGCATTACCTATCTGGAGGCCCTGAGCCAGGGATGCGTTGTCGTGATGAAGGCTTCAGGCGGCAGCATTGAGATTGCCCCGGACAAAGTTGGTCGGTCTGTCCAGATACTCCCTTTCTCGTGGGAGCGGAGCGAGGTTCTGGTCACGCTGCGCAAAGCCTTGAAGGCGCAGGCGGAACCGATTGACCCCGCAACCTTCTCCGCCAAATCCGCGGCGGAAAGTTATCTTCACGCCGATGCCAAGTTTTCGCGCGATGGGCGAGTCCATCCAATCCGCGCATCCCAGATAGCCCCACAGCTTTCGTAGCTGCCCATGCCGCATCGGAAGCGTTGCATCCGACCAAGGAAGAGATGAATCCACAGAGAAACAATCCGGCAGGAAGCGTTCGAGGAAAATGGTTTTTCCTGGGATCGTTTATCTTCGCCTGCTTTTTGTTCTGGTGGCTTCCTAGCATTCTTTTCCGGATCATCTTTCATCAGTCGGATGCGGTAGATGACGAAACCATTGTCATCAGCCTCTTGGCTCTTGGCCTTTTTATCGCTGGCTATCTTCTGCCGATGTCTGGCTGCGGGCAAAGCCGGTTGCCGGAGCAGATGCTCGAAGCTTGCGGAGCTTTTGCCTATAAGGCCGCGGTGATTATCTTTTACCCCGCGCTGATGATCTGCATCTACCTCTATCACAGCCATGCCGCCGTCGATTATGGATCGGCGGACCCGATACCCCGGCCGTTTCAGGCGCTGCTGTACACCCACCTCTTCTTCGGCTTCATGTATCTGGGAGCGGCCAATCCGGAGAAGCAGGGATGGCGTCGCATTTGGATGATCGTCATTCTGGTTAGCTTGCCGCGCCTGATTGAATCGCTGCATGGAGGAAGATTCTTCTTTGCGCAGGCAGCTGTTCCCGCCGTGCTGATTGCCGTTGCGCGCGGCTGGTTTCGCATCTCCTTGAAGCGGATGCTGCAGTTCGTCGCGCTGGCCCTGGTGATTATCATTGTGCCCGCACTGACGCGCGGAAGCACACTTTCCGGCCAGCAGGATGTTATTGAGTTCTTCAATACCGGCACGTTGCATCTGTACCAGAGTAATACCGATCTTAGCCTGAACGGCTATTGCCAGCCTCTGTTTGTCTCGACGACGGATATGCTGATTCCCTACAAACTGCTGGGCGTCTGTCTGCTCGACTACTATGCCGGCTTGAGGAATATGCCAGCTACGCTGGGCCGCATCCTCACCAACAATGATCCGGGCAGTTTTCTGGGAACGAAATCCGGAACAGGATCGATTTACCTGCTCGAACTCTATCTTTTCGGCGGCATCTCCGCTGTCTTGATCGGTTCCGCATTCTTCGGCTTTAGTTGCCGACGATTTTGGGGATGGATTGGACGGCGTTCTCTCTTCTCGGGAATCTGGGCCGAGTGCCTGACCCGGGCGCTGTTTGCGCCGCGCAGCGATCTGGGCTACGTCTACGAGCGAATTCCCTCGCTGGTGCTTGCAACCTTTTTGGTCATTTTCATCGTGTGGGCGGGTCGGCTGCTGCAGCACGAGCAGGCCGCGAACATTGCAATTGCGCTGTAGGAGTGATTTGATGGTCAATGTTCTGCAAGTGAACAAGCTGTACGCGCCGTGGATTGGCGGCATCGAAACGGTTGCGCAGAATATCGCGGAGGGCCTGCAGGTCTACCCCGGCGTGCATTGCGATGTGCTGGTTTGCAGCGACCGCAACGCCTCCACGGCATCGGAGGTGAATGGCGTTCATGTGAACCGGGTTGCCAGTTGGGGGATGGCCATGAGTATGCCGTTTTCTCCCTCGTTTCCCTCCCGGCTGGAGGGCACCGCGCCGCAGTTCGATATTGTGCATGTGCATATGCCCTTTCCCCTGGCTTTCTTTTGCAACTGGAATGCCGTAAAAGCCAAGGGCACCAAGCTGGTCGTGCACTATCACTCCGACATTGTCAGAACCTTGCAGCGCGCGGTGATGTCCAGCCTGAAAGCCGTCGAGGAGAGGTTTCTGAAAGCTGCCGACCGGATTATTGTCACCAGTTGGGAGCTGTTGAACAACTCTCCAACCCTGGCGTCATTTCAGGATAAGTGCAGGATCATTCCGCTTTCCATCGATCTCGGCGCCATCAAGCCGCTGAGCGAGCAGGAGATATTCTCGGCCCGCCTGCGTTACGGCTTGAGCGAGAGCGACGATGTGGTTTTATTTGCCGGAAGGCTGGTTTACTACAAGGGCGTTGAAGTTCTGATCGAGGCGGCGCGCAGCCTGCACGCGCAGTTTCTCATCGCCGGAGACGGTCCCTTGCGCCCGGTATTGCAAAAACAGATTGAGTCGCTGGGAATGCAAAGCCGGATCAAACTTCTGGGCCGGATCAGCGATGCCGAACTCAACGATTTGTATTCCCTGGCCGATCTGTTTGTGCTTCCCTCCACGCATTCAGCCGAGGCCTTCGGCGTGGTGCAGTTGGAGGCCATGGCGCATGGATTGCCGGTCGTCAACACCAATCTGACCAGCGGCGTTCCCTCGGTGAGCTTGCATGGAGTCACCGGCCTGACCGTTCCTCCGGGTGACGCGGTTGCCCTGAGCGACGCGATCTTTACCATCCTCTCGCACCAGCCGCTGCGGGAGCGCTTCGCCGCGAATGCGCGGGAAAGAGTGAAGCTCTACTCCCGCCCTGTGGTGCTGGAGAAGATCAGGTCTCTCTACCGGGAGCTGATCCCCGACTCCGCCCTCATGTAAGCCGCCCTCATGTAATCCGGCTTTGCGTTCATCTCATCGGGTCGGGTTTTTACGCAGGCATTGACAGCGCCGGCCGCGCCTCTTCAATGGGAAGATTGCGCGAGATAGGCCTGCAACGCATCGGGATTGTTCACCTCGCCGCGCAGCATCGCCGCGATCACGTCGTGCTCAATCATCTCCGACGTGGCGGCGTGAATGTCGCTGCCGGATTGCTGGCCGGGAAGATGAATCAGCAGCACCGGCCGGTCGTCGAAGCTGCCTCCTGATGCCCGCTCTTCCTCCGCGCTCCAGTCCTCCAAGGGGCGCCACATCGGGATGCGCCAGGAATGATCCGAAGAGACGATTATGGTGGTTTGGCCGGCCAATGGAGTCGCGTCAATCTCCCGCACGAGCGCACCGAGCGTCTCGTCGGCAAGCACCAGATTGTCAAGGTATGTGCCGCCGGGGCACAGCATATGCCGCTGGCGATCATAGATGCCCGGCGGATGGGGAACGGGAAGATGGAGAAAGACGAAGTTCAGCCGGGTATCATCGATCAACTCCGCCGTGTGCGCCATCACGCTACGATGCTGCGCCAGGTGTTCTTCCGCGGCTGTCGTATTCTGCGCCGTCATTCCAGCCAACATCTGACGGGGCACGGCCGCCGCATTGGCGAGCACGGAGTGATCCTTTGATGCTCCGTACTCTTCCAGGGGGAAGATGTCATTGGGGGTCCAATAACATGCATTGAGAACCGAGCCGATAACCCGGCAGTAGGGGATATACCAGCCATCGGCTCCGGTATTCCATCCGTTGCTCTGGGCCAGGGCAAAGAGCGTCTCCTTGGGATCGTAGGCGCGCCAGCGGTGTTGAGATTTATCAAAGTACCAAAGCTCGCCGCGGGTGGTGCCGCGAAACTCTTCAAATTGACGGCCCAGGAGCAAAGACGGAATGATGCGGTTTGTTTCATAACCGATGGGCCGCAGGTTGCTGAATGAAAAACTTTCAGCGCGCAGCCGGTCGAAGTTGGGCAGCCGGATGCCGGCAGCCGGATGCTCGAATGCCTGATCGTACGACAATTCATCGAAGAGAATCCAGATGATGCGTTGATGGGGGCTGCCTTGCGCCATGGCGGGCGGAGGCGCGAAGGCGGGCGGCTGCAGAAGGGCGAGATGAATCAGTTGTGGAAGAATCCAGATGGCAGAGAATGCAAATGCCGCCACGGTAACACGAATCGCGCACACCACCGGCTGGGTAAAGCGGGGCAGAAAGCGGGCCACAACGCCGGACAACAACAGAAGCACGAGAAGGCATCGCCTCCAGATGTGCTCCCAGGAAGAGATTGGAATCAGTTCGTGGAAGCGTTCCCAGTAGTGTCCCCAGAAAATGGTTGGAAGCGACGCAAAGATCAGCACCTGAATGCCAAAATCCACGATGCCCCACAGCATGATTCCCGCGAACAACGCTTCAAGAATTCTTTGCGTGGGCTGCCGCAGATGCCGAATGGCAAATATGTAGCCTGCGGCCAGAAGGGCAATAGCGAGCAGATCGACAAGCAGACCGCCAATCATGTTGGTGACCGGCAGGCCATGATGGTAGAGAGCATGGTTTTGCGGATGGAAGAAGAGCAGGTAGTCGGAAAAGAGCAGCAACAGCGCCGCGCCCATGCCCTCCAATCCAATTCGTATCTTCATGGCATTCTCTCTATCAGCCAAAGTGAGCGCCCGTTGGCGAGTTGTTCGCGTTCGCGCACCGCAAATCTCTTGGCCAGCGCCTGAACGAAATACTCTTCGCTCAAGTGAGAATAGAGCAACTGCCGTCCCCGGCAAAGCTCGTCAAATTGGGAATCACCCCGAGGTATCCATTCAATCATCGCCCAGCGGCTGGTAATCTCCGTTAACTGATGAAGAATCTCCGCGAGGGGAATTTGGTCGGCGATCAACAGATGATGCAAAATTCCCAGCATCAGCACGCAGTCGAATTGGCCCTTGGCGCGGTCGAGCAGGCCGGCGCTCTCGTGGTTCCTCCATCCCACCGCGGGCGTTGGCCGTGCAAAATCCGCCACCAGCGGAAGAATCGGCAGGCCGTCGCGATGCGCGGTTTGCCAATTCAATTCCGTTGCCTGCACATCCGTATCCCAGGCCACCACCTCGGCTCCGCACTCGGCGGCGATGCGTGAATAGACGCCGGTGTTGGCGCCCACGTCAAGAACGCGAGCGGGCCGAATGTTGCCCAGCGTCTTCCGCACAAATGCCTGCTTGGCCTCATGATCCGCGGCCTGGTAGTGTGCGGCGGTCTGCGGGTAGCGGCTCCATCGCGAGGCGCGCGCCGCGGGAGTCAGCGCGCGCAGCAGCTTGCGCGTGGAGCGCAGCAGGCGGCGCACCGCAAAGGCCGCCACCTCCTCCGTGAGCTGCGGGCGCTGTGCGCTGAGGCGCGTCTTCGTTTGCAGCAGCAGCGGCAGCGTAACCAGAGAGCGCAACGGGTTGCGCCAACGCTGCAGAAACGGCAAAAATGGTGCCAGCTCCGCCGGCTCGTATCCGTCGCGTTTTTGCTGCGTTGCGGAGAGCGGCCAGCCCAAGGATGCGCAGGCGCACAAGGGCAGAAGAAATGTCCGCGCGAATTGCGCATAGGCAATCCAGAGAGGGCTTTTCAAATCACGACGCTCGAAGGACAGCACGTCCACAAAAACTGCCCGCGGCCCGCAGAAGAGAATGTTGAGCGGCGTTGCATCCTTGAGAATATACTCATCATTTAGCGCTTCTTCGCAGAGATCAAGTGTCAGTTCGGCTGCCGCCATCCACTCTCCCGGCGTCCACTCCCAGGGATACGAAGGAAAGAAAACGCGCTCATGCTCCAGCAGCGCAGGCTCTCCGGCTTCGGCTGCAAGAATCGTCGTCGGCGTCATGCGGCGCTGCTGCATCCATCGCTGCGCAAGCGGAGACCACAGCCACGCCAACGCCCGCGCGGAGGCCTGCGGATAGACCTCGCGCAGAATACGATCACCGTCGTGGAATAGCCTGCCTTCAGGGTCGCGAAAGCTGCCCTCTGCGCACGATGAAGATGTATCCATTACTCGGCATCCTTCTCACTTTTCGATCCGAAGTGCATGGTCATGCTCCGTAATAGCGAATGAAGGCGTCTGCGCAGCATGAAGATCATGCCGGCAAAGGTGGTGCTGATAATTTGAAAGGCAAGTAGCCCCGAGCCGGGATCGACGTATGCGTACGCGGGCTGGGTGAATACGCAGAAAACTGCCAGCAGTTGCATTGCCGTTAAAAATAACTTTAATCCTGTATGCAACCCGCGCATTGGCTCGTCTCCCGTGCTGAATATCTACATCTCCTGTATCGTACCTGTCCAATTTTCCGGCGAAGTCGATGGCGCGAAAATCCCTTGGGCAACATTTCTATAATGGGACAATCCTGCCCGGTGAATCTCTATGGGAAGCACTTCCATAGAGCGGTAATCTTGATTCAAAAGAAGTTACTGCTGCACGGCGCAGCGGATAATGCTTGCGGAGTGAACCGAAAAAATCTCGGCCTGACGCTGACACCGGCGTCGAAGAGGCCGGTTCGTTTTTGGACTCGCAAAGGGTATAATCGGCCCATGGCGGCGCAAACGCTCACAAATCAATCGCAGACTCAGGCCACGGAAGCCGAAGCCGAGCAAAAGCTGCGCGCGCTGGAAGCGCGACTTGCCCAGTTGGGCAGCATGATGGTGGCTTACTCCGGCGGCGTGGACTCAGCCTTTCTGGCGGCCACGGCGCATCGGGTTCTCGGCGACAAAATGCTCGCGGTGCTGGCCGATTCGCCCAGCCTCTCCCGCCGCGACTTTGAGGCCGCCTGCGCCTTTGCCCGCGAGCGGCAGATGCCGTTGCACATCATGGCGACCGAGGAGTTGAGCAAACCTGAGTACCAGCGCAACGACGCCAATCGCTGCTTCCATTGCAAGGACGAACTCTTTGCGGCGATGGAGACGCTCGGTCCGAAGCTGGGATTCAAGCAGATTGCTTATGGCATGAACGCCGACGACACGCGTGACTATCGTCCCGGCCAACGCGCCGCCGAGCAGCACGCCGTGCTGGCGCCGCTGGCCGAGGCAGCGCTGACCAAGCTCGAAATTCGCGCGCTCTCCAAGGCCGCCGGCTTCGCGTTTTGGGATCGTCCCGCCGCGCCCTGCCTCTCCTCCCGCGTCGAGTATGGCCGCGCCGTCACTCGCGAGGTTCTCGATCAGGTGGAGCGTGCCGAAGAGAGCCTGCGTGCGCTGGGCTTCCGTGAGCTGCGCGTCCGCCATCACGGCGAGCTGGCCCGCGTGGAGCTGGCCCGCACCGAGCTGCCCAGCGCCCTCACCATCGAGATGCTCGACGCCATCACCGCCCAGCTGAAGCAGATTGGCTTCCAATACGTCACGCTCGACTGCGCGGGCTTCCGCTCCGGCTCCCTCAACGCTGTTTTGCCCGTCGAGGTTCTGGCAGGGCGCGGCGCAGTTTAGAATGACATTGCGATGCGTATAGGTTATCTGGAGTGCTTTTCCGGCATCAGCGGCGATATGCTGCTGGGCGCTTTGGTGGATGCGGGCGCGCCGTTTGCCTGTCTTGAAGAGACGGCTGCCGCGCTCGGCGTGGGTGCGCGCCTGGAGATGCGCAAGGTGAGCCGCGGTGGCTTGGCCGCAACCAAGGTGGACGTGATCACGCCCGATACGCCTCCTGCCGAGCCTGAGCACACGCACCACGATCACGGCGCGCACAAGCATTCGCACGAGCATGAGCATCATCAACACGAGCACAAGCCCGTGCACACGCACGTTGCGCATCGCTCGCTCTCGGCGATTCTCGAAATCATTCGCGCCACGCCGTTGAGCGAGGCCGTGAAGCAGCGCGCCGTGCGCGCCTTTCAACTGCTGGGCGAGGTTGAAGCCGCCATTCATTCCATGCCTGTAGAGAAGGTGCACTTTCACGAGGTCGGCGCGGTGGACACCATCGTCGATATCGTCTGCGCCGCCGCGGGCGCTGAGGCGCTGGGTGTGGAGCGCTGGCTTGCCTCGCCGCTCAACGTGGGCAGCGGAACCGTGGTCTGCCAGCACGGCACGCTTCCGGTTCCCGCTCCGGCTACGCTGGCTCTGCTGGGCGATGCTCCGGTCTACGCATCCGGCCCGCCGATGGAGCGAGTGACGCCGACCGGCGCGGCGCTGCTGCGTATGCTCGATGTGCACTATGCCACGCTGCCGCCGATGCGCATTCTGAAGACCGGCTACGGCGCGGGCGGACGCGAGAGCGCAGGCCAGCCCAATCTGCTGCGTTTGCTGGTGGGCGAAGAGAGTGCCGATGCGGCTACGGAAGCCATCGCGGTGATCGAAACTGTGATCGACGATTGCAATCCGCAGTTGCTTGCCTACGTCAGCGAGAAGCTGCTTGAAGCCGGTGCTTGGGATGTCTATCGCGTTTCTGTGCAGATGAAAAAAGGGCGCGCAGGTGTGCAGATCAGCGTGCTCTGCCGGCCCGATCTGGTGCCCGCGCTGCAGGAGATTCTTTTTCGAGAGACCACAACTATCGGTCTGCGCTGGAGGCTGGAAAACAAAGTCGCCCTGGCGCGCGAGTTTGCGGAAGTCGAAACCGGTTGGGGCAAAGTGCGCATCAAAATTGCCCGCCTGAACTCTGGCGTCATCGCCAACGCCTCGCCGGAGTATGAGGATTGCCGCAAGATTGCCGCGGCGCACGCGGTTCCGCTCAAGCAGGTGGCGGAAGACGCGATGCGGGCCTACGCGGCGGCGAAGAAGGAGAAGCTCTGATGGATCGTCTTCAGATTGAAGCTCTGCTGAACGAGGTCCGCGAAGGACGCACTGAAGTCAGCGATGCGCTCGACCGCTTGAAGGACCTTCCCTTTGAGGATATCGGTTTTGCCAAACTCGACCACCATCGCTCGCTGCGCACCGGAATGCCGGAGGTGATATTTGCCGCCGGAAAAACCGCCCAGCAGGTGGCCGCGATCTTTGCCCGCATGGCCAAGGCCGGCGGCAACGTGCTGGCCACGCGCGCGACGCGTGAAATGTATGAAGCAGTTCATGCCGTCGAACCGCGTGCTGAGTTTCATGAGACGGCTCGCGCCATCACGCTCACGCAAGCCGCGGCCACACCTGGCAAGGGAAGCATCGCCGTGGTCTGCGCCGGAACCAGCGACCTGCCGGTTGCCGAAGAGGCCGTCGTCACCGCGCGGCTGATGGGCAACACCGTCGAGCTGATTGCCGATGTTGGCGTCGCGGGAATTCATCGTTTGCTAGCGCAGAAGTCTTCGTTGCAATCGGCGCGTGTACTGATTGTCTGCGCGGGCATGGAAGGCGCTCTGCCCACGGTTGTCGGCGGGCTGGTGAACGCGCCGGTGCTGGCCGTGCCCACCAGCGTCGGCTACGGCGCGTCGTTTGGCGGCATCGCCGCGCTGCTGGGAATGTTGAACACCTGCTCGCCGAATGTTTCGGTGGTCAATATCGACAACGGCTTCGGCGCGGCCTGCATTGCTTCGCTCATCAATCGGCTGTGATGAAAGATTACCATTTCACAATGCGGTACTCTATATAGTGGAAAGTATTGATTTTATAGAGGTTAAAATTATCTGCAAAGAATTGAAAATAAAAAAAGGGGGGGAGGGGGTGTCATGCAGCTGCGGGTTTGGGCGGCGCTGGTTGATGACGGACGGTGCTGAGCGCAAGCTGGGCGGCGTTGAGGGGCTTGGTGCCGTTTATTGCTTCGGCAGCGCCGGTCAGAATGCCATGGGCTACGCGGACAACGAAATTGCAGATGTTCTCGTATCCGGAGAGTGAAGGCATGGTGTTGCGGCAGGCATTGGCAGCCTCCTTGTTGGCATTGTAATCGTCTTTGCGTCTCGCTTTTTGTTCCCTGTAGACGCGATCCCTGACCTCACAGCAGCGTACGACAACTGGGTAGTCTGAGACGGCGTTGGGTTCAATCACTGCGCTCTGGGCGGGGGTGGTTTGGATGGCTTCGCTCATGCGGGGTTTCTCCTCGCTGCCTGGTTTCAGCAGCTTTTCTTTATTGTGCTCCGGGAGAAGGTAATTATCTGCAAAGAGCCTGCGGTGGGTGGGGCGCTCGTTCTTCGTATCAGGTCATCGGGCAAATTCAGCGGCTACTTGCGCCAACAGGTGATGCAGGTCACTGTCTGGCGGCAGCCTGCGCGCAGATGATTCTCCTTATACAGGTTAGCGTCCGCTGATGTGGAGGCGATTCTTGAACCGGTCCAGATTGCCGATGTTGCGCAGGATTTCGCAGATGGTTTTCCTGCTGCTTTTTCTTGGGTTGCTGCTGTTTACCTCGATGAATCTTTTCATCGGCGCAACGGAGATTCAACTGCGCGCGCCGGTGCGGCTGTTTTTCGAGTGGGATCCGCTGGTGGCGCTGGTGAATGCGCTGGCCGGGCACGCGCTCTATCGCGGGCTGATCTGGTGTCTGCTGATCCTTGTGCCGACGATTTTTGTGGGGCGATTTTTCTGCGGCTGGATCTGCCCGATGGGTACGCTGCAACACTTTGTCGGCAATATGCCTAGCGAGGCCAAACGAGGCAAGCAGCGCATTGAGTCGAACCGGTATAAACGCTGGCAGATCTGGAAGTATTTTGTGCTGATTGCCGGCTTGGTGGCGGCCTGCTTCGGCTCGGCAGCGCTGGGTTGGCTTGATCCTTTCAGTTTATTGGTGCGGTCTTTTGGGCTGTCGATATTGCCGGCGATTAACGCCGCCGCGCGCGCCGTGCTGACGCCGCTGGAGAGCAGCCACATTGCTGCGATCAAGACCATCGGCACATGGCTGCATACGATTCTGCACTACACGGTGCTTGATCTGCGCCAGTTGCACTATGCGCAGGGACTGGTGCTGGGCATTGTTTTCATCGCGATTCTGGCGGCGAGTTTACGCGTGACGCGACTGTGGTGCAGAGCGATCTGTCCGCTGGGCGCGCTGCTGGGCGCGGTTTCGCGCTGGTCGATTTTGGGGCTGCACAAGGACGCGGCGAGCTGCAACAACTGCAATCGCTGCCTGCTCAACTGCCAGGGCGGCGACGATCCGATAGGCGGCGCGCTGTGGCGCAAGGCCGAGTGCTTGATGTGCATGAACTGCGTGGGCAGTTGTCCGCATGACAGCTTGAACTTCAAATTCTTCCGCAATGAAGCAGAGGTTGCGTCACCTGATTTGGGACGGCGGCGCGCGCTGACCGGCATTGCCGCCGGAGCGGCGATTGTTCCGCTGATGCGCGCCAACACCGGGCTAGGCAAGAGCCGCCATGAGCGGCTGCTGAGGCCGCCGGGATCGCTCGACGAGCCGGAGTTTCTCTCGCGCTGCATACGCTGCGGCGAGTGCATGAAGGTCTGCCCCAACACGGCGCTGCATCCCACGCTGGAGGAGGCCGGCCTGGAGGGATTGTGGACGCCGACGCTGGTGCCGCGTGTTGGCTATTGCGAGCCGAGTTGCGTGCTCTGCTCGGAGGTCTGCCCGACGGGCGCGATCTGGCAGATAACGCCGAAGGAAAAAGGCTGGGTGGTGGGCGTGGGCGGGCAGAGCCAGCCGATACGATTGGGGACGGCGTTCTATGATCGCGGCCGCTGTCTGCCGTGGGCGATGGCGATCGATTGCATTGTCTGCGAGGAGTGGTGCCCGGTTTCTCCCAAGGCGATTTATGTTGAAGAGGCGCAGGTGATCGACTCGGCGGGCAACACCAAGACGCTGAAGCAGCCGCGCGTCGATCCCAGCCGCTGCGTGGGTTGCGGCGCCTGCGAGTATGCCTGCCCATTGCAGGAGCACCCGGCGGTTTACGTCACCAGCATCGGCGAGAGCCGCTCACCGAGCAGTCAGATTTTGCTCAACAGAAAATAAGGAGATGTTTGCGGTGAAAACTTTTTCAATGAAATCGATGTTAGTCTTGGCGGCAATATTTTTTGTCGCAATTTTCGCAACCACAGGATGCAAGAAGAAGGCCGCCGCCGCGTTTCCCAAGTCGGGCGCGGTTGCGGGCTGGGAGAAGAGCAGCGAGACGCGTACCTTTGCCGCCAAGGATTTGTGGCAGTACATTGACGGCGATGCCGAGCAGTACATTTCGGCGGGCGTTGTCACGACCTCGACCTCCGATTACAAATATCAGGGCCTGTTGGAGGCGACGGTGGACGTTTACACGATGGGCAACGCCGACGGTGCGCGCAAGATTCTGGAGAAGGGGCAGAGCAAAGAGGCGCAGAGCATTCAGTTGGGCGACGCGGGGATTGCGTATGCGCAGAGCGTGATCTTCCGCAAAGGCACGGTGCTGGTGCGCATTGTTGCGTATGAGCTTACGCCGGATACGCCGCAGGCGCTGCTGGCGCTGGCGCGCGGCGTGGAAGCGAAGCTGTAACGACAGACAACCCTCAGGGGCTAAAGCCCCACGTATCCTTAGCGATATTTTCGGCACGACTAAAGTCGTGCCCTGACACAAAACTGGTTTTTGAAATACGCTCTTGAAACCAGGCCGCGTTGCGAAGGAAAATAACGATGAAAAACCGTAGAGAATTTCTGAAAGCAGCGACGGGAGCCGCGCTGATTGGCGCGCAGAGCAAGCTGGCGTTGGCCGCCGCGCTGGAGCCGCGCAAGTCGAGAGTAGTTATCGCACGCGACGCGGCGCTGCACTCGGCTGACGGGCATCTGGAGGAGCAGCGCGTTCTCAATCTGCTGGACCATGCCATGGCCGCGTACACGGGCCGCGACAAGCCGGTGGAGGCGTGGAAGCGTATTGTGCCGGTGGGCAAGGTGATCGGCATGAAGGTGAACGGCTTGGGCGGCAAGCCCATTGCATCTCATCTGGCGCTGACGCTGGCCATCTGCGAGCGGCTTCAGCAGGCGGGCGTCAAGCCTGGAGAGATTGTGGTATGGGAGAATTCTTCCAGCAGCCTGGAGAGCGCCGGCTACACGATTAACACCGACCACAATCGCATTCGCTGCATAGGCAGCAACATGGCGGGCTATGGCTACGAGGAGCAGGCGACGGCCTGCGGCGCGATCAACGTGCATCTTGCGAAGATACTGACGCGCGAGTGCGAGTTCGTGATCAACCTTGCCGTTCCCAAGGATCACGATCTGGCCGGCGTCACGTTTTCGCTGAAGAATCCTTACGGCGCGATCTCGAACCCCAGAGACCTTCACGCCAACGGCTGCAACCCCGCCGTAGCCGATCTGAATTCGATTCCCGCGATTCGCGACAAATTCCGCTTTACCATCGGCGACGCGACCGCATCCATCTATCAGGGCGGTCCCGTCTTTCGTCCCGAGGCGCTGTGGCATCCCAACGCGCTGATCGTTGGCGAGGGTCGCGTGGCGCTGGATTACACCGCTTGGCAGATGATTGAACGCAAGCGCTCCGAGATGGGCTTGCAGACGCTGGCAGCGGTGGGCCGTCCAACGAGTTTTCTGGCGACTGCGGCCAGTGCGAAGTACAAGCTGGGCACCAACGATCCGCAGCGCATTCAGTTGATGGAAATCTAAGAAACCGGACAGCTGCAAAGCGAGGATTGCCATGAAAAACCGCCGTGGATTTTTAAAGAATGCAGCCGCGGGAGCGGTGCTGCTCAGCGCAAACAACCAGCATGGCTTGGCAGCGGCGCTTGATCCGCGCACTGAAGTCGGCAAATCCAAAGTTGTGGTGGCGCACGATGTGGCGCTGCACTCGTCCGGCGGCCAGCTTGACGAGAAGCGCGTGCAGGCGCTGCTCGACTGCGCCATGGCCTCGTACACCGGACGCGACAAACCCATCGAAGCCTGGAAGCGCATTGTGCCGGTGGGCAAAGTCATCGGCCTCAAGGTCAACGGTCTCGGCGGCAGAGGCATCTCCACGCACTTTGCGCTGGTGATGGCCGTCTGCGAGCGGCTGCAGCAGGCCGGCGTCAAGCCCGGAGAGATCATCGTTTGGGATCGCAGCGCGCGCGATCTGCAAGCCTGCGGTCTCACCATCAACACCGACCCCAGCCGCATCCGCGTCTTCGGCAACGACGTCTCAGGCTTTGAGGAGCAGCAGGAAGCGTGGGGCGTGGCGCGGATCAAGCTCTCCAAGATTCTCAGCCGCGAATGCGCGATGGTGATCGGCCTGCCCATCCTCAAGGATCACGGCGGCGCGGGCATCACTTTTTCGATGAAGAATATGTACGGTGTGATTGACCACCCGCAGACACTTCATGGCAATAACTGCAATCCCGGCGTCGCTGATTTGAATTGCATTCCCGCGATTCGCGAGAAGGTTCGCTTCACTATCGGTGACGCGATGACTTCGGTCTACGACGGCGGACCCGGCTTCCACCCGGAGCGCCTCTGGCAGCCGAATGCGCTGATCGTTGGCGAGGATCGCGTCGCGGTTGATCACACGGCGTGGAAGATGATCGAGCGCAAGCGCGCCGAGGCGGGAGTGCCGACGCTGGAGGCTGCGGGCCGCACGCCGCAGTACATCGCCACCGCGGCTGATGAGACGCACAAGCTGGGCACCAATGATCCGCAGCGCATACATTTGATGGAAGTCTGACCGGGAGAATTACCATGTCCGAGGATACAAATCGCAAGCCGGAGGAAAAGCCAGCGCTCACGCGGCGCGAGGCGATGCTGCAACTGCTGCGCGTGGGCGGAGCGGCGGCAGGCGCGGCGGGCGCGGCCGTCTGGCTCAGCGAGCACAGCTTTCGTCCGTTGCCGGTGCAGGCCGAAGCCGCGCGGCGCGATCATCGCATTGCAACTGATTCTCAATGGCCGCAGATGACCGTCGTGCAGAACGGAGAGCCGCGCGCGCTGGTTGCGCATGCGCTCGAAAATCTTGGCGGCATCAGTCGCTTTGTCAGCCGCCAGGATGTTGTCGTCATCAAGCCCAACATCGCGTGGGACCGTACCCCGGAGCAGGCTGCCAACACCAATCCAGATGTTGTCGCCGAGGTGGTGCGCCAGTGCTGGCAGGCCGGAGCCAAGCGCGTCATCGTCACCGACGTCAGTTGCAACGAGCCGCGGCGCTGCCTTCATCGCTCCGGCATTCAGGCCGCGGCGCAGGCCGAGCACGCCGAAGTCATTCTGCCCGATCCCGATCTCTTCCGCGAAGTCGATATGGGCGGCGTGGTACTCAAGAGCTGGCCCGTCTTCACACCCTTCCTCGAAGCCGACAAAATCTTCAATCTGCCCATCGCCAAGCATCACGTGCTCACCGGCGCAACGCTAGGCATGAAGAACTGGTACGGCATTCTCGGCGGCGAGCGCAATCGCCTCCATCAGCAAATTCATCAGAGCCTCGCCGATCTGGCCAACTTCATGCTGCCTACGCTCACGCTGCTGGACTGCTACCGCGTTCTGCTGCGCAACGGACCCACCGGCGGCAACGTGGAGGACACAGCCGTGAAGAAGACCATCGTCGCGGGAACTGATCCCGTCGCCATCGACGCATACGTCGCCAAAGCCTACTGGAATCTCGATTCCGCGCAGATGCCTTACCTCGCGATGGCCGCCGCGCGCGGACTCGGCATTGTGGAGTTCGAGAGATTACAGATAAAGATCAGCCAGCTAGGATAGATTCATGGACATTCTGAAGCGGCTTTTCGAGCAGCACTTCCGGTTGCCGGCTGAAGAGGCGCGTCCGCTGCAAGGGAAGCTTGGCGGCTCGGGGCGCGCGATTGTGCGGCTGACCGGCGGCGGTTTCAGCGCCATCGGCGTTGTCTATTCCGTGCGCGAAGAGAACGCGGCGTTCCTCTCGTTCTCGCGGCATTTTCGCAGGTATGGATTGCCGGTGCCGGAGATTTACGCGGAGGATTTGGACGAGGGCGCATACCTGGAAGAAGACCTCGGCGACACAACTCTCTTTGAATTTCTCGGAAACAATCGCGCGGGCGAGACGATTGCTGCGGAGGCGATGGGGGCGTATCGCAAAGTGGTGGCAGCGCTGCCCAGCTTTCAGGTAGAGGCGGGACGCGACGTGAATTACACGCTCTGTTATCCGCGCGCGAGCTTCGATCATCAATCGATTGCATGGGATTTGAATTACTTCAAGTATTATTTTCTGCGACTGGCGGGTGTGCCGTTCAACGAGCAGGCTTTGGAGGATGACTTCAGCAGCTTGACGAAGTTTTTGCTGGGAGCCGATCACGATTATTTTCTCTATCGGGATTTTCAATCACGCAACGTGATGCTGCGCGATGGGCAACCGTATTTTCTTGACTACCAGGGCGGGCGCAAAGGCGCGCTGCAATATGACATCGCCTCGCTGCTCTACGATGGCAAGGCTGATCTGCCGCCGCAGATGCGCCAAGAGTTGCTCGACTACTATCTCGAATGCCTGGATGGTTATGTTGCGCTGGATCGCGCGGCGTTTATGGAGCACTACTATGCGTACGTGTATGTGCGCATTTTGCAGGCGCTTGGGGCGTATGGCTTCCGCGGCTTCTATGAGCGCAAGGCGCATTTTTTGCAGAGCGTGCCATATGCGCTGAAGAACCTGCGCTGGCTGGCCGCGCACGTGAAACTGCCGATTGCGTTGCCCGCGCTGATGGAGGCGCTGGACAGGATTTCAACATCAGAAAAGTTGCAGGGGATTGCCGCTTCGTCCGAGACTCTGACGGTACGGATTTTCAGCTTCAGCTTTCATCGCGAGCTGCCCGCCGACGCATCCGGCAACGGCGGCGGATTTGTTTTCGATGCGCGCAGCCTGCCGAATCCCGGGCGCGAGGCGCAGTATCGCTCGTTGACCGGCAAGGACGCGGCGGTCTGCGAGTATCTTAATCGCGAGGCGAGCGTGCATGAGTATCTTGCACACGTCGTCTCGCTGGTGGATGCGAGCGTGAGCAGCTATCAGCAGCGTGGCTTCAAAGACCTGATGGTCTCCTTCGGCTGCACCGGCGGGCAACATAGGTCGGTGTTTTTGGCGGAGCAGTTGGCGAAGCATCTGCGCGCGAGCGGAGTCAATGTGATTGTCCGGCATATTGAGCAGGAGAAGATGGGCCGATGAAGGCGATGATTCTGGCCGCCGGCCTGGGCACGCGACTGCGGCCGCTCACCGACGACCGTCCCAAGGCGCTGGTGGAGGTTGCCGGACGCACGCTGCTGGAGATTGCGCTGGCGCGTCTGCGCGGCTTTGGCGTGAGCGAGGTGATCGTCAACGCGCACCACTTCGCCGATAGGATTGCCGAATATCTGAAGGCCAACGATAACTTTGGAATGCGCATTGAACTTTCGCGCGAGTTGGAACTGCTGGAGACCGGCGGCGGCTTGAAGAAGGCAGCGCATTTTTTCAGCGACTCCAGCGAGCCGTTCATTCTGCATAATGTCGATGTCATCAGCACCATCGATCTCGCGTACATGGCGAAGTTTCACGCGGAGCGCAATGCGCTGGCCACTCTGGCCGTGCAGCAGCGGGAGAGCGCGCGCCAACTGCTCTTCGACGAGGCGGGTCTGCTCTGCGGACGCCGTGCCGGAAGTGATGCGGAGAATGAGTTTATGCACGCTGCGCGCGATGTGCAGGCGTTGGCCTTTTGCGGCATCCACATTCTCTCTCCGCAAATCTTCACCGAGTTGAGTGAGGAAGGCGCGTTCTCCATCATCGCCGCCTATCTGCGCTTGGCGGCGCAGGGAGAGAAGATTGTAGCCTTTCGCGCGGATGACTGTTCCTGGCGCGATCTGGGCCGGCCGGAGAGCGTGCGGCAAGCCGCGGCGGAGTTGGACGGCGCAGCGTTCGCGGAATAAACTCCGGATTAGTTGGGCTGCATTGTGTATCGGTGTAGCATCCACGGCCTGCCCGTTGCGCCCTTTCCATCGATAAAATACCAGGATCGCTTTTGTTTTTCGCGGCCAACCTTGGTATGCTTGCGGACAAATGGAAACTGCGGCGATTCGAACACATGGGCTAACGCGGCGCTTTGGCGAGCTGACGGCGGTGGAGGAGGTCACGCTGAGCGTGGCGCCGGGTCAGTTTTTCGGCTTTTTGGGACCGAACGGGGCGGGCAAATCGACCACCATCAAGATGCTGACCGGACTGCTGGAGCCGTCGTCGGGATCGATTGAAATTCTGGGGCAGCCCTTCGGTGCCGGGGCGCTGGAGTTAAAGCGGCAGATTGGCGTGGTGCCGGAGGGGATGGCGCTGCTGGGGCGGCTGACGGCACCGGAGTATCTGCGCTTTGTGGGGCGGATGTATGGGCTGGATCGCGCGACGGCCAACCAGCGGACCGAGGAGTTGCTGGATTTTATGCAACTGGCCAACGAGAGCGGCAAGCTGGTGACCGACTTTTCTCATGGCATGCAGCGCAAGCTGGCGATGGCGGCGGCGGTGATCCACGGACCCAAGGTGCTGTTTCTCGACGAGCCGTTCGAGGGCGTGGACGCGATAGCGGCAGGAATGCTGAAGGCGATGCTGACCGGAATGCTGAGCAAGGGCGCGACGATCTTTTTGACGACGCACGTGCTGGAGATTGCCGAGCGGCTGTGCAGCCACGTGGCGATTATCAGCAAAGGACGGCTGGTGGCGAATGGGTCGATTGAAGCCTTGCGCGCCGGCGTGGTCTCCTCGCTGCCGGATGCCGAGCAGGAGCAGCGGCTGACGCTGGAGGAGATTTTTCTTTCGATTGTGGGCGCGGGCGGCGAGGCGGAGCCGGCGCAGGAGCTGTCATGGCTGGCATAGACGGGGCAGGCCTGAGCGCGGATGTGCTGAGCAGCACGGCGCGGGCGCAGTATGCCGCCATGGCCGCGCTGCGCTGGCAGATGCTCAAAAACGGGCTGCGCACCAAGATGGGTGCCTTTGAGCTGGGTGCGCGCACCCTGAGACTGGTGCTGTTTGGCATCGGCGGGGTGATGCTGGGCACGGGCGCGGTGATGGCGGCATATTATCTGGCCTCCGGGGGCGAGTGGCGTTTTTTGCCGATTCTCTACTGGGCGGTGGGTCTTCTCTGGCTGATGCTTCCGCTGATGGCAGCCTCCTTTCAGGAGCAGTTTGACTTGGGGATTCTGCTGCGCTTTCCGGTGAGCTTTGGCTCCTACTACCTGCTGTATGTGGTCTTTGGGCTGGCCGATGTCTCCTCCATTTTGGGCGCGCTCTGCTGCCTGGGCATCTGGGCGGGCATTACGGCAGCGCGGCCGGAGCTGAGCGCCTGGACGGCGTTGGCGCTGCTGATCTTTGCGGCCTTCAACGTACTGCTGGTGCGGGCCATCTTTGCATGGATCGATCGCTGGCTCTCGCAGCGCAAGACGCGGGAGATTGTGGGCGTGGTCTTCATGCTGCTGATTCTGAGCCTGCAACTGCTGAATCCGGCGCTGCACGGGAAGCGGCATTCGCGACCGTCGCGATCGATGACTCCGGAGCAGGCGCAGGAGCTGGTCAGGGAATCCCAACAGCAGAAGGCCGAGTTTAGAGCCAAGTATGGGCCGTGGCTGAAGACTGCCGATGCGGTGCAGCAGTGGTTGCCGCCTGGTCTGGCGGCGCGCGCCGTGCAGCAGGTCGCGCAGGCGAAACCGCTGCCGGGGTTGGCGTCGCTGGGCGTGCTGGGGTTGTGGATGCTGGCTGCCGGAGGCGTGCTGGCGCGGCGGCTCAGGTCAGAGTATCGCGGCGAAGAGCTGAGTTCGGCCCCCAAACGCTTGGCGAAGCGGGAGATTAAGCGGGCGAAGGCGGCGGTGAGTGGGCGCGAGGAGGGCTGGCGTTCCAGCTCGATTGCCGCGCTGGTGGAAAAAGAGGCGCGCGCGCTGATGCGCACCTTGCCGCTGCTGTGGGCGGTTTGCATACCGGTGCTGATGGTGCTGGTTTTGGCCAGTCTTTTTCGCAATGGAAGCTCGGGCGTCAGGACATTTCAATTTGCGCTGCCGCTCTATGTGGCCTATGCGCTGCTGGGCTTTACGCAGTTGTTTTATAACAACCTGGGTGCGGAGGGCGCGGGGATTCAGTTGCTCTTTCTGTCGCCGACGCCGATTCGCAAAGTTTTTCTGGCCAAGAATCTACTGCACTCGCTGCTGTTTGCGTTGGACGCGGTGCTGGCCGTGATTCTGGCGAGTTTGCGCATCGGCTGGCCGAGCGGTGTGCTGCTGGCGGCGACGGCGGCGTGGGTTTTATTTGCGCTGCCGTGCAGCCTAGCTGCGGGAAATATCTTGTCCATTACCATGCCCTATCGCATCAATCCAGGGCGGATTGGGCGGCAGCGCGGCTCGCAGGCCAATGGGCTTTCCAGCGTGCTGGCGCAGTTGGTGATGATGATTGTGGGCGCGGCGGTCTTTGCGCTCTGCTGGTTCTTGGAGAACCTTTGGCTGGCCGTGCCGATCTTTCTGGCGCTGGCTGCGGGCGCGGTCTACGCATGGCTGCGCGTGCTGGGCAACGTGGACGCGCTGGCCAACCAGCGCCGCGATGCGCTGATGGCGACACTGATGAAGGCGGATTAGCGGGCAATTGCGTTTGGATGTGCCATAACTGAAGGCTGGAATCGAGGAACGAAGAAGCTGCCATTCAAATCCAAATCCGGCAAGCCGCGCGCCTTTCTGAATGAAGGCGGATTGTACGAGTATGCGGTGCGCTCGCTGAGTCGGCAGATGCGCTCGGAGGCCGATCTGCGGCGGCTGATGGAGAAGCGCGCGGAGCCGGGGGAGATTGGCGCGGCTGCCGTTGCGAAGGCTGTGGCACGGCTGCGTGAGCACGGCTACCTGAACGACGCCGCCTTTGCCGAGACCTATGCGCGGCTGCGCCAGCAGAATGAGAAGCTGGGCCAGCGGCGGGTGCGGCAGGATTTGCAGCAGAAGGGCATTCATACGGAGCTGATTGCCGAGACGCTGGAGGCCCGCTACGGCCAGACCAACGAGGAGGCCCTGGCGCGCGAGCACCTGGAGCGCAAGCGGATGCGCAAGCCGGAGAACGAGCGGGAGACGGCGCGCATCATGCGGCGGCTGGTGACGGCGGGATTTTCGACGGGCGTGATCTACAAGATTCTGCGCCAGTGGGACGTGCCGGACGAGGCGCTGGCGGCGCTGGAGGATCTGGACGATGAGCCGCATGAGGAGTAGCCGCCCGCGCTGGGGCAGGCGCGCTCCGCGCCTCGAACTGAGGAAAATTGACTTCCGGCACCTCCGTCCGAGGTAGTGTTTACAGGCCCTAGCAGCGCAATCAGCGGATGATGTAGCGGAGTCCCGTGCTCAGGCCGTAAGAGGACATCTTGCCATAGGTGAATTGCGGCCAGAGCTGGTACTCAAAGTCCACAGCGCGCCAGCGCAACTTTCGCGAAAGGCGATAATCCACGCCTCCGCCTGCCGCCGCCACCAAGTCAGTCTCCTTGGCAAAGTTATAGGGATAGTTGAACTGGCCTATCCCCGCCAGCCCCTTCACATAGGGCTGGAATCGCCCGTAAAACCGGGAGTAGCGCAATCCGGCCAGGTAGGTGTTGGCGTGTTCATCGGCGGCTGGTCCAGTCTGCTCGCTCTTCATGTGCAGCATCAGCCATCGTGCCTCCAACTCGACCCCGTAATGATGCATATTGTCGGCGTCAAAAAAGGCCGTGCCTCCCATGACCTTTACCTGGCCGTAGCCGAGGTAATAGCCGGAAGCCGTGCCTCCCGCCGACAGCTTCAGGCCGCCTTCATCCGCCGTGGGCACTGCCTGGGTGCGCGCCACGGAGTTCAGCCCCAAGCAAACCAGCAAAAGAACGACAGCCCCCCAAACCGTGCGGCATGGCGGCAGCATCGGCTTGCCATCCCGCGCTTGAATCAATCGAACAAAGCTCTTCATCTCACTCCTGCCGCCAGATTACTATCCTCATGTTACTTCGTGGTAATGGTTAGCGTCACCCTCTGAATGTGGGTAGTGTCCTGATTTGGGTTTTGGCACCAATTTTTGTCTAGGATCGATACCTTGTCATGCACTGATTCTATCCCGTTTGCCCTCTAACCCACCCCTTTGTAATGTTGACTGATGAGCCAACCATTGTTAGTCTACTTCTTAGCTATATTGGTCTGCGGATGAGGCAGGTTGCGATGTGCGGAACGAAGGCTGATTCATTCATCCCGCAGCAGTCAGGCTGCTGCTTACTGTTTATCGGCATGAACAGCCTGAGGGAGACTCCTCATCCAAGTGAGGCTAGCGAAGCTTTGCTCAAAATATGAGTTCAGTTGTAATTAGTGCAAGATTCCCTGCGTTTGTGCCGGGTTAACCGAGTCCGGCTAAGCGATATACTGCCTGATTCCACATGGCGCCAGTCGAAGAGTAGACCGGAGAAGAGGAACCAACTTGACAGAAGAGAATGAAACGCAAACCGGGCGCCCCGGAGGCCGTCCCCTAGAAAGCAACCGCCTCTTCGATTCCGATGATGAGGTCTTTCTTAGGGATCTCTTGCTTATTCCCTGGAAGCGGAAGGGCGCTGTAATCGGTTGCACAATTTGCTGCGTGTTTCTGGCGATCCTCGTTTGCATTATGATGCAGCCGAGATACCGCGCGACCGCCATGATCGAACTCAACGAGGAAAAAGGCGGCACCGCCGATATTCTGTCCAACATGGCTTCCTTGGAATCGGGAGAGCCGGATCAGTTGAAAGTGAAGGTCGAGACCGAAGTCGCGGTCATCAAAGACGACACGATCGCTCTTGCTGTAATGGACAAGCTGGGGATGCTCCGCTTGAAGAATCCTGATCGGTTCAGCAAGGAGGAAGGTGCAAAAGTTGCGCCGGAAGCACTTCCTGCAGAGCGGCGGGAAATGCTTATAGGCACATTTGAGGGACATCTGAAGGTTGCCGAGGTAGGCAATTCGCGCCTGGTTGCCATTACCTACACAGACAAGGATCCGGTCCAGGCCGCGATTGTCGCCAATCAGGTTGTTACCGAGTATAAATCGTACCTTCTCAGTTCCAACTTCACCTCCTCCAAGGAAGTGTCGCAGTGGCTTTCTGCGCAACTGGGCGATCTTTCCGGCCAGGTGACCAAAACCCAGCAGGCCGTGGCGGAGTTCGAGCGCTCCCACAACCTTTCCGCCGCGATGCTGGGCTTGACCACGCTTTCCGGCGGGTCTGTTACGTCACCGTCCAGCGGTAGCGGGGGCAGCAGCGGCAACTCAGTACAGATACCAGAGCTGGGTCGTCTCACGGTACTGAACGAAGAAGTGACGCAGGCGGAAGCCGTGCGTTTGGGGCGCGAGGCTGTCTATCGCCTGACGGCAACAGAAAATCCAGAGCTGATCTCCTCGCTTGGTTCCAGCTCTCTTCCGGGTCTTTCCAACTCGTCAGTTATCTCACAGGGCAATGGTCTGGATATTCTCAATAACCTGCGGCAGCAGGAGGCGTCGATTCGGGTGGCCTATGCCAGCGCTGAGGCAAAGTACGGTGCCAAAAATCCGCATTTGACCGAGATCGCCAACCAAGTGACATCTCTTCACGAACAGATGCAAGCCGAGATTGGAAAGATCAAGCTGCGGGCAAAGAACGACCTTGTCCTGGCGCAGCAGAACGAGACGGCTCTGCGTTCCGCCTTTGAAGCGCAAAAGCTCGTGACCAGCAAGATGAACGACGATATCGTGCAACTGGGAGTCCTGATGGCGCAGGCCCGCTCCAGCCGCGACTTATATGACCTTCTCTACGCCAAGCTGCAGGAAGCGAACATCGACGCGGGCAATAGCGCGACCAACGTTACAGTTGCCAATCCCGCACGGCCGCCGGGTGGACCCTATCTGCCCCAGCCAGCGCTTTTTATCATGATTGGCTTTATGGGTGGACTTCTTTTGGGCGTCGGTACAGCCTACCTGCTGGAAAGCCAGGATGACACACTCACCGACAGCTTCCAAGTGGAGAAGATAACGAACCTGCCGGTACTGGGCATGATTCCCTTTCATCGCATGGACACGCGGCCGCGGGAAGGCGCGCTGGTTGCCGAATCGAGCGCGTTTCTGGTAGCCCCAGAAAGCTCCACCGCAGAGTCGTTCCGCAGCTTGCGGTCGGGGCTGATTCTCTCCGGCGTGGGGCGCAAGCTCAAGGTTTTGTCGATAAGCAGCGCCTTGCCTGGAGAAGGAAAGTCATACACCGTCTATAACCTGGGGTTGGCCTTTGCCTCCACGGGTATGCGCGTGCTGATCATCGACGCCGATCTTCGCCGTCCCCGGCAACACGCACTCTTCCGAGTTCCGCGCGAAGACGGCTTGGCGGATGTACTGGCCGGCCTGAAATCGTTTGAGGATACGCTGACCCAACATCCCGTGGAGCTGAATCTTACCCTGATGTCCGCAGGCCGGCAATCTCCGCTCGCGTCGGAGCTGCTGGGATCAGGAGAGGTGGAAAAAGTTATTATTGCCGCGAGACAGCGGTTTGACCTGGTGATTATCGACAACCCGCCCGTCTTGCCGGTCGCCGATGCGATTATCGTAGGAAATCACTGCGATGGAACCATCGGTGTGCTGCGCGCGGGTCGAACCTCACGAAAAGCGTTGAGTCGCTTTGTCCTGACCCTTGCCCGGAACCACATTCATATTCTCGGCATGGTGGTTGAAGCAGTGGATATGTCGGGAACGGAATACCGGAGCGTATATGGCTACAATGTGCAGAGTTATTATGGCGAAAAGTAGGATCATCATCAGCTGCGGTCTTCTGAGTCTGTCGGCTGTTGCTTTGCAGCTGGCGATGATGACGGTGCCAGTAGTTGCCCAAGCGACAAGCACGTCACTTTCGGTTCCTGGTGCCTCATCGGCCCCCTCTGGCAGCAAATCGGCGTCGGGGGGGCAGAGCAACGGGGTGGGTCCGACGATCGTTCCCAAGGACTTCTTTGAACTGCGCATTCAGCCGGGAGATTTACTGAGCGTCAATGTCTACGATGCTCCTGAATTCTCAAGTTCTTATCGCGTGGACCCCACAGGCGCACTGACGCTTCCCTACTGCGGCAAGGTGAATCTGCAGGGGCTGACATTACAGGAGGCGGCATTGCGACTTGAGGCAGCACTCAAGGAGGGCCAGATTCTGGTCCGGCCTCAGGTGAATGTGGACGTGATGCAGTATGCCGGCCAATTTGTGACGGTGATGGGGGAAGTCAATAGCCCGGGGCGGGTGTCGCTGATTGCCCCCACCATGCTCGGTGAGATTCTGGCGCAGGTTGGCGGCGTGACTCCACTGGCGGGCGCGCGCATCAAGATACGTCACGGTGTCGATGACGCTGCCCCAGAGGTGGAGGTTGCCTACTCGCGCAGTCTGGGCAATCGAGAGGCTGCCAACACGATGTTGCGTCCCGGGGACTCAGTTGTTGTGCCGCGCGCGGGCATCATCTATGTTCTCGGAGCGGTCACCAAACCGGGCGGATACTTGATGGAGGAGGATGGGATGCTGAATATCGCCGAGGCTCTGGCCCTCAGCGGAGGTACTCTTCCACAGGCCAAGACCGGCGGTCTGCGTGTGATTCGCCGTAATCCAGACGGGACGGTTCTGGATTTTCCTGTTTCCTACAATGCCATTGCAAAGGGCACCCAGACACCGCTATTGCTACAGGCGAGGGACATAGTATACGTGCCTATGAGCAAAACCAAGATGGCGCTCTATTCGACCTCGGGGATTATGGCCTCAGCCGCTGGAGCGGCTGTCTATACAGCTCGTTAACCGATGATGAGCATCGGCCTGAAACAGGAAGAGAAGGCTATTTTCACCATCGCAACGGCGATTCTCTCGTGGCTATCGTTACCCGATAACCAGAGAGAGCAATCTCGTGGGAGTTTTATTGAATCAACAAAGCGCATTTGATACCATCCTGTTCGCGTTGGCGATTGGCGGGGGGATTGTTGGCTTTGCAACGGTCGCGTGGTTACTCGTCGTGCTCCCAAGTGCAGTTGTCTGCGCGAAGAAAGCCAGACATCGCGGTTCGTGGTGGGCACTCTATGTACTGGGTCTGCATGAATTACTCAGACCGCTGCATCGCCAACTGAGGCAGGCGCCAGGAGTGCGGTACAAACTTAGCCGCTTCCTCAGCTTGGTCTACCAATGCCTTACTATACTTTTCGGGGCCGAAATTCCGTTGACTACGCAGATCGGCAAAGGACTCTTTCTACCACATACTGCGGGAGTCATTCTGGCAGGCTTGGTAAAAGTCGGAGATAATTGTGTGATTTGTCCGGGGGTTGTACTAGGGACCGACGGTCGAGGGCACCCTCCAACGATTGGACACAATGTTTATATTGGCGCAAATGTAGTGATTATCGGCCCTGTAACTGTAGGGCACAGTGCAACAATTGGGGCAGGGACCATTCTCACACGAGACATTCCCCCCTTAGCACTTGCTGTCGGTAACCCGGGAACAGTCGTAAAAGAGAACTATCGGCGCACATACCACAATTACGCGAATGAAGCTTGACGAGAAGTGATATTGCCAGAAAAGCGTTGCCGCGATCAATGGCCAATTGCGGCATTGATCTTTGAAATATGGACAGCTAGGCGGGCCGGATGAATGCGAAAGCCGTGCGCTGGGATAGAATTCGGGGTGGCTTGCTTCGGCAATTCATGGGTCGGGAAATCTGGGCGCTGACCGACCAGGCTGTTGTCAGCGGGACAAATTTTCTCACCAACGTGATGCTCCTGCGTTTCATGGGTATACGCGAGTTCGGCGTCTTTGTGCTCGCGTGGCTGTCAGTGCTCTTTGTAAATAGTCTCCAGACTGCGCTTATTGTTGTGCCGATGATGAGCATAGGCCCCAAGCAGGAAGAGAAGGACCGGCCATACTACTATGGTGCCGTTATCATCCAGGAGCTAGTCCTTGTTTCCATTTGTTTTGTACTCGTCTTGGCTGCTCTGAAGGCTTCCAGTAACTTCTTTCCAGCGGCAAATCTGCAGCGGCTCGCATTGCCCCTCGCGGTTTCCGCATTTGCCTATCAAGCACAGGACTTTGTGCGGCGCTACTTTTTTTCCACTCGCCAAAGCCGACGCGCGTTGTCTGATGACGCTCTTAGCTACCTTCCGCAGTTGCCCATCCTGTTCTTATTGCATGGAGCCGGACATCTGAACAGCGCGACAGCGCTATGGAGCATGGCAGGAACTTCGATCCTTGGGTTGTTGCCCGGGTGGCTCTGGATGGAGCCGCTGAAGTTCAGATGGAGCGTGATCAAGGCTATCTTCCACCGGCATTGGAAAGTATCTCGCTGGCTTGGCGCATCGGCGGTTTTACAATGGGCTTGCGGCAATCTGTTCTTTATCGCCGCTCCAATTTATTACGGTGCCGCAGCTGCTGGCGTCCTGAAGGCTTCGCAGAATCTGATGGGCGTGGCTAACATTTGGTTTCAGGGGTTGGACAACATCGTTCCCGTCGAGACAGCGCGACATCTTCACGAAGGTGGAATACGTTCCATGCTCGCTTATACACGATCGATCTTGCTGAAGTGGGGTGGGCTGACTTTGTTGTTCGCGGTTGTGATGGCTTCAGCGCCTGGTTTTTGGCTGTGCTTGTTCTACGGGCCCGCAATGGTTCAATACGGTTACATTTTGCGTTTATATGCCTTGCTTTATGTCTTCACGTTTGTAGGTGGACCGCTGCGCGCCAGCTTACAGGCCTTGGAATATACAGTGCCGATTTTCTGGTCTTATCTGGCCATGACAGCCTTTGCCTTTGCCTTTGCGGTTCCGATGGCAAAGTGGCTCGGATTGAGCGGCACCATGCTTGGGCTGCTTGGAACCCAGGTCATTTTTCAAGGCATTGTGGCCGCAGCCTTGCTGGTGCGATCAAGTCGTGTAGTGCAAAAGCAGGTGGCGTTCAGCGAGCCTTCGTCGTAGAAAAGTAATGAATGAGTCTTGCGTAATTTTGTTAGGGAGCAACTTCAGAGTCTGCCCTTAATCAGGAAATCCGACCATTAATTCTTTCATTGAGGATCGTTGATGCATATCGTTCATATTCTGAAGGGCAAAGCAAATCCAGAGACTCTGAATGGCGTTAATAAAGTAGTTCATTGGATGGCCACGGTTCAGACGTTACAGGGTCATGATGTGGAAGTCTGGGGCATTACGAAATCGGTTAACAGACTGCGTTTGGATCCTATCAAGTATAAGATGCGGATGATGCTGCAACTTCCTATCCGCGCTTTTGTTTCCACGGAGATCAAGAAGGCTCTTTCCGAATTAGATCCCGATGCATATGTGCATTTCCATTCAGTATTTTCCCCGGAATTTCCCGGCATCGCCCGCATACTGAACAAGCGCAAAATCCTCTATGGCGTTACGCCTCATGGTGGGTATTCGCCAGGTGTGCTGCACAAGGACTACTTGCTGAAGTGGCTATATATGGCTCTGCGAGAGCGGGGATTTGTAGCTGGAGCAAGTTGGGTGCAAGCATTGGGTCATGGCGAAGTGAATGACATACTTGCAGTTGTGCCGTACGCCAAAGTAACACTGATTCCGAATGGACAGGAGCACGATTTACTTGCGGGGATCGAAGTCCCGCAGATGGCATCAGTGCATCCAGTCATTGGATATTGCGGACGTTTGTCCATACTGCAAAAGGGGCTAGATTATCTGGTCAAAGGATTTTCCGCTTACAAATCGTGTGGCGGACGCGGGCAGTTATGGATGATTGGGGACGACATCGATCGCCCAGCCGTCGAGCGCATGGTAGTGGAAGGAAACATCAAGAACGATGTGCGTTTTTTTGGTGCAATGAGCGGAGTGGAAAAGCTGAAGGTTATTGCCAACTTCGATGTGTTCATTCACAGCTCCCGGTGGGAAGGTCTTCCGATGGCCTGTTTGGAGGCGGCCTCACTGGGAAAGCCGCTTATTGTAAGCCGCGAAACAAATCTTGACGAATGCGTCGAACGTAACGCCGCCGGTATAGTGCTGGAGGAGACATCGGCGGCAGGAGTAACGCTAGCACTTGAGCGCGTCCAGGTTCTTTACGAGACCCGCCAGCTTGAGTCAATGGGCGAGAAAGCCAGATTCCTCATCAAGGAGGAATTTAGTTGGGAGGAAAATGCGAGAAGGTTTGTCGCTGCCGCCAAAGCGGCAATATCAGCCGTTTAGTGAGTTCCTCCCGGTGTTGTTTCACTCGTTTGCCGAGGCAGGGATACGCATTTGCATTTTGCGAAATTATGAAGGATTTCCTGCCAATAACATCGGCAATGATCTGGATATATTGATTTGTCGGCGCGACCTGTCGCGCGTAATAGATGTTCTTCGGTCCCTAGATAACATTCGAGTGATCAACTATACCGAGATGAATGTTTTTATATCCGTGTACCTGGAGGGAGCATTTGCGACTCCAGGCTCCAGGTCGATTCAGGTTGATTTCTTTTGGAGTATGGCTTCCAAAGGACCAGAGTATTTGTCGGCAGATGTTATATTTCAAGTGGCGAGCCAGCGACAGGCCGGTGGCTTGAATTTTCTGGTGCCATCCCCGGCTCATGAAGCAATCATATCTTTATGCGCGAACCTGGTATATGGCGGCTTCCTGAAAGAAAAGTATTTCCCCAAAGTGCAGCAAACATTTATCAGCGACAGGTCAGAGGTGATTGACGCACTGCAGTCGCCTTTTGGGATGAAGGCCGCTACGCGACTCGTGGATGCAGTGACTGAAGGCGATCGCCGCAGGATTCTCGGCTGCATTAAACCGCTTCGCGCTGCTTTGTATCTACGTTGTTCCTTGCGTAAGCCGTTTCGCGGTGCTTTAGACATTGCTCGGTACTATGTGAGCGTATTCAGATTGCGCTATTCTCCGAAGAATATCGAAACCATATGTATTTTAGGGCCGGTTGGCTGTGGCAAGACGACAATAATCGATGGTCTGATTCCGATGCTTCATTCTGCTGCGAAAGTAGTGGAGATACATCATTTCAAGGCGCAATTACCTCTTGTGCGCGAGTCGTTTGAAATATGTGATAGCAGTGATTCCCACGCGAGAGCTGCAGACAGTTCGCTCTCTTCCATAATAAGAACAGTGCAGTGGCTGCTGGTAGAATGGGTGAATCAATTAATTAGAAGAAGGGAGCTTACGCTTCGTATTGTCGAGTATTGCGGCCGCGACCTGATCATTGATCCTGTGAAGTTCGGTTATAAAGGGCCAGCGTGGCTGGCACGCATTCTCGAAAAGCTATTTCCTCCTTGTGATATATGGATATTGCTGGACTCGGCAGTTGAAGGAGTGCAATCTAAGAATAGGGAAGTATTACCTGCGGAAACACTTTGTCAACATGAAGCCTATCGCTCCTATGTAAAAACCAAAAATCACCACGTAATCCTCGACGCTAGTAAGCTAGTCGCTAACACCACAGAAGAGACGTACGCGGCTATCATTGAAATGCTTGCTTTGCGCGCAGGCAAAAAGCTCAATAAATGCTTTTAATGCCATCGCGCGGAACTGCCAATTGAGATTAATGGAGCATTCAAAGTGAAAATAGTCATTCTTGGCCCGGACGGTGCTGGTAAGAGTTCTACTATTCAGGGAGTCATGGGGAGGATGGCCCAGGAAAACCACGTCGTTTCAATGCGCTACCTAAAGCCGCTTTTAGTTAAGCCGCAGCGTGGCAATGCGGTAGTAAATATTGTGCCTCATAGTCAGCCGCCCAGGTCGGTGTTGTTTTCCCTGGCAAAGATATTTGTATGGCTTTTGGAAGAGTGGTACGCCAATCTATTCATGGATAAGCGTGGTGAGTTACTTATCTGCGATCGCTACTATCATGACCTGCTGATCGATCCGGTGCGATACCGTTATGGAGGTCCGACTTGGGCTGCCGCACTGGTCGGGAAGCTGATGCCAAGGCCTCAGCTGTGGATACTTTTGGATGCTCCCGTGGAAGTCTTGCAGTCGCGCAAGCAGGAAGTTTCGCCAACGGAATGTGCGCGGCAACGACAGGCATACCAGGACTTCGTTTGCAAGCAGCGGAAATTTGCGATTGTAGACGCGTCACTATCTCTGGATAATGTGATAGCAGATGTGGCGCGTGCGGTTGTCGAATTAAATAGCATGAAACATATGATGGAGAGCGTATGAGAGTATGGATTTATACTTACGCATGCGAGCCTGACAGTATATTAAAGCCAGAGACTGGCTGGCAAATAGTATTGTATAAAAAATTATATGCCGATGAGTTATGGGTGCTTACGAGTTCTAACAACCGAGGAATCATTGAAGCAAATCATCAGAGCCATATTTTAGGATTACATTCTATCGACTATGACCTGCCAAAATGGGCGCATAAACTCAAAAAGCAATTTGGCTCCCGTCGCCACCGTCCGAGGTAGTGTTAACAGGCCCAACTGAGCGTATTGTTGAGCGCGCAGGTTATGGTCAAGTATCCACTTCGCCTGCTGTCGAAATTTCCGATATTAGTTATCTGTTGGATGTCCACACAGCAATTTTACAATGGGATATTGAGATTACCCCAAAGGACAATTCAGTATATGAAGCGAGTTGTGAGTCGGATCGAAGATGACCAATCCAGTGTACCTAGTGTACAGCGCCCCAAACGCCTGTCGTTCTTCGGGTTCCTCGGGCGCTATCCGATTTTTCTTCTTGCGTTTGGCCCGCCTATATTCAGACCAAATGAAGGGGTCGATATTACCAAGGGGCAGATAGATATTTGGAGTTTCATGCAGGTCGGCTTACTATTTGCGGTTGCTGCTAGGGCGATATTGCGATTGGTTCTCGTAAGGTCATTTCATATTCCGAAGCAGGTCCGGTCCATCTTAATATGGGCCTTGGGTCTCAGCATATTATACTTTTCCTCTGCAATATACTCCCCTAGCCATTTTGCGTCTGCCTCATATGCCTTATTATATTTATTATCTTGGGTATGTGTTGCCGAGTTTATTGCTAATGTATATTGGAAGCCACCGAACTGGATAGAGTGCCTATTTCATCTTAGGAGTATATCGCTTTATCTTCTTGCGATAGTTCTATTGACACTCGCTGTCAAGCCCGCTCTTGTGTTAATCGTTGTGGAAGGGGCAGGAATACGTCTGCTAGGGAATGCAGTGGCGCCTACGGCTTTAATATGCAGTATGATTGCAATCATTTCAGCATACGCTTTTTTATATTCTTTGGAACACAAACTCTATTCAATTATATTTTTTCTAGTAGGTTTGGCAGGAAATCTATCAACACAAGTGAGAGGAAGTGAAATTGCGCTCATGGTTTGTCTGTTAATATTAATTAGTGGGCGCGGAAGAATCAGTCGACGCTCGGTATATCTGCTAATTACCGGATTTGTGGCTTCAATTCTAATGTTTTTAATAATTTTGGGCACTGTTGGTGGAGAACGCATTTGGAATGTATTTAACCGCGGCCAAGACTCTGCAGGTATCTCTAGCGCTAGCGGTAGAACTGAAGTATGGGCGTTTGTGTTGCAATACTGCATGACACATCCGTGGGGGATGGGATATGTTGCTGGATTCCGTATTATTTTCCGGCAGTATTTTTCCTTGAGTTCGGCACAGACCCTTAGCAATCTAGGAACCGCTCACAATACATTTATGGATGCTTTGGCGGGCGCTGGCTGGCTAGGCCTAATGTTTTATCTGGTTATTTTAATTAAGACGTTGAAATTGGGGGGTGCGGTCGCTAATATCAAAACTAACATGAAATCAACAATCGACAGTACGCTCATTCACGGAGTTCGATGCTCATATGTATTACTTATATACTGCATGGTGTTTGGCTTAGATGATACGGATTTTTCTGCACCTCTGCGAGCAGCGTTCTATTATCTATATATTATTATTGCAATTATTCTTGGAGCTTCCGCAAGAATGATTGCTACCTACCGCCCCCAGCATACTCTCCGGCCTAATGATTCATTATGGGGAGTCGAGACAGAATTTAAGGACATTATATAAACACGTTATGTGCCTTTGTAATATATTCTACAGGGGGTGGAGATGTGATGATGCTGCGGAATTACTGTATGCTCGTCGGTATTAATCGATTACAGTAACCTGTAATTATTATATATTCTCCGCACTATGATTCCCGGGAAATATTAGAGCGATTGCGAGGGTAAATGAAGCCAGTCCGTGTTCTTGTTGTAGGCCAAACGCCGCCGCCCTTTGGCGGGCAAACCATAATGATTCAACTCTTGCTTGACGGTGTATATAAAGAGATTGAAATAGTCCATGTTCGAATGTGGTTTTCGAGAGAGCTGAAAGCTGTTGGCAAGTTCCATTTTATCAAAATATTAGAATTGTTTCGTGTAATATTGGCTATTTACTGGGTTAAGCTCAGAAAAAATCCTAAGATACTCTACTATCCACCAGCTAGCCCAGATGTTTTGCCTGTTATCAGAGATATCATTATTCTTGGCTTCACGCGTTGGCTTTTTCAGGCTACAGCATTTCATTTTCATGCAGGTGGATTATGCGACTACGCAAAGCGATTGAATCCGGTATTTAGGAAATTATTCCAGCTAACATTTAATCATCCAGCTCTGTGCATTCGAACCTCTTATGGTGCCGCTATAGACGGTCCTTCTTTGAATAGTAGAAAAAATGTAGTTATTTATAACGGCATACCCGATAGCGCGCAGAGAAGCATTTTGCGAGTCGTCGAGTCTGGAGCACGCGTTAAAATCTTGTTTGTCGCCCTGCTTTATGAGGAAAAAGGTGTATTGATTGCAGTGCAGGCAGTACAAGAATTGCTAGCAGTCGGGTTGGATGTGGAGTTAACCTGCCTGGGAGAGTGGCGCACACCGGAGATGCACAGATGCGTAGAGGAACTGATTAATCCTGAGTATAAATCAAGGATAATATTTCCGGGAGCAATTATAGGAGATAGAAAATGGGAGTACTTTAGCAACGCCGATATATTTCTTTTTCCTAGCTACGCTCCAGCGGAAACTTTTGGTCTTGTTCTAGTTGAAGCAATGTGTTTTAGCCTGCCTATCGTTGCCACTAAATGGAGTGGAATACCCGAGGTTGTCGAAGAAGGCAGTTGTGCGATTTTGTGCGAACCGCGCGATGTTGCAAGCTGCCGGGACGCATTGGCTCAGTTAGTGAGTGATTCTCATCTTAGAAATCAGATGGGCAAATCATCAAGAGAGCGGTTTTTACACAATTTTACGATTGACGTGCACCGTGAAGCCATGGAGTGCGCTCTATCTGAGTTGAAAGGACAGTTGAATTAACGATGAGAGTATTCGTTACGGGTGGAAGCGGTTTTATCGGGACGCATGTGGTGGAAAGCATCCTGGCTTATTATCCAGACGTCGAGGTGCTCAATGTTGATCGGGAGAGGCCCAAGCTGGATAGGCATTTACCGTATTGGCATCAAGGAGATATTCTTAACAAGTCAACATTCATTAACGCTGTCAAGCAGTTTTGTCCTACGTGTGCAATTCACATGGCTGCGCGCACAGACTGCGACGGACGGACGCTGGATGATTACAGGGTCAACATAGAGGGCAGTGCAAATTTTATAGAGGCAATTAAGACTGCGAGAAGTGTGGAGCGGACCGTATTTTATTCGACTCAGTATGTAGTGCGTGCTGGTCCCTTGGCGCAGAGTGACCGTGAGTATTGTCCGGTGAATATTTATGGTGAAAGTAAAAGCATAATGGAAGAGATGATTCGTCAGGACACTAATCTGCCGGGAATTTGGACGATAGTGCGCCCAACAAATATCTGGGGTCCCTGGCATCCTCGCTATCCGCATGAATTCTGGCTAGTAGTAAAGAAAGGGCGGTATATTCATCCCGGAGGCGCGGCGGTGGTACGTGCATACGGATATGTTGGAAATGTAGCGGACTACACGTTGAAGATATTGGCTGCGCCGGCTAATGTGGTTGCGGGAAAGACATTTTACTTGGGAGATCCTCCGGATGACATAAAACTATGGGCTGCCGCATTTACAAAGGCTTTTACAGGTCGTACTCCCCGCGTCGTTCCGCGACCTATTCTGCGGGGAATTGCACTTATAGGAGACGTGATCAAGCTAACTGGGCGGCAGTTTCCGCTATTTTCTAGCCGCTACAGGAGCATGACGCAAAGCTATCTCGTTGATATGAAGCCAACCATCGCGACGCTGGGCGGATCGAAGTATTCCCTCGAAGACGGCGTTAAGGAAACAGTGGAATGGCTTAAGTCCCTTGGGGGAATATGGATAAGTTAAATAAGCATTCATATTAACTCACATCGATTGATGCAGAATTACAATTATCGGCTTGGCTATCAAGTACTGATAGCCAAGGTGGCGGTCTTCAGTTGATGTAACGTATAGGCCATGTGAGTGGAACCTCTCCCGCGGCAGTGGGATTCGAGTTGATCCAGCAGATATGCTATTGCGAGGCGCGGCATCAGATCCGCATCGAGGCTCATCCGGCGGAAGTACTCCGTGCAAATTGACCGCGCTCGATGGACGGGATAGTCACCTGTTTTCTCACCGAAAAGACGGTCGTCGTTAAAGAAGAAATGAAACAGATCATATGCGGGAAGGCCGGTAAAATTACCCCACTCCCAATCAACAAGCGCATAACCAGTTTCAGAATTCTTGCGCATGTTCCATGCGGCAAAGTCCCCATGCACCAGTATAGTTGGAACAACGGCGTTTAGATCGAGACAACCTAGTGAATGCTCGACTAAGCCAGGTGCAATCTTCTCCAAGAAATCCTTGTATGGGCTGAGACTGTTTTCTAATTCGTTCGCAACATCCGCCAAACTCCGATAACTACCACTACGCGGCATATGGCACAAAATATCCAAATATTCCGGCCTAAACACACGATCAGGCATGACACCCTGTGCATACTCCTGGGCTGCTGCGCACAGGCCGGGATGAGCCGTTAGAAGTCTCGGCGCCCAAGGGTACGGCTCAAGCTGTCTGAGCACTTCAGCCTCATGGGCAACACTCAGCGCACCGCCCGGAGTAACTCCAACCTTGAGCACAGCGGCGATGCGATGAGCGTCATCAAGTAGAAATGCGACTAATTTCCGGTCGTGTGATGGAACGCCGATCAGGATGACCATCTCTCCGGAGTCAGATGGAATTCCACAGCGTTCAAACCAGCGCAGTGCACCGCTGCGAGAGCTATCAACGCTAGAGATGGAGCGAACCCAACGCAGCACTCCTGCCTGCGCCGCCAAGCAAACCGCATACCATTTCATGCGGCTCGAGATATTGTAGGGATGCCAGATGCTCAACACAGACGCAGCCGCGCGGGACTGCGCGGGAATCAGCCAACGAGGCCCGTCGTGTCCAGGGATTGCCAGATAAGGAACCGGCTTCTCTTCGGCGATACCGCAATTCATCCCTAGCGCATTCAGCATATCTGAAACGCTTAGCGCCTCATAGGGTGGGTGAATATCTGTCATCATCTATATTAAGATACACTTTGGATCAAATCATTTCCAGCGATTCGGCCTTTCATTCCCCATCCGCGCGGCTCGCTTCTCTCCGTTTAACACGAGATAACCCCCTCGTCCTGAGCCTGTAACTCATCATTTCCTTGACGGATGGTCTGCCTTACTCGGCACCTTGTTGCGAGTAATCGCAAAACCTCTTGGAGGTTGCTCCGGGATCCAGAACCAGCACATAACTCTGCTGGTTGGTCAATTGCCGCTCCTCCAGGCCAGAATGAAATACCGTATTCTCCTAGCGGCCGTGCGTGCGGAAGTGCGCCGACAGTTCCCAGTCAATATCGGCCAATGCCAGCTAAACGGCAAATTTATCCCATCTGCTTGACGAATCTGTGCTATACTCCATGTAATCGTAGAATTCGATCTGAAGTTCTTGCCTGTTTCGGTTACCGCCTACTCGCAAACTTCCACATTGCGTTCGCGGTAAATCAGTATCAAGGAGCTTCACACAATGGAAACAGGCACAGTCAAGTGGTTTAATGACGCCAAGGGATTTGGATTTTTGAGCCGCGAGAACGGCGAGGACGTCTTCGTCCATCACACCGCCATCCAGTCGAACGGCTTCCGTTCGCTGCAAGAGGGCCAGCGCGTCCAGTTCAACGTCACCAAAGGCCCCAAGGGCTGGCAGGCTGAGAACGTCCAGGTTGTCTAAGGGTTACCCCCTTCAAAGCAATTCGGATACAATAGAAAGGGACGGCAAACTGCCGTCCCTTTCTGCGTATGGTGGATTTTCGCCTTGCTGGATGATACTCGGAATTCATTGACAATTTCCGGCTGATCCCTGTTCCCTTTTACGCCGCCGGCTTGAGGCTCTTCAGGTTGACCTGCGGAATCGCTGGGTGGAGATTTTCCATCAGCGTGACGTGGGTGCCAAGATATTGCAATACGTCATTGATTGAATCCTCAAAGCGCGCTCCTGTCTTGTGGGTAGCTTTCACCCCTTTGGCGACCAATTGGCAGACTTCAAAGCGGTTCATTCCCTGCGCCAGGGCGCGGTGTATCTTATCGGAACGCATGACTTCACTCCGGTCAACAGGTGATTGTGGCGTGCGGTGCGAAGCTCGTCAGAGGCGGTGGTGCGGCAGCAGCCGAGCAGGCTTGAGGGATTCTATTGGCGGGTATGAATCTTCAGCTCTCTCTTCATTGTACCCCCGATTCTCTTGCTCCGCCGCTTTCGCCACAGCGCAAACCCTGTTATTCTAAGAGTCACACCCATCCAGTCGGCGGGAAACCCCGAAGAGATTGCAGCGAAAGAGGTTATAAGTGGCAGATACCACCAAGATCGAAGACAAGCAGGAACGAAAGAAGATCAAACGGGCAGCCCGCAAGGCAGCCGCCCCCAAAGCGCCCAGAACCGGTGCGCGCGGCGAGAAGAAGAAGAAGGTCAAGAAGCTGGCTCGCGGCGTCTCCAAGCGGTAAGCGCACTCACTCGATCAACTGGGTTCCGGGCCGATCCGCTATGGCGCATCCGGGCTGGAACTCTTGTGCTTTGCAGGTTTCCCGTCATTGCGCTCGATGCGTAAGGCGAGGCACCCGCGGTCCTCAATCAGCTTGCAAATGAGGAGACCCACCCTGCTCCGTCAACTTGGCGCACGCAAGTCCATCGATAAGCTGATCAGCGACTCCGAAGAGCCGGCGCGCGCCCTCCGCAAGACGCTCGGACCCTGGTCGCTGACCGCCCTGGGCATCGGCGCCGTCATCGGCTCCGGCATCTTCACCGTCATCGGCACCGCCATCTCCGGCGAAACCTTCGACACGCCCAGCATCCCCAACACCCCGCTGATTCACTACATCCTCACCCACACCGCTCTTGCCGGACGCCCCGGAGCCGGTCCCGCCATCGCCGTCTCGCTCTTCCTGGTCGCCATCGTCTGCGCCCTCACCGGCCTCTGCTACGCCGAACTCGCCTCCATGATTCCCATCGCCGGCTCGGCTTACACCTACACCTACGCCACCCTCGGCGAACTCATCGCCTGGATCATCGGCTGGGATCTGATCCTGGAATACGCCGGCTCCAACATGACCGTCAGCGTCGGCTTTGCCGCTCACATCGTCGATCTGCTCGATTGGTTCGGCTTCCATCCCTCGCCCATCTGGCTCTCGCCCGCCTATCTCCCCGGCGGTCTCCAAGACCTCTCCGGAAACTGGCTCTACCATCCCGGCTGGCACTTCGGCTTCAACATTCCCGCCTTCTTCATCGTTCTTATCCTTACCGTCATCCTCGTTCGCGGCATCCGCGAGTCGGCCAGCACCAATAACATGATGGTCGGCATCAAGCTCATCGCCATCCTCATCTTTGTCTTCGCCGTCATCGGATTCATCCATCCCGGCAACTGGCATCCCTTCATGCCCAACGGCTGGAGCGGCATCCTCACCGGCGGCTCCATCATCTTCTTCACGTACATCGGCTTCGACTCCGTCTCCACCGCCGCCGAAGAGTGCCGCAATCCGCAGCGCGATCTGCCCATCGGCATCATCGCCACCCTCGTCGTCTGCACCGTGCTTTACGTCGCCGTCGCCATCTGCCTCACCGGACTCGTTCCCTGGCACTCCATGGTCGATGACGGCGCGCCCGTCGTCAACGCCCTTAAAAAGCTCTCCATCCTGCCCGGCGCGCACTCCCTCCACTGGATTCGTCTCGTCGTCCTCTTCGGTGCCATCAGCGGTATGCTCTCCTCCATCCTCGTCTACCAGCTTGGCCAATCCCGCGTCTGGTTCTCCATGTCTCGCGACGGCCTGCTCCCCAAAGTCTTCTCCAACGTCCATCCCGTCTTCCGCACGCCCGCCTTCTCCACCTGGGTCGCCGGCTTCGTCGTCGCCATCCCCTCCGGCCTCTTCGACATCGGCACCCTCGCCGACCTCTCCAACATCGGCACCCTCTTCGCCTTCGTTCTCGTCTCCATCGGCGTCATCGTCCTGCGCATCCGCGAGCCGGAGCGCAGCCGCGGCTTCCGCGTGCCCTTCGGACACCTCATTCCGGTGCTCAGCGTCCTCTCCTGCTTCCTGCTCATGGCCGGCTTGCCCATCATCACCTGGTACCGCTTCCTCATCTGGCTGGCCATCGGCCTGACAATTTATTTCCTCTACAGCCGCCACCGCTCCGAGTTCGCCGGCCTGCGATAGGTCAACCGCAACTATCTACCGAATTAGGCACTTGGCGTCGGTTTCCTGGCGTGGCACGTTGACGCATGACTTGGTCACAGCATCTTCCTGTGGATGTACAGAAGCTCTAAGAAATTCACGACTACCGTCACAGCGCTGCAATTCTCGCCATTGTATTCCCTACAGAGTTTAAAGAAATTCTTGGCGTGCTCAAAAGCAGGGTGCCCCACATCTCCATTTCTGAGATGTGGGAGACGAGTAACCTCAACCGTCCGTTTTTAGGTTTCCCGAAGAGAGCAGTCGGCTTCAGACTTGTTTCGCCAGCAGGCAATGCGCTCCCCGCGCCGCAAGCGCCTTGTCGAAGGTAACCAGCACGCCGTCTGCCGCCTTTGCAACGGCCAGCATCCAGGCATCGACCCACACTTTGGGCGATGCAGTTGAGCCAAACGCTCTATCGCGGAATCTCTTCTCAACATCCGAAGGCTCTGGTACGAATGTGACCCTGTCGTCATTGTAGAATCGGTCGTAGACGCGCCAGGCTTTATCGATGCTCAACGGCTTGCCGTCCATGGCTGCCGCCGTTGTAATCAGGCGCAGAAATCCAAGTTGAGACGGACGAATAAATGCGATCAATCCTTCGTGCTGGCGCCACCAGCGCCGAGCCACTCGATGGTGGGGATGCTCGGGCGCCGAGAGAGCCAGCCAGACGTTGATGTCCGGAACGACGAGTCCAGAGGGGATGAAATCGAGGAACTGTTTATGGGAACTCGATGAGTTCATAGATTTCTTCTTTGGTCATATCCAATTTGCGTCCTGCGGGGGGAATCAGCGGCGTATCCAGGCTAACCCGCTGCTTTGTATCCGGGCACGACCACACCATCATATCGACAGCTAACAAAGCACCGCTTGCGCTATCATTGCGTCTAAGGGTGAGTGGCCGATTCTTCTCCGGCTGACCAGGTGATCTGCGTGACGCGAATCTTTCAGCGAACTGTCTTCGTGCTTTCCTTAGCGATTTGTCTTGCACTTGTCTCCGGCGTAGTGCTGGGCGAGATTGGGTTGTTGGGCGTGCGCGCCGGCGGCCAGCAGGATGGCGCCTACCGCCAGTTGAATGTCTACCGGCAGACGCTGGATAGAATCCAGTCCGACTACGTGACCGAACCCAACATCAAAAATGTGACCACAGGCGCGCTGCACGGCCTGCTGGAGAGCCTGGATGCCGACTCCAGCTACCTGACCCCGGCCGAGTACAAAAGCTACAAGGAGCGTTCCGCGACGGGCGTGGCGCAGGTAGGCATCATCGCCTCCAAGCGTTATGGCTACGCGGTGGTGGTGAGCGTGCTGCCAGGTTCAGCGGCTGACAAGGAGCATCTGGCGGATGGCGACGTGATCGAGACCATCGGAGAGCAATCTACGCGCGAGCTGTCGCTGGCGGAGATCCGGATGCTGCTGGAGGGCAAGGCAGGGAGCACGGTCACGCTTTCGGTGGTGCGTCCCGGCAAGGCGGAGCCGGAGAATCTGACGCTGTCGCGCTCCATCGCTGCCGTGCCCGCTCTGACACTGCAGCAGTATGAGAACGCGACCATTCTTTATCTGAAACCGGGCGCGCTGACGGCGGAGCGCGTGGACGAGATTGCCGCCCAGCTTAAATCCGCCGCAGGCCGCAAGGTGCTGCTGGACCTGCGCGACTCCGCAGGCGGCGAGGCCGAGCAGGGGCTTAGGCTGGCAAATTTCTTCATCAAGCAGGGTACGCTGGCCACGCTGGAAGGCCAGAGATTTCCCCGCCAGAGCTTTACCGCGGACTCGACTAAATTTATCACTGGCGCGCCGCTAGCGGTGCTGATCAACCGCGGTACCTACGGAGCGGCCGAGCTGGCGGCGGCGGCGATTGGAGATTTGAAGCGCGGCGATGTGGTGGGCGAGCGCAGCTTTGGCCTGGGTTCTGTGCAGAAGACCTTTGAGCTGCCCGACGGCGCGGCTCTACTGTTGACCGTGGCTAAATATCAGACGCCCGGCGGCAAGAAGATTCAGGACGAAGCGGTGATGCCGACCGTGGTGGTGGGTCAGGTGGCCAGCGAAGACGAGGAAGAAGAGGCCGCGCCGCCCGCCAAAGGCGACGAGCCGCTGCTGAAGGCGCTGCAACTGCTGAGAGGCAAAAACGGCTGAGCATTCTCTGCGCATCACACCCTTGCACGGCATGGTTCGCGGGGGCTGTCTGTAATATTTTTCGACCGCTTTCGTGCTAGCCTTGGGTTTGAGGGCTTCTCCGCCGCAGCGAAGAGAGACGCCTCTGAGGCCTGATTCGCTTGTCCTTCGATCCCAATGAACCGTTTGATTTTTATGAGTTGGCCCGTCAACGCAGATTACAGCCCGATCCGGTGCCCGCGCACCGGCGGCGCAAGCTGGCCGGCAAATTCGCGCTGATCGCGCTGCTTACGCTGGCGGTGATTACCGGCTCGCTGGCGGGTCTGATGCTGGTCTACTCGGCGGATCTGCCGCAGATTCACGATCTGGAACGCTACAGGCCCTCCTCGACAACGGAACTGCTGGATCAGAAGGACCGCGTCATCGGATCGTTTGCGCTGGAGCGGCGCGTGGTGGTCAACTACGACGACTTTGCGCCGGTGCTCCGTCAGGCCGTGATCTCGATTGAAGACAAGAGCTTTGAGTCGCACTGGGGCATCAACGTGCTGCGCGTGGGCGGGGCTTTGTGGCACGACCTGCGCAGCCACGGGCGCGCCCAGGGCGCATCGACGCTGACCATGCAACTGGCGCGCAATCTCTTTCTCTCCTCCGAGCGCACCGCTCTGCGCAAGCTGCAAGAGGCTTATCTCTCCATACAGATTGAGCGCGCCTTCACCAAGCAGCAGATCTTCACTCTCTACGGCAATCAGATCTACCTGGGCCACGGGATGTACGGCTTTGAGGCCGCATCCGGGTTTTACTTCAGCAAGCACGCCAAGGAGCTGACGCTGCCGGAAGCGGCGCTGCTGGCGGGGTTGCCCAAAGGGCCGGTGGCTTTTTCGCCGCTGCTGAATCCGGAGAAGGCGCTGAAGCGGCGCAACCTGGTGCTTACGGAGATGGAGATGGACGGGGTGATCAGCCACGCGCAGGCCGATCAGGCTCGCAACGCGCCGCTGGGCCTGCGCATTGCCCAGCCGGAGACGCCGGTGGCTCCGTGGTTTCAGGAGGAGGTGCGGCAGGAGCTGGAAAAGCGCTTCGGCACCGAGCAGGTGCATCAGGCCGGCCTGAAGGTGCAAACCACGCTCGATCTCGACCTGCAACAAACCGCCAATCGTGCCGTTGCCGAGGGGCTGGCTGCCTACGAGCGGCGGCGCGGCTGGGTGGGAGAAGACGGACCCGGCAAGATTGAAAACGTGATTGCGGGCGGAAGCACGATTGAGGAGTACAAGCATCCGGACTGGACGATGGCCTATGGACCCGGCGACTACGTTCATGCCGTGGTGACGCGCGTGCTGCCGCTGGAGATTCATGCCCGCGTGGGCAAAAGCGAAGTGGTGATCTTGCCCGAGGATTGGAAATGGACCGGGCAGCACTTTGCCGACGCGCTGGTGAAAGCGGGCGACATCATCTACGTCCATCTGGCGGAGACGATGGAGGGCGAGGAGCGCCGCGCCGCGCTGGAGCAGGATTCGGGCGCGCAAGGGGCGCTGATGGCCATCGACAACGCCACCGGCGACGTGCTGGCGATGGTGGGCGGACGCGACTACGCGCTCTCGCAGTTCAACCGCGCCACCCAGGCCGAGCGGCAGACCGGCTCCAGCTTCAAGCCCTACGTCTACACCGCGGCGGTCGAGGACGGAGCCAAAACCACCGACATCATCGTCGATGGGCCGGTGAGCTTTGGCGGCTATACTCCGCACAACTACGAAAACGACTACAAGGGCAAGATGACGCTGCTGGATGCCTTTGCCGAGTCGCGCAACATTCCCGCACTCAAGCTGGCCGCGCAAGTGGGCATTCAAAATGTGATCGAGGTGGCCCACCGCTTCGGCGTGACCACCAGCATTCCCGCCTACCTGCCGGTGGCTTTGGGCGCGGTGGAGATTACGCTGGATCAGCAGGTGGCCAGCTACGCGGTCTTTCCCAACGACGGAATTCGCGTGAAGCCGCGGCTGATCAAGAAGGTTTCGAATGCCGACGGCATTACGCTGTGGGAAGAGACGCCGGTTGTGAATGAGGTGATCAGCCAGCAGACGGCGCGCACCATGTTGACGATGCTGAGAGCCGTCACGCAGAAGGGAACCGGCGCGGCGGCGGCGCAACTGAACTATCCGCTGGGCGGCAAGACGGGCACCACCAGCGAGTATACCGACGCCTGGTTTATGGGCTTTTCGCCCTCGGTTACCTGCGGCGTCTGGGTGGGCTTTGACAGCCGCCAGAGTTTGGGAGACAAGGAGACCGGAGCCAAAGCCGCGCTGCCTATCTGGATGAGCTGGATGCGCATTGCCATCAGCGGCAAGAGCAACGAAAAATTTCTTGCCGATACCACGGCGGTGACGACACCGCGAACCACCGCACAGCCGCTCGTCCATTCACAGTCGCCGGCAGCTTCGCGCGCCATCAGCCAGCCGGTCCGACCGATTACACCTCAGCCTGCGGCGACTCCCGTCATTCGAACCACTGCGCTACCCGCGCCCAAACCCGCTGCACCGCCGACAGAGAGCGCTCGCACAACTAACACACTGATCAGGCCGGCATTGTCGTCGCAGAATGTTTTGGTCAGGCCCGCAGGCGCGGTCAAGCCAGTGATCGTCGTGGCTCCAGCCGCCAGCGGCGCGGCGGCAAAGTCGCCCACACATGCCGTTGCACAGCCGGCTGCTGCGCCTGCCGCCGGAGCGCCGGCGCCGATCCGGTCTGCTCTGAATTCGCTGTCCGCTCCTGCCGCACCAGCGGGCGCGGTCAAATCGGGTACCGTGACTGCTCCGGCAAGGCTGCCTGTTCCAGCGCAAGCCAAAGCCGCTCCCGTCTTCGTCAAGCCCGCCATCAACGGCGCTCAGGTAGCTAGCAAACCGAAGAATTAGCTACACGGCGGGTGCGGTCTGGCTGGGCACCGCTGCACTTACGAAGCCTTCCTGATCTTTGTACTGGAGCTGGTAGAGCTTCCAGTAGAGGCCGCGCTGGGCGAGCAGCTCCTGGTGCGTGCCCGACTCGCGCAACTGGCCCCGGTGCATCACCAGGATGGTCTCGGCCCGCTGGATGGTGCTGAGGCGGTGGGCAATCAACACGCTGGAGCGTCCCTCGACCATGCGCTCCAGTGCGCCGCGAATGCGCAGCTCGGTATCGGTATCGACGCTGGAAGTGGCCTCGTCCAAAATCAGAATGCGGGGGTTGTAGGCCAGCGCGCGGGCAAAGTTGATGAGCTGCTTTTGGCCGGTGGAGAGCGAGTTGCCGCGCTCGCGCACCGGCTCGTCAAACTGGCGGGGCAGGCTCTCGATGAAGTCCAGCACATTCACGTCGCGGGCGGCCCGACGCAGATCGTCGTTGCTTATCGCTTCGTTGCCGAAGCGGATGTTCTCAGCGATGGTTCCAGTGAAGAGGAATGGGTCTTGCAAGACGACAGCGAAGTGTTGGCGCAGTGCGGTGAGATCGTGCCGGCGCAGGTCGATGCCGTCGAGGAGGATTTGGCCTGCGGTGACATCGTAGAAGCGCATCATCAGGCTAGTGAGGGTGGTTTTGCCCGCTCCGGTGTGGCCGACGATGGCGACGGTTTGGTCGGGTTCGACAGTGAAGGAAACGTCTTTGAGAATCCAATCAATGTCTTTGAGAGCGGATAGATTTCCCTCGGCGGCTATAGTCCTATCATTATAGGCTGCGTTGATGTATGGGCTGAAGCCCGTTCCTTTCACGGCTTGATCTACAGCGGCTTGCTGTTCCTCAGTCAGCTTTTGATAGGTGAACCAGACGTGGCGGAACTCAATGCGGTTGCTGCCGTCGCCGGTGAGCGGGCTTGCGGGGCTGACGATCTCCGGCTCTATGTCCAGTAGCGAGAAGATGCGCTCAGAGGCTGCCATCGCCGATTGCAGGATATTGTACTTATCGCTCATATCCTGAATGGGTCGCCAGAAGCGCAACGAATACTGGATGAACATATTCAGCACACCGATGGTCACTACGCTCGCGAGCACGCCGAAGCCGCCGCGCCAGACGACCAGCGCAATGGCGATGGCGGAGAGAATATCAACCGCCGGATAAAAAAGCGCGTAGGCAAAGATGGTGTCTTTGAAGGCGATCATGTGCTGGCGATTGACCACCTCGAAGTCGTCAAAGGCGCGCTGCTCGCGGTTGAAGAGCTGGACCACACTCATGCCACTGATGTGCTCCTGGGTAAAGCTGTTGATGCGGCCAATGGCGGAGCGGACGCGGCGGAAGCTGGCGCGGACGTGGTCGCGGAAGAGGCGCGTGACGACGAGGATGAGCGGCAGCACGGAGAAGGCCAGCAGCGCCAGCCGCCAGTTGATGGTGAGCATCAAGCAGGCCATGACGGTGAGGTTGAGCGAGTCGTCGATGATGGCCAGCACGCCAGCGGTGAACATCTCATTGATGGCGTCCACGTCGCTGGTGATGCGCGTGACCAGGCGGCCCACGGGGTGGGTGTCAAAGAAGCCGATGTGCATCTGCTGCATGTGACGGAAGATGTCGCGGCGCAGGTCGAACATCAGCTTCTGGCCGGTCCATTGCATCAGGTAAGTCTGAATAAACTGAAAGAGATAGGCGCAGAGCAGAACGCCCAGATAAACCCAGACTAACTGCGTAATGCCCTGGATTGGGTCGGCACTGAGGCGGCGAGTGAGCGCGTTCTGCGTACCCATGCCGTGCGCCAGAAGATTGGTGGAGAGCGCGGAGCGGGAGTCGGCGGGGAAGTAGCGGTCGATGGCCACCATCACCAGAAAGGGACCGGTGACATCGCAGATGGATTTGAGGCTGATGGCCAGCGTAGAGACGGCGGTCTGCCACCAGTAAGGCCGCAGATAATGGCCGAGCCGCCGCATCAGCCGGGAGTCGTAGACCTTGCCGACTGAGTCGTCGCCGGGATTTTTTTGTATAGGGTCCGCCATCGGTTGGGTGGGCTTCGTCTTTCTCTTTCATTGTACGAGGCAGGGTGAAGTTCATGGAGAAGCGATCTGAGGCGCAAATCTCTCCGCGCACCCCATAAAATAAAGCAGCTTTTTCCGCGTCCGGCCCATCCAACTCGGCGTGGCTCTCATCGGCACGGCGCAAGCCACAAACAAAGGAGGTTTCACCCATGAAACGAATTGGCATCGCATTGGCAGTGGCGCTGCTGGCGGGGTTAGCATTTCAGGCAGTGGGCTATGCCGCCGGACTTCAGTGCACGGGCGCGGATGGCAAGTCCGCCTGCACGGCAAAACAGGTCTCCGATCTGAATGCCGGCATCGTCACGGGCAAGAGGATGCACAAACCACTGCTGATGAGCATTCAGAGCCTGACGCCGCGCAAGGCGGGCGGCGGACTCACGTGCACCCAGGATAACGGCAGTGCCTGCACGGATGAGCAGATCGATGCGATTATCTCGCTGGCGTCGAGCACACATTCCAGCGACGGCGAGATCCACATCACCAAGACCATGGATAAATCCAGCCCAATGATGATGATGCATTAGCGCGAGGGCGCTGTTTGAATCTGCGTTTGCGGGATAGCAGGAGAGGAGATTTCCTCGGGGGCCAAAGCCCCCATTATTTTGCGGACATAGATGTGCGGGCTGAAGCCCGTACTTCCAAGCAAGATGCAGCAACCGGGCGATTTTTCGTAAGCGCTGGAGCGTCTACCATTTAGACTGGTAGACGGAGACTCCTGTGTTTTTTGATAAGGCATTAACCAAGATTTTTGGCACGGCGAACGAGCGTCTGATCAAGCGACTGATGCCGATGGTGGCAGTGATCGGCGCTCTGGAAGCGGACACCAAGCAGCTCAGCGACGACCAGTTGCGGGCCAAGACCATCGAGTTCCGCGAGCGGATTGCGGCGCGTCTGGAAGGCATTACCGACGCGGACGAGCGGACGGCTGCCGAAAAAGAGGCGCTGGACGAGATTTTGCCTGAGGCCTTTGCGGTGGTGCGCGAGGCCGGCTGGCGCTCGGTGCAGATGCGGCACTTTGACGTGCAGTTGATCGGCGGCATGGTTCTGCACTCGGGCAAAATCAGCGAGATGAAGACCGGCGAAGGCAAGACGCTGGTGGCGACGCTGGCCTGCTATCTGAACGCGCTGGCCGGACATGGCGTACACGTGGTCACGGTGAACGATTACCTGGCCAAGCGCGACGCCGAGTGGATGGGCAAGATTTATGAGTTTCTGGGGCTGACGGTCGGCGTCATCGTTCACGACCTGGACGACAACGAGCGGCGGGCCGCCTACGCCGCCGACATTACTTATGGAACGAATAATGAGTTCGGCTTCGACTATCTGCGCGACAACATGAAGTTCGAGATCAAAGATTGCGTGCAGCGCGGGCATTATTACGCCATCGTCGATGAAGTCGATTCGATTCTGATTGACGAAGCGCGGACGCCGCTGATTATCTCCGGACCGACCGACCAGACCACCGACAAATACGCCAAGGCGCGCAAGATTGTGCCCAGCCTGGTGAAGGGCGAGGAGGTTGAAGAGGGCGAGACCAAGTACCTGACCGGCGATTACATTGTGGACGAGAAGCAGCGGACGATTGGCGTGACCGACGACGGCTGGGTCACGATCGAGAAGCTGCTGGGTATTGGCAACATCGCCGACGCGGAAAACTGGGAGATGAAGCACTATGTGGAGACGGCGATCAAGGCGCACGCTCTCTACAAACGCGACGTGGAGTATGTGGTCAAGGATGGCGAGGTGATCATCGTGGATACCTTCACGGGCCGCTTGATGCCGGGGCGGCGGTGGAGCGATGGACTGCATCAATCGATTGAGGCCAAAGAGGGCGTGGCGATCCGCAAGGAAGATCAGACGCTAGCCACGATTACCTTTCAGAATTACTTTCGGCTGTACAAAAAATTGTCCGGCATGACGGGCACGGCGGAGACGGAGGCGGCGGAGTTCGAGAAGATTTACAAGCTGGAGATTGTGGTGATTCCCACCAACAAGCCGATGCTGCGGCTGGAAAATGCGGACGTGGTTTACCGCACGGAGAAGGAGAAGTTCAAGGCGGCGGCGGATGACATCGCCACTCTGCACGAGAAGAATCAGCCGGTGCTGGTGGGAACGGTGTCGATCGAGAAGAGCGAGCGGCTTTCGGGAATTCTGACGCGCAAGGGCGTGAAGCACGTGGTGCTGAATGCCAAATTCCACGAGCGCGAGGCGGAGTACGTGGCGCAGGCGGGGCGCTCCGGAGCAGTGACCATCGCCACCAACATGGCCGGTCGCGGCACGGATATTCTGCTGGGCGGCAATCCGGAGTTCATGGCGCGGCAGGAGCTGGCGAAGAAGAACAAGGCGCGCGCCATCAGCGCCAACGAGGGCGCGATCAATCCGATGGCGCCGCCGGGATTTTTGCGCTTCTACTACAACGGCCAGGAGTTTGAGGTCGGTGAGCCGGAGTGGGCCGCGGTCTACAAGGTTCACGCGGAGAAGGCGCGCGCGGAGCACGAGCAGGTGATTGCCGCGGGCGGCCTCTTCATTCTGGGCACGGAGCGGCACGAGTCGCGGCGCATTGATAACCAGCTCAGAGGCCGCGCCGGACGTCAGGGCGATCCCGGCGAGTCGCGCTTTTATCTCTCGCTGGAAGATGATCTGATGCGCATCTTCGCCAAGCAGTGGGTATCGACGCTGCTGGAGCGGCTGGGCATGGAAGAGGGCGTTCCCATTGAATCGAAGATGATCTCCAAGCGCATCGAAGGCGCGCAAAAGGCCGTGGAGGCGCAGAACTTCGAGAGCCGCAAACATCTGCTTGAATACGACGACGTGATGAACAAGCAGCGCGAGGCGGTCTACGGACTGCGGCGGCAACTGCTGGAGGGCGTGGACCAGAAGGATCTGATTCTGGAGGATTATGTCGGCGGAGTCCTGAGCGGAATTCTGGACGAATTTGCCAGCGAAAAGCTGCATCCCGATCAGTGGGATTTGAAGGGCATGGACGGCAAGCTTATCGACCACTTTGGAATCAGCTTTGCCTCGGCGGGAATCACGCCGCTGGAGTTCAATCGCCATGAGTTGGGCGAGGCGATCTTCGCGAAGCTGAAGCAGGATTACGAGACCAAGGAGCGGGTGCTCAGCCCTGCGACGATGCGCTATCACGAGCGGATGGTGATGCTGAGCGTGATTGACGGGCTGTGGAAGGATCATCTGCTCTCGATGGACCACCTGAAAGAGGGCATCCATCTGCGCGGCTATGCGCAGAAGGATCCGCTGGTGGAGTACAAGAGCGAGTCCTACGATATGTTCGAGGCGATGATGCTGAAGTTCCAGGAGGACACAGTTCGCTTCTTGTTCCGGATGCAGATACTGGGGCAGGACGGCGAGCCGGTGGATGGGCCTCCGCGTCCGAATCGCGCGATTCCCAAAGCGCCGCCGGTGGCCAGCGCCCAGCAGCCTCTGACGCTGGAGGCCGAGCCGCGCGAGATTTCCATCGCCACGCGCCAGCCCTCGACGACCATCGACGCGCTGGAGAAGGAGTTCCAGCGGAAAAAGCAGCGCGAGCTGGAGGCGGCCAGCTTTGCCGGAGCCGGCGACGCGAGCCAGCCCACGCAGCGCCGGACGGGCGAGAAGGTGGGTCGCAACGACCCCTGCCCCTGCGGAAGCGGGAAGAAGTACAAAAAGTGTTGCGGAGCGGGGAAGTAAGGGATACTGGATTCCAATGTCCTAGAATCGAGAGCTGGATTCCTGGTTGGTGATTAGAAGTGGAACGGCTGTTCACAGACTGAAAGGCATCCGCAGAATCTCCTTCAGATTCGAAAAACCCGAAATCGTTATCCTCGGATTTAATAATTTCGTTCTGATCGTTGATGACCCCAGATCGTGTAAACAAGCCGCAACATGGGCTCACAATTGGAACTCAATAAGCATCTTCGCATTCTCGCCGAAAAAGTGTCTCTTCAGACGCATCAGCTTGCAGATGAAATAAGCGGCCAAACCGGTAAAATAGAGTCTGCGTTAGAGCATTTTCGCTTCACTTGTTAACATTACGACTCCATAGAAGGTGGCATTTTCTTGAGGAAAAATCCACTTTGGAGCATGGATTCTGTAACCACCAGTATCGAAAATGCTGTAGCCACGAGGGAAAATATGCAGAAAAAGATTCATTGTCTACTTGCTTTCGTTCTGACTCTGCTGCCATGTGTCCCGGCCATCGGGCAATCCGCGACCGAGATGGTCATCGAGCGTAATGTGGCGATGAAGACGCGCGACGGCGTTACCCTGCGCGCGGACATCTACCGGCCGGCGGGCGACGGACCGTTTCCCGTGCTGTTGCAACGCACGCCGTACAACAAGGAGTCGGCGGCCTACATTGCCCGCAAGGCCGTGGCGCGCGGCTACATGGTGGTGGCGCAGGATGTGCGCGGCAGGTTCAACTCCGAGGGCGAATGGTACACCTTTAAGCACGAGAGCGAAGACGGCTACGACGCCGTTGAGTGGGCCGCTGCGCTGCCTAGCTCCAACGGCAAGGTCGGAATGTTCGGCGGCTCCTACGTAGGCGCTACGCAGATGCTGGCTGCCATCAGCCATCCGCCGCATCTGGCCGGAATCTGCCCGTCGATCACTGCCTCAAACTACCACGAGAACTGGACCTATCAGGGCGGCGCATTCGAACAGTGGTTCAATGAATCCTGGACTGCGTCGCTGGCCGTGGATACCTTCAATCGCAGCGTCCGCCAAGGCACGAACGCGATGGTGGGCAGCAAGGTTCTGCCGCTGAATCAGTTTCCGGTCTTCAACATTAAAGCCGTTCCCGACGGCGCAGGATTGACGCACATACTGGCACCTTACTTTCAGGATTGGCTCGATCATCCGACTTACGACAGTTATTGGAAGCAGTGGTCCATCGAGGAGAACTACGAGAAGATTCAGGTTCCCGCGTTGACCATCACGGCTTGGTACGACATCTTTCAGGGCGGCTCGCTGCGCAACTTTGCCGGCTTGCAGACTCGCGCAGGTAATGAGGCCGCGCGCAACAATCAGAGGCTGCTGGTCACCATCGGCGGCCATGCCGGCGGGGGCCGAGTGATTGGCGATGTGGATTTTGGCCCTGCGGCTTTAGAGTACGACGAAAGCACCGTCATGCTCGATTGGTATGACTACCTGTTGCTCGGCAAGCAGAATCAATTCTCGAACGGCAAGCCGGTCAGAATTTTTGTAATGGGCGAGAATGTTTGGCGCGATGAGAAGGCATGGCCGCTGGCGCGGGCAAAAGAGACGCGCTACAAGCTACAATCCTCCGGCAATGCCAATGGTCCAGAAGGTCATGGGTTGCTTTACACCGGTGAAGTTGCATTCCGCTCCGAAGCGCCGGACAAGTTCATCTACGACCCCGCGAATCCCGTTCCTACCGTCGGCGGGCCGCTCTGTTGCGACGTGCTTCACCTGCCCGCCGGACCCCGCGATCAGAAGGAAGTCGAGAGCCGCGCAGACGTTCTGGTTTACTCCACCGAGCCACTGCAACAAGACCTCGAAGTTACCGGCCAAGTTACCCTCGACTTATACGCAAGTTCTTCCTCGGTTGACACGGACTTTACCGCCAAGTTAGTCGATGTAACTCCTGATGGAAAAGCCATTAACCTGACTGAAGGAATTCTGCGCGCGAGTTATCGCGAATCAACTGCCGAAGCCAAGCTTATCGTTCCCGGCCGGGTATACGAGTACAAGATTGATCTATGGTCCACGAGCAATGTATTTCTGAAAGGCCACCGGATTCGTCTGGAAATCAGCAGTAGTAACTTCCCGCGCTTTGACCGCAATCTGAATACGGGTAAGTCCGCGAGCACGGACGCGACCTTTGTGAAGGCGACAAACAACATCATGCACGATGCCGCACATCCGTCCGCGCTGATCCTGCCGGTGGTGCCTCGTTAAAAACCGGAAGCTAAAAGTTCCTTCGCCGCCTGCCTTCCCAGGCGGATGCAATCGGAGACGCCGATGCCGTCGTAGGCGTTGCCGACCAGCTTTAATCCGGGTAATGCAGCCACTCGCTGGGCGATGCATTGCTTGCGCTCCTGGTGGCCGACGGCGTATTGAGCCATTGCCTTTGGCCAGCGCGAGACTTGGGTGTGCTCTGGTTCAGCGGCTGCGGAGAAGATTTTCTCGCCGAGAATCTCGCTGAGTTCGCGGCGCACCGTGGCCACCAGAGCCTCGTCCGGCGCGGTGAGCAGTGCCTCGTTCTTCATGCCGCCAAGAAATGCACGGAGAACCGCTTTACCCTGCGGCGCACGGCCCAGAAATTTGCGATGCACAAAAGTGCAGGCCAGCATCACACGACCTTCGACAACCGGAACCAGGAAGCCGAAGCCGTGGGGCAGGCGGCCGAGCTTGGCTTCGTCGTAGATTAGATTGACAGTGATCGACGAAGAGTAGGGAATTGCGCACAACTCCTCGCCCAGCGCCGCGTCCACCGTTGCCAGCAGCGCGCCTGCGGCCCATGAGGGCGAGGCCACAATCACCGCGTCGTAGAGTTCGTTCTTGCCATCGGCGCAAATCTGCCAGCCGTCGGCGGTCTTCTCGATGCCGCTGACCGGCGTGGAGAGGCGCACCGAGGCTGGGTCAAGCCGCGCGGTCAAGGCATCGACCAACTGCTGCATTCCGCCGCGCAGCGCGGTAAAGATGGCGCGCGCGGGACGAGCGTGAGCGGTGCCGTTTTTCTGTGCGGAGTCTTTGGCCATCGTCCGCATCTTGCGGTGCGCGGCCAGCATCCCGCGCGTCAGCGAGCCGTATTCGCTCTCCATCTCCACCAGGCGCGGCAGCACTGTGCGCGCGCTCAGTTGCGCCGAGTCTCCGCCAAAGATTCCACTGAGCAGCGGGTCGGCCAGACGGTCCACCGCCTCGCGGCCATAGTGGCGCTCAACCAGCGCGGCCACCGACTCGTCATGATCGCTGGGCCGCGGCGGATGCAGCAGTTCCAGGCCCATGCGAATCTTGGTGGGCAGGCTGAAGAGACGCGTCAGCGCGGTGGGAATCAGCTTGGTGGGCACCAAAAACATCAGGCCGTCGGGCAGCGGCACCAGCCGGTTGCGCACGACGATATAGGTCTTGCGGTTGGCGTCGTTTGAAGGCGTCAGCGCGTCGCCGAGGCCCAGCTCGCGGCAGAGTTCGGCTGCGGCAGGCTTCTCAGTCAAAAAGGAATCCGGCCCGCGCTCCAGCACCGCGCCGCCGACGATCTCCGAAGAGAGCGAGCCGCCCAACCGGCAGCGCGATTCATAGAGCGTGTAGGCCGCCGCCGCGCCGCCCAGGCGCGCCTGCTCCAGCTCGTATGCCGCAGCCAGTCCCGCAATTCCTCCGCCGATAATCGCCGTCCGCATCGAGTTCCTCATTCATCATTAAATCAGTTCCAGCCGCATTCAACGAAAACTCATGGAATCTCCGGCCCGCTGCGGGTATACTGGCACCAAGGCGGCAGGTGTCGAGCCATGCCGCCGGAAGCGAGGTGCGTCTTCCGCAGGGACTCCGGTTCACTGACGTGCGACGTCCCCACCTCGGAGACTTCCCGCTGGCGCGCGGTGGTCCGTGTGCTGCGAAGTCCCGTGGATGCCTTGGGTTGTGCCCTCCTACCTGCCTCCTGCGTTCTCTGCGGCCTGCCTCTGCCACGCCTCTCTTCCGTGCCCATCTGCGAGCTTTGCTGGACGGAGTTTCCCGCCGCCAGCGGACCTTTGTGCGCGCGTTGCGGCGACGCGCTGGACGCGCCAGTGCTTGCCGGCCCGACGCTCTCCGGATACTGCCGAGCCTGCCGGATGGCTCCGCCGCCCTTTGAGCGGGCCGTCTCTTACGGGCCATACCAGGATCGCATGAAGGCGGCCATTCACGCGCTCAAATACGACCGGCTGCATGCGGCGGCGCGCAAGCTGGGCCGGATGCTGGCCGAGGCCATTGCGCAACTGGCGACTGAGGCACCGAAGGAGATGTTGGTGGTTCCGGTGCCGCTGCACCGCTCGAAGTTTGCCGATCGCGGTTTCAATCAGGCTCGCTCACTGGCATTTCATGCGCTGGAGGCGCTGCGCACATCGCATCCCGAGTGGCGGCTGACGCTGGCCTCGACGACGCTGATGCGGCTGCGAGCCACCGAGAGTCAGGCCGGATTGACGCCGCGCCAGCGCCGCCTGAATGTGCGCGGAGCCTTCACCGTCTCCGATCCCGCTGCTGTCACCATGAAGCACATCCTGCTTATCGACGACATCCTCACCACCGGTGCCACCGCGCGCGCCGCTGCACAGGCGTTGCAACAGGCGGGAGCCGCCTCGGTGTGGGTGGCAACGCTGGCGCGGGCAGGACGCCTGCACAGCAGCCGCATTATTGCATCCTCGCGCTATGACGATGTGGAGGAGATTCGCGGAATACCGGGCTTGGTGTCGGCCACAACTTTGCAAGAGGCGTTCACTTTTTCATCGCACGACCAACCATCTTTTTGACGAGGGATAAAAGGATGTCGCTGGGAAAAGCCATGATTCACGCGCGCAAGCAAAAGTCCATCGCGAGGGCCGCAGCCTTTGCGGGCGAGCCATTCACCATTCACTCCGCACATATTTTGCAGATGCCGGTGCTGGTGCTGAATGCATCGTATGAGCCGATCAATATCTGCGGCGCACGGCGGGCGCTGGTGCTGGTGCTCAAGGGCATTGCGCGCACTGAGGAGGAGCACGGGCTGACCCTGCACGCGCAGCGCAGCCGCATCGCCATGCCCTCGGTGATTCGCCTGCTGGAGTATCGCCGCATCCCTTACCAGACGCGCGCCCTCTCGCGCAAAAACATTCTGCTGCGCGACCGCAACACCTGCCAGTACTGCGGCGAGGCACTGCCCCCCAGCGAGCTGACGCTGGACCACGTGATACCGCGCTCGCGCGGCGGCAACTCGACGTGGGAAAATCTCGTCGCCTGCTGCCACGACTGCAACCGCCGCAAGGGCAACCGAATGCTGCACGAGCTGGACGACATGATCCTTCTGCGCGAGCCGCGCCCCTTCTCGCTGCACACCAGCCGCCAAATCATGCGTATGCTGGGCCGCGCCGATGACCGCTGGCGGAAGTATCTTTTCTATTGAGAGAATCAGTGTGGCGATTCAACGTCTGCTTGTACTCGCTCTTCTTGGTGGCTCATCCTTTCGCCCCCCTGATGCTGTCATCCTGAGCGAAGTTTGGCGCGCTCTTTGCGACATACGGAGTCGAAGAACCTGCATTTGTTCTTCGGTTGCACTCCATACCATTGTTTTTTCTGAAGTTAAGATTTGAGTAATGCGATGAACGAGAGTTGCTATTTCACTTACATTGTAGCCAGCCGGAGTTTGACCCTGTATATCGGAGTGACAGGTAACTTGCGCAAGCGAGTCTTCGAGCATAATCGGTAGCTGCACGAGGGATTTTCTGCAACCTATAACTGCAATCGCCTTGTCTGGTTCGAGCAATTCGTCGGTCCTCGGGTGGCCATTGCACGTGAAAAGCAACTGAAGGGCTGGACGCGCGCGAAGAAGATCGCTCTGATTACAAGAACCAATCCCACATGGATCGATTTGAGCGAAACTTGGTATACCCATGAGGAATTGACCTGGACGCCGAGCTAAATGCAGGTCCTTCGACTGCGTCGGTCGCAAAATACGCGACCGACTTCGCTCAGGATGACAGATTTGTATGTGAATGAGATTGTTGTGGCGAGCAGATTGGATTTTGTATAGCGTAATTATTAGAACGCCAGCGTAAAGCAGGAGGAAAACATGAAGCTGTTTAACATTGGCGATTACGTATCCCATCAAAACGATCTAAACACGGAGAGGATCGGTACATTAATCGAATGGGGTCCAATAAGGTCAACAGTCAGTTGGAATGATAACGGGAAAACTGGTGGAGTTGAAACGAGGGATCTGACCTTAATCGAAGCGATCTATTCGGATACTTTGCCATCGCCGGCGCGGCCGAGCCGCGCCCGAAGGTAAGAATCCGTAGAATAGTCTTGGATGGCATTTACCGAACAATACGATGTGGTTGTGGTGGGCGCAGGGCACGCCGGTTGCGAGGCGGCGATGGCGGCCTCGCGCATGGGCATGAAGACCGCACTGATCACCATGAACCTGGACTTGATTGCGCAGATGAGCTGCAATCCGGCGATTGGCGGCGTGGCCAAGGGACACCTGGTGCGCGAGGTGGACGCGCTCGGCGGAATCATGGGCGAGGTGGCCGACGCGGTGGGGATTCAGTTCCGGCTGCTGAACGCCTCGCGCGGTCCGGCGGTGTGGAGTCCGCGGGCACAATGCGACAAGCAGTTATATCGCGTGAAGATGCGCGAGGTGCTGGAGTCGCAGCCGGGGCTGCACATACGGCAGGCCGAGGTTGCGGGGCTGGTTCTGGATGAGGGAATAGGGAATAGGGAACAGAGGCGGCGGATTCTTGGCCTCAAACTCCGCGATGGGCGGCAGATGCTGGCCGGCGCCACCATTATTACCACCGGCACTTTTTTGAATGGGCTGATTCACTGCGGCGAGCAGCAGTATCCGGCCGGCCGCAGCGGAGAACCGGCCAGCGTGCTGCTGGGCGAGGCGCTGCGCGCGCTGGGTTTGCGGACGGTGCGTTTGAAGACCGGGACGCCGCCGCGGCTCGACGGACGAACGATCCGCTGGGAGGCCTTCGAGGAGCAGGCCGGCGACGCCGAGCCGACTCCCTTCAGCTTCCGGACGAAAAAGATTGTGCAGCCGCAGATCAGTTGTCACATCGCATTTACCACGCCGGAGACGCTGAGGATTATCCGCGAAAACGTGCATCGCTCGGCGATGTATTCGGGGCAGATTGCGGGCATCGGGCCGCGCTATTGCCCGTCGATCGAGGACAAGATCGTCAAGTTTCCCGACAAGACGCAGCACCAGTTTTTTTTGGAGCCGGAGGGGCTGCACACCCACGAGGTTTACATCAACGGAATGTCCACCTCTCTGCCGATGGAGGTGCAGTGGGAGATTGTGCGCAGCATTCCCGGACTCGACCAGGCGGAGATGCTGAGACCGGGTTACGCCATTGAGTACGACAGCATCGACGCCACGGAGTTGGATCGCGCGCTGCGCGTGAAGAGCATGGATGGGTTGTATCTGGCGGGGCAGATCAACGGGACGAGCGGGTATGAGGAGGCTGCCTGCCAGGGGATCATGGCGGGCATCAACGCCTCGCTGATGCTGCGGGGCGAGCCGCCGTTCACGATGGATCGCAGCGAAGGCTACACCGGCGTGCTGATTGACGACCTGATCTCGAAGGGGACGAATGAACCGTACAGGATGTTTACCTCGCGGGCGGAGTTCCGGTTGCATCTCAGAATTGATAACGCCGACCGGCGTCTGACGCCACATGGGCGAAGGCTGGGGCTGATTGACGACGCGGCCTGGGCGGAGTACGAGCAGAAGCAGGCACGAATGGCCGCGCTGGAGCGGTTGCTGACGACGGGCAAAGTGACTCCGGAGAAGCTGCAAGCAGCGGGCTTGGTCGAGCTGACGGCGACGGCCGGATTGACGTGGGCGCAACTGCTGAAGCGGCCGGAGGTGGGCATTGAGACGGTGCTGGGGGCGTTGCGCGAAGATTTGATGCGGGAGCCGCTGCTGACAGGATTCTGTCGTACCGGCAATGCGGAATCCCACCCTGGCCAGAAAAACAACGACGGGGCGAGGGTGGGGCACCCAGGTTCTGAAGCGGAGAATGCCATTCTGCGCAGCAGCACTCGCAACGAAGCGCGCGCCGTGGAGACCGAGATTAAATTTGCCGGCTACCTGGAGCAGCAGAAGAAGTCGATTGCCAAGTTGAAGGCGGCGGAAGAGGTTCTGATTCCGGAGTGGCTGGATTACAGCGCCATCAGCGGGCTTTCTCGCGAGATGCGCGAGAAGCTGGAGCGTGTGCGCCCGGCGACCATCGGTCAGGCCAGCCGCCTTCCCGGCGTGACTCCGACGGCGCTGGGGCTGGTTCATGTTTCGATTCGCCTACAAGGGGCCAAGCGATAGGTATATAGTTCTCTGTGGAGTTCTGGAGCGTTTGCGATGCCGGTAGATGACATCTCTTTGCAGATCATCAATATGGAGCGAGCCGCGCTGGATCGCTGGGGCCGGGGCGATCCGGAGGGATTTCTGGAGATCTGCGCGCCGGAGGTGGTGTACTTTGATCCGTTTCTTCCGCAGCGGCTGGATGGTTTGAACACCTTGCGGAAGTACTATGCGGAGTTGCGAGGAAAGATACATATTGACAGTTATGAGATTGTCGATCCCATCGTACAGGTGGACGGCGACGTGGCGATATTGACCTTCTGCTTTGTCTCGCGCGGCGGCGGCGACGAGATGCGCTGGAATACCACCGAGGTCTACCGGCGCGGCGACGACGGCTGGCGCATCATCCATACGCATTGGTCGTTTACGCAGCCGGAGCTTGCCAGTTTGCAGGCGTGAGGAACGGGCGCGGGATGACCGTCTGTTATCGCATTCCCGGGATCGGCTCGGTGCCTTCGCCGATCAGGTCAAGGCAGCGCTGATAGATGAAGATGCGGTTGCGTTGACGGCCGGTGGCTTCTTTCACAATGCCCAACTGCTGGAGGTTGGCAAGGGCAAGAGCGACCGCTGGCAGTGTCTTGGCAATTCCGGATGCAATATCCCGAATGGAGCAGACCGGATTGGCCTGGAGATAGCCGTGAACCTGCACGGCAGTTCCAGAGGCCTTGCCAAGCCCCTGCACACGCACCATGTCTTCACGGAAGAGCTGGCGCAGCTTTGCCGCCGTCTCCGCTGCCTGATCGGCAGTAAATGCGATTCCCTCCAGAAAGAACTCCAGCCACTCCTCCCATGCGCCCTCGGTGCGCACCTCCTGCAGCAGTTCGTAGTAGCGGTCGCGATGAGTTTTGAGGTACAGGCTCAGGTAGAGCAGCGGTTCGCGGAGCACTGCATTCTCACAGAGCAAAAGCGTAAGCAGTAGCCGTCCCAGCCTTCCATTGCCGTCCAGAAATGGATGGATGGTCTCGAATTGCACATGAGCCAGCCCGAGCTTGACCAGCAGCGGCAGGCGGTCGTCATAAAGGTACCTCTCGAAGCTGTCCAGGCACTCCAACAAAACTTCAGGCGGCGGCGGAACAAAGAGAGCATTTCCAGGCCGGGTTCCACCGATCCAGTTCTGACTGCGGCGAAATTCGCCGGGAGTTCTCTCCGCACCCCTGCCTTTGCGCAGAAGTACGCCATGAATCTCGCAGAGCAGGCGCAGGGAGATGGGGAACCCTTCCTTGAGCCGCTTCAGGCCGTGTTCCATGGCCGCGACATAATTGGAGGTCTCGCCCAGATCGTCCATCAGCGCGGCGGGGCCGATTCCATGCTCGAAGAGCAGCAGTTCGGAGAGAGTAGACTGCGTCCCCTCAATCTGCGAGGAGATCACGGCCTCCTTGCGAATATAGAAGTAGAGGAAGAGATGAGCATCGGGCAGCAGTGCGGTCGAGCCGTCCAGTCGGCCCAGCGCCTGGTTGGCCCGGTCCAGAAGCGGGTATAGTGCGGTGAGATCAAGCGGCGGATCGGGAGGCAAAGGCTTTGGAATGTAGGCATTTACCTGCTCTCCAGCCGTGGAGGAGACGCGATATTCTCCGGTATGGCGCTGGATTCTCATGCAGAAAGCTCCAAAGGATATTATAGCCGTTAATAAACAGAAGGGCTGTTTCCTATAATAACGCAATTCCTTAATTCGATTTATTCAGTAGTCGACTCCGTTAATTAAAATTAGCGCCTAAGTTGAATTAAGGATGCCGCGGCTACAAGGGGTCAGCAGTCCCGTATCCGGCACCGCAGCCTTCCAACTAGAGCCGCTTACACGCAAACAGGTGCGCGACCTCTTGTGCCCCCCGCGCTACTTATCCTTATCGCCTTTGCCGAAGAGCGGAAAATGGAAGGGCATTTCAGTGCCGGAGGATTTTTTGCCTTTGGCGCTGGTGTCTTCCGGGAGCCGTGTGCGCTGGGAGTTGATGCACAGCCAGCCGCTGCGGGCGCGTTCAAAGACGTGGGTAAAGACGCCCTTTTCGTCCACCGGTGCCGTTCCTGGTTTGCGATGCAGCACGTAGGTGCCGTTGGCCACGGCGATGTCACCCATCATGCGCACGGTAATGACCCGCTGCTCCAGATGGAGGGTCTTGTCCTCGCCGGTAATCAGCAGGGCCAGTTGCTGGTTGCGGGTGGTGACATCTCCCAAGGCGGAGACATCCACAAACAAGGGAGAGAGCACCAGCTCCAAGGCATACTGGTCGCGCACGTTGACGGCGTTGGCCCAATCGTCCTCGATCTTTTGAAACTGGCTGAGCACCGAGCTGTCCGCTGTGGTAACGGCTGGTTGGGGCGCTGCCGCAGCCGACATCGGATTCTGCGCCAGAGCAGAGCAGCATGAGAGCAAAAAGATAGAAAAGCCGGCCACGCGACGAGTCATAAGCACCACAAACTCCCTCTAAGACAATGATAGCTCTTGAAAGTGGGAATCTAGCCTCGGTTTGTTTGCGTCAGAGTAGTAAAAAACGGACAAAAATGCGCTCCGCCGGGGCACCTGCTTGTCTATCGGCTCGCCGCCGCAAGAGCGATAATGCGCATTGTCTTCGCGCAGGGACTCGCGGCCCGCAATGGGAAGACCACACTGGACCGCACGATCACATTTAATTAGACTGGCTCTATGTCAGAGAAAGGAAACGAAATGGAGATACAGACCTGCGGTATGTGCGGGGGCAGGATGTCCTTGTATTGGAAGCGAGCACAGATTATTCGCTGCGAGAACTGCTCGCTATTGAAGCGGCAGCGATTGCTGACTCCTGAAGAGATACAGAAGCTGTATAGCACAAGTTGGGAGAGTCCCGGTGAAAATCGCTCCGAGACAGGCGGCACAGATAACTGGCTGGCAGAGCGGTACGCCCAGTGTCTGATGGAAACCCTGGGCCTTCAAAGCTTGCAGGGGCTTCGGTTGCTGGAGTTAGGTGCCGGGAGGGGAGCCACGATGAAGGCCTTGAGCGCGGTCGGCGCGGAGGTCTATGGCGTCGAACCTTTTGGCTATTCCCTGCTTAAGAAAGAAGGCTTCAATGCCTTTCGCGATCTGAGCGAGTTGCCCGAGGGAATGAAGTTCGACGGGGTGTACAGCATCGATGTTGTGGAACACCTTGCTGAACCCTGGTCCACTGTACAGCAACTGAAGAACCTGCTCAATCCTCATGGCTGGATGTTCGTTGCCACTCCGAATGCGGCCGGTTTGAATGCAGGGCTTAGGCGTTCGAATTGGAAAGAGTTGAAGAGGCGGGGCCATCTTGTATTTTTCAGGCCGGATTCTCTTGAGTTTCTCTTACGGAAGTGCGATTTTACGAAATACCGGCGCCTGAATTGGCAGGTCGATCACGAAACAAAACGCCGACGCCCGATAGGATTGCTGCACCGTCTGCTCGGCGCGCTGAAGCTCGGTGGAGAATTGAGATATTTGGCCTTTCCATCGTAGTGAAAAGACCAAGCCGTCGGCAGGATGTGCTCAGGTCAGCGTTTGCAGGCGCTCCGGCTCATGCAGCGTGACCAAGGAGTCTTCGATAGAGATCCAGCCCTCTTTGCGGAACTGACCCAGGGTGCGGGTGACGGTTTCACGGGTGGTCGAGGCCATGGAGGCCATCTCCTCGTGGGTCAGCAGCAGCGGGAAGCGGAAACCACCATCATTCAGGTGCTCGCCGATCTGGTGGGCCAGTTCCAGCAACAGACGTCCCAGGCGGGCGGCCACGGTCTCGGCCAGCGCGATGCGGCAGGCGTCCTGCAAGGCAAAGCGATACTCCTGGCAGATGCACTGCACGGCGCGCATCTGCGCCTCTTTGTGGCCACGCAGGAAGGTGAGAAAGCGGCCGCGCTCGACCGGGCGAAGCTGGGCGGTGGTCAGGGTCTCGGCAGAAACCTCATAGACGCCGTGGGAGAGAACCGCGTAAAGGCCCAGCATGGAACCCGGTCCGGCCACCCGGACGATCATCTGCCGGTCTTTCTGTTGGCCGGCGGTCAGCTTGAGATAGCCTCCGCAGATGAGATAAAGACAAACAGCGTCGTCGCCCTGGGTAAAGAGCGGAGTCTGCGCGGGCAGCGTGACGGTGCTGGTGACAAGCTCCAGATCGGCGAGTACGGCGCTGCCCAGCGAGCAGAACCAGCCGGGGCGGCGGTTGCCGCAGACCGCGCATCCCACCACCTGCTGCGCGGCCTGCTTCTGCCGCGTGTGCGCCGCTGCCGGGTTCTCTGTGTGCGCCATGATACAGAACCTTGTCTGAAGTGAGTTTGCCGGAGCCGCCTGCGCCGTGGATGTGATGGGCCTCACGTTCCTAATACTCTTCCGCCAACTCCCCGAATTCCCTCCGGCAAATTAACCTCGTCTCGTGCTGCGCGGAAGCTGCATTGAGCCAAACCGCTGGTTTTACACAGCCACGGGCTTGCCGCAGCTCGTCCGGCGTAGAGTATAGCCCTGGTATTTCCGGTTTCAGGCAGAGGCGATGCACCGGTTGAACTCACGATTTTTCCCGGTGAGCAAGATAATTACCCCTAAAATGCAATCCATATCACAAGAGCACAGGAAAGCCAGAGCCGAAATGATATATATGACGTATGTGACGAGCGTCACCGTGCGCCGCAGAAGAAAGACCGTAGGATGCGCGCAGGAGTGATGTTCATCACAAAGAGCAACTTCCGCACGAGGGTAACCGCATGCCGTCGACGAACCGGCATTCCCGATGAGGGAATTGGTAGTTTTTTGCCGCCGGATGCCGAATTATCGTTTGTGGAAGCTGCTACAAGAGCATTAAAGGCGGTGTTCGATGCGTAGAGACGGGCCTCAGACGCAAATGCCAATGGGTGCGGTTCCCCGCAGAAGACCGGGGCTGCGAGCTTGTTTGATCTTGATGCTGGGCGCGGGAATTTTGTGCGTCCCCGTCTTGGCTGCGCCTGGGGATAAGCCGACTGCGCCTGCCAAGCAGGCCACGGCCGCGGATTTTGTGGGAGCCGAGACCTGCGCCACCTGCCACGATGCGGAGGCCGGCAAGTTTGCCACCAATCCCCACTCCAAGATGGCGCAGTTGCACGGCAACAAAGGCGTGACCTGCGAGAACTGCCACGGCGCGGGCCGTGCGCACGCGGAGAGCGGCGACGCGGCGCTGATCTTCAATCCCGCCAAGGCAGCCCCCAAAGAGGTGGACGCCAAGTGCCTGAGCTGCCACAACGGCAAGCACCAGAACTTTGACCGCTCGGCGCACGCGGAAAACAATCTCAGTTGCACCACCTGCCATTCAGTGCACGCCGCGGTCACCCCGGAGCATCTGCTGAAGGTCGCGCAGCCCGCGCTTTGCTTCCAGTGCCACACCGACATCAAGTCGCAGTTTGCCATGCCCTTCCACCACAAGGTGAATGAAGGCCTGCTGGTCTGCAGCGACTGCCACAACGCGCACGGAGCCTATGGCAAAAAGAATCTGCTCAGTAGCGCGCAGCAGGATCAGGTCTGCGTCAAGTGTCACGTGGAGATGGCCGGACCGTTTGTCTATGAGCATGCGCCCAGCAAGACCGAAGGCTGCGTCTCCTGCCACACGCCGCATGGCAGCCCCAATCCCCGCTTGTTAAACCGTCCCAGCGTGAACCTGCTCTGCCTGCAATGCCACTCGCCGTCGCCCAACTTCAGCGCGGAGTCGCCGGGTCACAACCAGAACGGTGCCAATTACAACACCTGCACCATCTGCCATACGGCCATTCATGGCTCGAACATCAACAAGCGGTTTGCAACAACGTATTAGTGAGGGAGCGAGCGATGACAAATCAGACAGCCATTCGGAAGTGTCTGGGCGGGTCGCCGGCTGGAATCAGCATTGTCCGGCTCTGCGCCCTTACCTTTGCGGCCATTCTGCTGACCGGCGGCTGGGCCTTTGGCCAGACCCAGCCCGAGGCGGCCAAACCGGATGCCGCTAAAACGGCGCCTTCCGCCGCCGAGAAGAAGCCTGTGAAGGCACCGGGCGAAACCATCTGGCACCACTATCAGGTGCATCAGGCGATGGAACTGGGCGGTCGCATCACCAGCGTCAGCGGCAGCACGCCGATGTGGGATACGCTTTATAACCAGAGCGCCGGCATGCGCGTCCTCAACCAGTCGCTGGAGCTGCGCTCCGAGGACAAGCGCAAGACGCCGTTCTTTGACAGCCTGTCGACCAACAGCGCCGGCTATGGCGGCGATCCTATCGATGTGACGCGTCTCTATGTTTCCAAGGGGCGCATCTACGACTTTGTGGGCAGCTTCCGCCGCGATCGCAACTACTTTGACGACAACCAGTTTGCCAACTCGCTGGACCCCACCAGCTATGCCGGCCATGTGGAGCTGGTGCAGCAGCCGCACACGCTGCACCTGTACGACACCGTGCGGCGCAACAGCGACGCGCAGATTACCCTTCTGCCGCTCTCGCTGGTCAGCTTCCGCGCCGGCTTCAACCACAACACCAACGAAGGCCCGACGCTCACCACCGAGCACGGCAGCACCACCGCGCAGGTCTTCCAGTGGTTCCGCAACTCGTCCGACACCTACAGCGGCGGCGTGGACCTCCGGATCGCCAAGAGGACGACGCTCAACTACGACCAGTTCATCGTTGTCTATAAAGGCGACTCCAGCTCCTCGCTGCCCAACGCGACCCAGCCGTTGTATGCGCTGGCCGCGAATGAGATGTATCCGGTCTCGGCTGTTACAACCCCCGGCGTGGCGGCGACTCCGGCGGTTATGGCCACCATGGGCATGACGCTCTATAGCAACACCAACTGCGGCAACGTGGCCGTTACCGGAGGCGCTTCAACCGTGCCCTCCAGCGTTCAGGCCAACGTCACCAATGGCGTGATGTCGCCCTTCTGCAAGGCGGCCACGCTGGATAACCACTGGGTGCCGATCCGCTCGTACTTCCCCACCGAGCAGGTGCGCTTCAGCTCGCATTATTGGGAGAAGTTCGTCTTCAACGGGCGGGTCGCCTACAGCGGCGGCAGCACCAACCTCAACGGCTACAACTGGACGCAGTACGGGTACAGCGCCACCAAGCCCGCCTACACTGTGGGGACCGCTACATGGAATACCGAAACCCTTGGCTCCGTAGTCACCGGAAATGGCCCGGGGGGCAGATATGCCACCAACAAGCGGGCCAACCTGAACGTCGACTTCGGTTTTGTGGCGGAGCTGGCCAAAAATGTATCGCTTGCCGATACCTACAGTTATGTGGGCTATCGCACGGAAGGCATCCTGAACTCGCAAACCGTCTCTTACACCCTTTCCTCGCTGGCGACGACGCTGGCGGCCGAGCCTTCACTGCTGACCAGCCTCCCCGCCGGCGGCGCGCCTGTCAGCACCGTGACCACCGGCAGCGAGAACCCTGCCACACCCGGCTCCGCGCAGGCCGGCTTGCCCTATGCGCAGAACCAGCAGATCGCGCAGAATACCCTGCTGGCCAGCTTCATCGTCTCACCGCAATTCAAGTTCTCCACGGGATGGCGCTTCAAGAGCCGGCAGATTGACTACACCTCGTACACGGGCTTTGTGCAAAGCAGGGATATGCTCTGGCATGAGAATGCCGGTTTGCTGGGCGCGGTGCTGGACCCCAGCAGAACGGTACACGTCAATGTGAACTTTGAAGCCACGGCTTCCAGTCACGCCAACCCGACGACCCTCAGCAACACCTTTACCCGCGAAGCACCCGATATCTCGCAGCACCTCAAACTGCGCGCCCTGATCAAGCCCGCCAAGTGGTTCAACCTGGCTGCCACCGACAACAGCTACTGGGCCAAGAATAACGATCCGCTGGTCAATCATCGGGAGCGCAACGAGGACGCCAGCTTTACCGCCATGCTCAAGCCGACAGAGACGCTGAGCTTTGATCTGAGCTATGCCTATGACGAGGTCTACTCGGTCACCGATTCCTGCTTCCAGTTCACCGCGGCCAACGGCTATCCGGTGCCCTACGGGGCAACCAACACCGGAACCTGCACGGCATTCAACAGCCCTGTAACCGGGGGAACGGTTTACCTGTACTTCAACAACTACTACAAGGCTCCCTCCAGCTTTTACCAGGCCAGCGTCAACTACACGCCGACCAAACTGATCCTCTTCAACGGCGGCCTGCGCATGAACGCGATCCACGGCACGGCGGATTATCTGAATCCGATTCAGACGCCGGGTTCGCTGCAGTCGCGCACCCTGACGCCCTATGCCGACGCGGAGTACAAGATTGCCGAGCAGTGGGCATGGCACGGCAACTGGTCGTATGACGGCTACGGCGAGACGGGGCATCTCAACGCGGTGATGAACGGAGTGACCGCGAATGGCCTGCCCTCGCGCAATGTTCACGGCAGTATCCTGACGCTGGGAGTGAAGTACGCATTCTAAGTCCTGAGGCGGACGAGGCTCATGGGCGCTCGTCCGCCTCTTTTTGCGCTCTTGCGGCTTCCCGGATGCGCGCCCGCACACGAGATCTTCAGAGTTGGCTCAAATGGGGTATCTTACTGATGAGATTTCACTCATAATGGTTGCAGGTCGATTACACTGACGGTGGAATTCTTTAAGGGGAGTTGTCATGATCAATTCGATTCGACCGTATCTTGTGGTTGTCCTGGCAGTGACGGTAGTCATCAGCGTGTGCCTTGCGCAAAAGAGCGGTGAGGCAACCTATACAAGCAAGTGCGCGGTTTGTCATGGTGCCGACGGCATGGCACGCACCTCCATTGGCATAGCCTGGAAGGTGAAACCGGTTACCGATGCCTCGGTTGGGAAGATGGAGCTGGCCGAGATGCTGGAGGTCACCCGGAATGGCAAGGGCAAGATGCAGTCGTTCAAGGACAAGCTCAGCGACGCGGAACTCAGGGCCTCGGTGAACTACTTCCGCTCATTGATCAAGTAAGACAGCATTCATCCGGCAGGTCTTTGCATTCCGGCCGGAGGATCACTCAAGGAGAGTTGCAATGACAAAGACGATACGTACTCTGCTGGCGCTGGCCGTGGTGGTTTCCTTGGCCGGAGCTATGAGCTTCGCGCAATCCGGCGGCGAAGCAACCTATAAAGCCAAGTGTCAGGGCTGTCACGGCCCCAGCGGTGTACCCAGCGCCGGAATGGCCAAGATGATGGGTGTGAAGCCGGCCTCCGATCCGGCCATCAAGGCTCTCACCGTGGCGCAGATGAGTGAGGCCGTCAAAAACGGCAAGGGCAAGATGAAGCCGGTCGTCGGCCTGAGCGACGCGCAGATCAAGGACGCGGTCCTGTTTTACCGCCATTTCCTGAATCCGCAGCCGTTGCCTCCCGGGCTGTAAGAGCCGCGGCAAGACCAGATAGGCCCGCCATTTCCGGCGGGCCATCTCTATCGATGTGAGTGGGGGGAACGGTGGTATTTCAAAGATTCCGCGAGAACTGGGTGCGGCCTGCGCTGTTTTTCGGCAACAATCCCATCAGCCTTGCCGGCGGAGCCATCACCAGCGCCTCCGGCGTGACCATGCTGGGCTATTGGCTGGTGGAACTCTTTGGCCGACCCAACGATAACCCTTATCTGGGGCTGATCTTCTTCCTGCTTCTGCCTGCGCTGTTTGTCATGGGCCTGCTGCTGATTCCCGTGGGCGTTTGGGCGCGCCGCAAAAAGCTGCAAAAGGCAGGGCAGATTCCCGCTGCCTTTCCCAAGGTCGATTTCAACGACCGCATCTTCCGTCACGGCGTGGACATCGTTCTGGCGGCCACCATCATCAACTTCCTGGTGGTGGCCATGGCCAGCTATCGCGGCGCAGCCTACATGGATTCACCGCAGTTCTGCGGCCAGAGCTGCCACGTGATGCACCCTGAGTACGCCGCCTATAAAATCTCCGCGCACTCGCATGTGGAGTGCGTCGCCTGCCACATCGGCTCGGGCGCGGAATCCTACGTCGCCGCCAAGGTCAACGGCACCAAGCAACTGATTGAGGTGAGCCTGCACCCAATCGCTCACATCGATCCCCGATGGATTCCCGACTATCCCACGCCGATTGAATCGCCGGTGAAGAATCTGCGTCCGGCGCGGGAGATTTGCGAGGGCTGCCACACCCCGGCCAGGTTCATCGGCGAAAAACTGCTGGTGAAATCCAGCTTTGCCGACGACGAGAAGAATACCGAGACGCAGACGGTGCTGGTGCTGCACCTGGGCGGGCGCGATTCGCTCTCGCATCTGACCGGCATTCACGGCGTTCATCTGGGCCACATCGAGTACATTGCCACCGACCCCTCCCGCACCACGATTCCCTGGGCCGAGAAGCAGAACGACAATGGCACCAAGACCGTCTTTGCCACAGCGGAGGCCGGCGGCGGCGTGCCCAAGGGCGAGCGGCGGGTGATGGACTGCATCGACTGCCACAACCGCGCCGCGCACACCTTTGTGACTGCCGAGGACGCGCTGAACCGGGCGATGGCCGAGGGTGCAATCTCTCCCGATCTGCCTTGGGTTCACAGGAAGGGCTTGGAGTTGCTCAAGACAACCTACGCCAGCGAGGCGGAGGCGAGCGCCCGGATTCCCGCCCAGCTAGAAGCCTTCTATCGCACCGAGCATCCCGATGTGCTGGCCGCCAAAGGCGCGCTGGTCAAGGCCGCGGGCGAGCAGTTGGTGACGCTTTACAGCCAGAATGTCTTTCCCGCGATGAAGGTGACCTGGGGGACGCATCCCAACCATATCGGCCACATGAGCTATCCGGGCTGCTGGCGCTGCCATGACGGCAATCACGCGGCCACGAACGGTGCCAGCATCACACAGGACTGCGCGGCCTGCCACAACCTGCTGGCTCAGGATGAACCCAAGCCCAAGGTGCTCTCCGATCTGGGCATCCAATAGAGCATTTTCGCTTCACTTGTTCACATTACGACTGCATAGAAGGCGGCTTTTTCTTAAGAAAAAATCCACTTTGGAGTTTGGCTTCTGTAAACACCAGAATCGAAAATGCTGTAGCCTTCGCTACTATCCCATCGGCGAGGCCGTCGCCGCCACGGGCCGCGCCATCAGCGCGGGCCGCACCAGCTCTGAGGGCCACACGTAGACCGCCAGCCGCCGCGTGTAGTGCAGCACCGGCTCCTGGTCGGGCAGAGTGACGCCTAAGACCGCGGCCAGATCGTTCTGCTCAATCTCCGCCTCGGCCTCTTCGAGCGGCCATGCCACGTGGTGCAGACTGGCCTGGATTGCCTGCCCATCGTGGTTGCGGGAAAACAGGCAGTAGCGCTCCATCAGGAAGTACTCCAGAGTGCCCACGCGGCTCTCGGCCAGCCTCTGCGAGGGACCCAGCCCGCGGTAGCGCGCCTTGAAGATCACCGGACGGGCGGCAAAGCGACGGCGGCTATAGAAGGCAAACTCCCGCTCGCTGCGCTGCTCCATGTGCATCTCGGCCCAGTGGTAGGGCAGGCGATAAAATGCGCGCCCCAGCGCCGCCGCCAGCAGGTTGCTGGCCTCCAGCGAAAGAAAGGTCAGCCCCAGCGTACCCGTCTGCGGGTCGCGGACGTAGGTGCGCAGGCTCAGATGCGGAAAGGTACGCGCTCCGGGGATCGGCGGCAGGCCGCGCAGCTTGATCTGCTCCATCCAGAAGGGCATAATCCCCAACCACGCCGAACCCTGGAAGGTGTCCACCTGCAAGCCCTCTGGAATCAACGGCGCAAGCGCAGCCGCCGGCACCGGCCAGTTGGCAAAGAGCATATCGTTCCAGCGTTGACGGAGCAGCCAGCGGCCCGAGGGCAAGGGGCGCGGCTTGTGTGCAGTGCTCGGCATAAACTTCAGCATGGCCGCGTTGCTCCCGTCTGCTTATTGCCTGTTCCTGATGGATGCGTGGAACGGGACCGGGGATGCACAACTCAATCCGCCCCCATGCCGTATTCTGTTCGCGAGAGCATGGTTATGTCCAGCGAATCTTTTTTGCCTCCCGGCGCCCGCAACCAGACCGAAGTCTTCGCCGTACACGGCGCCGACCCCGAGGTGCTGGCCTATGCCATGGCCAAGTACTCCCGCTCGGCCCTTTCCATGCGCGAGTCGCTGGCCGAGATCAGCAGCCAGCGCGCCGAGCAGTTTCTCAACACCTTTTATTTCCAATACGGCCACCGCTCCATCGCCGACCTTGCCCACGTGGCGATGGCCATCGAGCGGCTGAGCCTGCTGGCCGCCATAGTGCTGGTGGACGAGCAGCGCTGGGATGGCCAGGAGCGCTCCACACGGTATCAAAACTTCCTCAAATCGGGCTGGTTTTTGCCCGATTTTGGACTGGATTCAGCCTCTGTTCAGCTCTTTTCCGAGACAATTTCGAGCCTTTTTGACGCCTACCAAAGCACCACAGCGGCAGTTCTGGAAGCCTTGCGCCGCCGCGTTCCCTGCCCGGAGACGATGAAGGCCGACGCCTACGAACGCACGCTGAAGGCCCGCGCCTTCGACGTTGCACGCTACCTGCTGCCGCTGGCCACCAACACCTCGCTGGGCCAGATCACCAACGCCCGCACGCTGGAGACCCAGGTCTCACGGCTGCTCTCGCATCCCGTCGCCGAGGTGCGCGAGCTGGGCGCCAAGCTGCGCGATGCCGCTGTCGGGCCGGCCTGGAATGTCAACGCCGAGGCCGACGAGGTCCGCTCCGCGCCCACGCTGGTCAAGTACGCCCAGCCCAACGAGTACGAGATCCAGAGCCGCGCAGAACTCACGCAGGCCGCCGAGGAACTCCTCGCCAGCCAGCCCGTTGCCGCCGCAGCGGTCGTTGATCTGGTGGAGCGCACAGAGAGCCTCGAAGTCGAGCTGGCCGCGACGCTGCTTTACTCGGCGAGTCAGCACCCTTACCGGCAGATTCGCGACCTGGTTGCCGCGTTGCCCGAAGCCCGCGTGGCAGAGATTGTCGAACTTGGCCTGCGCCATCGCGGCAAGCATGACGAAGCCTTGCGCGCCTTCCACGCTGGAGCCGCCCTGCGCTTTGATATCCTGATGGACATTGGCGGCTTCCGTGATATGCACCGCCATCGCCGCTGCACGCAGATTATTCAGCCCTTCACCGCCGTGCATGGCTACGAGACGCCCACCTGCGGCGACCTCGGGCCAGCGATCAACATCCTCGCCGAAGCCGGAGTTCAGGCCAGCTTCCAATCCGCCGTCGAGCAGGCCCACGCCGCCAGCGCGAAGATCGCCGCCGGCACAGCGCCGGAAGCCGCGCAATCCGCGCTCTACCTGTTGCCGCTGGCCACGCGCATCCGCTCGCTCTTCAAGATGGACTTCGCCGAAGCGCAATACATCATCGAACTGCGCAGCGGCCCCGCCGGCCACTTCAGCTATCGCCGTGTCGCCTGGGAGATGTTTCTGGCCCTGAAGCGTCAGCATCCGTCTCTCGCCCGACAGATCCGCGTCACTGACTTTACCCAGCCCATCAACTTGCTGCAGCGGTAGCAAGCGTCGTCTTTCCACGGCAGGTGGCTGCTAGAATCACCAGAGAGCCACCATGAGCGTCAGCGCCCTCTATCCCGGCACCTTCGACCCGCCCACCAACGGTCACATCGACCTGATCCAGCGCGGGGCTAAGTTGTTTGACCACCTGACGGTAGCCATCCTCAACAATCCGACCAAGAATCCTCTCTTCACGGTCGAAGAGCGCGTAGAGATGCTCGAGGAATCGACCGCCGCGCTGGGCAATGTCTCGGTGGCTACCTTCGACGGTTTGATGGTGGAGTTTGCGCGCCAGCAGGGCGTCTCGGCGGTGCTGCGCGGCATCCGCGCCATCAGCGACTACGAGTACGAGTTCCAGATGGCGCTGATGAATCGCCGTCTTGCGCCGGAGATCGAGACCGTCTTCCTTCAACCCGCCGGCCGCTACTCGTTTGTCAGTTCACGGATGCTGAAGGAGGTCTTTGCCTTCGGCGGAGACGTCAGCGGCCTGGTCCCGCCCAATGTGCTGAAGCGCCTGCGCGACCGCATGGGCACCAGCTAGACGCTGGTCTGCTCCTGCGCGCCACTGACCGGCAACTGAAGCTGCTCCTGCGTGCGCAGGATCGCCGTGTGGAAGGAGGCCGTGGAAAGAAAGCCCCAGCAGCCGAGAAAATACGGAAGGTGCGTCTCCGTTTTGTTAAGCCACAACTGCACAGCCCAAGGCAGGTGGTGCGCGGGTTGGATGGGCACTTGCATTATCGTACGGGGCGATTATTTCACAGCGGACCGAGGCCTGGATTTCGCGGGCTGGCCGGAGGATTCGCGGCTGGCGCAGCGGCGGGCGGCGCGCCAACTGCTCGCCTACCAGCGCCTCTCATGAAAAGCTCGTCCAGCTTTAGCGCGGTCTCCGCGTCGGGATGCGCCGGATCAAAGTCCTTGAAGTCGTCCACGATGGCGTTGGCCAGCTCCAGCTTGTTTTGCTTGATGCCCATCACGATGCACTTGGCGAATTCATAGCCGCCGTAAGCGGTGGAGTGAGTTCCATCGGCCAGAAGCTTGGCGGCATCCGCGCCCGCAGATTCATAGAGGGTGATGCTCATCGCGTAGAGGTTGATCAGCGCCACGTGCTCCTCGCGCGCCACTTCGCGCATTGCCTCCGGATAGCCGCCATGGCCGTGCATGGGAGCTCCGGTGCCGCGCGCTCCTCGATCCATCGCCGTAACCAGCACCGGCGTTGCGCCGCGCCGCCGCGCCTCGGCGAGATATACCTTCAGATACGCCTTGTAGGTGGTCTCCGGCTCCACGTAGGTCTGCGGCCAGCTCGCCTTCGAGTCGTTGTGCGCGAACTGCATGAAGAGATAGTCGCCTGTCTTCATCTGGCTGAGAATTTTGTCCAAACGCAGAGAGTTGGCAAAGGACTTCAGCGTCTCGCCGGATTGCGCCTGGTTGGAGACGGCGACGCCGGGTTTGAGGAAGCGCGAGAGCAATTGTCCCCAACTGACATCGCCGCCGCTGTCGCGATCCGTGACCGTGGAATCGCCGGCAAGGAAAATTGTGGGCACTGCCGGAGCCGAGACGATTTCAATCGAGCGCAAGGCCGCGTGCGGACTGACCATCTCCACGGTCAATTTATTGTCCCAATCGCGCGTGTTGCCGCCGTCGAAGCGATCCATAGTCACCTCCTCGCGCCCGGTGGCATTGAGCGGCAGCTTGGGCAGTTGCGGAGTGCGGACGTTGGTGGTGAAGGCGCGCTCGGCAACCTGACCGGCAGTAAGCTCGACGCGCTCCAGCATCAGGCGTCCCGACTCGGCTTTAACGGTAGTCGTGGTCGCGCTGGCGGAGTCGCCGAAGGTGACCGTCACGTTGTAGTTTCCCTCCGACACTTTGGCGGAGAACAGGAAGGGCTTGTCGCTGGTGGTGGTGTTGCCGTGGTCGCCCGTGGCCAGTTGCGCGCCGGGTTCGTAGCCGTAGCCGATCTCGTCCGAGTAAACCGCCGTTGGAGCCACGCGCGTGAACCCCGGCTTGGCGGGACCGGCGCTGAAATCAAACTTCAACGCGACGGGCGCAAGTGGCGCGGCCTGCGCCACGGCCATGGCCGAGCAAACCAGGGCAGCGGCGGCAACAAGAGAGAGACGGCGGAGGCATTTCATGGGGCGGATTTCCTTTCGGCGGGAAACACTGACAGAAATTTGCTTCTCTTGCAATGTGCCAGCGCATGAATACATCGACAGTTTACATAATTCGGCTAACAACGCAGAAATCCCAGGCCTCAACAATGCGACCTGGGATTCCGAGAAAATGTTCTTGAAAACTGCAAAGTGAGTTACCGCACCACCTCAAGCACGACCTCGACATCCAGATGTCGTGTGCTTCGTGGAATATCCAGCGATCCCAGCATCACCGGCTTGCCCGGAGTCAGCAGTGCGGTATTCGACAATGTTGCCTGCCGAATCACTGGGTCGCTCTTGCCCACGGACGACTGTTCCTCAGAGACGCTGGACTGCTCCACACTCGAATCGACCAACACGCCTGCTGCGGATTCTTTCAAGCGCACCATGATGTGCAGTCCAACATCCGTATAGTGGACCTGCGATTCTGTTGCGATGGGAACCTTGCTGCCGAGACTGATTCGTCCTTCTTTACCTGGATTGACGGTCAGGGAAAAATGCTGCGAGCCGATACGCTTGGCGCCGTCCATCTCCGTAATTGTGTAAGTCAGCCGATAGGTTATCGGCTCCGTCTCAGTTTTCGCTACGCTTGCCGCGGGCGCGGACGCTGCTTCCGCCTGTGCAAAAACTCTTGCGCTGCCGCAGCTCAAAACCAGTGCGATTCCCAGAACCCCGATAGTCCGTTTCATTGTTTTTCCTCCCTTTCACTCCGTGATCTGATCCGATTCGTGATCGTCTTTGCCGGATTGCTCGGCAAACTTCTGAAACTCCGCCTCAATTGCCTCATCCTTCCGGGCTTGCTCGTCGGGGTCCAGCATCGCCATCAACTGCGGGTCTCCGGTATGAACCACGCGCAGCAGCAGCTTCTCCTCAGCGGTCAGAGGCGCTTCCGGCGCCGGGTGGCTGGGCGCACGCATCTCCTGAAGAAGGACTGCATCCGCGCCGTTGGTCTGTCGCACTCTTTGCAAATGCGTTGCCGCTCTGGCCGGCGTGATGGATTCATTGCGCAGCAGCGTTGCTACCTGTGTGCCTGCCGATTCCGGAGCAACCGTATGCTGCGCCTGTGTCGTAGTCTGTCCATGGCGATTAATTGCCATCAACAAGCAGACGACAACCACACCCGCGAAAGCCAAGCTCCACGCCCAGCGCGGAGTTGCGGATGGATGCGTTGATGTCCTCTCCTCGATCGCTTCAAGGATGCGGCGCTCCATGCCCGCCTGAGCCTCCGCATCTCGCAAACCCGCCAACACTTTGCCGATGGCTTCCTCGGAATTTTTCATCGCTCGCCTCCTCGTGCTTCGAGCCGCTCGCGCAGCCGCGTTCGCGCGCGAAAGAGCAATGCCCGAACCGCCGACTCGCTCCGGCCCACAACCTGCGCCATCTCCGCCGTGCCCAGCTCCTCGATGGCGGCAAGCAGCAGCACCTGGCGCTCCGCCTTGGGCAATCGTTCCATCTCGCGCAGAACGGCGCTCATTCGCTGCGCCTCGCAGAGCCTCTCGTCGGCCGGCACGCTGCTCGCCGCCAGAGACTCCGCAAAGCTATCGTCCATCTGAACAGGCCGGACGCGCCGCCTGCGGTCCAAAGCCAGATTCCATGCGATGCGAACCAGCCAGACCTGCATCTCGCGGATCTCCCGTAGCGACCGGCGGCGCTCGATCACGCGCACAAAGACATCCTGCACCACATCCTCAGCCTCGGCGCGGCTGCGCAAAACCGAGTGCGCCACGCGGAAGAGCAGACGGGAGTATGTCTCCACGAGAGTGGCGAGGTCAACCTCCTCCCGCGCGCTCTCCGTGGCAAACAAAACCAAGCTGCCTCCTGCAATCGACGCCATAAGCCCCTACTATGCAGACAGACGCCCCACCGGCGCAATTGCTCGACAATATTTTGCAAGCCCCTCCGTCGTTTTACGCCTCCGATTTTCCGCCAGCGCAAAAATCTGAAAAAATCGAAAATATGACGACGACCGTTAACCCTTCTTCCCAAGTCTTTGCCGACCGCATTAGACAGATCGAGGTCTCCGTAATCATGGTTGTGGCCGCCCAGGGCGCCGACCTGGTGGACTTTGGTGCTGGCGAAAAAATCACTCCGGCAGGACTTCGATTCCGGTCACCGACGCATAGCCTTCGACCGGAACAAAGCTCAGCAGCAATTTCCCCTGGGCATTCGGTTCCAGGCCGGTAAATTTGCGCAGGACCGCATCCGACTGCCGCGCCTCCTTGGCTAGGTCAAAGTTTTTCAGCAGCGCATTGCCGTTGCAGAAGACGTTATAGATATGCGCCACCGCGGCGCGCTGCTCATCCTGCTGCGGAGAGGAGGTCTGGTTCCAGTTGCCGTGGCGCGCCGCAAAATGCAGCACCAGCGTGTATCTTCCCGGCGACACGGGAATGGCATAAGAGAAATTTCCCCAGCGCTCGGTTTCGTAGAGTTCCGGGTCGTCGGTTCCGCTGACCGCAGCCGTATAACTCGCCAGTTGACCGCCCTGGAAGTAGTTGTCCGGACTCCACCAGTGGCTGTCGTTGGAGTAGTACGGCGTTTGGCGAGCCAGCAAGCGCACGGGCCGGATGTGACCACGATAGCCGGGAAGAATCTCAATGGCCGAGAGAGTGGCCTGCGTTCCCTCCTCGCCGGAGAACTCCAGATGCAGTTGCCCATTCGGCGCCGGGGCAATCTCCGTGAAGACTTTTACGTCGGCGGTGCGGCTGGCACCGGCATCGGCCACCACGTCAAAGCGGCTCAGCAGCGTTTTGCCGTTGGCGCGCGCCGTCATGATGCGGCTGCCTTCTCCGCCCGTTCCCGTGGACTCGGGATCGTAGACCGTCTCGGCAAAGTGCAGGCGCAGCTCGTAGATGCCCTTCTTCAACGGGATGTTGTAGCGGAAGTTTCCCTGTCGGCTGGTGCGATAAAAAACCGGATTCTGCGTGCGCCATATCTGCCGCACGCTGCTATTGACGGCCATGCCGCCATCGAAATATGCGTCGGCATTCCACAGCTTGCCGGCATGATCCACATAGCCGCGGCCCGCGCCGGCCAGAATGCGCACCTCCTCGCCCACCGGCGGACCAAAGAGCGCTTCGGTTGGCTGGAGATAGCTCTGATTCGATTCCGGCGTTGGCGCACTCTGCTTCCGATGATGCAGAATCAGCAAGGCGCAGCCTAGGCCGAGCGAGAGCAGCGCCAGCGCGGCGACCAGCCACCAATTCCCGCGAACCAGGAAGCGAAGGCCCGCGATCAGCGATTGCGCCGCGCCGCGCAAAATCCCGGAGTGAATGGGAGCAAGGGTAGCCGACTCTGCTGTCTGCTGTAGCTGCGCAGTCGAGACAAACTCTGGAACATATTGCCCCAGAGGAATGGTGATTTGCATCCGATGCGTAGCGCCTTCGCCGGCGTAGTATGCAGCAAGGCGCTTACGCAGGCGGTTGGCCTCCACGCGCACAATCGAGTCGGCGTCCTGATCGAAGGAAGCGCCGCGATGAAAGACCTCCACGCCGACGGAGTACTCCTTGATCTGGTAGGCCTCGCCGGCAAAGAGTTTTTCGCAGAGATAGGAGAGCAGATGAGCGAGCGTGGGGGCGCGCCTGAACTGCTCGGAAGCCAGCACCGCCTCTAATTCCGCGCGTTGTGCTTCCAGTTCGTTAGGCTCTGGTCCTGCAATCGCCATCGTAGCTCTCTCCGGATTGATTGTAATGCTATCGTTCTATCTTTGTTTGGCTAGTGCTTAACGGTGTAGCGAGCAAGGGGAAAGCTCATGTAACGGCGTGTAACCTCTGGCCGCTTCTTTCCGGAGAGCTGCTGGGTGCCGCGACTCCAACAATCGTAACTATATACAGTAAAAGCTCTTCGGTTGCGTCAGCCTTCGATTTAACCCCTATAAAACGGACGGGTAGCAGGTATAGCGTTGCGGAGATCCTACGGGCGTACTCTACTGGAGTGGATGCAGGGGGCAGATCGCCGGAGCCGGAGGCAACAACAGCTTCCACGAAATGCCAACGCAGGAGAGGTGATCGATGAAAAGACCGGTGATGATGCTGATGGCGGTGAGCCTGCTGCTCTGCGCGGCCCCGTATGCAATGACAGCCTCCAACACGAATGCGAAAAAGGACAAGTTGGAGGTCGCGCGCAAGGCGGAAGAAAAAGGCGACCTGGCGCGCATTCACAACAATTATCCCGCGGCCCTTGACTACTATCAGATCGCGCTGCACATCTCTCGCCAGAATGCCGTGCTTTATAACAAGCTGGGTATTGTCGAGCTGCAACAGAGCCAGAGAGGCGCGGCGCGCAAACACTTTGCGCAGGCGGCAAGGCTTGAACCGCAGATGATCTCCGCTATTAACAATCTTGGTGCCGTTGACCTTCTGGACAAGAAGTACAAGTCTGCGTCCAATTACTTCAAGCAGGCGCTGGCGATGGATGAGACGGTCGCATCCACTCATCTGAACCTGGCGGAAGCCTGGATGGGCATGGGCGAAATTGATCGCGGCATGACCGAGTATGCGCGCGCTCTGGAGCTGGACGCAGATATTCTGAGCAGCACCGACGAGGGCGTGATTGCCCAGGTCAGCACGCCGGAGCAGCGCGCCCGCATCGCATACATGGTGGCAAAGTCGTATGCCAAGCGCGGCAACATGGATGGCGCTTTGGATTATTTGCATCGGGCAAAAGAGTTGCGCTACCCATATCTCGCCAAGGTGTACACCGACACGGATTTCACCGCTCTGTGGAAGGATCCGCGCCTGGAAAAAATCGTCAAGAGGCCGTGAATTCAGCCGCCGCTCTTGGCAATGCCTGTAAAAGCGCTGTCTGGGCGCGCAGATTCTCATCGGGAGTGCCGATGGTTATGCGCGCCCAGTTCGTGTAGGGCGGATGCGGACGGCCTATCTCGATACCCTGCGAGCGCAAGGCCGCGGCCAGCTTCGGCTGAGGCTGGCCCGCGTCGAAGAAGACAGAGTTGGTGCGAGATTCTGTGTGCTTCAGGTTTGCATCACGCAGCACGGTGAGCCACTTTGCTCGTTCGCGGGCAACTATCGCGCGGGTTTGCGCCACTTGTGCTGTGTCGCTCAATGCGGCAGCGGCGGCGGCGATATTCAGGCGTCCCAGCGCCTCGGCATCGCCCGCGCCCAGCTTTAGCAATGCATTGGCGAGGCCGCGCGGTGCCAGCACAAAGCCGATAGGCAGTCCGGCCAGTCCATGAATCTTGTCGAAGGTTCGAAAGACGATGACGTTTGCTCCTTCGCGCACCAAAGAAACAGCCGAACGCTGAGAAAAATCGTCCGTGTATTCCAGGTATGCTTCATCCACAATAGCCACGGCGTGTTGGGAACTCTCCCACAGAAACTGCTTGAATCTTTCATTCTCGTTGACAGTTCCCGTTGGATTGTGCGGATTTACCAAATAGACGGCGCGAGTTCTCGCGGATATTTTTGCGGAGAGAGCGGTCAGATCGTTGCGAAATGTTGTATCAAGCGGCACCGGAACGCCTACTCCGCCGGCGCGCACAGCAGCGTCAATCAACGCCAGATAACCCGGCGTGGAGTAGAGGAACTCCGAGCCTGGACCACCCTCGCTGGCGAGATAACTACCGAGAAGACCGAGAATTTCGCCTAGCACCACCTGCTCCACAGACACGCGTTCATGCGCGGCAATCTGCTCTGCCAGTTGCCGCGCGGCCTTGGCGTCGGCGTAGCGATTGAGACGATCAAATTCCCGGCGAATCGCCTCGGCAACACGTGGCGAAGGTCCGTAGGGATTTTCATTCAACGAAAGACGAACCATTGGCTCTGCTTTTGCGTCGGGAATGACCGGCGCTTCCACGGGAAAGATGGCACGCGGAGACAGCAGGCCAGCACCCAGCGCAAGCCCGGAAGACTTCAGCAAATTGCGGCGGCTGAGATTCAGAGACATTCAAGCATATCCTTTCGATGCTGTGACTTTTGCAAAGATGGCTGCGCCGCTCCATGAGGGAACGGCACAGCCATGCGGTGTGAATAGCAGCTAGTAGGCCACCCGCAAGCCGAGTTGCAGATAACGCGGGAAGTTAGCCTGCGAGGTAATCTGGCCAAAGCTCGCGCTGCCAAAAGAGGTGTTTGGCCCGTTAAACTGCGGCGTGTTGAAGGCGTTGAAGCTTTCCGCCCGGAACTGGACTTTGATCCGGTCGCGGACGATGACGCTTTTGAGAAGGGCGATGTCCCAGTTTTTGTAGCCCGGCCCGCGAAGCGACAGCGTACGTGGCGCGTTGCCAAAGGTGAGCACGGAGGAGGCGGTGAAGGCTGCGGGATTGATATAGCCGTTCAGTCGGTTATACAGACTCCCAGCAGTTTTAAGAGATACACCGGCAAGCAGGTTTGGCCGCTGCACACCATTGCCGACAACTGAACTGTTTGGATTGCTGCTTTGTTTGATGGTGACAGGGAATCCAGCCTGATAGGTTGGAACCACGCTCAACTGCCAGTCGCCGACAATCAGGTCGCCAACGCGCGAGCCTGTCGAGAAGCGCTGGCCGCGGCCCACCGGCAGATCATAGGTGGCACCGGCCGAGAAGCGGTATGGAACATTGTTGACGGCCAGCCCATACTCCGCGCGCAGATCATAGATGTTCTGCGGCGCGCTGGTGGCAGCGCTCTGAATGCTGTTCGAGGTGGCGAACGATGCATCGCGGTTGCGCGACCAAGTGAAGGAAGAAAGCAGGTTCAGCCCGCGTCCAACGCGCCGCTCGGCCTTCACCAGCAAGGCGTTGTAGTCGGCATAACTCGCGGAGGTGAGCAGGTTGACAGAACTAAACTGCGGAAAAGGACGCAGCAACTGGGACTGCGCAACGGTCGCAGAACCGATAACTCCCGTGCCGCCTTTTCCGTAGTAAGGGTTGGTCACCGGACTGCTCAACGCGGCGGAACCCAGGATGAAGTTGGAGGGATTGAGCTGGTTGTAGTTGATCGCGGTGCTTCCGGTTGGCCCTGGTGACAGGTTGGTGGCGCGGGAGCCGATGTACTCTGCCTCAAGTGCGATATGACTAGGCAGTTCGCGCTCCACGCCCGCAGAAAACTGCTGTACGCGTGGCGCGTGCAGATTCTGGTCGTAGGTGGTAACGGAGCTGCCAATGCCGGTGAGCAGCCCCGCGGAGTTGCCCGCCGGCTTCTGGATACCGCTGGGAAAAGGATTGTCAAGCACGTTGGCGGAAGTTTGATCGTTGTCATTGCTGGCGACGTAAGGAGTGTATTGCGTATAACCGGGAGCCAGCGCAGCACTGGGGTCGTAGCGCAGAGGCGCATACAGAATTCCGTAGCCGCCACGCAACACGGTCTTCGCGTTGAGAGCAAACGATGCGCCCAGGCGCGGTGCGAACTTGAGCCGCGACAGGTTTCCAATGTCGCGCGGGTTTCCGTTGACGCCCGCAAAGAGAATTCCGCCCGTCACCGTAGTGTTGCTGGAGAGTTGCGCCGTTGCGGTGCGGTTGAATCCCACCGCCAATTGATTATTGTTTTCTTTCAGGCCGGTTTCACTCTCGTAGCGCAGGCCGAGGTTCAACGTAAGCCGGCGCGTAAGGCGCAGATCGTCTTGCGCAAAAAAAGCGGTGTAATCGGCATACGTGTTCAATTGCGTCGACGTTTCCACTTTTCCGCTGACCGGATAGCCGAGCAACAGATCGGCGAGATCAGAACCGGTGCCGTCACTGGTTGCGCTGGGAAAGTCCTGCGTAAATGCTCCGCTGAATGTGTAGGTTCCCGGCGCATCGCCCAGATCCTTGTAGTTCATCCGGAAGCGGCGATACTCCGCGCCGAAGGAGAGGTTGTGCTTGCCCGCATTTTTGGTCAGTGTGCCGTTGACTGTCTGCGATTTCCAGTCATCCACCGAACTGGTGTCCTGGCCGAGCTGCGAAAAATTGCTCAGAAATATCGTTGGAAAGAAATTTGCTTGCAACTGGCTGGTAAAAGAAGTCGGAAATCCGAGGGTGGATGGGTTGAATCCGTTGCTGACTTCGGCGATCAGGTTGGGGAAGCGGTTGATGCCGTAACGCGCGGTCAGCACAGTTTTAGGATTCAATATCCATGTGCTGTTCAACTGTATTGCGTCCACCTGCCGATGATAAGTGTAGGAGTAACTCCCCGGCAGCGTTCCCAGCGGATTGCCCAGCGGTTGCAGCGCTGTGTAGAAGATGTATGACCCGCTGACATTCCACCACGGATGAATCTGCTGGTCGAGTTTGACCGTAACCTCTTGCGCATGGTCGCGCACATTGTCAGTTCCGGTAAAGTTGTTTTGCCCAGTGGGCGCGGGTGTAAGAGGACCCGTCGGATAGTAGGAGGCAATGTTTTTTCCGACCGTGCTCAGAGTGGTGATTTTGTTGCCGGGGAACGGCGTGCGGTGAATGACGCCGTGGATGTCGGTGTACGTCTGGGTGGGGTCGTAGATCACGTCCAGTGTGCCGTTCGCGTTGTAGCTATGCGAAAAATCGCCGGTGCGTTCGAGCGCAGTGGGCACTGCAAAAGTCTCGGTGTACGGCGAAGTCTGGATGTAGCCTTCCGTTCCGACGAAAAAGAATGTCCTGTTGCGTCCGTCATACACGTGAGGAATCAAGAGAAATCCTCCCAGCGATCCTCCCCAGTTGTAATAAGGACTGTTGGGCCGCGGAATCCCCGCGCGGTTGGCGAAGAAATCATTGGCGAGCCATTCGGTCTGTCGCGTGGCGCCGAAGAACGAGCCATGATAGGTGTTTGATCCGGAGCGCAGCAACGTGTTGAAAACCGCGCCGCCGGTGCGGCCTACCTGCGCGTCGTAGGTGTTCGCCTGCACCTTCACGTCTTGAATCGATTCGATGGTGGGAATCGCGATGGGCCGGTTGTTTGTGTCCGTGATCGGAACGCCATCAATTTCATACTGGTTTGATCCGACAGGTCCGCCGGCCACCGAGGTCTGGGTGGTTCCGTTCTGGTCGGCAAAGCGGACAAATTGCGGATTGCCGGTATTCACAAAGAGACCCGATATCTTGACCGTCATGTAGGGATTGCGGCCAAGAATGGGGAGTTCCACAAGCTGCTCCTGACTCAAGTCCGTGCTGACGGAAGCCGTTGAAGGATCAACCAGCGCGGCCTCCGCGCTTACCTGCACCACATTGTGCGCGGCACCAACCTTTAGCGAGAGATCGAGAGTAAGAAAGTCCTGCGTGGAGATCAGAATGTGGGTGCGATCAGTTGCGCTGAAGCCCGCGTCTTCAACATGAAGCGTGTATGTGGAGGGACGCAGTGCATTGAATGCGTAGGTACCGATGTTGTCGGTGACCGCGGTGCGGATTTGCCGCGTCGCTTCATCGGTCAGCGTTACAGTGGCGTTGCGCAACGCCGCCCCGCTTTCGTCGCTTACTGCGCCGCGCAATCCGCCAACATAGGACTGCGCGAAGGAAGATTGAATAGCTGTAATCAAAAACAATGCGGCGAGGGCTGCTGATAAAACCGCGGATTGCAAGGTCGAGGGAATAATGATGTGGAAGAAAGTAGATCGGGTCATGGTATCTCCTAGTGATTGCAGTTGAAGACGCCGCATCGGGCGCTTGAATGAGCACTCAAGTCTGCTCGGACACGGTGTGATTTATCTTGGTGCAGGATCTCTCAGAGCGGCTTTGAGCCAAAGCAGCAATGCGCATGGGCAAAACCCTCGACAGAGCAAGGATTTTGCACGAATGTGGAGAGGTTAGGAGATGTGCAGAGAACTAGCGGCTACAATGCATCTGCGCCACGCCGCTCGACTCCACAGGACAAGCCTGCGAGGAGCGACAACAACAGCACTGATGAAATATGTGCATGAAGCGATGCTATAAAAGAACTTCAGTTATGTCAATTCTGCCGCAGTTTGCGTCGAAGCCGATATACCGGCGCTAGTTGCTTGCCACGCGCCGTCCGCCGCCCCCCGCAGTTCTGACGATTCCAGAATAGACTGAGTCGGCAAACTGCCAGACCAACGCAGCCTGACATATAATGGTTCGCATTCGGGAAGGCAGCGGAAAATCGCGCTCTAAATTGCAACGGCACGAGCCGGAATCCGCAGCGCGATTTCTCTGTTGAAACTACCCCTTGGAGATTGATATGCGAATGAGTCGGATGTTTTTGATCGGATGGATGCTTTGTGCTGTTTGTGCTGTGGCTGCGAGCCATGCGCAAACCGACGCGGGCATTCCGCACCTGCAAAAGCAGGGCAATGCCACGCAACTGATCGTGGATGGAAAGCCCTTCCTGGTCGTCTCAGGTGAGCTATCCAACAACGCCGCCACCAGCCTTGAGAACATGGACACTATCTGGCCCAAGCTGGTTGCCGCCAACCTAAACACCGCGCTGGTCGGCGTCACCTGGGCACAGTTCGAGCCGGAAGAGGGCAAGTTCAACTACGTCCAGATCGATGGCGTCATTGCCAAGGCCCGCGAAAATCATATGCACCTGGTCATCATCTGGTTCGGCTGCTGGAAGAACGGCACCTCCAGTTTTCCGCCCTACTGGGTCAAGAAAGACTACACGCGCTTTCCGCGCATTCAGGTCTATGAGGGCAAGACCGTCTCCGTCTCCGGTCCCGTGGAGCTGCTCAGCACCCTCAGCGACGCCACGCTTGATGCCGACGCCAAAGCCTTTGCCGCTCTGATGCATCACATCAAGGAAGTGGATGGCAAGCAGCACACCGTGCTGATGATGCAGGTGGAAAACGAAGTCGGCGTGCTGCGCGACTCGCGCGACCGCTCGCCAGTGGCCAATAAAGCCTTCGCCGGTCAGGTGCCCGCCGAGCTGATGAAGTACATCGTCGCACACAAGGACAATCTGATTCCTGAACTGCGCGATGTCTGGGTCGCCAACGGCTCCAAGAGCTCCGGCACATGGGAGCAGGTCTTTGGTCCCGGCAAGCCGGCCAACCTCATTGTGCCCATTCAGACCAACGGCGAGGCGCTGGGCCTGATGCGTCATGAGATCGACTGGACCAAGCTCAACTGGCCCTCCGACGAATTTTTCATGGCCTGGAATTACGCGCACTTCCTCGGCAAGGTTGCCGAGGCCGGCAAGGCCGAGTACAACATTCCCATGTATGTCAATGCGTGGCTCCAGCAGCCCAATCATGCATGGCCGGGAAGTTTTCCCAGCGGCGGACCGCTGCCCGAGGTGCATGACATCTGGCGCGCCGGCGCTCCCAGCATTGACATTCTCGCTCCCGATCTTTACGTTGAGCAGTTCGATGACGTTTGCGCGCGCTTCAGCCGCAACGGCAACCCGCTCTTTATCCCGGAGACCAGCACCAACTACGCCAACGCGCTGATGGCCTTTGGCAAATACAACTCCATCGCCTTCTCGCCCTTCGGCATCGACGGCAACCGTCCCATTCCGCCGGAGTTGGCCAATACGTACAGTATGGTGAACCAGTTGACGCCGATCATCACCGCTCACCAGGGCACCGACTCGATCACCGCCGTGCGGCTTCACCAGGGTGAGGCACCCAAGAAGGTCAAGCTGGGCGACTACACCCTGACGCTGACCTATACAGGCCGCGCCATGCACATTCCTCCGCAAAATATGGGACAGAGGAATCCCTCGCCGATCTTTCCGCCGCCAACCACCATTGAGCCGCCGATTGAGGCCGCGGCGATTCTCATCTCCACCGGTCCCGACGAGTATTACTTCGCCGGAAGCGGCATGACCATCGACTTCGCGCCCAACGCAACCACCGGCCCGCAGAATGTCGGCCTCGGCGATGTGCAGGAGGGCAAGTTCGTGGATGGCAAGTGGGTTGAGACCCGCCAAATCTCCGGCGACGACGATGCGCAGGGCGAGATACTGATCCTCCGCAACTCCATCCTGCACGTCAAGCTCTATCGCTTCCCATAGAAGCGAGCTGTGCGGCCTGACCTATCATGGTCCGCAATCCGAAAGGCAACAGAAAATTTGCGGAGAGAGTCACCGGCAAAACCTGAACTTCTTGACGGTGACGTTCTCCGTTGAAACTACCCATTGGAGATATGTATGCGAATGAGTCGAATGTTTTTCTTCGGTATGATGCTCTGCGTACTTTGCGCCACGGCTGCGAGCCAAGCGCAAACCGATGCGGGCATTCCCCACCTGCAAAAGCAGGGCAACGCCACGCAACTGATTGTGGATGGCAAGCCCTTCCTGATTACCTCGGGCGAGCTTTCCAACAACGCGGCCAGCAGCCTTGAGGAGCTGGAGCCTGTCTGGCCAAAGATCGTCGCCAACAACCTGAACACCGTGCTGGTCGCCATCTCCTGGAGGCAGTTCGAGCCGGAAGAGGGCAAGTTCAACTACGCCGAGCTGGATGGCGTCATCAACAAGGCGCGTGAGAATCATCTCCACCTCGTCGTTCTCTGGTTCGGAAGCTGGAAGAACGGCACCTCGAGTTATCCGCCCAACTGGGTCAAAAAGGACTTTACACGCTTTCCGCGTATTCAAGTCAACGAAGGCAAAACCGTTTCCATCGTCGGCCCGCTGGAGACTCTGAGCACCTTCGGCGAAGCCACCGTCGCCGCCGACGCCAAAGCCTTTGCCGCTTTGATGCGCCACATCAAGGAGGTGGACGGCACCCAGCACACCGTGGTGATGATGCAGGTTGAGAACGAAGTCGGCGTACTGCGCGACTCCCGCGACCGCTCGCCCGCCGCCAATAAGGCCTATGCCGGACAGGTTCCCGCCGAGCTGATGAAGTATCTCGTCGCCCACAAGGACAATCTGATTCCCGAGTTCCGCGATGTCTGGGCCGCCAACGGCTTCAAGACCTCCGGCACATGGGAGCAGGTCTTTGGTCCCGGCAAGCCTGCCTCGCTTGAGCTGCCCATCCAGACCACCATCGAGTATCTCGGCCTTTATCGCCATGACTCCGAGTGGGTGAAGCTGACCTGGCCATCGGACGAGATCTTCATGGCCTGGAACTACTCCCGCTTTTTGGAGAAGGTTATCAAGGCGGGCAAGGCCGAATACAACATTCCCATGTTTGTGAATACGTGGCTGCAATCGCGCGATGAAGCGTGGCCGGGAACCTATCCCAGCGGCGGGCCGCTGCCAGAGGTGCATGACATCTGGCGCGCCGGAGCGCCCGACATGGAAATTCTGGCGCCCGACATCCACATCGATTACTTCGACGATGTCTGCGAGCGTTATACTCGCAACAGCAACCCGCTCTTCATTCCCGAAACCAGCACCAATGCCCCCAACGCGCTGATGGCGGTTGGCAAATACAACACCATCGGCTTCTCGCCCTTCGGCGTGGATAGCGTTCGTCCGGTTCCGCCGGAGCTTGCCACCACCTACGGCATCTTGAATCAACTGGCACCGCTCATTCTCTCTCACCAGGGAACGGATGGCCTCACCGCCGTCCGCATGAGAAAAGGCGACGCGCCCAGGAAAGTCAATATCGGCGACTACACGCTGACACTGACTTATACGGGCCGCAATCTGCGCCTGCCCGTGCAAGCCAAGGGCGGCGTGGCGGTTTCGCCGCGCCTGGGTTCAACGGACACCTCCAGCCTGCCGCCGGTTGAAGCGGTGGCCTTGATCATCGCCAGCAACCGCGACGAGTTCTACTTTGCAGGCGGCGGCGTGCGCGTGGATTTTGTCGGCAACTTCCCAGGCGCGCAGAATGTCGGCATGGCCGATGTGGAGGAAGGCAAGTTCGTTGACGGCAAGTGGATCGTCACCCGCCGCATCGCCGGCGATGACGATGGACAGGGCGAGCTGCTGGTTCTCAATCCGGAGAAGATTGAGCGCGTGACGCTCTATCGCCTCCCGTAAGCAGAAACGGCATGAACCTCAGGCCACCACTCGGGGACCTGGGGTTCACGCCGTCTTACCGCTCGTCCCGCGCAATGGCAGCATCGCCGGCATCTGGTGCATCGTCACAATAATCGCCCCCGCCGGCTTCTTTCCCGCGCACTGGTAGGAGTGCGGCGTGGACGCGTCAAAGTACACCGCATCGCCCGCCTCCAGTGTGCAAGCCTGTTCGCCGTGGCGCAGCGCCAGCGCGCCCTCCAGCAGATAGAGAAACTCGAAGCCCGCGTGCATATGCGCCGCCGGTTCCATCCCTTCGGTCAGCGGCACAAACTCGGCATAGTAAGGGTCCATGTGCCGGTCCGGCACCATGTAGCCCAGGCTCTCGAAAAAGTAACTCGGCGTCTCCACTCCGGTTTGCGGCAGCCGCACCCGATCCTTGCGCCGGTGAATGCGGAAGACCGCCCCCGCATCGCTCTCAAAAAAATACGACAGGTCCTTGGAAAAGACCATCGCAATCCGCGCCAGATTGCGCAGCGTCGGCACCACGCGCCCGGTCTCCAACTGAGACAAAAAACTCGCCGAAAGCCCGGTGAGCTTGCCCAGTTCCACCAACCCCATCGACTTTTTCAGACGCAGTCGCCGGATGCGCTCGCCGAGCCGCTTCTCGGCGATTACCCGCGCCGTGGTCTCGGCGTCCACCTGCGATTTTTGCGTCTCATCATTGCGAACCACCGGTAACTCGCTCATGGAAGCTCCCGTGCGCAGCAATTCGGAGAGAGAATGGAGTCATGTTGCGCGCATCAAAAACAATTCTTATGTTACCAAAGCTGGATTCTTGCCACAATATCGAAGACAGTGGAGCAGAGCCGCGTAGGTGCCGGAAAGATATTGAGTGAGTTTTGTGACGCGCATAGATAAGCGTAATGCAAAACGCAATTCACTATACACACCCATATGTGTTGCAATAGGTTTACAGGTCAAATCGACTCCGCTCCCAACTTATGCACATCCTCGGCGGCAGCCAAAGCGCCTGTCTGAAGGGTACGAATTAAATCGAGAGAAACTACGCTTGTAGTCCCACGCAATAATGTAAAACAAGGGCCATGCGATGTTCTCATGCCAACCTGGAAGCACACAGAGGCACGAATCGGCTGACTGAATAATGCAGACGGGATGGCTTCTAGAAATCCGAGAAAGAGCTGAATATTCTTGATGCAAAGTCTGTAAAGCGTCAGTCGATGCGCGGAGTTCCCCGGCGCAGATAAACTCCGACGCCGCCGCAGACGGCAATGGCGATTAGGGCCAAGGCGAAGTAATAGGCGATGGGATGCGCCCAGCCGGGAGACCACTGAAGGTCCTGGCCAACCCACAGCAGCAGAATCAAGGCCACGGCCGCAAATTGGCCTGCAATGACCAGCAAGGCGTGGCCCAACTCGCGCCGCTTGTCCAGCGCCTCCACCTGGTCGGGTGTCAGGTTGCGTTCTTCGGGGGGAAGCAGGGAATTAGCCATTGGTTTCTCCTAGTTGACCGCTCACAGATTTGATTCAATCACAGGCTGCGCTGCTGGCGCCAGTAGTTGTCTCCTGGAAGTGAAGTGCGTGGCGTCGAAAAGCATCCTCCGCACAATCGCGAATTCAAAAGATAAGATGTTAGCTGTGAGCATGGACAGCGGAATCTTTGTGCGCAGTGAATACCCTGAGGATTGCGCCGCGATACGTCACGTCAATCAAGAGGCTTTTGGGCACCGAGAGGAGGCTGACCTGGTGGCTGCTCTGCGCAAGGAAGGCGTTGTGTTGGCTTCCTTTGTTGCCGAGATGGAGAAACAGATTGTCGGGCACATCCTCTTCAGCCGAATGTCGATTGAGACGAGCGGAGGCCCAACTTCGGCGGTGGCACTGGCGCCAATGGCTGTCTTGCCGGAGCATCAGCGCCGCGGTATCGGCGGAAAGCTGATCCGGCACGGGCTGGATTGGCTGCGCGGCGAGGGTGAGCAAATCGTCATCGTACTCGGCCATCCGGAGTACTATCCCCGCTTCGGCTTCTCCACGGAGATGGCCCGTTCTCTCACGAGTCCGTTCCCTTCAGAAGCCTATATGGCGCTTGAACTTAGTGCCGGCGCATTGGATGGCGTTCATGGCAAGGTCAGATACGCGGAGGCTTTCGGACTTTGAGAGCAAGCGCCTTCCATCAATACGAAGTAAATTGCCTCTCTACTTAGGCGGGAAGCCGACCGACTGAGCGCAGATGCCCTTTCGCCCTTCCGGCAGCTTCAAGATCGCGGCCACGTCCTGCCCATGAAAGGCATAGATCCAGGCGTTCAGCCCCTCAGATGCTGCAAATAGATAGATATTTTGGCCGATGAAGCCGGTGTCGATCTGGGCGGAGTCGAGCTTGGTGTCGGCCACATAAGCGATGGTCACGGCAGCATGGGCCGCAGCTGGAGGGCTGATCTTGGCGCGCATATCGCCTGACTCAACCGGGCGCAGACGATTAGCTTCGGCCTCGTAGACGTAGACTCCATCGGCAAGAAGCACATAGAGTTCGACCTCCTGGCGATTGCTGGCTGAAGGCGCGGTGCGGCCCAGACCGGGCTTGACCTCGCGCGACCGGTTGACGCCAAAGGCCGCCCACAGTAGGTTCGAGAGAGTTTGCAGCGGCAGCGGCTTGTCCGCAAAGGTGCGGGTGGTTTGGCGCTGGGCCAGAGCCTGCATCAGCGGCATACCGCCGGTGGTCACAGGCTTGGGCAACTGGATGGGCTTGAGTTCCTGCGCGCTGAGAGTAGGAACAAAGCACAGCAAGGCCGCGAGGGCAAGCAACGTGGCCGTACGGCGGAGGTTGAAGAGTGCGGAACTCTGCATGGCTTCTCCATAAATAAGACGAAAGAGAGTGCGGGGTGCAGCTGACCCTGCTTAGTCGTTGATAAAGGCCACTGACTGGAGTGAGGTGATCTCGAAGGGCTTGCGGCAGCGGATGTTGGTGCAGCCTAGCTTTTCGTCGCGTCTCACCATGTAAGATTGCGCCTTGGCGAATTTGGCGCGGTCGCGCTCATCGGCTCCGCGGGGCAGTTGCGCCCGCTTGCGCCGCACGACCCAGGTGACTTTGTACTCGCCCTGCTGGCCGCACTTGGGGCAGGTCAGCGTGTGGGTGCGCTGCTCAGTGGTTTCATTGAAATAATCCCGCTCTTCCATCGTCTTCCGGCTCTCCATCGCGGTGCAGCCTGATCCCGCCGTGTAAGACAAAGTCGCCGCGGCGTAAGACAAAACGAGCGCGCCACGCGGGCAAAAACGGCAAAGGCACTGGCCAAAGACCACGATCCTATTCCATACTCATCCTTGAGATGACGAAACGCAAGCCGGGAAGATTTTCGGCGGCCAAGGCGGTCAAGGCCAACGCCCGCGAGCGGGTGGGCCAGCCCAAACCCGTGCGGGTAATCGACACCGAGCCGCGCACCGGCCGCGAGCGCAAGCACAAGCCCAAGTTGGAAGAGATCATTCGACAGGAGGATTAGCGATGGCTAAGGCAGTCGGTGTGGGAGGAGTGTTTTTGAAGGCGCGGGATCCCAAGGCTCTCTCGGCCTGGTATGCCGCTCATCTGGGCATCCAGCCGGGCGAAGGCGGGGCATTGAGCTTCGATGGGCCGGAGTCGGCGGGAATGACGGTTTTTGCCCATTTTCCGCAGGATACGACCTACTTTGGCGACGGGCAGCAGCAGGCGATGGTCAACTTCCGCGTGGACGATCTGGAGTCGTTGCTCGCCAAGCTGGCCGCCGCCGGCGTGCGCATCGATGCCCACCGCGAGGAGTACGAGTATGGGCGCTTTGCCTGGATATGGGATTTGGAGGGCAACCGAGTGGAGCTATGGGAGCCGAAGTAGCAGCGACGGGGCGTTTTCGGGCTAAAATTCGCCAATTTTGACTTTTTTCCCTTGAAAAAGCTCAATGTCTTACGGTCATACGCTCGTCTTGCATTTGTCTTGCAGCCGTAAGACGGATGTATGGCAGACGCTTTGCCGCTCTTCCATCCTGCGCGATCCAGCGGCAATTCGGCCGGTCCAACCGGTCTATGCGTAGGTTTGCGTTGCCGGACAGGCTTCGGCGTCGGCGGCGAAAAGATTGAAGCGGTAGACTTTCTTGAGCCTTGGAAACAACTTGGCGGAGATGCGCATGGCGGCTCGCATGGGCAGAGGAAGGCGAGAGCGCCAGGAGTTGGGCAGGCTGGTGATGGAACCCACCAGGCGGAGGCCGATCTTCCACTGCTCAATCTCCTTGGGGTCTTCGCAGGACCATGCGAAACGCGCGTCCAGGTTGCGGCGTTCGTGGTCTTTGTTGGCGCGGATTACCCCTTCGCGGATGGTTGAGTCGAAGGCGAGGGTTGCGCCGGGAAAGTTGGCCGCGATCTGCGCCAGCGCCGCCTTGACCTGCTGCTCTGTCAGGTAGAGGAAGACCGCCTCTGCGACGAAGCAATACGGACCGGGGCTTTGACGCACCGCCGCCATCCACTCGGAATCGAGAATCGACGCGGCCAGAGTCACGCGCCGCTCGCTGTCGGTGAAAAACCTCCGCCGCAGCTCCACCGTATCCGGAAGATCAAGATCGAACCAATGCAGGCTTCCATTGTCGAGCCGCTCGAAGCGGGTGTTGAGTCCGGCGCCGATCTCGACCACGGTGCCTTGCGGATGGCGGCTGAGAAAATCCCGGACCGCATCGTCGAAGATCGCGGTCCGCAAGATACACGCCATGACTCGCGGCTTCTGCTTGAATCTGCAAAAATCCCAATCGATGGATTGAACCATTTCGACGGCCTTGCGATCGTTCAGCAGCGGGCGCTTCTTCTGCGCGTCGAGGGCGCGGGCATAGAGCGGAATCAGCAGCGTCTCCTGCACCGGGCCAAGCTGGACGGTTTGTCTTACCGGCATATTCATCCAATCGTCAAACAAAGATTGCGCCGCCCCGGCGCTTGCCTCTGAGCCGGCCACTCCGTAAGACAAAGTGTCTTACGGGCGAGGCACGCTATACGGTCCCGGCAAAATCGGCTCGGCGGGCTTGTCGGCAGCCTCCGGCGGCGCGTGCACGTTGGTGCGCTTGGAGAAGATGCGGAAGGGCACGTTCAGGTCGAGAAAGACGGCGACGGGCTTGTCGTTGTAGATTGCCGGCTCGAACTTCGCCTTTTTGATGGCGGCGACGGCGCTCTCGTCGAGGCCGAAGCCGATGGGGCGGCTGACGACGACCTCGCCGACCGTGCCGTCAGCTTCGACAACGGCGTGATATTGCGCCATGCCGGCGACGCCGCTGGCCTGCGCGAACTCATTCGAATCCGGCTCGAAGTTGGTCAGCAGGCGCGCCTTTTTGTCCACCGTATTCTGGCGGAGGATGGCGGGATCTTTGGGCCGGTAATCGACGCGGTCGGCGGCGGCCTGGTAATAGAGCTTCCAGAAGTCGGGCATGGCGGCCATCATGCGATCGTCAAGGCCTTGGGCAAAGATCACGTCGAGAGCGTCTTTAAGCACACCGGCGGCATGGGCCGGCGAGATGGTGGTGGTGACGCTCTTGGGGTCGGCGGGGCGCTCGGCCTCGGGCGTTTCAGCGATGGAGGCCTGGAGCTGCTCTTCGGGCGTCATCACCTCGGTGTCGGCCTCCGGAGCCTCTGCCTCAGTCTTGGATGCCGCGGCGGCTTCGGCCGGCGGAGTTTGAGCCTCGGCCGGAGTCTGCGCCGCAGTCGGCGCGCTCGCCTCAGCCGGCTTGGCTGCCGGAGTTTCTGACACCGTTGGCGCGGCTGGCGGAGTTGCGACCGCCTGCGCTGGCGTTGACGATGGCTTTGGCGTGGCGGCTGGAGTGATCGCTGGTGCCGCCGCGGCTGCGTGCCGGGATTTTTTGGCGATTCCCTTCTCGACTTTGGCCTTTCGCTTCTTGGGATTCACCACCATCTCGCGGTCGATGGTGATTCTGACCTCGCGTTTTTTGGGCGTGATGCGGACGCGTTCGAGGGCCTTGGAGGGATCCTCATAGGCAAGCTGGCCGACGAAGCGCAGGCCGTAGCGCGCGCCGATCAGCTCCACCTTGTGCTTGGTGAGGCGCACCCTGTCGATCTGGATGGCGCTGAGCGTGTAAGAGCCTTGCGGAGAGTGGCCGATGAGTTTGCCATGCTCGTCGAAGCTGAGGCCGTCGCTGAGATAGCCGCCGCGCAGGTAGAGCGCCTTGCCCACCAGCATCTGCTTGAGTTCCGCCTCGGAGATGCCGCCCGTTGCCTGCGCTGGAGCCGGTTGAGCTGACGGAAGTGACGTGGCAGCAGGCTCCGCGGCTGCGGGCACGGCGGCTGAAGCCGGAGGAGCCGCGGTTGGCAACGGCGCGTCGAGTTGCGGAGCCTGAAGTAAAAGCGCCAGCGCCAGAGCTGGAAGAGGCCAATGAGAGCGAAGAAGCGGCATGAGCATAGAGGACCTATGCGCTTGACTTTATCAGATGATTGTTTCTGGAGTCGAAGGGAAAGTGACAACCTAAGAAGATGGCTCGCGGCGGGCGGAGATGCGGTTGAGCCGCCAGAGGATGCGGCGGAAGAGGCCCAGGATGCGGCGGTTATCGTGCTGGGTGAGATGGAGGCGGCGCAGCAGCAGGCGCAGGTCATGGCGATTGGCGGGCTGCATTCCCCGCGGCGAGTAACCGGCGGCCTGCATGGCGTCTTCGATCAGGCCGGCAAGCCGCTCCAGATGCGCGCTGGGCGCGGAGGCCGGCGGCGCTTGCGGGCTTGCTTCGGCGGCAACGGCGCGGACGGAAAGCTCGTAGAGGCAGACGGCGACGGCTTGGCCGAGGTTCATCGAGGGCTGGCCGGGATCGGTGGGAATGGCGGCGAGAATATGGCAGAAGGCGAGGTCTTCGCGGGTCAGTCCATGCTTCTCCGAGCCAAAGACGAGGGCGACTCGACCGCCGCGTGCCAGCTCACGGCCAACCAGAGGAGCCAACTCGGGCAGCGCAACCACCGGCTGCTCGGGCTTGCGATAGGTGAGGCTTCCGGTGCCGATGACCAGCGTGCAGGGGGCGACGGCATCGGCCAGGGTGGCTGATTCGACAGCGTTGGTCAGCAGCTCCGGCGCGCCGATGGCCGAGCGGGCCTCGCGCCACACGGGCGCAAAGGGCGCCACCACCGCCAGCCGACGCAGGCCAAAGTTGGCCAGGGCGCGCGCCGCCGCACCAATATTGAGGGGGTTGCGCGGCGAAACCAGCACCACGTCCAGGCGGTCGCGTTGGGCGTCAGGGAGCACCTGATGATTGTAGTGTGCCGCAGGCACCTGCGGTGCGGCCAGAGGCTCGCTACCCGCTCGCTGGAGTGCATACACTTCCACCCATCGCAAAATGCGCGATCTATAAGGCAGGCGGCTCAGGAGGACAGAATTTTTGTGGAACAAATGATCGACTCAGGACACCAGCGTCGAGGTATGATCTTGGGATGATCCTGCCCAATCCATTTGCGGCGCTGAATGAGTTGAGCACCGCGCCTTTGGTGCGCTTTTCGGTGCTGGCGCTGAGTTCGATCTTTTTTCTAGTCGATCCCCTGGCGGCGATTCCGTCGTTTCTGGCGATTACCGAGGGAGCGGATGCGGAGCGGCGCCGGCGCATGGCGCGCAAAGGGGCAATAACCTGCTGCATCGTGCTGACCGCCTTTGCCGTGGCCGGACAGTTGATCTTCCGTCTCTTCGGGATCACGCTGCCCGCCTTTGAGATTGCCGGCGGCGTGATTCTGCTGCTGATCGGCCTGGATATGTTGCAGGCCAAGCGCTCCGCGACCCAAGAGGCAAGCGGCGACACCGAGGAGGGCGCGGCCAAAGAAGACGCCGGCATTGTGCCGCTGGGCATCCCCATGCTGGCCGGTCCGGGTTCGATTTCGACCGTGATGGTGCTGGTGGGGCAGACGCCCTCGATCTGGCACTGGCAGATGGGCGCGATTTTAGGCTCGATTGCGCTGACCTGCCTGGTGAGCTACTGGGTGCTGGCCGGTGCGGGGCGAGTAAAACACGTGCTCGGCGAAACGGGAATTCGCGTGCTGGTGCGCGTGATGGGCCTCTTGCTGGTGGCGCTGGCGATGCAGTATTTTGTGAATGGAATGATGGATTTGGGGATGATTGCGCGGCGCTGAACCGGTTTCCCACAGGCGCGGGCTTGCAATTCGGCTCGCGGGTTGCTATTGTTACAGAGTTGCAACAAGGCGACGAAGCCTTCGGGTTGAGTGTCGCTTGCAAACGAGAGTGGTCTGTGCTACTCTTGAAAAGTTGCAGATGAGCAGTAAAGCCTCCCGGTGGCCTGAGGGCCTGCCCCGATGAGGGAAGTGGGAAGCACGTTGTGATGCTAGTTCTTTGGTTCAGATGAGGCTGAAAGCCCCTGAGCCGCTGTAGGGAATCCCGCAGAGGGCAAGCCCGAACAAGCCAGAACAAGCCATTGCAAGACCCAGGAGCACCTCCTGCGTTATGGGAGAGACTCCTGTGAGCCTGAGCGGCTCGGCGCGGTTTGCGCGCGGTGGTTGTTTGATATTTTGCGCTGTGCGAGGCTTTTGAGCGGGTTTGCCCGGTCGAGCGCCCCTCCAGTCTGACCGGATTCGCGAGCAAGGATCAACCGCCAACAGTGAGACAACACTGATATGGAGCAGCCTTGAGCGAGGCGCCGGAGAGAAGGAATCATCAGACGGATGGATCGGCTTGACAGGAGAACGGAAGTTCGATATGTTTGAAAGGTTCGCGCAAAAACGCCGATGAATGCGATTGAACGCAATCGGCGGAGCGCAACAAGTTCGAGGACAAGCTGGCCGCAAGGCTGGCCCTCGATCCAAAAGGGTACCGCTCAGGCGGATCACTCTCAAGGATCTTTGACAATTAGGTTGAACATGCCAGTTATGAGAATCGATCAGGTTTGGCTTGATCATTCTCACGTAATTGCATCGCGCCTTTCGAGCGCGCGATGCCGCCGAACCCATCCGACCTCCGTCGGCTTGGGGAAGGCAAACAGGTTTCAAACGAGAGTTTGATCCTGGCTCAGAATCAACGCTGGCGGCGTGCCTAACACATGCAAGTCGAACGAGAAAGTGGTAGCAATACCATGAGTAAAGTGGCGCACGGGTGAGTAA
>Ga0181529_10000082_pt1 | contig 119069 bp, 90 predicted proteins | sample PEATcosm2014_Bin_36_FD_119763 | JGI IMG/M metagenome (GOLD analysis project Ga0181529, IMG submission 119763) | Peatland microbial communities from MTU Mesocosm Facility, Houghton, MI, USA - PEATcosm2014_Bin10_30_metaG | ecosystem: Environmental > Terrestrial > Soil > Wetlands > Peat | place...
AACTTCTCCGCTTCGTGCACGCTGATCTTCAATCTTCAGCATGACTGCTCCAACCGCCCTTCAGGCTCATCTTGTGTTGGAATCAACCCCAACCTTCAGGCTCATCTTGCGTTGGACAAGAGTGCAGGTTGCAAGCGTGGGATAGATCGGCTATATTGATCGGTTATCGGCCATATCTCTTCCGTTGCTTCAGCTTGCTAAAGCCAAGCCCATGAATGCAGTGAGCTTGATTGGCCTGTCCACTAGCGGCTTCTCGCCAAATTTGGTCTTGCCAATCGTTACGCGATAGGCTTACTATCCGTTTCGGTTCGGTGCAGAGCGCCTGACCAGCGTTCGCGCCAGAACAGAGGCAAAGTTGCAATTCCCTGAACATTTGTCGGGCCCGTTTCCGCACCGCAAACGGGCAGTCTATGTCGAGTAAGAACACCTTTCCCACACGAAGGGTTAGAGTTTAGTGCGCTTTGGAGTGAAACGACGATGGCATGGTACGCCTATTGCATTGCAGAACGAAACGCATTTCCGGAACTTTGCCGGCACCGTCGCCCAATGCCCCTGACTGGGGTCACGGGGTTGTTCGGGAACCAGGCTTTCCTTTTTCCAGCCAGTGATTTGACCGTCATCGTCTCCGAGCATACGGCGGAAGACGCGGCCCGGATGGACCAGAACGCGGCCAAAGAACACGCCCGCGTGATTGCGGACTGCTTCAAGCTTTCCACGGTGCTTCCTTTCCGGTTTGGGACTACGTTTCCGGACGACGATGCGCTGCGGCGGTCGGTGCGCTCGAACCAGCGGCACTTTACCGCGAATGTGGAGCGGCTGCGGGGCAAGGCGGAGATGCACTTGAAAGTGCTGGTGGACGACACCTGCCCGGGGATCTCAGCCCGCGACATGACGGTTGGCCAGCAGTACCTGACCAGCCTGCGCGAGAGCGCGACGCGGCAGCGGGAGCGGCAGTCGAAGGCGCGCGCACTGAGCGTGCAGATGCACCGGATGTTCCTGCCGATTGCCGAGGAGATTACCTGCAAGCGGATGGATTCGGGCAAGATGCTGCTGGACATCGCGCACCTGATCGACAACAAGACGGTGGAGCGGTACCAGAACAAGTATTCGTCGGCGACGCAGGAGTTGAAGGAGTGCCGGATGCAGCTTTCGGGCCCGTGGCCTCCCTACCACTTCGTGCATCGCAACGCGCCCGTGCATAACGCGTAGGTTGCGGCGAGATACGAGCGCTCCTTTCTCCATCCTTTGGGTGGAGGGGAGTGCTTTTTCATTTGGAGCGATAGAGTAAACAGGATGGGCTTATTCAGGAAGAAGATGAAGCAGGAGCATAAGATCATGCTCCAGCATGAGCGCGCGGCGGGCAAGCTGCTGCCGGAGTATCACCGCGCGACGCCGGAGTGCCCTGAGCCCGAGCGGTGGAGCATGATCGACTCGATGACGGCCGAGGTCGAGGTGCTGGAGTTTATCGCGACGCTGGTGACGACGATCAAGCCGCGGCTGGTGGTGGAGACGGGATCGTTTCTGGGCGTGTCGACGGAGTGGATCGCGCGGGGGCTGGAGCGGAACGGACCGGATGCCGCTGGCAAACAGGGCAAAGTAATTAGCTGCGAGTTCGACACGGTGGTGTATGAAAAGGCGAAGGCGCGGCTGGAGGCTTCGCCGCTGAAACCATGGATGGAGCTGCGCAACGAGTCCAGCCTGGAGATGCAGGTGGAGGGGACGATCGACCTGCTGTTTTCCGATTCGGATGTCCAGATTCGCGAGGCCGAGGTGAAGCGGTTTCTGCCGCAGATGAAGCCGACGGGAGTGATCCTGATGCACGATGCGAGTTCGCACTTGCAGGTGGTGCGTGCGGCGGCGCTGAAGATGGAGGATGAGGGGTTGATTTCGGTGGTGCTGCTGCCGACGCCGAGGGGGTTGGTGGTGGCGCAGCCGAAGGCGGGGCGCTCGTAAATGCAAAAGCCAATCACAGAGAACGCAGAGGGAAAGAGAGAACACAGAGATTCAGTAGCCGGGTCGAGCGAGCGTCGCTCATGGAGAGATTTTCAATGAAGGTGTTTGGGATTGGGGGGGGGGGGCGCGAACATGCGATCTGCTGGGCTTTGGGACGGTCGGCGAGGGTGACGGAGGTGGTGTGTGCGCCGGGGAATGCGGGGATTGCGCAGGGCGTGGGCGGAGTGCCCGTCCGATGCGTGCCGGTGAATGTGGGCGATCTGGCGGCGATGGTTGCGGTGGTGGAGGCGGAGCGGCCGGAGTTGACGGTGGTGGGGCCGGAGCTGCCGCTGTCGCTGGGGGTGGTGGATGAGCTGACGCGGAGGGGGTTTCGCGTGTTTGGGCCGACCCAGGCGGCGGCGCGGCTGGAGACGAGCAAGTCGTTTGCGAAGGAGTTCATGCAGCGGCACGAGATTCCGACGGCGGCGCACGCGGCCTGCACAACGTTGGACGAGGTGCGCGAGGAGTTGCCGCGGTTTGCGGTGCCGGTGGTGGTGAAGGCGGATGGGCTGGCGGCGGGCAAAGGCGTGGTGATCTGCCAGACGCACCACCAGGCGGAGCAGGCGGCGGCGGAGATGTTCTCGGGCGTGCTGCTGGGCACGGAGGAGACGGAGGTTGTGCTGGAGGAGTTCCTCGATGGCGAGGAGGTTTCGTTCTTCGCCCTGTGCGACGGAAAACATGCGGTGTCATTGGCGGCGGCCCAGGACCACAAGCGCGTGGGCGAGGGCGACACCGGACCGAACACCGGCGGCATGGGCGCGTATACCGGCGACGGGCTGCTGAGCGCGGGGATGGAGCAGTGGCTGCTGAAGAATGTGGCGCAGCGGGTGGTGGATGAGATGGCGCTGGAGGGCTCGCCGTTTAAGGGGATTTTGTTCTGCGGGATGATGATGGTGGCGCGCAAAGACGGAACGACGCAGCCGATGGTGCTGGAGTTCAATACGCGGTTCGGCGATCCGGAGACGCAGGCGATCCTTGTGCGGCTGGAGACGGACATTGTGGACCTGTTCGAGGCGGCGATCGACGGGACGGCGGACAAGCTGGAGATCACGATGCGGCCGGGCGCAAGCGTGTGCGTGATTGCGGCGAGCGGCGGCTATCCGGGGAAGTATGCGTCGGGGCTGCCGATTGCGGGGCTGGATTCGGTCGGCGATCCGGATGTGGTGTTGTTTCACTCGGGCACGGCGGTGAAGGATGGCGCGATTGTCACGGCGGGCGGGCGAGTGCTGGGGATAACGGCAATGTCGCGGGCAACTTCACTGTCGGAGCTGTCGAAAGGAACTGCATCGGGGCCCGGCTCGAAGGGCGGGTCGGCGCTGTGGGATGCTTTGGGCAGGGCGTACGGGGCGCTGGCGGGAATCTCATTCGAGGGGATGCAGTTCCGCGGGGACATTGGCTGGCGAGCTTTGCGCGAGGGATTGTGAAGCTGAATCGCCGCGACGAGCCGAGGGTCCGGGGCTGAAGCCCGCTGCTAATCCGGAGGGCAACTGCGGAGATTCTGACTCTTCCCACCCCAGCCAGCAGAGTTGGCTGGGGGATCCCGATTCGAGTCAGAATGACGCGGCCTTTGTTTTTCAGCAGCCCCTCGACGGGTGTGGCATCTATTCTCTGTACCCCAAAAAGGAGATGCGATGGCTGGACCTGCATTGACCGCGGAAGAGATGCTGGCGTGGCTGGATAAGACTTCGACCAACTGGCGCGCGCTGATCGAAGAGCACCCGGAGATACTCGACTTCCCTTGCGATGTAATGGGCGTGGGCACGGTGGGCGGACTGCTGCAGCACATCGTTGCCGTGGAGGTGCGGTATGCCGACCAGTTGTCGGGGCTGCCACCGACCGAGTATGCGGCGATTCCGTTCGATTCGGCGGCGGCGATCTATGCGACGCACGAGCGCGCGGTGAAGATGTTTCGCGAGCTGCTGGCCGCGGGCGGGGATTGGGACGCGAAGTTCGACTTTGTGACGCGTTCGATGGGGCCGATGCGATCTTCGCGCAAGAGCGTGCTTTTCCATGCGATGCTGCATGCAATCCGGCACTATGCGCAACTGGCGACGCTGGTGCGGCAACATGGGATCAAGCCGGGCTGGCAGATGGACTATCTGATGATGGGTGTGGAGCGGGTCACTTCGTGACGCGTATTGCTCCTGTTGGTCGCCACGGGACTGCCTCGGGCGCGTGAGGGCTAGCCGATGACGCGGCGGAGGAACCCGCGGATGCCGAACCAGGTGAGCAGCACGAAGGAGAAACTGAGCATCGTCAGGACGAGCAGAGGGCTCATATGCGGCAGGGCAGGCGTAAGTGCGGCGCGCAGGCCTTCGCTCATATAAACGATGGGGTTGATGAGGATCGCATGCTGCAGTATGGGCATCTTAACGAGTCCTGCCCAGGGATAGTAAACGCAGCCAAGAAAGGTGATCGGCATGACCACGGTGCCGAAGATGAGGCTGATCTGCTGCGGCTTGACGCTGGTGCCGATGACCAGGCCGAGCGCTCCGGCGGTGAGGCTGGCGAGTGCGACGACGGCGATGAGGAACGGCCAATTGTTGACGTGCGCGTACACCGGTGTCGACGGGATGTAGTAGGCGAGGGGGAAGACGAAGGCGGCGGCGATCATGCTTTGCACGGCGGAGAAGACGACCTTCTCGATGGCGACCGCGGCGACCGGGAGAGGGCACATGACGCGGTCGTCGATCTCGCGGGTGATGCCAAACTCCTGGGCGAGCGGAAGGGCGACAGCGGCGATGCCGGAAAACATGATGGCGACGGCCATGAGTCCGGGCAGCAGGACGGTGGCGAAGTTTGCGCCAGCCATCTGGGCCGTGGGGTTCAGGGCGGCGCCGCCGCTCATGTGAGGCATGATGTAGGTGAAGACGAAGAGGAAGAGCAGCGGGTTCATGCAGACGCGGATCAGGAATGAGATCTTCTCGCGGCGCAGGACATGCAGGTCGCGCAGGAAGAGACCGGCGAAGGCACGGGCGTACTGCACCCACTTGGATGGGGCAGCGTGCAGCGCGGCGGGCTGGGTGGTGGCGTCGATCTCAGGTTCCGTGGTCAGCATGGGCATCTCACTCCCGCAGGTCGCGACCGGTGAGCCGGATGAAGACCGTTTCCAGGCTGGTTTCGGTCATGGTAAGGTCGCGCAGGCCGTAGGGATTGCTGACGCGAACGATTTCGGGCAGCAGGCCGTCGGCGTTATCGGCTAAGATGCGGATTCCGGCGGGCGTGGGCTCCACGCCGCGGACGCCTGGCATCTGCTGGAGTTGGCCGATCAGCGCGGCGGCGCGGTCGTGGCCGGCCAGGTCGAGGGCGTAGACCTTTTGCGCGCCGACCGAGCCTTTGAGCGCGGCGGGCGTGTCCTCGACCAGGATTTTGCCGTGGTCGATGATGGCGACGCGGTCGCACAGTTCGTCGGCCTCCTCCATGTAGTGGGTGGTCAGGACGACGGTGATGCCTTGCTCGCGCAGCCCGCGCACGGCGTCCCACATGGCGATGCGGCTTTGCGGGTCGAGTCCGGCGCTGGGCTCGTCGAGGAACAGCACTTTGGGCCGGTGGGCGATGGCGCGGGCGATCTGGACGCGCTGGGCGAGGCCGCCGGAGAGCTGGGAGGGGTAGGCCTGGGCGCGCTCGGCAAGCAGAAACTGCTCCAGCAGCTGATTGGCCCGCTGCCTGGCGTCGGCGCGCGAAAAGCCGAAGTAGAGGCAATGGAAGTAGATGTTCTCGTAGATGGTGCAGGCGCGGTCGAGGGTGTTGAACTGGGGAACGATGCCCATGCTTCGACGCGCGATGGCCGGGGAGTGGACGACATCGATGCCGGCGATGCGGACGGTGCCGGAAGTAGGAAGGACCCGCGTAGTGCAGACGCTGATGGTGGTGGTCTTGCCGGCGCCGTTGGGGCCGAGCAGACCGTACAGCTCTCCCTCGTGAACGGCGAGCTCGATGCCATCGACGGCGACAACGCGTTGTTTGCCTTCGTAGACCTTACGCAGGCCCTGGACCTGGACGATGGAAGCCAAACTTCCCCCCCAGTCAGACTAATGTATTTCGTGGCGATCCGACTAAAGGCACCGGAGGGCCGGCTAGGCGACGGAGATGTTCCGGGGTATCGCCGCGAACACAATTGGGACCGGTGACGTGGCGGCGGCTGGCGCGTTGGCCAGGAAGAGTAGGCGAGTTTCGGAGAGATCAGGCGTAAAATCGGGGTATGTCACGTGGATGGGAGAGCAAATCAGTGGAAGAGCAGCAGGCTCAGGCGGCGTCCCCAAAACCGGATCCAGCAGCGCTGCACGCGCAGGAGGCTGAGCGCAAGCGGCATCGCCAGGACCTGGAGCTCCAGCGCGAACGGGTGCTCTCGGAGCGCACCTCAAACCCGAACCGAAGGCAAGCGCTGGAGAACGCGCTGGCGGACATCGAGGAGAAGCTGGCCGAGTTGGGCTGGACGATCCATTTGTGAGTTGAAAGGAAGAAGGGCCGCTTGCGCGGCCCTTTTCCTTCGAGCGGCGCAGTGTGTCACGGCCGGGTATTTGGGGCCTGAGGCGACGTGCTGGCGCTCTCGGTGACGCCGATGGCATCTCCGGAGACGACCATGTTGACGCGGCGGTTCTGGGTGCGACCGCTGGCTGTGGAGTTATCCGCCACAGGATCGTTCTTGCCGAAGCCCTTCGAGGTAATGTTGTTCGGGGCGACGCCCTGAGCGACGAGGAAGTTTTTGACGGTTTCGGCGCGCTTGTCGGAAAGGGTCTGATTGAATGCATCGGACCCGACCGAGTCGGTAAACCCTTCGACCTGTACCTGCAGCCCGGGGTAGGCGAGCAGAATGCCGGCAACCTTGGCGAGACTGATCTGGGTGGCGGGTTTCAACGTGTACTGACCGGTGTTGAAGAGTACATCCGACATATTGACGATCAAGCCCCGCGCGGATTCGCTGGTGGCCAGAACAGAGTTCAACTGCTGGCGCAGCTTCTCGCGAACTGCCTCAGCGCTCTCAGCGGACTTGTTGGCTTCAGCTGCCTTAGCTCTGGCTTCCGCAGCCTCGGCTTCAGCCTGCGCGCGAGCAGCGTCGGCCTGGGCTTTGGCAGCCTGGGCCTGTTCCGCCTGGAGCTGGGCTTGTTGAGCCTGCATCTGCGACTGCTGGGCCTGCAACTGGGCCTGCGCCGCCTCCTGCTGTGACTGCGCCGCATCGGCCTGGGCCTTGTCCTTCGCCATCACCGTGGCGGCCTTTTCCTCTGCGGCCTGCTTGCGCAGGGAGGCGATGCGAGCGTCTTCAGCGCGTTCCACGGCCTCGCGGGCATCGGTGATCTCCATCTTCTCGTCACGATGCTTGTTGGAATCCATGTCGGAGGCGTTCTCGAGATCGAGTTGCGCCTGCTTCATGATCTCCGGGGCGTACTGGTCGGCGCCTGCATTTTCGGCGATACGCAGAGCATTGTCGGCCTCGTAGAGCTCAAGCGGAGAATGCTCGTTGCGGGTGACCGGATTCGCTACGGTATGGGAGCCGGCGGTCTCCGCGTAGGTGCCGCGCGGCAGCAGGAAGTAATTGGCATTGACTGTCTCCAGGACGCCGCTGGTCTGGTCCTGGCGGATTACGTTCTGGAGCACCACCATATCGCTGGGTTCGGAGACCGAGAAGTATGGCTCAGCGGTGACGATCATGCCGAACGACTGGAATGCCGTAGTGACTCGGATGTTGCTTTTGGTGCCCGCGGGAAGCACCTCGCCGAGGTTCTGTGCGCGGCCGTCAGGCGAGATCGCCCAAAGCACGTAGGTGAGGTACTCATGGCCAAAGCCGTTCGCGGGGGTCAGGCCGCTGAATCTGGCCTCGATGGTGATGCCGCCGCGTTCGCTAGTCACCTTGGCCTCGCCTTTTGCGGCGGCCAGCAAAGGGGTGCCCTGAAAACCGATGGTGGTAGATCCGCTGCGGTGAAGATAATTGACACAGTCGAGACTGTGCTGAACCACCTTGACCCGGTAGATATAGATTCCATTCTGCTCGCTGATGCGGTTGGCCTCGGCCGAGGGCGCCTGGCTGGTGGGATTCGGCTCCTGCGCAGATAACTTCGGCGAGAAGGCGACGGTCGCGGCAATCGCAAAGACCATGATCCGGCTGGCGAAGCGAATTGGTTCACGGGGTTGCGCATGCGCCACGGCGGGCGCGCTGAATTTAGATAGAGCTGGCATGTTTTGGTCTCCTTGCGATCCAATTGCTTCCAGCGCTTCTCGCATTGCGCATATGCGAACGGCGCTTTTTTGTCCCAGTCGGGACTGTTGAATCGGATGCCGGGTAGACGACAAAGGGTATCCAAAGAAATGAATCGCCGAAGCCCGCGCGAAAGCGAAAGGTTGCCCGGAAGACGCACTATTCATGAAAGCGCAACGTGGAATCCGGGGAACCGGATATCCAGCAAAGATCCGCTATGCGGGCGCATTTATACTTGTGAGTCAAGACGCTACACCCAAGGGTGCGTCGAGTGGGTCCGAGGATCGCATGTTACTGGAGGTCGCCAAGCCGATAGCATTGCTGCTATGCATGCTTTCCCTGTGGTGCGTTTTTTACACGGCGTTTCTGGTTCCAGCGAACGATTTGGAACAGAGGATATGGGATTCGCTGGTTTTGTTGTCGTTGGCCGCGGGCATCTGCCTGACCAGCGGAATGATCTTTTGCGAACCGGCGAAGCCCGGATCGCTGACGAGCACCCTGCCAATCCGGATGTTCTGTTGGGCTGTAGGACTGATGGCAGCCTGGTTTCTGGTCTCCTGGTACTTGGAGACCTATTGCATCTTCTACAAGGATCTGCGGCGTCTGTAGGGCTGGATGCGCGTCCACGATGAAACGGCGGGATGACTGCGATGAGTGAAGGTGTGGGCAAGGGCTGGACGGTAGCGAGTATCCCCAGCCAGGTGGGGCGGCGCGTGCTGATTACCGGGGCGAACAGCGGCATTGGCTTTCACGCAGCGGCCGAGCTGGCGCACAATGGCGCGCACGTGCTGCTCGGGTGCCGCGACCGGGCCAAGGGCGAGGCGGCGCTGGCGCAAATGCGGGGACCGGACCCGCGAGCCAGCGCTGAGGTGGCGGTGCTGGACATGGCGTCTCTCCAGTCGGTACGGAGCTTTGCGGCGGCGGAACTGGAGCGCGGGACGCCGCTCGACCTGCTGATCAATAACGCCGGTGTGATGGCGCCCAAAATGCGGCAGGAGACAGCGGATGGTTTTGAGATTCAGTTTGGTACGAACGTGCTGGGCCATTTCGCGCTGACAGCGCTGCTTCTGCCCGCGCTGGAGCGAGCTGCCACGAGCCAGGCGCAAAGGCCGCGGGTGGTGACGATCGCCTCGATTGCGCACAAGAGCGGACGGCTGAACTTCGATGACTTGCAGTCGGAGAAGAGTTACCGTCCGATGGGCGCGTATCAGCAGTCGAAGCTGGCCGACCTGATGTTCGCGTTCGAGTTGGACCGGCGACTGCGCGCGGCAGGGGCTCCGGCATCGAACGTGATGAGCGTTGCGGCGCACCCGGGCGTGTCCAAGACGAACTTGTTCGAGAAGGGCGAGTTTGCTCCGATCGAGAAGCGGGTGAGGCGGGGGATCAGCAATGCGATCGGAGTGCTGTTGAACTCGGGGGCGGATGGAGCGCTGCCTACGCTGTTCGCAGCGACCGCACCCGAGGCGGTGAGCGGCGGGTACTATGGGCCGCAGGGTTTCCTGGAGATGCGCGGGGGCGACGTGGGGCCCGCGAATGTGGCGCCGCAGGCACTGGATGAAACCGCCGCGTCGCGGCTGTGGAGCGAGTGCGAAAGGCTCGCCGGCGTTTCACTGCTGTAGTTGGGGTGGCGCGGACGGCTGGATCAGCGCATATACATCTGCTTGTTGCGGCTCCAGGTTTTCGGGTCTTCCCGCCGCTTGGCTTCTGCCTCGTCAGCTCGAAGCTTCAGTTGGCGCTCGGTCCAGATATGGAGATCTGCTTGCTTTTGCATCCAGTTGCGCAGAATGACAAAGCCGAGGATCAGCCCGGTAAGGACTGAGAACGTGAGTACGAAGATGATGACGACGGTCATGGCTCCACTTCCCTGCTCGGCATTTCCGGGAACATCGAGATAAGTCTACAGGCCAATGGGCCGGCAAAGTGTGACTCACATCACACGAGCTGGACGGGTTAGGCGGGGGGCAGACTCGGGTCCGGCGTTAAATCCCGCCCATTCAACTCCTGATTGTTGCCCCAATTTGGCTTGGGGCAAGAGGTTACGGGCCAAACGCCAACCCGGCGAGACAGCTCACGTTGTGGTGGGCTACAATTCCCGGCTTAGACGACTGAGCGGCGGGCAAAGGTTCGCCGCTCATTTCAATTCCCAAAGGAGTACGACCCCATGCCTACCACGATGACCAAAGTTCACCCGGGTGCTTATGGGTTCCCGGTGACCCTGAAAAAACGCTACGACAACTACATCGGAGGCAAGTGGTCGCCTCCGGTTTCCGGTGAGTACTTCGACAACATTACCCCGGTGACGGGGCAGGTGATATGCCAGATTGCGCGGTCGAAGGCGGCCGACGTGGACAAGGCGCTGGATGCGGCGCACGCGGCCAAGGCGGCGTGGGGCAAGACGTCCGGGGCCGAACGTGGACGCCTGCTGGAGCGGATTGCGCAGCGGATTGAGGACAACCTGGAGATGCTGGCCACGATCGAGACGTGGGACAACGGCAAGCCAATCCGCGAGACGATGGCGGCGGACATCCCGCTGGCGGTGGACCACTTCCGCTACTTTGCGGGCGTGGTGCGCGCGCAGGAAGGTTCGATCGGGCAGATCGACGCGCAAACCGTGGCATACCACTACCACGAGCCGCTGGGCGTGGTGGGGCTGATCATCCCGTGGAACTTCCCCATCCTGATGGCGGCGTGGAAGCTGGCGCCGGCGCTGGCCGCCGGCAACTGTGTGGTGCTGAAGCCGGCCGAGCAGACGCCGATGTCGATCATGTGCCTGGTGGAACTGATCGAGGACATTCTTCCGCCGGGCGTGCTGAACGTGGTCAACGGCTTCGGCCTGGAGGCGGGCAAGCCGCTGGCGTCGAGCCCGCGCGTGAACAAGGTTGCGTTCACGGGTGAGACGACGACGGGACGGCTGATCATGCAGTACGCGTCGCAGAACATTATTCCGGTGACGCTGGAACTGGGCGGGAAGTCGGCGAACATCTTCTTCGAGGACGTGCTGCGCGAAGACGATGCGTTCTACGACAAGGCGCTCGAAGGCTTTACGCTGTTCGCCTTGAACCAGGGCGAGGTGTGCACGTGTCCGTCGCGGGCGCTGATCCAGGAGTCGATCTACGACCGCTTCATGGAGCGGGCGCTGAAGCGGGTTGCGGCGATCAAGCAGGGCAATCCGCTGGACGCGTCGACCATGCTGGGCGCACAGGCCTCGAACGAGCAGATGGAGAAGATCCTGTCGTACCTCGACATCGGCCGGCAGGAGGGCGCGGAGGTGCTGACCGGCGGCAGGCAGGCGCATCTGGACGGCGATCTAAGTACTGGCTTCTACGTTGAGCCGACGGTCTTCAAGGGCAACAACAAGATGCGCATCTTCCAGGAGGAGATCTTCGGGCCGGTGGTTTCGGTGACGACGTTCAAGACCGACGACGAAGCGCTGGAGATCGCCAACGACACGCTGTACGGGCTGGGCGCAGGCATCTGGACGCGGGACATGAACCGCGCATATAAGTTCGGCCACGGCATCCAGGCCGGGCGCGTGTGGACGAACTGCTACCACCTGTATCCGGCGGGCGCGGCGTTCGGCGGATATAAGCAGTCGGGCGTCGGACGCGAGACGCACAAGATGATGCTCGACCACTACCAGCAGACCAAGAACGTGCTTGTCAGCTTCAGCCCGAACGCCATGGGGTTCTTCTAACCCAATGGGCGTACTGGAGACGGCTAAGGCTGATTCGACTGTTGCGGCAGCGCCCTTGTCCTCGGCGCTGCCGCAGCAGGTGCTGACGACACCGGCGGCGGTGGCGCTGATGGAGACGCTGCGGGCGAAGTATGGGCCGCTGATGTTTCACCAGTCGGGCGGGTGCTGCGACGGCAGCTCGCCGATGTGCTATGCGCTGGGCGAGTTCATGACCGGCGACAGCGATGTGCTGCTGGCGACGGTTGGCGATGAGCCGGGCGCGCCGTTCTATATGAGCAAACCGCAGTTTGAATACTGGAAGCACACGCAGCTGATCCTGGATGTGGTGGCGGGACGGGGCGGCATGTTCTCGCTGGACAACAGCGAGGGGGTGCGGTTCCTGATCCGGTCGCGGGTGTTTACCGATGAGGAGATTGCGGCGCTAAGGGCGGCGGGACGGATTTGATTTTGGGTGAGGCGGGAAGGGTTGAGGACCAGTGGTAAGGTAAGACCAAAAGGCATGATTCATGAGCTGTAAGCTATCAGATGTTAAGCTGCCAGCTAAGGCGGTGGGCAATAGCATTTCTGAAAGAGGCTTGCAATGAGGCGACGTACTTTTCTGAAGAATGCGGCGGCGTTTCCGGTTGCGGGGTTGGGCGGGTTTGCGCTGGGACAGGCTGCGGCGCCGGCGACGGGTGAAGCGCATCCGTTGGGGGTGGGGCAGGACCGGCTGGGCGAGACGCATTCGCTGGGGTTCAGCACGATCCTGTTCAAGGTGCTGCCGCGGGAGACGAGTGGCGGGCTGTTCGTGATCGAGCACAAGGGGCTGGGGCACGGCGGGCCGCCGGTGCATTTTCATCTGCATCAGGACGAGTGGTTCTACGTGATAGAGGGCGAGGTGCTGTTTCAGCTTGGCGGCGAGCGGAAGAGGCTGGGCGCGGGCGAGTCGGTGCTGGGGCCGCGGATGGTTCCGCATGGATTTATGGGCGTGGGCGAGAAGCCGGCGCATATGATCATAGCGTTTACTCCGGCGGGAATGATGGAGGCGTTCTTCCGCGAGACTGCGGTGCCGAACGGTCCGCCGATGGATGCTCGCATGTTTGCCAAGTACGACATGCAGTATGTGGGGCCGCCGCTGGTGGCGTAGGGTTTCGATCCTGAGAGCGCGCTAATCGCAGGGATTCCAGACATCGAGTCCTTCAGCGGCCGCAGCGGGGAGAAGCTTGTCGTCGGAGGCAATAAACTGAAGCTCATTGTTGCCGGAGCTTTGGCCGGCGGACAGCGCTGTGGCGAGTTGGATGGCATCCAAGGCGCGAAGTGTCTGTCGATCGACAATCTCTGCGGCTAGTTCCTGAATCGCTTTTGTGACGAGATGGGTCTCCGTGGCGGTCGTCTCGCGTATGAGCGCAGCAATGGCCTGTGCGGCGTGGGCCCGGGTTAAGTCTCCCGATTTTTCGCGTCGCCGGATCGCCGACCGCACTTCCAACGGAGTGAGTGACGACATCAGCTTTGCTTCATTGCTCAGAGTCCGGTAAAAGCGCAGGAGTTTGTCGCTCCCCTTCTCCTGGACGAAAAGCTTTGCGAGGGCACTTGAATCAAAAAAGAATTGCTTCAGCGTTCGCCCCGATCACGGATGATTGTTTCCGAGAGTGGCTCACCCCGAATGGGCACCGGGTTGAAATGGGAAACTGGCTCGCTGGTTGGCACTTCCAACTCCGCAGTCTCTAAACCTTCATCGCCGAAGGGCCAGCAGGCCTGATTGATGAGGGTCCGACGCAGGTCGCGGAAGAGCGTCCGATGAAATCTAACACTCTCGGGATTGTTCGTGACGGTCGTGTGCGAATCGTCTGGTCCAGTCATGTGGATATGAATCCACTTGCCCTGTCGCGCCGCCCAGAGACCGTGGCCAACGACCACCGCATTGCCCGTTCCACGCTTGAAGGTTCGCACGTCTCCTGGCTGCATATGACCTCCACTGAGATGATTTTACGCTTCGTTTCGGATCGCGGCGTTTCTTGCTCTCAGATCTCGGCTGAGGGCGGCGCAGCGAACTCATCTTGGGCTGCACGGATCATGGGGCGACCTACTGTGCGGGGGTCTTGGGACGGATGGGGACGGTGGTGGTGTTGACGTAGTTGAGGACGGTGACGACGACGTACTTCTCGGCGGTGGCGATGCCGGGGGTTTTGCCTTTGCCTTCGATGACGAAGTACTCGTTGGCGGCGTGGGCGCGGCCGCCGGCCATGAAGCCGAAGCTCATGCCCATGGGCATGGAGACGGTGCCGACTTTCTCGCCGACCTCGCCATCGGTGAAGAGGTACGACGGCCAGTAGCCGCCGGCGATGGGGTGGCCGATGACGGGCTCATCGAGGTCGATGGAGGCCGTTTGGTTGAGAGCGCCGGAAACGGATTTATTGAGAGCGCCAGAGGCGGTCTTATTGGGGGCGGCGGGAGCGGGCGTGGTGTCCGTGGGTTTGGTTTCGGCCGGCTTGGCCTCCTTGGGAGGGACACCGAAGAACATGCTCATGGCGTCGCCGGCGGAGAGGCCCATCATCGCGAGGGTTTGATTGTGGGCGGTGGTGATGTCGTTCTTGGGGTTGGAGCCGCGCGACCAGGGGACATCGCCGATGAGTTTGACTTCGACATCCTTGTAGCCGTTGGCGTCGAGCTGGGCGCGAAGTTTCTTGATGAGGTCGGGGCCCATCATCTTGGGGACGTAGCGGATGTTGTGCTTGGAGACGACCTTGTTGGGCAGGATGGCGCCGGCGCCACCGGCGTACATGTTGCCGCCCCAGATGCCGTCGAGGTTGAAGCTGGTGCCGTATTGCAACATGCGGAGCATGTCGTAGCTGTCGTCGGCGATGAAGCGGGCGACGCCAACGGCCTTGGCGGCGGAGTTGTAATCGAGATTGGCGGCGGCGGCTTTGAGGCGGGCTATCTGCTCGGGCGTGGGCTGCTCCATGTTGTCGAAGAAGCCCTTGATCTGCGGTGTGTTGCCGTCCTTGGAGACGAGTTCGGAGAGCATGGTGATGTGGCGCCAGGCGGGCGAGTCGACGGTGCGCTTCCAGATGCCGTGGATGTCGGAGCTGGTGGGGCCGCGGCCCCAGGAGTTGCCGCTGGTGGTGAGCTCGACGTAGACGCAGCCTTCGGAGGGGCCGCCGGCGTAGAGGGCGTCGGCGTCCTTGAAGAGGTCGGAGTGCTGCTTGAAGAACTGGCGCAGGCCGATGGACATGCGCTCCTCGTCACCTTCGGCGACGAAGATGACGTTGAAGGGGAGCTTGCCGCCCATGGTGGCCTTGAGCGACTCAAGCGCGTTGAGCTCGACCATCTCCGGGCCCTTGGTGTTGACGGCGCCGCGGGCGATGAGGACCTTGGTGGCGCCGGGAACGCCGGCTGTTTCGGCGGAGACGATGCGGCCCTCAAACGGCGGCGCAACCCAGTTGGTGGGCTGGGTGACGGGCATGGTGTCGTACATCCAGTAGAAGACGAGGGTTTTGGGCGCGCCGAAGTCGCAGTGAGCGTAGACGACGGGATTGCCGGGAGTGCCGTATTCGGTGATGCCGACGTCGTAGACGCGGGTGGTCTGGCAGCCGAACTTGTCGAAGAAGCCTTTGACCATCTCGGCCGACTCGGGGATGCCTTCGCCGGAGTTGGAGATGGAGGGCTGGCGGACCCAGGTCTGGAGATTGGCGACGTGCTCGTCGACGTGGGCGTCGATGTAGTCGAAGGTCTTCTTCTCGATGGGCGTGAGCTTGGACTGGTCCCACTGGATGGTCTCGTCGCCGTGGGGACGGATGCCGAGCTTGGGGACGTTGTCGGTTGTGGGTACCGCAGCGGGCTGCGTGTGACAGCCAGGAAGTGCGGTGAAGAGGCAGGCGGAGGCGAAGGCGAGAGCGATGCGGCGGAAGGTCGTAGGCATGAAGACAGGCATGATGACACTCCTAGAGGGGAAGGTAGAGTGAACTGCCTTGCTGGTAGCACGTCTCGGTGCCGCCTGGTTTTGCTGGAGAGTTTTTAGAGTAACGGGGGAGCAGGGCGGGAGTCAATTCTTCCGCCAGGTCCCAAAGAAAGAAACCCCACGATAGGCGCGTAAAGCTGCGCCGATCATGGGGCACCCAGATTTGTAGCGGATTCGGTTACTTGGCTGCCAACTGGCGGAGGACGTAGGGGAGGATGCCGCCGTGCTGGTAGTAGAGGATCTCCTGGGGGGTGTCGATGCGGAGGGTGGCGGAGAACTCGGTAGTTTTGCCGTGCTGGTTTTCCGCGAGGACGGTGAGGATGTGGCCGTCGGCGAATTTGCTGTCGAGCATCTTCTGGAGGGCGCCGGGGTGGTCGCCGATGGAGAAGATCTCTTCGCCGGTGAGGCCGAGAGATGCGGTGGACTGGCCGGGGAGATACTGCAGCGGCAGGATGCCCATGCCGACCAGATTGGAGCGGTGGATGCGTTCGTAGCTCTCGGCGATGACGAACTTGATGCCGAGCAGGTTGGGGCCTTTGGCGGCCCAGTCGCGCGAGCTGCCGGAGCCGTACTCCTTGCCGGCCAGGATGCAGAGCGGGATGCCGCGCTCGGCGTAGAGGACGCTGGCGTCGTAGATCGGCATCTCCGTGCCTTCGGGCAAAAGCCGGGTGACGCCGCCTTCGGTTCCGGGGGCGAGCTTGTTGCGCAGGCGCACGTTGGCGAAGGTGCCGCGGACCATGACTTCGTGGTTGCCGCGGCGCGAGCCGTACGAATTGAAGTCGGCCGGGGCGACGCCGTGAGCTGACAAATATTGTCCGGCTGGCGAGTTCTTCTTGATGGAGCCGGCGGGAGAGATGTGGTCGGTGGTGACGGAGTCGCCCAGAACGGCGAGGGCGCGGGCGGCGCGGATGTCTGAAACTGGCAAAGGTGTCGCCAGCATGGAATCGAAGTAGGGGGCTTTCCGGATGTAGGTTGAGTCGGGTTCCCAGCCGTAGGTGTTGCCGGAGGGGAACTTGAGGTGCTGCCAGTTGGCGTCGCCGTCGGTGACGGTCGAGTACTGGCGGCGGAACATCTCCGAGTTGATGCAGGAGGCGACAGTGTCGGCGACCTCCTGCTGCGTGGGCCAGATGTCGCGGAGGTAGACGGGTGCGCCGGTCTGGTCTTTGCCCAGCGGGTCGGAGTCGAAGTTGTGGCCGATGTGGCCGGCGAGGGCGTAGGCGACGACCAGCGGAGGCGACATGAGGTAGTTGGCGCGGACCTCGGCGGAGATGCGGCCCTCGAAGTTGCGATTGCCGGAGAGCACGGAGACGGCGACGAGCGAGTGGTCTTCGATGGCCTTGCTGACGTCAGTGGGCAGCGGGCCGGAGTTGCCGATGCAGGTGGTGCAGCCGTAGCCGACGGTCTGGAAGCGGAGCGCGTCAAGATACTGGGTGAGGCCGGCTTTGTTGTAGTAGTCGGTGACGACGCGGGAGCCGGGCGCGAGGGAGGTCTTAACCCAGGGAGGCGTGGAGAGGCCCTTTTCGACGGCCTTCTTGGCGAGCAGGCCGGCGGCGACCATGACGTAGGGGTTGGAGGTGTTGGTGCAGGAGGTGATGGCGGCAATGACGATGGATCCGTTGCCGAGGTAGGGGTCGGGATCGACACCGAAGCGGGCCTTGACGCTGGTGGGCGCGACCGTGAGCGTGTCCGTATGGGGGAGGGTTGCAACGGCGACATTGCCCTCGAGCGGCGCCGCTGTTACTGGCGCGCCTTTGCTGCTGGTGACGTTTCCGTTGCCGGAGGGATGGCCGCCCTCGGCTTCCCAGCGGACGAGCTGGCGGGCGGCTTCCTGATTGCCGTTGGGGCCGAGAAGCTGCGGCAGCTCCCTGGCGAAGCTGGCCGCTGCCTGGGAGAGCAGGACGCGATCCTGGGGGCGTTTGGGGCCGGCGACGGAGGGTTCCACGGTGGCGAGGTCGAGCGAGAGATGGGAGGAGTACTCGGCTTCGGGTGCGTCGGCGGTATGGAACAGGCCCTGCTCGCGGAAGTAGGCTTCGACGAGGGCTATGTGCTCTTCGGTGCGCCCGGTGAGGCGGAGATACTTGAGGGTCTCCTTGTCGACGGGGAAGATGCCGCAGGTGGCGCCGTACTCGGGGGCCATGTTGGCGATGGTGGCGCGGTCGGCGAGGGGCAGCTCGGCGATACCGGGGCCGTAGAACTCGACGAACTTGCCGACGACGCCGTGCTTGCGCAGGGCTTCGGTGACGGTGAGGACGAGGTCGGTGGCGGTAGCGCCCTCGCGCAGCTTGCCGGTGAGGCGGAAGCCGACGACCTGGGGCACGAGCATGGAGACGGGCTGGCCGAGCATGGCGGCCTCGGCCTCGATGCCGCCGACGCCCCAGCCGAGGACGCCGAGACCGTTGACCATGGTGGTATGGGAGTCGGTGCCGACGAGGGTGTCGGGATAGGCGAGAACGCCTTCGGCGGCGCTCGAGGCGGAGAGCTCGTCAATGGGCCGGGTGGTGAAGACAACGCGGGCGAGGTATTCGAGGTTGACCTGGTGGCAGATGCCCATTCCGGGGGGGACGGCGGAGAAGTTGCGGAAGGCGGACTGGCCCCACTTGAGGAAGGCGTAGCGCTCGCGGTTGCGGGTGAATTCGAGCGCGGCATTGAGGTCGTAGGAGTTGGCGGTGCCGAATTCGTCGACCTGGACGGAGTGGTCGATAACCAGCTCGGCGGGCTGGAGCGGGTTGATCTTTTCGGGGTCGCCGCCGAGGGCGCGCATGGCGTCGCGCATGGCGGCGAGATCGACGATGGCGGGGACACCGGTGAAGTCCTGCATCAGGACGCGGGCGGGCATGTAGGCGATCTCGCGGGAAGGCTCGGCCTTGGGGTCCCAGTTGGCGAGGAAGGTAATATCGTCGGCGGTGACCGAGTGGCCGTCTTCGTGGCGGAGGAGGTTCTCCAGCAGGATGCGAAGGGAGTAGGGAAGGCGATCGAGACCGGGTTTGGATATCTCAGCGAGGGCGCTGAGGCGGAAGATGTTGACGGTGGTTTTGCCGCTGACGAAGATCGCGGCGCTGCGGAAGGAATCGGGATTTTTGTCGCTCATGGTGTTCTCCATTTATCGTCATCGGGGCGCAGGGCCTTAGAGAGAGCAGGGGCCGGGCGCGGAAATTTGAGGCCGGTAGCGCAGGAAGCGCAAGTCGGCGAGAAGGAAAAGCCTATCAAAAAAACGCGGCTGAGGGGCGAAGCGGCAGGAAACCGCGAGGCTGATCAGAAGCGACCGCGGTCGCGGTGCCCGTGACGAAAGCGCTTGAGAGTGGGAGCGCAGGCCATCGCCACTATTTTACCCCGGAGTAGACGGCCTGGAAAAGAGCCTTCTCGAAGGGAGAGACAACTCGCTGCTGGAGCGACGGGTGTGACCGTTGTCTCCGCAGTGGGGGACCGTCGGCGGAGGGTCGAGTCGCAGCGCGTTTCCCCCGGCAACGCGCGGGCTGCTGCTACGGTTGTGTCCGCCGACGCCTGGAGGGAGCCCTGGTCCCTTGCTTTGCGCTCTGCTCGACGGGCCGCAACATCGCCGGCAACTGCGTCTGAAAATCCTTGTCCTTGCTCTTTCCCTTGGTTTTGCAATGATCCCGGAAGCGTGCAAACTCGGTACCCAGGCCAGGATAATCGAGCGAGGTAATTGTGAGCCTTCGACCCTCTTCGTCAAAGTCGAACAGCAGTTCGTCGTTGAGAATCACTTGATCTTTGCGTGCCCACTCTTCTCCATCTAAATCGAGGTCGTCAAGCATCAGGCATTGAAGATCGGCATTCAATGCAGCGAAATCTTTGAGGAAGGGGCGGTTAAGTTCCACCCATCCTTTTCCAGTGTGTAAGATCCTGACGATTTTGTCGGGCTTGCTCTTGTTTTTCTTCCTCTTATTTCTCTTTGCCAACTCAAGGAAAACATTGAAGTGCGGGAATTTCTCCAGCAGCTTGCTCCGAAGGGTTTCTTTGTCATTCTTGTATAGAGCCAATACAGCCATCGCCCTCTTGTGGACTTGCTCCACGGACTGCTGATTCATTGGGGACTCCGAATCCAGAGCTGCGAAGAAGCGATAAGGGGCAAGGTAGCAAAAGGTCCAAGCAGAATTGATGCTTCGATCCGCCTTGCAAATTTTCTCCAAGAGCTGACTATAGCGATCCAGCGTTATACCGTCGTAGACGACCGAATTGGAATGCCGTTTTCCCCACAGCTCAGTGCTCACAAACGAGGAGTACTTCGGCGGGATCAGGCCGAGCTCTCCATAACGCTGGCCGGTGTTGCCCCGCCATTCTTCGATCATCCGTTTTGCAAACTCCGCAGATGCAAGACTGGCAAAATGCGACAATACCTTTCTTGTGAACTTCCGATCTTCCTTGGGGACCTTGGAGTCGACGACATCGGAAATCCCCTTGATCACCAGATAGCCTATGAAATGCTCCGTGTCGATCGAGTGCAAGACGGCTTGGCCCACCGCACCTGCCTCCATCTCGATGGCTCCAACCTTCGGGAAGGTGGTCTTGATACAAGAAAACAATTCCGAGTTCTTGCCATCGACGAGATAAGGGCCCGAATAGATTTCCGTCGCCTCCGCGGGCAACTCCTCGTTACTGAGGAAAGCTTTGATGGTGTTTTCGATCGCCTCTTTTTCTTTTTCCTTTTTTTCTTTCTCTTCGGGTTTCTCATCGGCGCCAGCGGCAAGTTGGTCCAGACGCGTCGTCAGCGTAGCAACTGCATCAACGGAGGCCTCTTTCATTCTTGCGGTGTGCGCCCAGCCGACAGCAGCCTTTTTCGCATGCATGTACAGGCGATCGGACGGAGGTTGAACCGGGTCGTCAAACAGTCTCACTTCCACCTTGCAAGGGCTGACGTCGGCTTCGCCACGGTCCAATAGCTGTTGATAGCCGACGTGAACTTGTCTGCTGAATACCACTCGCCCATACTCGATCCCCCGGTCCCGGATTCCGCCTGCTGTGCCGAGGATAAGCAGGAAGCGGGGTTTGAATAGCCGATCGAGTTCTCTAATAAGTTCAATGGCGGGGAGCGGACCTTTCACATCGCCGGTCGATGCATGAACGACTACATAGCGATCCGATGAATCCCAGTTGTTCATCGCCCACCATGTGTACAGCCCCCTGTCGCCGACCGTGTTACCGTGCGACTTGAGCGTATCCTCACGGAAAACGTCTCTAACCGCCTTATCCTCAGATTCGTTGATGGTTACAAGAGCGAAGTCCGTTTGAGTCGGATGCGGGGAATGCTCAGGCATGGATCACCTCTCCGAGAGCTTGAATGTAGGTTGGGCGGACGGACAATTATAAATTTTCTCTGCGGGAGTGACGAGGTGCGTTCCGGCGGGAAAGTGGCGACTGGTTTGTGCGATGATGCCAACGCAGATGGAGTGCGGCGAACTTCGCAGGACTGAGGGGGAACGATGCGGACAGGGAAGCAGTGGCGTGTGAGGTTGGCGGTGCTGCTCGCGGCAGGGTTGGCTGCGGGCGCGCAAGGTGCCGAGACGGGTGTGCGCGGCGACTCGAACTATAGCCTGGAGCAGGGTCAATTGCAGGTCTACTTCGTGGATGTAGAGGGCGGGCAGGCAACGCTGTTCGTCGCGCCGGACGGGGAAAACCTGCTGGTGGATACGGGTTCGCCGGACCCGAAAGATCCGAATGCTCCGCGCGACGCGACGCGGATTGCCGCAGTGTGCAAGCTGGCGGGCGTGACGAAGATCGACAATCTGCTGGTGACCCATTACCACTCCGACCACGTGGGCGGGCTGCCGCAACTGGTGGGGATGATTCCAGTAGGGCGGTTCATCGATCACGGCGCGAATCGCGAGACCGCGGATTTGCCGGGAAGCGCGCCGACCGTCGCGGGATACGACGCGTACCGGAAGGTACTGGCCGAGAGCCACGCGGAGCATCTGACGGTGAAGCCGGGCGACGTGCTGCCGGTGAAGGCATTCCATGTGGAGGTGGTGAGCGGCGATGGCGAGGCGATTGCGAAACCTTTGGCGGCAGGAGGCGAGCAGAATGCGGCGTGCGCGGCGTCTCCGCTGAAGGATGTGGAGAACACCGAGAACGATCGGTCGCTGGGCATGGTAATTACGTTCGACAAGACGCGGATTCTGGACCTCGGCGATCTGACCTGGAACAAAGAGCGGGCGCTGATGTGCCCGGTGAACAAGATCGGCAGATTCGACGTGTACATCGTGTCGCACCATGGGCTGGTCAACAGCGGCAGCCCGGCGCTGGTGGATGCGATTGCACCGCGGGTTGCGATCGAGGACAACGGCCCGCACAAGGGCGGCGCGCCCGCGACGTATGTAACGATCGAGGGGACTTCCCGGCTGAAGGACCTGTGGCAGTTGCATACGGCCGAGGTGCCGGACGCGAAGAACGTTGCGGATTCGCGGATTGCGAATCTTGCCGGCGTGCCCGACGCGGCGAATTATCTGAAGCTGACAGTGCATGCCGACGGAAGTCTTGCGGTGACGAATTCACGGACCGGCGAGACGGTCGCGTATCCCGCCAAGTGATCGGTCGATTTTGCCTCCATTTCTGCTTCGGGCGTTCTATGCGCGACCAATTGCGCATCTTACCCATGACGGCCGCGCTAATCTGGCCGCGCGAACGACGGGAGAACGACGATGAAGTGTGGAATGCGAAATTGGGCTGGTTTGGCAATCGGGCTGGGATTGATGTGGAGTGCTGCGGGATGTCACAGTTCGCCGCAGGCGTCGGCGCAGGGCCAGGTGGACCAGAACCCCGGCGATCCGGCGGATGCGAACCTGGCGCCGGTGAATGGGAACGGCAATTCCGCTCCCGCGCAACCTGCGCAGGTGCTGGGTCAGAACGCGCAGTATCAACCGCAGCAGCAGGGGCAGGACTACGGCCAGCAGCAGGCCGCGCCAGTTGAGCAGCAAGCGCCGCCGGGCGACCAGAGCTATGACAACGGCCAACCCGGCGATCAGGTTGCCGACCCGTACGCGAGCGACCTGACCGATGCGCAGGCGAGCGATCCGCCGCCGCCACTGCCGGATTACGATCAGCCGCCTGCTCCGGACCCCAACTACCTGTGGACTCCGGGCTACTGGGCCTGGGGGCCGGGAGGGTACTACTGGGTTCCCGGTTACTGGGTTGCGGCGCCGTATACCGGCGCGCTGTGGACTCCAGGGTACTGGGGATTCGCGGGCGGGTTCTACCGCTTCCACCATGGATTCTGGGGGCTGCACATCGGGTTCTATGGCGGCATCGACTACGGCTATGGCTACACCGGTTATGGATACTACGGCGGCTACTGGAATGGGGGGAATTTCTACTACAACACGGCCGTCAACCGGGTGAATGTGAATGTGATTCGCAACGTATATGTACACAACGTGGTGATCAACAATGTGGTGGTGAACAACCGCGTGGTGAACCGCGTGAGCTTCAATGGCGGCCACGGCGGCGTTCAGGTGCAGCCACGGCCGGCGGAGATTGCCGTTCTGCATGAGCAGCGCATTCCGCCAATGACGTCGCAGGTGCAGGTGCAGCGCGAGGCGGCACAGAATAAAGCACAGTTCTACAGCGCGAACAAGGGAAGGCCCGCGGTGGCAGTGAGTGCGCGACCGGTGGTTGCGGACCGCGCGCTGCCGGCGGCGCTACCCCGCGTCGCAGGACCGGTTGGACAGCCCGCGGCCCGCGGCGAAGTGAGAGCAGGGCAGGCGCAGCCTCAGCAGCAGGGAACGCGAGGTCCGGCCCAACCAGAAACGAGAGGATTGCCGGCCCAACCCCAGGGAAGGCCCGTGCAACCGCAGTATCAGACCAAAGCACCGCAGCCGCAACGTCAGCCCCAGCCTGAGGTGAGGCAGCCTCAGACCCAACCCCAAACCAGAGCACCGCAGCCGCAGCTGAGGCAGCAACCGCCGAACGTACCGGCTCGACCCGTTCCGGAGGCACGCCCGGCTCCCCAGCCTCAGCCGCAAGTGAGGCAAGCGCCAGCTCAATCCCAGCAGCGACCGGCGCAGCCTCAACCGCAGGCCAGGCCAGCCCCGCCAAAACCCCAGGCACGACCTGCTCCGACGGCCCATTCCCAACCGCAGGCCGACGAGCACAAAGACGACAAGCCTCACAATTAGCCGCACGGTGAATGTGAGGAGAACTCACGGCAGGACTGGCCAACTAAGCTCGTCCTGCCGTTTGTTCTGGATTTGTGAACCCTCTGCTGGAGTGGCCTACGTGCTGAATGCGAGCTGGCCGAGCAGGATGGCATTCAGGGCGATGATGACGGCGACCGTGACCCAGCCGGCGATGCGGGTGCGGCGCGCGCTGGCGAAGCTCTGCATCACGTCCTTGCGGTTGGTGAGCAGGAGCAGCGGGATGAGTGCGAAGGGCAGCGCGAAGCTGAGCACAACCTGCGAAAGCACGAGGATACGAAGCGGATCGAGGCCGGTGGCGATAATGGCGATGGCCGGGATGACGGTAATGGCCCGGCGCAGGAAGATGGGGAACTTGATGTCGAGGAAGCCCTCGATGATGACCTGGCCGGCCATGACGCCAACGGTGGAGGACGACAGCCCGGAACAGAGGAGCGCGACGGCGAAGACGGTGGCGGCGAGGCTTCCGAAGAGCGGTCCGAGGGTGTGGTACGCCTCCTGAATGGTGGGCTGAAGGTTGGAAGTGTGCACAAAGGCGACTGCGGCCATCAGGATCATGGCGGAGTTGATGAGCCAGGCGCCGTTCATCGCGACGAATACGTCGATGAGCTCGAACTTGAGGAAGCGGCTGAGGATGAAGCGGCGGGGAAGATGCGTGGGCTGATTGCGATCCGCGAAGCCTCGCAGCGTCTCGCCGGCGGGCTGGGCGGAGCCGGTGAGTTCCTTGAGGCGCGGCTGCACCAGCGCGGAATGGAGATAGACGACGTGGGGCATGACCGTGGCGCCGAGCATGGCGACGGCTGCATAGATGCTGTCGTGGAAGTTCTGCGCGGAGGAGCGGTCGAGCGTGGGCAGCAGGGTGTGGATGGCCGCGAGCTTCCAGTCGGGATGCACCAGGAAAATCTCAAATGCGTACGAGACTCCGATGATGGCGACGAAGCCCATAATGGCACGCTCCAGCCAGCGGAATCCGGCGAGGTCGAGCGCGAGGATGGCGAAAACGAGGACGGTGGAGACGAGCGCCGCGATCAGCAGGGATTCCTTGGGCGTAAAGCCGTGGGCCCACAGCAGCGGGCCGAAGAGCAGATCGAGGCCGATGGCCGCGCCGAGAAATTCGGCGAGGTCGGTGGCGACGGCGGCGATTTCGGCGGCGATCCACAGGCCGAGGGTCGCGGGCCGCGAGAAATACTTGCGGCAGTTCTGGGGCAGGGTGAGGCCGGTGACGATGCCCAGTTTCGCGGAGAGGTACTGGATGAGCATGGCCATGGCGTTCGACCAGAGCAGGACCCAGAGCAGGCGGTAGCCAAACTGGGTTCCGCCCAGGATGTTGGTGGCGAAGTTGCCGGGATCGATGTACGCGACCGAGGCGACGAAGGCCGGACCGAAGTAGGTCCACATCTGGTTGCGCTGGAAGTTTGGGAGCAAGCCGTGCGGCGGGACCTTGGCGGAGGGCGATGCAGTTCCAGCCTCGGAAGTCACGGGTGCCACCGTTTCGATTTCGACGGGCGCCGCGGGTTCCGGTCGGATTGGGGAAAGGCTGGGCATCGTACTCCTGCGCAGGGGCGAGCCGGCTTTGCAAGATGCCAAAGGCGTCCATCGGAACGGTGCCGGGCCCGGCTCAATTTAGGTTTGCCTACAATTTAGGTATACCTAAATTTAGAATTTAGGTCAAACTGAAAGCTGCGGACGGAGACGCGAAAATGCCAGCAGGCCGACAGGCGAACGGCAACACGGAATCGGTGGACAACTATCTGAAGGCCATCCTGATGCTGGGTGGACGCGAGGAGAGGCGGGTGACGATCAAGGCGCTGTCGGAGGAGCTGCGCGTGGCTCCTGCCTCGGTGACGAACATGCTGCAGAAACTGGCTGCCGCGGCGGCGCCGCTGGTGGAGTATGAGCGGCATGGCGGGGTGCAGCTCTCGCCGGCCGGCAAGCGGCGCGCACTGGAGATCGTGCGTCATCACCGGCTGATAGAGACGTTTCTGTATGAAGTGCTGGACTACCCGATCGACGAAGTCCACGCGGAGGCAGAGCGGCTCGAACACTTTATCTCGGAACGCTTCGAGGAGCGGATTGCGGCAAAGCTGGGGAACCCCAGGATCGACCCTCATGGGCATTCGATTCCGACCATCGAAGGAGAGATGGCGGCGCGGGAATCGATGCTGCTGGCTGACGTGGTGCTGGACGGAAAGTTCGTGATCGACAGCGTGTCCGACCGGGACGCGGAGAACCTGCGGTTGATCGAGGCCTGCGGCATCACGCCGGGGGCGCGGCTGCGGGTGAAGAACGCACGGGATGGGTATTCGGTGAGCGTTGGCCGGTCGTCGAAGGCGGTCCATCTTCCCCGCGAGGTCGCGCGGGACGTGAGGGTTGTCCGCCTGGGGAAATGACCGGTACCGGGCGAGCGCCCAGGCGTGGGCGGCGTAAAACCGGCGCGGCAACAAAGAGAATGGCGGCCATGCTGAGCATGGCCGCCATCGTTTGCAGTGAAATCCAGATTGGCTGGACCGGTCGACCGCGGTTAGAAGCGGAAGCGGCCGATGAACTGCCAGTCGCGCGGCTGGATGCTCTTGTTCTGGCCGCCGATGAGGCCGAAGCTGTTTGTATCCCAATTCGCACTGGAGAGATTGAAGAAGGTGGAATTGGTGGCGTTGAACACGTCCGCTTCGACCTGGAAGGTGAGGTGGAGCGTGGCGGTTTCACGAACGTTGAAGGTGCGGCTCACGCCGAACTGGGTGTTCCAGTATCCGGGCCCGGTAAGGCCGTACGGGGCGGTACGGGCGAGGTTCCCCAGCTTGAAGGTGGTGCCGACTCCCGAGGTTCCGCAGCTGGTGGTGACGGCCTGCGCAGAGGAGTCGGGGCATTCGAAGGCGTTGTAGTTGATATAGCTGATCTGGTTCAGGTTGGAGGCATTGGCTCCAGGACCGCGGCCCCATCTGCCATTGATGCGAACCTGAGACTTGTTGAAGCCAGGCACGTAGTCGGGCATGCAGGTTCCCTGGCCGGCGGTGGTGGCGCTCTGGCAGCCGCCGCCGTTGGTCACCTGGAGAGGATAGCCGTCGCGGTACTGGTAGATGCCGGTGAGCTGCCAGCCTCCGCCGATGGCGCCGGCGATGCGGTTGGTGGCGAAGAACGCCTGGCCGCGGCCGAAGGGGAAGCGGTAGACAAAGGTCACATTGATGGCATTGGTCTGGTTCGCTGTGCCAAGGCTGCGGTCGATCCAGCCGGTGCGGTAGTTCTTGATGAAGTTTCCGTCTTGCGGGCCGACGCCATACTGGGTGCGGTGGTTGCCCGTGTCGTCAATTTCCTTGGCGCGAGTGTAATTGGCGAAGCCGGACAGGTTGTGCCATGCCCGCTGAATCACAGAGATCTGCAGCGAGTTGTAGTTGGCGTTTCCAGTATCGCCCCACAGATCGCTATTGTTGTTGCCGCCCTGGAATTGCGGGAAGGGCCTGAGGGCCTGGAGCAGGGTCGCGCCGGTACCGGTGTAGCCCGGGTAAGGAGGGGGGCAAAGGGTGGGGCCGAGGATGCCGCAGGATGTGCCGAGATTGCTCAGGTACTCCAGGGAAACGTCGGGAGAGGGTATGTTCTCGGCGTAGCCGCGGCCGGCGCCATTGGGCAGGAAGTGGGTCTGCGAGCCGGAGTAGGCAACGCTGAGAACGGCCTTCTTGTTGATCATCTTCTGGACGGAGAAGTTGTAGGTGATGAACTGAGGACCGCGCCCGCCGTAGTACGGGTCGGCGAAGTTGACTTGTCCGGGGGTGCAGGTGACGTTGTCTGAGGTGTTGCAGGTGTAATCGTTCAGGTGGTCGGGGAAGAAGGCCTGAAAGCTGTAGTTACCCGTCGTCGACAGGGGATTCACCGTGATGGAGGGAACGATCCAGGGGAACACGGCGGAAAGCGCACTGCAGGTACCCGCCGTGACGCATGGGATGGTGTTTCCGAACCCGTTGACTACAACCGGGTTTGTGCCTTGGAGTGGAGGTTTGACGGTGGCGTTAGGCGGACTTGCCAGACCCGGATTCAGATAGAAGGCGGGATCGCTGGTGCTGGTTCCAGCCTGGTTGACGGCTTCGCTGGCGCTAAACTCGTTGTTGTTTCCGGTGGCCTGGGTCGCGCCCTGGTTGCCGCCGACTCCGCCGGCGTGGGTGAGGCTGACGCGAAAGCCGCCAGCGAATACGGTCGATGGCGAATAGGCATATGCGAAGCCGATATTCGGCTGGAAATTCTTGTTATAGGGCTTGACCGGGGTGGTGCAATGGCAGATATAGGGCTGGAAGTAAGAAGGCGTTGAAGAGGTGGGGAAGCCGGCGAACTCGAGCACGCCCGGGATGCCGACGATGGGATTGATTTTATTGACATTGAGGAATGCGATGCGGTCGTGGACCTCGTGGTACGGCTGGAGATAGCTGTACTTGAGTCCCAGGGTCAGGGTCAGCTTGGGGCTGACCTGCCAACTGTCGTTGATGTAGGGCTCGATCGGCCGGTAGCGCGCTCCCACGTCGTTGATGCTCTGGGTCTGGACGGTGCCGCTGTTGACCGCACCCACCAGGAAGCTGGCGTAGGCGTCGCCGTTGGTCCCGGTGGCGTTGGTTTCGTACTCGGTGGAGTAGCCGCTGTAGGTGAGTTGCAACGTATTGCTGAAGCCGCCATAGCTGCCGGCGTTGGTCTCGTCCCAAGTGACCTGGGCGCCGAAGGTAATGTTGTGGCGGCCCTCGATCCACTGCAATGCGTCCTGCACAACGTAGGAGTTGGTGGCCTTCGGACCGGAGTTGGCGTTGGAGTTCCAGGAGGGGCTGTTGGAATTGGGTTCGGGGGTCGGAACTGCCGGGCCGTTGCCTGTCTGGAAGGTGACCTGGGGCATGCTGCTGGTCGCGTTGCCGGTAGGCAGGTTGTTGATGCCCGCGGCCGCGGAGTTGTACTTGCTGCCCTGGGTGAGGGAGAATTCATTGCCCCAGTTGCGGCTGTATCCGTACTTCATCGTGTTGATGAGGGTCTGAGAGATGATGAAGATGTAAGAGAAGATGCCGGATGAGGTCTTCTGATTGGTGTAGTAACCGAGTGCGTAGGGAACAGGGAGCTGCACCTGGGTGGTGTAGAAGGGCGCGCCGCCATATCCCACATTGCCGCCGACGCCAACCAGCGAGAACTTGTTGCGCGAGTTGAGCGTGTAGTCGAGACGGCCATCGATGCTGTAGTTGTCGTTGGCCTGAGGCAGCGAGGCGAGGTAGTTGTTGAAAGTGGAAAGATTGGTTGGAGCTGGGAGCCCCTGCTGCAGGTAGAGCGAGATGGACGACATCTCGGGCGTCGGGATCACGTTGTAGGTGGGAATTCCGTTCACCGACCCCTGAAAGGGCGGACGCGAACCGTACGAGCCCAGTGTGGGATCGACGATTTGGGCGGTAGTGGTGCCCAGCACGTCGGTGAAGTCGCCGCCGTGGGTGGCGTCGTCTGAGAATGCCGGACCGCAGGTTTTCCCGTTGGTCGAGTTGGTGTCGCCGCGTTCGGCGCAGGTGGGGACGGTCATGTACTGCGGGGTGTTGCTGATCTTGGTGTAACGGAAGCCCGAGTAGTCGCCGAAGAAGAAGAACTTGTCCTTGAAGATGGGACCGCCCACGGAAACGTCGTACTGGTTCTGGTGTTCACCCGGCTTTTCCGCGGTGCCATTGGCCGCTGCCACTTTGGAGAAGTAGCCCCAGGTATCGAAGTCGGTGTTGCGGATGTAGTCGACGGCGCTGCCGTGGAACTGGTTGCCGCCCGCCTTGATGGTGTAGTTGGTGGATCCGGCCCCGCCGAACGCTGTGGAGGCGGTGCTGGTCTGCACGGAGAACTGATCGACGGCGTCGACCGACACCGCGTTCGCGACCGGATTGCTGCTGCCCTGCTGGGAAATGTTCGATACCGGCACGCCTTCGATATAGTTCTCGTTGAGGTTGGTCTGGCCAGTGCCTCCATAGATGCCGGAGTTTCCGTTTTGAGATCCGTTTCCCTGGGCATTGGCGGGGTTTTCCTGCACGCCCGGCATCAGGTACTGGAACGCCGTCGGGTCGCGGGCGGTGCCGTTCATGGCCAGCGGGAGCTGGGAATAGAGCTCATTTTCGATGGTGCCGCCGAGCGTGGGCTCAACCGTGTTCATGAACGGGGGAGTGTCGGTGACGGTGATGGTCTCGGTCCGGTTGCCGACCGTGAGCTTCAGGTTCAACCCCAGCGTCTGGTTGGTGTCGATGGTGATGTTTTCCTGCAGCAGCCTCTGGAAGCCGGCGGCGACGACCTCGACGATGTAGGGGCCGGGCTGCAGCGGCGAGATCGAATAGGTGCCGGTGCTGCCGGTCAGCTTGGTGGTCTTAACCCCGGTATCGGTGTTGGTGGCGGTGACTTCCGCCTTGGGAATGCCGTCCCCTTTGGGGTCGGTGATGGTTCCCTGGATGCCGCCACCAGCGGTGTCCTGAGCTTCCAGCGACGAGCTGCCAAACAGCACCAGGCCGCAGAGGACCAACACGCAGGCGATGATGGAGCAGCATTGTGCGAGAAGACGGCGTGAAAGCCCGAGCGGCAAAGACCCAACTGTCGAGTTGCAATACATAGTTTTGCTCCATCTGATTTTTGCGCTGGAAGGTGTGGGACTTGGATGCCCGTTGTTTCCGGTTGAAGCATCCCCCAAAAACCTTGCGCCGATGACTAGAAACATAAAATTACTGTTGAGCCGGAACGCGAAAAAAGTATTTGTTTTCGGGAGTGATTGTCAATAAGAAAATGTTTTCCCGTTGAAACCGATTTGCGACGTTCCATCGGCCCTGCAAGGCGGTGCCCGAACCAGTTCGGGCGGAGCGGTGCGGGGAAGATTTAAGTTTTCAAAGCTTCCTGCAACATGCTACTTTGTTTTTGCCCAGATTCAACACTGAATTTGTTTCCACTGAAAAGTGGCGGCTCCGGTTCGGCCTGTTTTCGACGGCTGAAGACCAATGTGGGACCGGACGGATGGCACTCCTGGAGATCAAGATTCCTACCCAAACACACTTCGAACCGACCCAGGCGAAAGAACGGGGCCGGGGTGCATCCCCCGAGGTCCATGGCCTGCAAATCGGCTGCAAAGGGGTGGGCAAGGCGGTTCTCGCAGCGCTCGCGGTCATGGCGGGCGCAGGCGGTCTGGCCTGGTGTGGGACGGGGTGGGGGCAAGCCGCGTCCACGACCTCGGCTGAGTCCAAGACCGCGGTCGCCGCACCGGCCTCGGAGCAATCCAGTGCCGCGACGTTGCAGGTGTATTCCCGGCTGACCGTGGTGGATGTGACGGTGATGGACGCCAAAGGCATGCCGGTCCAGGGGCTGAAGGAATCCGACTTCACGATCAAGGAAGATGGCAAACCGCAACCGGTGCGGAACTTCCAGGAGGTCCGCGAGGACTTGCCGCTGGCGGTGAGCGCCCCGCCCAAGCTGCCGCCCAACGTGTACACCAACGATCCGCCTCCCCCAACCACGAGCGCGGTCAACATCCTGCTGCTGGACGGCCTGAACACTCTGCCCGCGGACCAGGTGAACATGCGCCAGGAGTCGATGAAGTATCTGAAGAGCATGCCTCGGGGTACGCGGGTTGCCGTGCTTGGCCTGTCGAGCAGCCTGCGCATCCTGCAGGGGTTCACCTCCGATCCCGCCATTCTGATTGCGGCGGTCGACAGCAAGAAGAACCGGGCGCTGCCTTCGCCGTTCATCGACAGCGACAGCGCCGGCGTTCTGGACGATCAGGTCGAGTCCCAGTTGGAGCTCGAAAACGATGACGCCGCGGCCATGGTGCAGCAGTTTGAGAACGACCTGAACACTACGCAGACGGACATACGCAACCGTATGACGCTGGAAGCCCTGGACCAGATCGCGGCGTACGTGGCCGGGATCAAGGGACGGAAGAACCTGATCTGGTTCACCGAAGGGATGCCGCTGAATATCTTTCCCACCGGGGGCACGAACGACCTGGAAGCAATTGCGGATTATTCCAAGGACCTGCGCAAGACCGCGGACCTGCTGACCGCGGCCGAGGTCGCGGTGTATCCGGTGGATGCGCGCAAGTTGTTCACCAATCCCGCCGACAACGCCGGCCAGCCGCAGATCAGGGCAGCCAACAATACCGCTGGAGCCAGAGCTGCGGCCGCGCAGATCAACTACCTGCAGAAAAAAGGCGGGGAGTTTTTGGGGATGGAGGCGGTGGCCGAAGCCACCGGCGGGGTTGCGGCCTACAACACCAACGACCTGAAGACGGCGGTGGCCAAGGCCATCGAAAACGGCTCAAACTACTACAGTGTCTCGTACGTTCCTCCCGATCCGCAGTACGACGGACGCTACCACACCATCGACGTGGCAGTGGACCGGCCCAACGTTCATCTGTCGTACCGCAGGGGGTATAACGCGGACGACATCCTGCACAATGCGATCACGCCGGCGCTGACGCTGGCTACGACCGCGCCGGAGCCGTACGGAAGCAACATGCAGGCATCGATGGGGCGGGGCGTGCCTACGGCCAGCCAGGTGTTGTTTGCCGTTCGTGTGGCGCCGGCGGCAGATCCGGTCAAGCCCGCGGCCCCGGTGCTGGGTACGCTCGATCCCAAGCTGACGGAGAAGCCTTTGGTACGGTACGACGTTCAGTATTCGGTCCCGGCGCGGCAGATCACATTCGCCGATGGGCCGGGCGGCACACGCAAATGTACGGTCGCGATCGACCTTGCCGCCTACGATGTTTACGGCAAGCTGATCACCGGGCTAAGCCAGACGGTTACCTCATCGCCCCTGAGGGCGGAGCAGTATCGGAGGTTTTTGCAGCGGCCGTTTCAACCCTTTCAACAGATCGATTTGCCCCCCGGAGAGATCTTTCTCCGCGTGGGTGTCCTCGACGGCGTGTCCGACAAAGTAGGCACGCTGGAGATTCCCTTGACCGTGCCAAGGAAACTGGCCAGACCGGCCAGTCTGCCTGGAGGGAAAGATGGACCTTAATCTCTCATCTTCAAGAGGCATACGGTTGCGAAGATTTCTCTTGCAAGTCTCTTCAACCAAGACGTATTATGCCGCTTATTTTTGGAAACCGTTTCCGATGGGAAATCAGCCAGGAAATCGACCGGCGGATACGAGCCCTGGCGCTCAACCCGCTGGACCGCAAATGCACTTATCAAGGATCAGGTGACCCCGATGCTCTTTCGCAAACACATCGTCTCGACGCGAACGCTCCTCCAACTGACAGTTGCCACGGTTTTCTTCGTGGGCGGAGTGGGAGCCGCACTGGCCGCCGGCGTTACCAATACCGGCACTAGCACCACCGCACCCTTGCTGGTTCCGTACACCGTCTACACCATCGCCGGCACGCCGCAGTACGCCACCGGCACCACGGCGGTGGTGGCCGGGTTCGGTGGAGAGGGAGGTGCTGCGACTACGTCGCCTACCCATCTGCCGGGAACAGCGGCATATCTGGACGCGCCGGTCGCCCAGGCGGTCGACTCGGTGGGCAACGTCTATATCACCGACACAGGGAACAACATCATTCGCGAGGTGAATGCTCAGACTGGCCTTATAACCACCATCGCGGGCGTCATTCCCAAGAACTGCAGCGGGTTGACCTGCACTGTGCGCACCTCCGGATGCGCCGACGGCGTCCCTGCCGCCGGAAATCCGATCGGGAGCAGTCTTCAAGGCATCGCCGTGGATGCATACGGCAATGTCTACTTCGCCGATCAGACGACAGCTTCAGTCTCCGTGATCTACCGCGGCGGGACCCAGGTTGCGAACTTCATCACGTTGGTCAATCCCGGCGGAGTCGCGACCTCCGGCGGCAAGGTGCTGCCCGGATACGTGTACCACGTCGCCGGCACGGTGAATCTCACCTCATGCGCGGCCACGCTCGGCACCCCAGGCCCCGACAATTCGTTCGCGTTCGAAAACAGCGCCAACCCTCCGACAACGACGGGCTATCCTGGCGGCCAACTCCATAGTCCCGGCTTCGTAACCCTGGACGGCGCGGGGAACATCTATATCGCGGACACCTCGAATTCGACCGTACGCGTCGTCAACACGCAGGCCACTCCGCAGACCTTTTTCCAATACACGGTTCAGCCCGGATACATGAAGTCCATCACCGATTGCAATTCGGCGCTGACCACTCCTTGCCCCACTTCGACCACGACTTCGACGGCCAATACCGGCATCAACGGCCCGGTGAACGCAATCGTCTTTCAGAGCCAGTACCGGGAAGCTGAAGTCGACGCATACGGGAACATCTATCAGTTGAATGGCACGGGCAGCGGCACTGGAGCTCCGGGAATCTATTCGGCCACCGCGTACGCCGGCGGCGCCCCGCTGACCAATCTGCTTACCGTGGAAGCACCGTTGCTGGCCTCGTCCTTCGGTCCTACTGCGACCCCCCCGAACGCTCCGGCGGAGCTGCCGCTCACCTATGGCAATTCATACATCTCCATCGGCAATCCGGCGATCAGCAGCACCCTTCCCGGCAGCTTCCCGGACGTGCTCGCCGTGACCAACGAAGACCTGGACCTCCGGCCGAGTTCGTTGCTGCCCGACGTGTTCGGCACCTTCTGGTTCAATGACAACCACTATCCCGAGGTGGAGCGCATCGACCAGTACACGGGCCTTGCGACCGATGTCATCGGGTCCCAGAGTCAAAGGGCCACCGCATCTGTCTCCGGCCTTGGGATTACGAATTACAACCAGCCGGCCACCTTCAGCAACCTTTGGTATTGCGTCTATGGCGCGTCCGGAAACCCCTGGACCCAGGGACCGCAGACCGCCGATCCGCAAGGCGACGGGTGCCCGGCAATCATCGCGCTTTACTCCGGCGGCGTCCATCCGACGGTGTCGGACGGCCTCGGCAATATCTACCTCGGCGATGGCGGCGAGTCGCTGGTGCGCGAGCTTCCGCTCGGCAACGTGTTCCCGGCAACCGCGGTGGGATCGGCTACCGGAGTGACGCAGGCGATCCAGGTCCACTTCAACTCGGCCAACCCTCCCAAGCTCGACCTCCCTATCACGGACGTAGTCCCGGGACTGGCCTCCGATCCCACGACCTTCACGATCGGGTCCGGTTCGGACTTTACCATCAACATAACCACTCCCGAGTTCCCCATGGGTGCGCTCAGTTCCAGCGCCAAGTCCTATGCGAACAACAAAACCACGGGCAACTTCGCGATGTACACGGGCTATCCCTCCTGCACCCAGTTGGGCGTCCAGCCTATCGCGACGACCGATACCGACTACGACTGCCTGGTCTATGTCACCTTCAACCCGCAAGCGCCCGGGGCCCGGGAAGCGCAGTTGACGGTCACGACCGCGAATGGCGGGGTCTATAACTTCCCGCTGTATGGCGTCGGCCTCGGCGGCCAGTTGGCGGTCGATGGCGGAGCGCCCACCACGGTCCCGGCGACGGGTCTCAAGTCGGCCGCCGCGGTCGCCGTGTCCTCGGCCAACATCGCTTACATTGCCGATCCGGTCGGCAACCAGGTTGTGAGTTGCACGCTTGGCACAGGTGGCCAATGCAACGTGCAGGGTACCATCGGCACAGGGTTGAAAGGCCCCATGGGCGTCGCCACCGACGCCGCCGGGAATGTCTACATCTCAGATACCGGCAACAACCGCATTCTGAAGGTCAACCCGGTCACACCAACAGTCGAGACAGTGCTGGGTAACTATGCCTGGATTCCGGGCGCCATCTGCGATGGCGGCTCCACTACCTCGCCTTGCCCATCCGGCGGACTTGCCAAGGAAACGGGTGCAAGCGTAACCGCAACCACTGCTCCTCCGCAATACGCCTTCAAGGCGCCGCAAGGCCTGGCCGTCGACGTCTGGAACAACGTCTACGTCGCGGACACCGGGAACTCGGCGGTGGTAGAGATTCCTTCCAACCCGCAGTTGGGCGGAGCGGCCCCGCTGCTGTCCTACTCGGGCGCGCCTCAGTTCAAGAACCCGGTTGGGGTCGCGGTGGATGCGTACGGGAATATCTATGTCGCGGACACCAAGAATCCAAGTGCGCAAATTGTTAAGCTGCCTCCAGGCGGGGGCGACCTGGTGAACATTCCGGGCACCCAATTCACGACCCTCGGCTCTGGAGTCAAGGCACCCAACGGAGTTGCGGTAGATGGCGCGGGAAACCTGTATGTCTCCGACAGCGGCGCAAATGCCGTCGTGGAAGTTCCCGCGGGGTCGGGTCCTGGTTCGACGGCGTTCGCGCTGAACTTCCCGACGATCCAAACGCCTGGCGGCCTTGCCCTGGACCCGAGTGGAAACCTCTATGTCGCCGACACCGGGAACAAGCAGATACTGTTCGACAACCGGCTGAATCCCTCTGTCTCCTTCGGCAACGTGCCGCAGAATCTGGCGGCAGGCGCCCAGCCAGTGTGCTCCGGGACCATCCTCAGCGACGGTTTCAATACCGGAAACACTTCGGCGTGCGTACTGACGGTCACCAATATCGGAAGTTCAGTCGTCAATTTCGCGGCGCCCTTGCTGTCGAGCGGTGGCGGAAATCCTGCGTACAACATCTCTAACAGCTCCGGCTCGACCGCCTGCGGCGCTACCCTCGCTACCGGCCTTACCTGCACCTTGGTGACGACCTTCACTCCCACAGCCGATACCACCACTTCCGTGACTGCCAGCGTGAACGCAGCAGCCGGTTACGGTACCTCCCCGAAACTAACACTGTCGGCTAACGGGCAACAGCCGCTGGCCAACATTGTCCTCAGCTCCTCGCTGGGCGCAACGCCGGCTGCGGGCGGCACCGACACCATTATTGCGACGGTGACCCAGCCCCACATTCCCGGCAATACGCCGACGGGCACAGTCACCTTCACCTATGTGCCCGATAGTTTCAATGCGAATGTCAACGGCTGCGGCACGGGCGGAACGGTTACAGCCCCCTTGTCCGGTTCCGGCGGCACCGCTACGGCAAACTTCAACCTGCCCACGCTGGCCTCGGGTGTGACGTGGGACATTACCGCGAACTACAACGGCGACACTTCCAACAGCGCAACCCAGTCCACCGACCTCAAGATCGCGGTTCCTGGAACACCGGTCACGGCGACGGTGTCGTCCACCGCGGCCCAGCTCACCTTCATCTATGGATCGGCGGCCCCGACGCCTGTAGGAACGGTGACACCGAGTCCGAGTCCAGTCACCTATACGTTCGGAAGTGCAGCCAAGGCGACCACTCCGACCGGCTCGTACAATGTCGTGGTCTCATTCAGCGGCGCGGGTTCGTGCGCTTACGGCAACCCCACCCCCGTATTCTCAAGCGGCGGTAACGCCGTGGTGCAGGAAAACCCGGCTACGTTGACGTATACGATCCCCAACTTCACAGCCCAGTTTGGAGCTCCCAATATCAGCTTCGGAGCAGCGGCGGTGGTCACTGGAGCGCAGAATGGAGACGGCTTCGGTGCAAACTTCCTCATTGTCAACCCCAGCATCCCAAGCGGCACGACAACGTCTTCGACCGTGGGCGTGGGTACATACACTGTGACTCCCACCGTGATTGGGCCCAACGTCGGCGACTACATATACCCGAGCGGGAAGCCCGTCGCAAGCACGCCGGCCCCATCGTCGACCCTTACGGTTACCAAGGCGGGTACGGTGATCAGCGCAGCGCTTTCCCCGACTTCGGTCCTCAACACGGCGGTTGGCGTGTCCACCGTCTCCCTGGGCATCTCGGTGGCTACGAGTGTGCCTGGCGGCATTGGAACGCCCTCCGGTACGGTCGTTGTAACCGACGCCTTTACCCAAATCAATGCGACTGGTACCGGCACCACGACCACGACCACGACCACCCTAAACCTGACGTCGGGAGCGGCCACGTATCCTCCGGCAGGCACTACGGTCAGCACGGCGGCGGGAATGCATCAGTACAGCTTCTCCTACAGCGGGGATACCAACTTCCAGGCGTCCACGCTGGTTCCGAGCTCCACTGCTGCCGCATGCACCCCGTCGGCGCTGGCAGCCAACTGCCTGCTGGTGGACTATCCGGACTTCACCTTAACCTCAACTACGGGTCCAGTCACTATCATCCCGGGTGTTGTCCCGGGCGGTGGCACCAACAACGGTGGCCTGCTTCCGGCTCCGAATCAAAGCACGGCGGCTCCGGAGGTCGCGGTCCTCTTTATCAACCAGCTCCTGAGCTTCAATGGTGTGGTCACTCTCACCTGCTCGCCCCAGAATCCCAGCTATGTCTTCTGCTTCATGCAGCCGACGACTGTGTGCTTCCAAGGCGCGGCGGCTCCGGCCCCGGGCTGCACCAACACGTCGAAGACCGCCGCAACCGCGGTCGCGATCTATACTCCGGCGACTCTGCCGCTCGGCTTCAATACCGCCGGGTTGCGGACCTCCGCTACCAGAACTGTCCTGGCGTTCCTGCCGCTTGGCGTGCTCGCGTTCTGCGTGCGACGCCGGCGCAGGCTGAGCAAGGCACTGTGGATGCTGATGGCCATCTCCGCAATTGGTGCGGGAATGACCGGATGCGGCGGCAATTATGTCTCCTTCTATACCGCGGTTCCCACCGGGCCGCAAACCGTAACGGTCAACGCCACCTGGTCCGGCAACGCCTCGGAACCGGCCGGAACGCGGTCGTTCGTTGTGCCGATCAATATCGACTAACCAGCACCAATCAACGGGCCGGGCGGGACTCAAATAAGTCTTGTCCGGCCCTGCCTTTTGCGAGCGGCGTCGATTCGGTCAAAATGTTTCCTCTCCCGCGCGGCGACACGCTGTGTTCGACGGGCCGGTTTTCGGGGCACCTGACCGCGCGTCCACGAAACCAGTGTGCGCATTCCCGCTATACCACGAAAGGGATACAAAATGGTGCACTGCGGATGCAATGGATATGTAGACAGAGAGGGCGAAGCTGGATAGTCTTATCTGAGCAGCAGCATGCCTCCAAGAAAGTGTTTTCGATCAGGAATGAGCGCGAGATTGACGCTGGCTAATGGTGCGTGGAAAAACGTCTTGCGCAGGCGGCGGAGGACCCGCCTCACCTTGCAGGTTACTGGGATTGGAATCGGTGCAACTGCCGCGCCGGTGGGGATTTTGCGCGGGCTGAAGCGCGAATCAATAACGCTCACGGAGATGAATAAATAGATGGGGCGACTGCTGTGGCTGCTCTTGCTCATTCCTGTGCTCCCTGTGGTAGGCATGGTCTACCAGTGGATGGGAGCTTTGAACGACCGAAGACGCTTTCTCGGGTTGGGCAGGTTGGTCGAAGTCGGGGACGGACGGCGGATCTATGTCTCCGACATGGGACGGGAGATGGCTTCGGTTCCAACCGTCATCTTCGAGTCGGGCATCGCAGCCACCAGCCAGAACTGGCTGCGGGTGCAGGAAGCGGTGGCCGGTTTTACGCGGGCTGTCAGCTACGATCGCGGTGGTCTGGGCTGGAGCAGCGCGTGCGTGTCCGAACGCACGCCATCCAACATCGCGCGCGAACTTCGGGACCTGCTGCAGCGGGCGGAGATACCGGGACCGTACGTGCTGGTGGGGCATTCCTTTGGCGGCCTGGTGGTTCGGCGCTATGCGGCAATGTACCCGGGCGAAGTTGTCGGCGTGGTACTGGTGGACCCCATGCGCACCGAGGAATGGCCGCCGGTGAATGAATCGCAGAGGGCGCTGCTGGAACGCGGAATTCGCATGGCGCGTTACGGAATCCCAGTCGCGCGCTTCGGCTTGGCGCGGTTGGCGACGACCTCGCTGTTGTGCCGCTCCGGCAGAGCGTCGCGCGCCTTCAGCCGTGCGGCCGGGAACGGCGGCATCCACGTGATGCAGCGCATTACCTGCGAGGTAGGCAAAATGCCGCGCGCGGTGTGGCCCATCGTGGCGGCGCACTGGGCGTCGCCAAAGTATTATCGCGGTCTCGCCGCTCACCTGGAGGCGGTGACCGCAACTGTCGTCGAGATGCAGACAGCGGAGGCGATTGAAGGCATGCCTGTGGTGCTGCTGACGCCGGCCTCCGCCCAACCGCTCAGCGCCGAACGCTTGCGGCGCATCGGGCCCGAGGTCCGGCAAGTGATCGCGGAGAAGAGCGGGCACTGGGTTCACCTGGATGAGCCGGAGCTGGTATTGGAAACAATTCGCAGCATGGTGGAACCGGCATCGCGCACACAGGTTTCGCCGCTTGCCGATTCGTGCCATGCGAAAGCCGGGGTTCTCCGCGAAGTCGACTCCGACGCCGAAGGCGCGTGCGCGAACGCGGTGCCAATAGCCGTAAGCTAATCGCTTCTGAGCTAAGCGTGGCGGTGCGCCGTCAGGTCTATGCGAAGAATGTCTCGACGTCCTCAATGGATTGCGTGACGCGATAGGGCGGCAGCGAGTCGAGGAAGATGCGCCCGTAGCGCTGGCGTTGGATGCGCGGGTCCAGCAGCATCAGCACGCCGCGGTCCTTCAGCGAGCGGACCAGCCGGCCGAAGCCCTGTTTCAGGGTGATCACCGCGCTGGGCACCTGGTAGTCGAAGAACGGGCTGCCGCCGGCCGCCGCGATCGCGTCCATGCGGGCCTTCACCACCGGATCGGACGGGACCGCGAACGGCAGCCGGTCGATGATGACGCAGCTTAGCTGTTCCCCCTGCACGTCCACGCCCTGCCAGAAGCTCGATGTCCCGAAGAGGACCGCGCCGGGCGTATCGCGAAATTCCTCCAGCAGTACGTTGCGGGGCGCGGTGCCCTGCAGCAGCAGCGGGTAGGGCAACTCCGCGGAGAGCCGCTCGTGCATGGCGCGCATCTGCGCGTAGCTGGTGAACAGGCAGAAGGCGCGGCCACGGGTGATCTCGAGCACGCGGCGGGTGCGTTCGGCGGCTTGCACAAGAAAGTCCGGCTCGCGCGGATCGGGCATGTCCGGCGGCAAATAGAGCAGCGCCTGGCGCTGATAGTTGAAGTGCGACGGCACCACCAGCTCGCGCGCCAGCGTCAGGCCCAGCCGCCTGGAGATGTGCTCGAAGCCCGAGGCGGCGTTGCCGGACGCGACGGTCAGCGTGGCGGAGGTGAGCACCACCGAGCTGTACTCGTCGAACAGCGCGCCGGCCAGCAACTGCGACACATCGATGGGCGTTGCCTGAAGGTGCGTGTGGTGGCTTGCATGACCCACGCCGCGAGCGAGGTTTCTCACGCCGCCGGCTGCTCTCCGCTCAATCCAGAACACGGTGTTGGGGTCCTTTGACTCCAGCAGGAACTTCAGGTGGGTCGCGATGTCCGCGGTGCGCTTGCGCAGGCCAGGTGTCTCGTCGACGTCCTTCAGCCGCTCCAGTTCACCCTCCAGCAGGGCGAGGGCATTGAGCGCGCCGGTGTAGGTGTCGCCTCTCTCCTCCAGAAACTCCGCGCGCTGCTCGAACGGCATCCGGCCCAGGCCCGCTCTCAGTTCGCTGTCGACGGGCAGCGCGGCGAAGAACATCCGCGCCCGGTCGCGCAGCGTCGCGGTCGCGCTTTCGATTGCCGCCGTCGAGGCCCGTTTCGCGCGCAGCATGGTTTCGACATCGCGGGCCAGTTCGTCGAAGCGCTGCGTACTCAGCCCAATGCCGAAGAAGTTGCTGGCGGTCTCTTCCAGGTCGTGCGCCTCGTCGAAGATCACCGCGCCCGCCGCCGGCAGCACGCCGGCATCGGCCGCCGCCCCGGTTTGCAGCTTGATCGCCATGTCGGCGAAGAAGAGGTGGTGGTTGACGATGATGATGTCGGACGCGAGCGCCTTGCGCCGCATCGCGGTAATGAAGCAGCCCTCCCAGTCCGGGCAGCTCTGGCCCAGGCAGGCCTCGCCGCGCGCGTCCAGCTTCGGCCACAGTGCGGAGCTTTCGGGCAGGGAATCTATTTCGGCGCGATCGCCGGTCGAGGTCGTCTTCTCCCACGCGGCAATGGCGTGAAACTGCGAGATCTCCTCCAGGCCCGAGAGCAGCGGCGAGTCGCGCAGCGCATACAGCTTGTGCTTGCACAGGTAGTTGCCGCGGCCCTTCATGTAGCAGACCTTCAGCGGGCCGAGGATGCTCTCGAGGAACGGCAGGTCCTTGCAGAAGAGCTGCTCCTGCAGGTTCTTGGTCCCGGTGGAGACGATCACGCGCTGCTGGCGTTCGCGGGCCAGGCGCAGCGCCGGCAACAGATACGCCAGCGTCTTGCCGGTGCCGGTGCCGGCCTCGACGATCAGATGGCGCTTGTCGGCGAAGGCCTGCTCGATGGCGCGCGCCATCTCGTACTGGCCTTTGCGATGCTCGAACGCGAGGCTGGAGCGGGAGAGCACGCCGCCGGGCGAAAAGAAATCGTAGAGGCTTGGCAGCTTCGCTGGGGCGGGCTGCGCCGGCTGCGTCGGGGCGATTTGGATGGGGGAGGACACGGGCGGCTGCTAAGAGCAACGATACGCTATCGGGCGCAGGCGGCGGAGTCTTCCGGGGAGAAGGGTGGGGGGACCCCCCTGGGTAGGATCTTGGGGGGAAGTGGTTTGGAATGTGGGGGATGGAGGGGGGTTGGTATGTCCAAGGGGGCTCTTCTAAAGGAGTTACGGCTAAGATCGTCCAATCAAATGGGTTACGGGAGGGGTTGAAGGCGGAAATTGAGGTGTTCGCGCGCGAATGCGCCGATCTTCCTGGCCGTACCGGTGTGGTCACGGAGTTCCTCTGGGCTGTGACAGGCTCCTGGTCCGGTCCGGGATGGTGCTTTTGGACACGACTCTGGCCTGTGTTTGGCCCTTCTTTAATTATACGCAGGGTGTCAAGAAAAGCGGCGCAGGAGTTTCCTCATTTTTTCGCGCGCAAGCTCGTGCGGCCCCTGATTCTGCGGTCTAATCCGAGTGCCGCACTCACTCGCAAATGAGTTCTAACCGCAAAAACGCCGGAAAATCGCGGCTTTCCGCGAGAGCGAACGAACCCTATGCAACGCGCAACGCTGTATTTGAGCGCTTCCTGGGCCTTTGCTGGGAGTCTGAGGCACGCCACTCGCGAATACGGCTAAGCCATTTAGATCGTTAGGTTAGGCAGGAGCGAGGGAAAATTCTGAGGAAACTCCTGAAGCGGCGAACAGGAGTTTCCTCATTTTTTCGTGCGCAAGCTCGTGCGGCCCCTGATTCTACGGTCTAATCCGAGTGCCGCACTCATTCGCAAATGAGTTCTAACCGCAAAAACGGCGGAAAATCGCGGCTTTCCGCGAGGGCGAACGAACCCTATGCAACGCGCAACGCTGTATTTGAGCGCTTCCTGGGCCTTTGCTGGGAGTCTGAGGCACGCCACTCGCGAATGCGGCTAAGCCATTTAGATCGTTAGGTTAGGCGGGAGCGAGGGAAAATTCTGAGGAAACTCCTGCAGCTGTGATTTTTGATGTTTCTTTGACTTAGCAGCGCTCTATACCGAGCGAAGGAACGCGTGAAATGAAGCCGCGTGGGGCGAGCCTGCCTCGACTTTGCGCGGATCAATTTCGGAGAGAAGATCGAATCCGTGTCTGGCTTTGCGGTATGGTCCTTTTGTCGTGGCGACGGAAGCGTCTTTGAGCGATTGCTCCAGATCGCTTTTCGCGATGCTCTCTATATCCCGATCACTTCCCCGCAGCGCATTGGGCCGAAAGCCCTTGCGATAGTAATCTGCGAGAGCCTGGCGATCAGCGAAAAACCATGCCTCCATGGCTTGCACCATAAGAAAGACCCGATCGCTTGGCAAGCTCTCAAAGCTCCATTTGTCCTGAGCGGCAAGGTGATGTGCCGGAGCAGTGCCGGGGCTTACTGGCCCCTCGGAATCGACCAACAATGCGCATTGGTCTCCATTCTTGCTGTTCGCGACCGCAGTCTTGAATCGCTTGAAAGCCTCGCTTCGGGAGCCACAAGCCACGACCTGTGGCAGGCGTCCAGCAGGCGATAGTCTGCTGCAATAGTCCGAGAAGCCCCGCTTGCATCTGACGTTCGCATCTTTGTTGTTTTTCGCGCCACCTTCGACATAGATTTTGACAGTCACCAGCGATTTCCCCCGATTTCCCCGCTCGTCCAAAGATTGCCGAGAGAGTAATCCTTCAACCAGATTTCGAGGTCTGTTCGGTCCAATCGCCGGATCACGGTCGAGCCCTCGATCTTCTCGCAGACGCAAATTGATTCTGGATCGTCAGTGAAAGCATCCACGAGCGCGGAAGAGTGGGTGGTGACGATCAATTGGGTGCGTGTCGACGCCTCGCGGAGCAGGTCGGCCAGAGTGGGGATGACGTCAGGGTGGAACCCAATTTCCGGCTCGTCGATGCAAGTGACTGGTGCCGGAGTCGGGTTGAGAAGTATGCACAGAATCGAGAGCCAGCGGAGCATTCCGTCCGATAGGCGAGTAGCCGGCGTAGAAAAACCTCCCTTTTCCTCTATAGCGATCTGAAGATGGGTGCCGACAACCATGACCTCAACGTTCTTGGTTGGCTCATAGAAGCGCTTTACTAAGTCCGTGAGCTGCTCGAATACAGGCTTGTGACGGTCCCGGTAGTTTGCGAGCATCTGGGCCAGGTTATAGGCATTCTCTTCAAGCCTCGCGACCGACTGACCGACCGGCCTGGGATCGCGCGGGGGGCTGTCTACGCCGAATTCCCAATCCTGGTGAAAATCGAAGCTCTCGAAGAATTCAGCCATTTCGAAGAGTTCGGGAAGGTTTCCTCCTATTTCGGATGCAACGGCAGGTGAAGATAGTTGGGAGAGAATCGAGCGATCCATGTTCAGATTGAGGGTGATCGGGCCTTCTTCCGCACGAGCCATTCGGAGATGGACGGTCCCTTGTGAGCCGCTGCTCTCAAACCAGCTTAAGAGGGGATCGAAATGGTTGCTATCCCCGCATGTTCCAATGGCCTCTCGCTTAACCCGGAAGGATGGCCCATACTTTTCCAGTTCTACGGAAAGGTCTAAATATTCTGGCTTTGCTCCAACCGATTTCCCATTAATCTCGCTCAACGAGAGTTTGGCACGCAGGGAGCAGCCCGAATCCCCGCCTTTTGCTCCTTTCCAAATCCACTCGCTGACGCCGCCGGTGTTCAACGCTACTTCCCATGGATCCTTGTCTGGCAAGAAATGCAGCAGGCGGACGATCTCGATGAAATTCGATTTTCCGCTGCCGTTGGGGCCGATCAGGATGTTGAGCGGAAGCAGTTCAATTGGCTCCGTCTTGGGGCCGAAGGAGAGAAGGTTGACGGGATGAACCGATTTCAGATGAGCTCGCGTCATAGCACTCCTAAGTATGCCTCATATCGCATAGAACGCTACGCAAAATGGACTGCAGCCCAAACCATCCAATGCCTTATTCACAGGTACAAGAATGACGCGGTGAGAGCAGTGGGCCGGGACTTCGGCGCGGGCTAGAAGGTGGGGCGCTGGTTGTGGAGGATTTGTTCGACGACGGAGTGGATTTGGATGATGGGCCAGGGGGAGGCGACGGTCTGGGGCGCGGTTTGGCCGGGCTGGTGGATGATTAGCGCGGGGCGTTGGTCGAAGACGCCGCGCGAGGCTGCGTCGTCTTCCTCAGTCCACGCGGGCAGCCAGTTCCAGGCATCGATGCGCCAGCCGTGGTCGCCCTGGACGATGAGCGTGGTCTGGCTCCAGCGCGGCGAGGATTGGAGGGTGGAGACGAGCTGGCCGAGGACGCGGTCGACGAGGGCGAGGTTGTCGAGGTAGGAGCTGTCGCAGCTCTGGGTGTAGTCGCCGTTGATGCGGCTCCAGATGTTGGGGCTGTGAGGGATGGCGAGGTGGAGGAAGACGAGGTCGGCCTGGTCGGTGTGGAGCAGTTGGAAGGCGTGCTGCTGGAGGTCGGTCTCGGTCTGGTAGCGGTGGCGGACGTCGAACGAGCAGAGATGGCGGTCGGCGCGGGCGGGCGACCGAAGCTCGCGGACAACCTGCTCGAGCGGGATGTAGACGTTGGTGCCGAACGTCTCGCCCTGCGCCATCAGGCCGTCGAACATGTCGTGATTGGTCCAGTAGCAGTTCTGGATGGCGTCGGAATAGATGGCGCAGTAGGGGTTGTACCAGCCGACGGCGGCGGTGCGCCAGCCTTGCTGCTCGGCGTCGGCGAAGACGGTCTGCGCGCCGTTGATGGGCGCCCATTTGCCGTCGGCTTCGTGATGCACCCAGAGGCGGTTGTGGAAGTTGTAGCGGATGCCGTCGACGATCTTTCCGGTGAGCAGCGAGGGGATGATCTTGACGGTGTGGTAGCCGGCGGGCTGGGTGTCGGTGAACAGGGTGCTTTGGGAGCGGAGGGCGTCGAAGTTGGGCAGGTTGAGGTCGCGCGCGCGGTGCTCGAAGACCTGGTCGTAGGAGAGCTCGTCGAAGACCACCCAGACCAGCAGAGGATGCTGGCGCGGGGGCTGCGGCGACGCGGCCCATGCGGCGGCGATCTGGTTCGGCGCGGGCTTCCAGGTGGCCACCCAGAGCAGTTGGGCGATGCTGCTGAGCGCGAAGATGACGAGAGCAGCGGCGACCGCGCTGCCCACGCGCATCAGGCGCCTGTACCACTTACTGAAGCGCAGCAGCAGTAACAGCAGCAGCGCGGCCCAGACCACGAGCAGGATAATCACCAGGCCTTCAATCAGATCGAAGGGAAAAAAGGACTGGGTGCGCTGGATGAGATACGGCGGGATGACAATGGCGGCGACCAGGCGCAGCCACTGATAATATCGCGTGCGCGCCGCCAGCATGAAGGTGACGAACAGTACCAGGGCGACCAGCAGAATGTCGACGATCTGCGCATAGCAGATGCGGGCCACCGGCAGCGGCGTGTGCATGCGAACGTCCGCACCGCCGCCCAGCAGGTCGCCGTAATTGACCACCAGGATGAGCGACGCAATTCCAATGCACTGGCAAAGCTTCTTCAGCATCCCGGCATTCTCTCCTGTCCTGGTGCGCTTTGCCTGTTTTGAAGTTACTGTTGCTTGCGATCTTCCGATCTCTCGAACAGGAAGAGAATTCGTCCGTTGCCGAGCGCGCACCTGTCCACCACGCTAAAGCGTCCGCAGCAGGCAGCCAGCAGATCGGACTCCGAGAGCGACCCGTAGAGGGAATCGCGGCCGCGCATCAGGCTTTGATACATTGGGTCCTCAACGGGGACCCATTCAACGATGAGATGCCGCCGGGTCAGGCGACGGCAGAGGTCGAGGACCGCGGGCAGTGGAATCTGGTCCATCAGCAGCAGATGGTGGATGACCGCCAGCATCAGCACCAGGTCGAACTGCGCTTCGAGACGAGGCAGCAAGGCAACGGACTCGGCGTTCTCCCAGCCCACCGCTGGAGTCGGGCGCGCAAGGTCCGCATGAATGGTCTGGATGGGGAGGCTGCGCTCGCGGGCCATGCGGAAGAGCCGGTCAGCCGAAGCCAGGTCGCGTTCCAGCGCGACAACTTCCGCGCCCACCCCCGCGGCGAGCGCGCTGAATTCGCCGGTATTGGCGCCGATGTCCAGCACCCGCGGGGGCTGCGTCCTTTCCAGCGTGGAGCGGACCCAATCGAGCTTCTGCCGGCTCTGCTCGCGCGTGTAGTGGGTCAGCGTACCCTGATACTGGCTCCAGTCCGAAGATGCGCTCTCCGGCATGGCCCTGCGCGTGCGCTGGCGGAGGTCCTTGAGGGCGCGCTTCAGAACGCTGGCCGTCACCTCCGGGTCCGCGATGCGCAGCGGGCGCCTCTTCTGCGGCGCTTCGGCCTGTTTGCGCCGGTCGAGGAGGGTCGGCAAGGTGATGGGCCAGAACGCGTCGCGCGACAGGCGCCGGCGCCAGCCCAGCGCGGCGTAGCAGTCCGCCGGCTCGTATCCGTCGCGCTGGAACAGACTGAGGGAGAGCGGCCAACTGAGCATTCGGTCCATCAACAACGGCAGCAGGAAAGTCCGCACATACTGCCCATAGGCAAGCCAGATGGAGGAATGCGGGTCGCGGCGCTCGAACGACAGGATATCGACGAAGATGGGCCGTGTGCCCGTAAAGAGGATGTTCAGCGGGGTTGCGTCTTTCAGTATCCAACCGTCCGCCAGCGCTTCCTCACCGAGATTCAGCGTCAACTCCCCGGCGGCGAGCCACTGCGAAGGCGTCCACTCCCAGGGGTAGGTTGGAATAGGAATCCGCGGGTGGCGAAGGCAGAGACTTCCGCCGGTGTCGTCGACTTCGGCGGCAATCAGGTCGCCGCGCTCCTGCGCGGCGCGGCAGAAAGGGGATTCGAGCAGATCCAGCACAGCCGCGCGCGCCGAGGGATCTACCCTGCGAATTGCGAGGTTATCGTCAAAACTGAGCGAGCCGGCGGGATCGCGGAATGTGGCGGCCGGCAAGGCAGAGGTCATGCGGCTTCGCTGGATCCACCTGCCTTGGTCGCGACGGGAACGACGATCGGCGGCTCTTCTTTCTTGCGGGAAAAGAACGCCCGGATGCGCCGGCGAACGTAGTAGGCATACGCCGCGGCGATGGAGGCGATGCCCTGCAGGGCGATCAGACCTGAACCGGGGTCGACATAACCCCACGCCCGGCGTTCGCTGCCGACAATCAGGCAGAGGGTAATAAAGATGCCGAGCGAAAACGAGATAACTCGTTTCATTGGAAGCCTTTCTATGGTTGAAAGGCCGCTTTGACCGAACCAAGCGGCGCGTAAGGGCTCAGATGGAGAACGCTCCAAAATGTTTCAACTTAAGCAGAGACACAAGCTCGCGCGAATAGTTGCGCAGAAGCTCTACAGGCAAAACGCCATTATGCTTAAAGAGACGCAGAAACTGTCCTTATGGATGCAAAGTCGCAGAAATGTCTGCCGTTGCCTGGACACGAGGGTCCGATGGCCGGGGCCGAAGACCCTGCGAGCGCAGAAAAACGCCCGCACCTCCAGCGGAGATGCGGGCGCACAGGTTAGGAATACTGCATCACATTTTTCGACTATTATTTGCCGATCTTGAAGCTAAGTCCGAACTCCAAGACGGGGAGGACCTTCACGCTGCTGACATCGCTTTGCAGGCTGGCGATCTGGGTAGAGACGTCCGCCGTGGCCCCGGAAATCGAGTTGATCGACTGGTAGCCGCTCTCGCTGCTGCAGGTGGTGGTGCTGCTGCTGGCGGTTTGGCAGGCCTCGCCGCCGTAGCTCCATGACACTTTGGGCGTCCCGATGATCTCGACCCCGAATTCGGTCTCGAACTTGATGTGGCCTTTCAGGGGAGCCATATTGCCCCAGCCCAGGGTAAAGCGCGGCACTGCTTTGCCGCCGAGGGCGAGAGCCAAGTTCCCGGTCAACTGGTTGGGGGACGGGGCGCTGAGGTAGTAGTCATTGCCGATTTTGAGCGTAGTTCCGGGAGCCACAGTCACGGTGCCGTTCAGGCCGGTCTGGTTGTAGACGGTCGTGCCGCCGCTCAGGCGGAAGCTGCCCTTGAAGGGGAACCAATCCAGCATCACCTTCGCATTATTGAGGTCCAGCTTGGCGCTGATGGGCTCGTTGCTAACGGTCCCATTGTAGGTGTAGGAGAAGAAGCCGGCGCCGCCGCGAACATTCAACCGTCCCGGCACCAGCGGCGCGGCCACATCGAAGCCGACGCCTCCGAATCCGATCGTGACGCCGATACCAAGGCTGGAGAATGGGCGGGTGCTGCCTTCGGATGCAGCAGCGGTCTTAGCTGGCGCCGCGGCTCGCGCCGCAGGTGCGTCGAACAGAAACGCGTTAGAACTGCTGGAAGAACTGGCTGACGGGGCGAGTTGTGCATAGAAGGGTAGTGCAGGCACCGAAGCCTGGGCCAGTGCCGGGCCCACGGACTGCGCTGACGATATGGCCGGTAAAGTGACGAGAAAAGCGAGGGCCGCGAGAACAGCCAGAGAATAGGAGGATTTCATGTTTGAACGTTCCTTTCCGGGTTCCGGCTCTCGCCGGATTTATAGCTTTGTTGGGGTTTAAAACTCAAACAATACGCTTCTCAGATCAGGAAATTTGGGCCCAAAGACTCTTTTTTGCGCCAGCTAAACGCAGCAGAAGGCATGGACAGCCTTGGGGAGGTCTGCGCGCTTGAGGCATAGGCAGCGGTACGGAATGGCCCATACTATCAAATGTTTGTCGTCTGGCGAAAACATTTTTTTCTGGAGCGGTATCTCCCTTGTTCCCATCGTCCTTTGGGCAGATATCCGCGACGAAGCCTTGTCCCCGGGCATCTGACAAGGCAGGCCAGCTCAGAATTCGTGGAGAGAGGGGGTCGGCGAATGGCGGATGGGACCACAGGCCCGGCTGGAACGGCCGCGGCGCGGCAGGTGCGGCGGCGGGTAGTGGTGTTGGGCGGGGGATTTGCCGGTCTCAATGCGGCAATGGAACTGGCGAAGTTGCCGGTGGATGTGACGCTGGTCGACCGCAAGAACTACCACACCTTTCAGCCGCTGCTTTACCAGGTGGCGCTGGCCGTGCTTTCCCCGGCGGACATCGCGCAGCCCATCCGGTCGATCCTGCGCGACCACCCCAACATCGAGGTACTGATGGACGAGGCCATTGGCTTCGAGCTCGACCGGCGGCAGGTGCAGCTGAGGACCGGCGCGGCGTTGGCGTACGACTACCTGATTCTGGCGACGGGTTCGACCCACTCCTACTTCGGTCACGAGGAATGGGCCAAACTTGCGCCCGGGCTGAAGACGATCGACGACGCATTGGACATGCGGCGCCGCGTCCTGCTGGCATTCGAACTGGCGGAGCGGCAGATGATGGAACATGGGACCCATCCGCCGCTGAAGTTTGTGATTGTGGGCGGCGGGCCCACCGGCGTGGAACTGGCGGGGGCAATCTCGGACATCGCCCGGCTCTACATGCGCAACAACTTCCGCTACATCGACACCAAGCAGACCAAAGTATTGATCCTGGAGGCATCGCCGCACATCCTCGCCATGTATCCCGACGACCTACAGCAGAAGGCACGCCAACAACTGGAAGCTCTGGGAGTCGAGGTCCGCACCGGCGCCGTCGTCACGGCTGTCGAGCCCGGCTGCGTCACGATCGGGGACGAGCGCATCGATGCGCTGGTCACGCTGTGGGCGGCAGGGGTGCAGCCTTCGCCGCTGGGACGGCTGCTGGGCGCGGAAACCGACAGGAAGGGATGCGTGCTGGTGGATGAGCACCTGAATCCCAAAGGCCACCCGGAGATCTTCGTCTGCGGCGATCTGGCGCACGTCGAGCAGGATGGCCGGCTGTTGCCCGGCGTAGCCCAACCCGCCATGCAGATGGGCACCTACGCAGCGCGGCGGATCGGGTATCTGGTGGGGCGGGAAGCCGGATCGGAGGGCAGAGCGATGAAGGGGTTCCGCTACTTCGACAAAGGCGACATGGCCACCATCGGGCGCAAGGCCGCGATCGCCAACATTGTCTGGCCGTTCAAGGCGCACTGGAGCGGGTTCATGGCGTGGCTGGCCTGGCTCCTGGTGCACATCTACTTCCTCATCGGGTTCCGCAACCGCCTGGGCGTATTCCGCCAGTGGGCGTGGACCTACCTGACCCTGCGCGACGGCGCGCGCCTGATCACCGGATCGCAGGACCTGCCGGGTTGGAAGGACACCGGTGGATCCTGAGTTGCGCCTTCGACCCACAGGCGTTCTACACTGGGTCAGTCGTGAGAGTTCGACCTGAACGAATCCTCGTTGTCATCAAGCTTCTGCACACGGCAGTCTGGGCGCTGTTCGCGGGATGTGTGGTGGCAATTCCCATCGTTGGCGCATGGCGTCAGTTTCGCTGGGCGCTGGTGCTATCAGGTTTAGTGTGGGCGGAATGCGCGGTGCTCGCGGTCAACCGGTCACGCTGTCCGCTGACGGATTTGGCCGCCCGCTACACCCCGGAACGCTCCGACGACTTCGACATCTACCTGCCGCTTTGGCTGGCCCGTCACAACAAAGCGATCTTTGGAACGCTGTTCGTCCTGGGCGAATTCTTTGTCATCGGCCGGTGGCTGGCCGTGCACTAACGCGGCCGGACGTGACTGTGCTCCGAGTGGAGCGTGGCCACCGGGCAGCGGGCCTCAGCCAACACCTGGTACAAGGTCCCTTCCCGCGCCAGCCGTCCCAACATCGGACTGCGCACCGCTCCCAGCGTGATGAGATCGGCCTGCGCGGAAGCCGCCAGAATCTCCCGGCACGTCCGCCCGGTGCGGACCTGCGCCTCCACGAGGCCGTCCCGGAATGCCTCCTGAGGCAGCAGACGGTGCAACTCGTCCTCGCGCGCCTTGCAGTTCTCCTCCTGGGCCAGCTTGTGCTTGTGCTCGTCGGGTGCCACGTGCAGCAGCGTCAGGTGTCCATGCAGCCGCTCGATCCATTTGTAGATCAACCCCACGTTCACGGCGTCCGTTGCCTGGGCCTTCAGGCTGGTAGCGAAGACGATGGACTTGATCGGCTTGCCCGCGGCGGCGCTGCGGCGCGCGTGGGGTCCAACCGTAACCACCGGGATGGGCGATGAGCGCAACACCTCTTCGGCAACCGATCCGTGCAGCCATTTGTCCAGTCCCCGATTGCATCTGGTGCCCATCACGATCAGATCGGCTTGGATCTCCCGCGCCGTCTCCAGAATCCCGTCCGCCGGGGTGCCGTCGATGGCCATCGCCTGGCTGCGCACCCTGGCGGCGCACGGCTGGCAGCAGGAGGCCTGCAACTGCGCCTTGGCGGCCGCAATGGCCTCCGCCGGGTGATAGTACGGGATGCCCGCCAGGTCGATGCTGAAGCCGTTCAGCGCCGGGATCACGTGCAGGACAGTAACGCTGGCCCCGCTTTCCTCGGCGAGGGAGCAGGTGAAGGGAAAGAGCCACTCGATGTCCGCAAGATTGGTCGCGAGAAGGATGGAGCGCAAAGGAACATGAGTATTCATGGTCGCCTCACGTCTCGAAACTGTACGCCGCTGCGGCGCGCCGGGCAAGGGCCTTCGTCACACAATAAAAGACCGTCCTTTCTGCCAGATGGCCGATTTTCTAGCTAGAATGAGTCGCATGGAACCCACAGAAATGCAGGAGTTTTCCAAGCAGATGAAAGAGGGCGGGGAGGAATCGCTGACCACCATTTCGCTGGCGATCTCGATCCTCGCGGTGCTGGTGGCCATGGTGACGGTGCTGGGCCATCGCAGCCATACCGAGGCCGTGCTGGCCGAGTCGAAGGCCGGCGACGAGTGGAGCCTTTACGAGGCCAAGAAGATCCGCCAGGAAAACCTGATGGTTACGGTCGATGTGCTGCGCCTGCAGACGACCGTGAACCCGAAGGCGACGGCGGACCTGCTGGCTGAGTACAACGCGCACATCGCCAAGTGGACGGACGATCTCAAAGACGAGCAGAAGACCGCCGACGGGTTCGAGGCTGACGTGAAACGCGCAGAAGTAGAGGCGGTCCGGTTCGATCTGGGCGAGGCGCTGCTGCAAATCTCCGTCGTGCTCTCGTCCATTACGCTGTTCACCCGGCGGCGCAGTTTCTTCTTCGGAGGGCTGTCGCTGGGCGTGGTTGGCGTATTGATCGCTGCCTCGGCCTGGCTGGTGCGCTGACGCCCGGCCGCCCTGCTGAATCAGTGGATATGGTCGGGAATCACGGCGTACTGGATGAGCAGATCGAACGGCACGATCCTCAGCGTGGCCTCGTGCGTGGCTTCCAGCACCACCGCGCAGGCCGACCCCGCCTTCTGCACCTGCAGCCATCGCGCCGCGCACACGCACCAGCGGTCTCCCGGCTTCAGCCCGGGAAACCCGTACTGCGGCATCGGCGTCAACAGGTCGTTGCCAAGGGTCTTCGATGCTTCCAGAAATGCCTGGTCGACGACGCAGCAGATGGTGTGGACGCCCAGGTCGTCCGGCCCGGTCTCGCAGCATCCGCTGCGGTAGAAACCGGTCATCGGCGCGCAGCCGCAGACGGCGAGAGGCTGGCCCAGAACGTTGTTGCCGCGGGAGGTGGGTTCGGTGGCCATCGTCTAACGCTATTGGATCACAAACATCGCTTCCCGGGAGCGAACCGGGGACCGGCCGCATCAGTCGATCGCCGTTCGCCCCTCCACCATACTTCAACAGGTGTTCGATCTCCCGCCTGGGGCGGCCGCTCGCCGTTTTGCGACTTTTTCCCAGCCCCTTCGTCTCTGTGATCGAGACACAGCAGCGGGCATATGCTGCGGTTTCAGCGGCAGTCATCCGGGCCCCCTGGTTTTGTTCGGTACGAACGCCCGGCTCTACCAAATCCGGGATGAATTCGGGTATAGTCATAGCCTCTCACCCACTGGGGCATGACAACTCTGCAGCAGAGCGGATGGGGATCATGTGCACGAGTCGACGCAACCCTCTGCAACAGTCTTGATTGGCTGGCGGGATGATAGACCTGCTCGAATCCGCTTCATATTGCAGCGAGCTCCGCCAGGAGTTCTCGTTAGAGCCGCTGCCACGGCTGTAAGATTGCACCACCGGGCCCCGCATTTTTTCGATACTTGCAACGCTGAGGTTGGAGTCAACTCCTTTTCCGCGAGTGTGCCGCATGTGCAAGGCGAGACTTGGAATACTGCTGTCTTTTGTGCTGGGAGTTGCCGCAACTCCCGCTGCCACTGTGAGCGCCCAGAACTTCGGGGGTTCGTTTCAACGCAAAAAAATCGTGCTCGTCCGCAAGCTTCCGCCCACCGGCCATATCGATGGGTCGAGTTTCCAGGTTACGGTGTCCGGCATCGGCATCCCCGGCGACGTGACCCAGGCGCTGCAGTCCACCGTTGAAAGCCTCATGATCAGCAACGATTCGCGCCTGCATTCGGTCGCGGACCACCCCGACGCGAAGATCGCCTGCCAGATCACAACTTACACGGTGTCGCAGGCGACCGAGACCCAGCCCGGCGTTACCATCGGCAAGAAGACTTACCCCTCGCAGACCTCCATTCATGTGAAGGATTTGATGACGGTCACCTTCAACGCCCAGGACATTCGCTCCAGCAAGTCCATCGCCGCCGACACCGTGACCGCCAAGTTCGACCAGCAGTACGCGGTCCAGTCCGCGCAGCCCGCCAAGTTGAACAGCCTTACCGGCATGGGCAGCATTCTTTCCCACATACCGCAGAAGCCCGGTGGAGAAGACCCGAGCAAGCCGCCGCCGCCCACCGAACAGCGCGACACGCTGGTGAAGAACATCGCCTACCAGATCGTGTCGCATCTGGTGAATACCTCCGAGCAGGTTCCGGTCGATCTCGCGGTTGGCGGGGGGCTGGACGACGCCGACAAGCTGATGGACCAGAAGCTGTGGACCCGCGCCCTGGAAGCGCTGGAGACGATGACGCCGTTCGCGCAGCCTGGGCAGGATGCGTATCGTTTGTACGACCTGGGCGTGGTGAATGAAGCGCTCGGCTATCAGGCCGAGGATGTTACCCAGGCGCGCAAATATCTGCAGGAAGCCTCCATCGACTATGGCAAGGCCATCGACGCCAAGCCGGACGAGAAGAGCTTCCTGCCGCCGCAGACGCGCATCGATACCGCGCTCGCCCACTACAAGACCTTGGGCGACCAGGCAGCCGCCAGCGCGCAGGTCGCCAGCGCGGCGGCTGCGCCGAAAACACCCGCGGCGGATGCGCTTACCAACGATGATGTCGTCGCCATGGTGGCCGCCAAGCTGGACCAGGCCAATATCCTGGATACCATCAAGACTGCCAGCGCGGTGAACTTCGACCTTTCCCCGAAAGGTCAGATCGCTCTCGCCAAAGGCAACGTGAACGGCGCCATCATCGCCGCCATGAAAGCGAAAGCCCGAGGGCAATAATCGAGCAGCAATTTGCCCATGCAGCAATAACGGAGTGCTTCGTCCATGAGCAGGTTCTCTTCACCGGCAAGCCGGCGTCTGGCAGCGATGGCCCTATCCCTCTCCTGCACCGGCTTCGTCTGTCCGCCGCACGCCCGTGCGCAGGGACGCTGCGGCGCCGGCGTGGACCTGGTGGTGCAGGCGCTTGAGAAGATGACCGCCGACGCCACCACAGACCAGTTGGGTGACGCCGACCAACTGCTCAAGCGCGCCGCCGAGCTCTGCGGCGAGCTGGGCGACGCGTGGTACTACCGTTCGCTGGTGGAACGCAAGCTGGGCCACGCTGCTCTCGCCGACTTCGCCCTGCGCCAGGCGGTCAAGTTCCCCTCGGATGCCAGCCAGCAGCAGTTGAATCCGTTTGTGCTGGCCACGCCAGTCCTGACCGCCAGCTCCCGCGCCGTCACTGGTCCCGCGACCGCAGCGCCGGGCGTGAACTCCGGCCTTCCTGGGCAGCGCTGGGCGCTGATCGTCGGCATCGGCAACTTCACTGACCCCAACATTCAGCCGCTCAAGTACACCGCCAGCGACGCGCAAAGCTTTCAGGACGCACTGCTGGACCCCAAGATCGGGGGCTTCCAGCCCGACCATGTGCATAGCCTGCTCAATGAAGACGCGACCACCAAGAACATCAAAATGCAGCTCAACTGGCTCGCGCGCAGCGCCGGCCCCGACGACATCGTGGTCGTCTACGTAGCCACCCACGGCTCGGCCCGCGATCTGGACACGGTGGGCGTCAGCTACGTCATCACCCACGACACCGAGATCGGCGCCAACATCGATCCCGACAGCCTGTACGCGACCGCGCTGCCCATGGTGGACATCGCCAACGCCATCGCCACCCGCGTCAAAGCCACGCGGGCCGCTATCTTCCTGGACACCTGCTACAGCGGCAACGCCGCCGCCGGCAACACCAAAATGATTGCGCCGGGCATTAAGAATGCCGCGCCCTCCACCAAGATGCTCGGCCATATCACGCAGGGCTCCGGCCGCATGGTCTTCGCCGCCAGCGGCACCGATCAGGAGTCGCTGGAGAGCGACACCCTCCGCCACGGTTTCTTCACCTACTACCTGGTGCAGGCGCTGCAACAGGAAGGCGGCGTGACGCCGCTCAGCAAGATCTTCGACTACACCCAGCAGCACGTCAGCCAGACCGTGTCCACCGAGTTCAAGCAGTACAATCTCCAACAGAACCCTGTGATGAGCCGCAGTGAAGACAATACCGACTTTGCCCTGGCGCCATCAGCCGCAGCACCGGCCGGCGGAGGCCTATGAGCTCGACCCCGCCATCCGGTCCGCAGCCGCCTGAGCATTGGAGCAAACGCCGCCTGCGCCAGTTCTGGCTGGTCATTCCATTGGTCGCCATTCTGGCCGCGCTCATGGCGTCGGACCTCGGCGATTTCATGGGCGTCTCTGTCCTCGACGCCTCCAACCCCTGCGCGCTCACCGACGCCTCCCAGAGCAGCATCTCCGCCCGTATGTATATGCCGATCGCCAAGTGGGCGCTGCGCTACACCCCCAGCCCCAGCGTCGCCATCATCTACATCGATCCCGCGCACGACCCGCCCGACCTGCTCACCAACGTCTGCGCCTCGCGCGCTTTCCTCGCCCGGTTGATTCCCGCCCTCAACGCCCTTTCCGCGCATATCATCGTCATCGATAAGTCCTACTCCGCCACAGCCTGTGCTGAGCAGGATCAGAACGCCGTTTTCACTCACGCCGTGGAGACCAGTAAACTTCCGATCGTCGTCGGCCAGGCCACCCACGCACTACCCCAGGGCTCAACAGGTTCTGGCTGCCTGGCCCTCACTCCCAAGCTCGAATTCAGCAGTCAGTCCAAGGTTCATTACGGCCTCATCCGCATCGACAACGACGACCTGAAGATTCCGCTGCGTTTCCCGGTCTACCCCGATCCCGCCGCCGCGCCCGCCACGCCACCCGCCGCTTCTACTTCCGCGCCGCTGCCAGTCACCACGGGAGACACCCTCTCCCTGGTCGCCGCGAAGCTCGTCAATCCGCACATCGAGAACAACGCCACTCTCAGCAAGGCGCTCGCAAAACAGGCGGACCCCTACACCACCTTCCTCAACCTGCCGCACATCACCGCCCTCACCGCGCTATGCAGCGCCGAGCCATCCCCGCGCGCGCCCATCGATGGGCAGCCCGGCGACGAGCTCTGCAAGCCCTGGATCCGCGACCCCGACAACCTCGACGGCAACCAGCTCTCGCTCGCGGGCAAGATCGTCGTCGTCGGCGATATCGCCACCTCGGACATGAAACCCTTCCCCACCGACCTTGCGCCCTTCCCGCCGGGAACCAGGCCAGGCGTCTTCATGCAGGCCAACTACATCCAGGCCCTGCTTGACCACCGCTTTCTCCAGCAGATCCCGACGCCGGTCACGCTGGGACTTTTGGTGCTCTATGTGTTCATCGTCTATGTGCTCTATTGGGCGCACGATGAGACGGGCCACCCGCGATTCACACTCGATCAGGCAGGTTTCTGGAGCCTGGTGGTCCTCGCCGGGGTGGTGGCGTGCAGCTTCCTCATGCTCGTCTCGATGAGCTACTTTACCCCGCTGTGGGCGCTCTGGGGCGCGGGGGTCTTCATGGTCTTCCGTTATCTCGAGGCCAGCGGGCATCACCGCAGCCAGCACCTGCTCGGCCATCTCATCGGCCATCATCACGCGGAGTCTCCCACCCCGGCTCCCGCACCCCCACCCAACGACTCGGACCAGTTGAATCCCTCATAAGCGTTCGTCGGCAACAACGGAGGAAACCATGGCCAGCTTCACCAATCGCATCGCCACTCTCTCAGGGATTGCTCAAGCCTGCTCCCTCGGAGTTGCCATCGCCGCCAGCATCGCCGGCTCCCAGGCATCCGCGCAGGCCGCCGCCAGCAAACCGCCCGCCCCCGCGACCTACTCCGGCTGCGTGCAAAAGGCGCCCGACTCCGCCACCGACCTCGTCATCAGCACGCCAGCCGTCTGCGCCCTGCTCACCGGAAAAGTCTCCGCGGATACGCTTGCCGGCCATCAGGTCGAGCTCACCGGCATCCTGACGCCGCGAACCCCATCCGTCGCCGCGTCCATCCAGGTCAACTCCGTCGGCAGCGTCGGCAAAGCCTGCACCGAAGTCTGCGCGCTCAAGCCGCCTATGTCGCGCGGCCTGCATCGGCCCACCGACGGCGCGATCCCCGGCAGCGAGGGCGGGACCCCCGGAGTCACCACCACACCGCCCCAGTGAGAGTGCCCGCAGACCTCTCTCTGTGCTCTCTGTCAGCCTATTTGCAATGCCCGGGGATCTTTCCGTCGAAGGTGACAAACGACACTTCGCACGCCCCGGGACTAAGAACCGGAATCTGGTCCCGATCGTTCGCGACCGTCGTCGGGAACTGCTTGGTCACTGCGTTCGTGGTGCCTGGGGTGAAGTGTGCCGACGCAGAGGTGGGCGCTGACCCAGGAGTCGCGTCCACGGTGACGGTGCCGCAGTAGTGGGCCTGCCAGGTGAAGGTTGCCATGGTATGAAAGCGACCGGGGTTGCCCACCTGACAACCTATGTAGGTCTTGAAATCCTTCTCGTAGCAAACTGCGGTAAGCGGCAGGCCGCTGCGATCGACCAGAGGAACGGAGATGTCTGGCGAGTCGGTGTAATACGGCGGATAGGCTCCGCTGGCGGGACCGTCGAAAAGCGGCGTCGAATGCCCGTCGGCGACGGCCGCCGGATACTCGGTCCTGGCGTTGGCTCCCGCACCGTAAACGGCGTTTCCATGCCATCGGACCAGGTTCTGGACCTGCTCTGGGATCAGCGCATCCGAAAACGTGACCCCTGGCTTGGCTGCGATCGCTCCTCCCAGGTCCACTTCGATCCCCCAGGGCTTCTCCGCTTCGCCTTTTTCGCGAATTCCCGTATAGATGTAAAGATAACCAGCCTGCTCACCCGGATTCGTTTGGCCCGCGTTGGACCACTGCGTAGGGTAGGTCTTGATGGAAATCTTGCCGAGATCGATGCTGCTCAGCGCGGCGCAATCGGTGATCGAGAGCGTGCCGGTGACATTCAGGCTGCCGGGATTGTCGCCGTAGTTCTGAGGCGGGCCCTTGAAGGTTCCGCCATCGACAAACCCAAGCCACAATTCGGTCGCGGCGGGCGGGACGTTGAATATCTGCTGAGTTCCCGACCCGGTGCCCGTCAATCCGTCGCCAATGAAAAACACCTGGTTCAGGACCGGAGAGAAGGATGGTTGGCCTACGCCGGCGGTATAGTCATAGTCTGGCGGGGCGCTGCCCGCCGGGCTGCCGTTCGTGAACACCCCGGCCAGCGGCAAGCCATTGGGCGAGCTGAACCCGGAGATGCTGCCAATTCCGGTAATATTCTCACCCGAACCCACATAGCCGTCGGGACCCACCTGGATCACGCTGCAACAGCCGACCGCACCGGAGGCTGCAAACGTTATCGTTTGTCCTGGAGCCGCGGCGAAGCTGATCGCTTTCACCGCCGGGACCGGACTCAGGGGGCCCGCGCTTCGCAAAGCGGCCAGTTGGTCCGCGGTCAGCACGTTGTCCGGATCGAAGACGACTGCGGTGGCCGGCACCGCGGTCGGGCCGAAACGAATGTCCTGTGACGGTGCGCATCCAACTGAAACTGCGACGAGGATTGCAACCCAGATAGCGCGTCCGGCAGAAAGAGACTGGATCCGCATGATCTACCCTGACTCGAAGAGATTTTTTGCAGGCGATGACAAAGCGTGCATTAAGTGCAGCCGGGCTGTCAACCGCGGCGCCGCTTGGGACACACCTCTCAACTCGCCCGCGGCTCACGCCCGCTTTTGCCAGTGTGCCGGATCGCGGCTGCCGTGGAAACAGGCAATAACGGTCAGCGTGTCGTCCGGTTCGATGACGAACAGCAGCGCGTAGGGAAAGCGGCGCAGCAGGGCACGGTGCACATTCCTGTAGATAGCGGGGAATTGCAGGGGATTGGCGGTCGTACGCTCAATCGCGGCGTCAACGGCCTGGCGGAAACGCCGGCCCAGGCCGGGGGCCTCGTTCTCGTACCAGTCTTGCGCCTCGATCAGTTCGGCCCGGGCGGTAAGGGTGAAAATAACCTGGAACACTACGGGCAACGCTGCTCAAGCTCAGCCTTCAAAGCCGCCCAGGTGACGCCTTCTCGACGGTCCTGGTCGAGCGAAGCAAGCCGGCGGTCAAGCTCCGCCCGCTGCACGGCCGTCAGAGGAAGCTGCTCGTCTTCCAGGCTGTCCCACAGCTGAGAGATCAACGCAAGCCGTTCCGGCGGGGTCAGACGCACAAGCTCGTCATGGCTGAGCAGTTCCATGGATCGAGCATAGGAAAGAACGCAAGCAAAAGCAATGGGGGAGCGAGGCGGACACAGATTTTCGGCGATGCTGTGCTGCTCGACTCCGCACGCGCCGAACCAATGGAACTCACCAACCGCGCCGACGCACCCCAGCACGCCGCGCACGCGGCTAACTCTCCATCCTCAGCCTGAACCTGCAATTCGCTTTACTCCAGCATTCCCGCCTCCACCCATCGCTCGAACACCGCGACCCGCTCCGCCGGCCACGCCCCATCGCACGGCATCGTCCCTGCCTTCAGCCTCCCCAGGATCGCCGTCCCATACTTCTTCACGTCCTCATACGCCCACAGATCGAACACGAACTTCATCGACTCACGGTCCATCTTCCGGAACAGTCCCTTGATGTGGCGCGCATAGCTCGGCGTCTCCTCCGGCCCCGGCAGCTCCACCTCCACCTTCGTCTCCTCCGGCTTCGCCAGCGCCGACACCCGCGAGCCCGGCGTCGCATCGCACACCCACCACCACCGCGGCATCGGCATATTCGGCGGCGGCATCGCCCCCTGCTGCGAGTTCTCCTTTCCAATGCGCGAGCCCCACTCCAGGTACGCCACAAACGCCGCGCGAAACTCCGGATCGTCCGGCAGCTTCGCGTCCTCCGCGCTCTGGCACAGCATCTTCACCCAGTGCGCCCGCTGCTCCTCGCTGATGAGCTTGCCTACGTGCTGTGAGATCATCCGCGTGTAGCCGCCATACTGCTTGGAATAGAAGTCCGGCCCGCCAAACACCTCGCTCAGCCACGCCGCCACGCGCTCCGGATGGTCCGGCGACATGCGCGCGAACAGCGGTCCCACCAGCGCGTCCTCCGGCACATACTTCGCATAGAAGATGCGCGTCATGCGCAGGATCGCCGGAAATCCCCCTGCCCACTCGAACAGCGTCGGCTCATGCTCGGGCGCCGGCACCGGGTCCTTGAAGTTCACATACCAGTGCATCCCGCTGCAGAACGGCTTGTTCTGCGAGTGCCCGCACCGGCACAGGCTATAGTGTTCGCGCGACGACCCCGCCGCCCGCTGCGGCTCGTTGCCGGTGTCGTCGACGATCCGGATCCCGCCCGTCACCCGGTACGGCCCATCCTTCGATACCTCGATCGCCGGCGGCCGCGTCCGGTCCACCTGCCCGCGCGCCTCCACCCCATCCATTCCGTAGCTCAGCGCCCCCGAAGGGCACGCCCGCACCGCCTGGATAATCTCATCCATCCGCCCGCCGCTCGGCGTCACGAACGGCTCCGTCCCCGCATGAAACACCGAGGCCAGCCCGTCCGTGCAGAATCCCGAGTGCGCGCAGATGCCCCGGTTGTCGAAGATCTGCACCCCCACTCCGTCGTACTCGTCGCGCTTGTCCGGGACCCGCTTCGGGTCCTTCGCCCCGGAGAAGTTCGCCTTCGCGTGGCTCCCGTCGCAGAACGGCTTGTTCGCCGATTGCCCGCACCGGCACAGCTCCATCGTCGGCGTCGCCGGAATCTCTTCCCCCAGCCAGTTCCGCAACTCCGTCACATTCGTGACGACATACGGGCCGTCCAGCGACACGGCGATCAGCGCCTCGGCTACAGCTTCAGTCGTCGACGCGCCGGCGCCACCCGAAACCGCGGGGGCAGTTGGATTCTCTGCACTCATTTCGTGGGAACCTCAATTCGCATTGGAGTTGTTAGCCAGACAAGCCTCCCGAACGCCCACCCGCAGGCCTCCGGGGAAGTCAGTCTACTATAACCACCACTCCGAACGGAGTTGGGGGCCGGGTATCCCATATCTCGATTTTGAGATGTGGGTTCTGTGGCAAGCTTCCAGCCCAGCGGCAGACCTCGCCGACTCGCGCAATTGACACCCCGACTATAATGGATACACAGGAGAGAATTGTGGACGGGCGGATCGGTATGTACCAACTAGTTACTAGCGAGAAAGATAATCCCCCAACGCAACTTGTGTATTTACTATCGCTTAGCTGTTAGATACCTGGGGGGGGGAGGGGGTCTCATGGACGGGAAAACACCACGCGTAACGGTCGGAGTCTGCGGCGGAGTCGCCGCCTACAAGGCCGCCGAACTCGTGCGCGCACTCCAGCAAAATAAAGTTGACGTCCGCGTCGTGATGACCCGCGCCGCGCAGGAGTTCGTCCAGCCGCTCACCTTCTCCTCGCTCACTGGCCACAGAGTCATCACCGCCATGTGGGGCGAGCAGGGCCAGCCCGCGACCGGCCTGGACGATGAGGGTGGGATCGAGCACATCTCCGAAGCCCAGGCCGCCGACGCCATCGTCATCGCGCCGGCTACGGCGCATGTGCTGGCCAAGATGGCCCACGGCCTTGCCGACGACTTCCTCTCCACCATGCTCCTCGCCACCACCGCGCCCGTCATCGTTGCCCCGGCAATGAACGTGAATATGGGTAACCACCCGGCGACTCGCGCCAACCTCGAAATTCTCCGCGCCCGCGGGGTCATCATTGTCCCGTCCGGCAGCGGCTACCTCGCCTGCGGCATGACCGGCTCCGGCCGCCTCGCGGACATCGAAACCATCGCCCAGGCTGTCCTTGCAGCGCTCCAGCCCGCGGCGCCGCAGGATCTCACTGGCGAGACCATCCTCGTCACCGCCGGAGGCACCCGCGAGGCCATCGACCCGGTCCGCTTCCTCGGCAACCGCTCCAGCGGCAAGATGGGCTACGCCCTGGCCGAGGCTGCCCGCGCTCGTGGCGCCGAGGTGATCCTGGTCTCCGCGCCGACCGCGCTCACGCCGCCCGCCGGCTGCGCATTCGTCCCGGTTACCAGCGCCGCGGAGATGCGAAGCGCCGTCATGGAGCACTTGGCGCGTGCGACCGTCGTCATCGGCGCCGCCGCCGTTGCTGACTTCCGCATGGCCGCGGTCGCCCCAGACAAGCTCCGCCGCGAAGGCGGGCTGCATCTCGACCTCGAACCCACCGAAGACATCTTAAGGTCCGTCGCGGACGCCCGCGCGCTCTCGTCCGCCCACTGCCCCGGCGCGCTGGTCATCGCCTTTGCCGCCGAGATGGATTCCAGCATCTCCCGCGCCCGCGAAAAGCTCCTCGCCAAGGGCGCCGACGCCATCGTGCTCAACGATGTCTCCCAGCCCGGCATCGGCTTCGACTCTGACTTGAACGCCGCCACCTTCGTCACCCGCGAGCACGCCATCGACATCCCCGAGATGACCAAGCGCGCCATGGCCGACCGAATTCTGGATCAGGTTCACGGCCTGCGCGCCGCTGCCGTGGGTGCCCCATGATCACCGAGCCGCAGGCGCGGTTATCGTGGGAACACTCTCTTCGCCATCGGAGGACGAATCAGCCCAAGGTTGGCATACTGGTGTCCACGCCCGCGCGAATTCCGGTCGGCCAGCGCGCCGTGATGGTCTTCAGCCGGGTGTAGAAGCGGACGCCTTCGGGCCCGTACATGGCGTGGTCGCCGAACAGCGACCGCTTCCACCCGCCGAAGCTATGGAACGCCATCGGCACCGGAATCGGCACGTTGATGCCAACCATGCCCGCCTGCACGGAGTTGGCAAACGTCCGCGCCGTATCGCCGTCGCGGGTGAAGATCGAAGTTCCGTTGCCGTACTCGTGCTCGTTGGTCAGCTGCAACGCGGTCTGGAAGTTGCTGACGCGCACGACGCCAAGCACCGGCCCGAAGATCTCGTCCGTGTAGATCTTCATCTCCGGCTTGACGTGGTCGAACAGCGAAGCCCCAAGGAAGAAGCCGGACTGGTATTCCTCGTTCAGAGCTCCGGCGGGCAGCTTGCCGTCGACGACCAGTTCCGCGCCTTCGGATTCACCGAGATCGATGTAGCTCCTCACGCGGTCCAGGTGCGCGCCGGTGACCAGCGGACCGATCTCGGCATTGGGCTCCGTGCCCGGCGCAACCGTCAGCGCGGCAATACGCGGCTTCAGCCTGGCGATCAGATCGTCGGCAGTCTTGCTGCCGACGGCGACCGCAACCGAGATCGCCATGCAGCGCTCGCCGGCCGAGCCGTAAGCCGCGCCCACCAGCGCGTCCGCCGCCTGGTCGAGATCGGCGTCGGGCATGACGATCATGTGGTTCTTGGCGCCGCCCAGCGCCTGCACGCGCTTCCCGTGCGACGTGCCTTTGGCGTAGACGTACTCGGCGATCGGCGTGGAACCGACAAAGCTCACGGCGGCAATGCCCGGGTGCTCGAGGATGTTGTCGACGGCCTCCTTGTCCCCGTGGACGACGTTGAAGACGCCGTCCGGCAGGCCGGCCTGCTGCAGCAGTTCGGCGATCAGGATCGACGCGCTGGGGTCGCGCTCGCTCGGCTTCAGGATGAAGCAGTTGCCGCAGGCAATGGCGAGCGGAGCCATCCACAGCGGCACCATCGCGGGGAAGTTGAACGGCGTGATGCCCGCGACGACGCCCAGCGGCTGACGCATGGACCAGGAATCGATGCCCGCGCCGACCTGCTCGGTGAACTCGCCTTTGAGGAGCTGCGGAATGCCGGTGGCGAACTCGATATTCTCCAGCCCGCGCATGGCCTCGCCCCTGGCGTCGGAAAGAACTTTGCCGTGCTCTGAGGTCAGGATCCGGGCGAAGTCGTCCATGTGCTGCTCAAATAGCTCGCGGAAGCGGAACAGTACGCGCGCGCGGCGCAGCGGCGGCTGGGCGGACCACTCGGGGAACGCTGCCCGTGCGGCTGCAACCGCGGCATCGAGTTCGGCGCGATTGGCCAGCGGCACCAGCGCCTGCACCTGGCCGGTGGCCGGGTTGTAGACGTTGCCCATCCGGCCGGATTGGCCGGCGACCGGTTTACCCGCGATCCAGTGCGGTAGGGTGCGGAAGGCGCTGGTGGAGGCGGAAGCAATGTTGGGAAGGACGGCTGTGGACATGGATGGACACCTCGATGGCGATGAACTAGAGTAGTTCATCAGGGCCAGCGGGGGAAACTGGATGGGGCGGCCGCCAGACGGCCAGGTTGGGTGATAAGTCACTGAAATCCGGTGCTCGACCCACCTGCGCGAACGTTTGTTGCGATGCGGGATCGACCATCAATCTAAGGAGAACCGATGCCAACTGAATTGCACACATTTAGTTACGAGGTCGAAAAGTCGGGCGATTGCGCGGCGGGACAAGTGGCCAAGGTGATCTGCCATGGCTCGCTCGTGAATCAGACGTCGGACGACCTGAAGGACGCGGTGAAGTTGCTGATCTCGGATGGCGGCCAGATAACTCTGGACTTCAAGAATGTAAGTTTTGTCGACAGCCTGGGGCTGGGGACCCTGGTGGGACTGAAGGTTTCCGCGATCGGCCAAGGCCAATGCAACCTGGAAATCGAAAATCTGCCGCCGCGAGTCCAGGAACTGTTGAAGCTGACAAGACTGTCCGAGCTATTCAATTCGCGGGCTGCATGAGGCGACTTGCAGGGCCTGGCAGGAAACAGGGGCGGAACCGCAGGGCCCGGACTGTTGGCTGGAGAAGTCACCGAAATTTAATCGTTTGCTGCCCGGGCAGGTAGTATTCTGACGCGGCGCGCACAGGCGACAAAGGAGAACCCATGGCAACAGGGCTGCACACATTTCACCATGAGATTGAAAAGTCCGGCGATCCGACCACGGAAAGGGTGACGAAGGTGATTTGCCATGGATCGCTGGTGAGCCAGACCGGCGGCGAACTGAAAGAGGTCGTGAAGCCACTGATCGCGGACGGCGGGCGGATCATTCTGGACTTCGGCGACGTGAGTTTTGTCGACAGCCTGGGACTGGGAACGCTGGTCGGGCTGAAGGTCTCCGCGCTCCATCAGGGGTACTGCACGCTGGAGTTCGAGCACCTGACGCCGCGCGTCCAGGAACTGCTGCGGATCACTAAACTGACAGACATGTTCAAGCCGTGAGGGGGGCCAAGCCTTCCATAAATATGGTTGGGCTTGGGATGTGAGAACCACTGTCGACCATTTATAGGTGCGTTTCTAGGCTTTGACCTCGGCTTCGACCAGCTCGCGGGATTTGTCAAGGGCGCGATTCTTGTAGCTGGCGCCGATGAAGTCGCGGAAGAGCGGGTGCGGCTCGAGCGGCTTGGATTTGAACTCGGGGTGGAACTGGCACGCGAGGAAGAAGGGGTGGGTGGGGATCTCGACGATCTCCACGTAGGTCGAGTCGGGAGTGGTTCCAGTAAGGCGCAGGCCGGCGCCGGTGAGGATGGGTTCGTACTCGCGGTTGAACTCGTAGCGATGCCGGTGGCGCTCGGAGATCTCGGTCTTAGCGTAGGCCTTGGCGGCCAGCGAGTCCGGTTCCAGCTTGCAGGCCCATGCGCCGAGTCGCATCGTGCCGCCCATCTCCTCCACGCCGGTCAGTTCGCGCAGCTTGTAGATAATGCGGTGCGGCGTTGCCGGATCGAACTCGCCGGAGTTGGCGCCGGCAAGGCCGGCGACGTTGCGCGCGTATTCGATGCAAGCCGTCTGCATGCCCAGACAGATGCCGAAGTAGGGAACATTATGCTCCCGCGCGTAGCGGATGGCGTTGAGCATGCCTTCGATGCCGCGCTTGCCGAATCCGCCCGGAACCAGGATGCCGTCGAAGCCACCAAGCTGGGACTCATAGTTGCGGTTGGGTTTGCCGGGCTGGTCGCCCTCGGCAGAGTCGCGTGTCTCCAGACCCTCGGCCTCAATCCAAGTGACGCGCAGCTTCAGGTTGTGGGCCAGCGCACCGTGGACCAGCGCCTCCTTCAGCGATTTGTAGCTGTCTTCGTATTCGACGTACTTGCCCACGATGGCGATGGAGACCTCATCCTGCGGGTGGTAGGCGCGGTCGACGATGTCCTGCCACTTGGCAATGTCGGGGGCCTTGGCGTCGATGTGCAGGTACTCGAGTGCCAGCGCGTCCACACCTTCCGCCGCGAAGGTAAGCGGCACCTCGTAGATGCTGGCCACGTCGCGCGCTGCGATGACCGCTTTCTCCTGCACGTTGCAGAAGAGGGCGATCTTGTTTCGCATCTCGCGGGGAACGGCGCGGTCGGAGCGGCAAAGCAGGATGTCGGGCTGGATCCCGATGGAGAGCATCTCCTTCACCGAGTGCTGGGTGGGCTTGGTCTTCAACTCCTGCGCGGCGGCGATCCAAGGGATCAAGGTGACATGGACGAACACCGTGTTCTCGCGGCCGAGGTCCTGGCGCATCTGCCGGATCGCTTCGAGGAAGGGAAGCGATTCGATGTCGCCTACAGTGCCGCCGATCTCGACGATGGCGACATCGCAGTCCGCCGCGACCTTGCGCATGGCGTTCTTGATCTCGTTCGTCACGTGGGGAATTACCTGGACGGTCTTGCCCAGGTAGTCGCCGCGGCGCTCCTTGGTGATGATCTGCTCGTAGATGCGCCCGGTGGTGAGGTTGTTGTCGCGGGTCAGTTTGGCGTGGGTGAAACGCTCATAGTGGCCCAGGTCGAGGTCGGTCTCGGCGCCGTCGTCGGTGACGAAGACCTCGCCGTGCTGAAACGGGGACATGGTGCCGGGATCGACGTTGAGATACGGGTCGAACTTCATCAGATTGACCTTGATGCCGCGCGCCTCCAGCAGGCAGCCGATGGATGCCGCCGCCAGGCCCTTGCCGAGTGAAGACACAACTCCGCCCGTTACAAAGATGTATTTCGCTGACATCTCCGCCTCCGAATATTTAGTTGTTTGGATTGGCCGCGCGTATGGGGCACGTTTAAGTATCGCAGGAATGAGGGGAGGGATCAATGACCTGTTTTCCACCGAATCCCTACTCGTCGAAGAGCGTGGGTTCGTCCCGGAAAAGTTCTTCGAGGAAGCTTTCCCGATCGGTGGTAAACCGCCGCGCGATCAGCATAGAGGCGGTTTCTTCGTACGGAATCTCGCGGAGGGCGCCATCGTCAAAGGAGATGATCTTCGCGCCGGGGTATCCGAGCAGGATCGGGGAGTGGGTAGAAATGATGAACTGAGCGTCTCTGTGGTCGCGAAGCGTGTCGTGGATAAGGATGAGAAAGGAAAGCTGGCGCTGCGGAGATAAAGCTGCCTCGGGTTCGTCCAGGAGGAACAACCCGGAACGGCGAAACTTGTGGTCGAGCACGGTGAAGAAAGCCTCGCCGTGCGAGCGGCTGTGGAGCGAGATTCCGCCATACGACCTGAGGACTTCGGCGCCCAACTCATCCACATAGGAGGCGACGTTGAACAGGCTCTCCGCACGGAAATAGAAGCCTTCGCCCGTTCGCCTGTCGAAGGACAGGCGCAGCACGCGCGCCAGCGGCTCGGTTGCGCGCGAGCTTTCGGTGGTCTCTATCGAATAGTTGCGATTGCCGCCCTCGCGCCCGAAGCCTATGTGCGCGGCGATGGCTTCGAGCAAGGTGGATTTGCCGGTGCCATTTTCGCCGGCGAAGAAGGTCACACGCGAGAGAAAGTCCAGGCGAGTGAGGGCGGCAATGGCGGGAACGGAGAAGGGATAGATCGAGGGATCGGCGATGCGCTCGCGAAGGAGCGTGAGGGATTTGAGCATCGGTTTCCTCCCAGGCTAGCGAAAATCGATCTGGTACACCTGGCCGCCGCCGGCGCCGTCGGTTACCAGCATCGAATTCCCCGAAAATGCCAGCCGCTGCGGAGACGCGATCCCGGTGATGCTGTTTGCCGGCTGCATCTGCGCCGGATCGCTCACGTCGAACTGTTCGATGGTCCCTTCCGCATAGCAACCCACGTACGCAAAGTTCCCCTGCACGGTCACCGGCTCCGGATGGCAGGTCTGACTTGCCGTCGTCAGCGACATCGTCTCGAGCGGCTGCAAGCTTGCGGGGTTGGAGATATCGATCGACTCCAACGCGGCCGCATCGTAGATCGTTACAAACGCCACCGTGCCCTGTACCGCGATCTGCTGTGGTGAATGCGGCACCACCAGCGGGCTGCCAACCAGCGTCATGGTCGCTTCGTTCACCACCTGGACCGTGCTGGACGACCCTAGCGGGTTGCTCTCAGAACCCGAGGTCACGTAGATATATCCGCCCGTGACGGCAAGATACTCGGCGTTGGCAACGCCGCCGGACGCAGGACTCGCGAGGGTTGCCGTGCCTTCGACCGCGGGACTTGCGGGCGTTGCGATGCTCACCTTGGCGACGGCCCCATTGCCGGAGGTATTTCCGCCAAAGAGCGGCACCAGCACGTTCGTTCCGTCCAGCACAATGCCGGGGAAAGGCATGGGCAGGCCGGCTACCGATCCCAGCGCCGTCAGCGACCCGTCCGCATTCACGGTCAGCGTCAGCAGGGAGCCGGTGTCATAGCACACCACCGCCATCGCATTCTGAGCTCCAATCGTCGCAACCACCATGCCGCTGGGGTTGGTGCAGGGGGTTGCGTATGGCTTCCCTACAGCCATCTGCGACCCGCCGGAGATGCTGTAGGTGAAGATCTGCCCTGTTCCCTGGACCGACACGAATTCGTAGCCGCCAAAGGACACGACTGAATTTGGAACCCCCGAAGCCGACGGGGTGACGCTGGTGATCTGCTGGATCCAAAAGGCATTGGGTGCCCCGCAGCCACATAAAACGATAGACGATCCCATCGCCAAGAGAGCGGCACTTCTCACCAGACAAGTCTCCTACTGCGCACCGTCCATCCTAGCAGGATGGCAATTCTCCACTTGCAGCGCCGCTTGACGGGTGGCAACCGGGCGGGAGTATAGTGACTGTCATTCCCTGGGCCCCTTCTGGAAGATCCGTGCGATTTGGAAGTGCAACTTTATCTAGGTCAGGAGATCACCATGGAAGACCCTCAAGCTGTCCCCTCTGCTCCTCCCTCTGTTGCCGCCGCGAATGGGTTGGCTGACAATGTTGCGGGCGCGCTCGCGTACATCACCCTGCTGCCGGCGATCCTGTTCCTGATCCTCGAGCAGTACAACAAGCGGCCATTTATACGATTTCACGCTTTCCAGTGCGTTGGCCTGTTCATAATGTGGGTTGCTTTGTCGTTCTTCTTTGTCATCCCCATTCTGGGGTGGATCGTTGGGGGCATCGGCCTGGTCCTCGTCGCAGTGTGCTGGATCGTGGCCATCCTGAAGGCCTACCAGGGCCAGCGATGGAAGGTACCCGTAATCGGGAATTACGCGGAGAAATTCGCAGAACAGTAGCTTGCGCGTTTGGAGTGGCAGGCCTGGCCCGCATTCTTGCGGGGTTCGGAGACAGTGTGCCGCAACCGCGCCAGCGGTGAGGGTTGTCGCTGACGAAATTGCCGTGGTTAGCGCCCGTGCTCTTCCAGGAACTTTTCCACCTCGAGCGCAGCCATGCATCCCGTTCCGGCCGCGGTAATGGCCTGACGGTAGCGGCGGTCTTGAATGTCCCCGCAGGCGAAGACGCCGGGGACGGGTTCGCCGTTGTGCGTCGGGAACACGTTCCCGTGGGTGAGGATGTAGCCATCCGGGTCCAGGTCGAGCTGGCCGTGAAACATCTTCGCGTTGGGGATGTGGCCGATGCCGAGGAACATGAAGGAGACGGGCAGTTCGCTGCGCTCGTCGGTCTTGACATTGCGCAGTTTGAGGCCCTTGACGTCCTTCTCATCCACGCCGAGCACTTCCTCAACCACGGTGCTCGACAGGAACTGAATGTTGGGGTGGGCCATCGCGCGCTCCAGCATGATGTTGCTGGCACGGAAGCGCTCAGTGCGGTTGATGAGCGTAACCTTGGTCGCAAACCGCGTCAGGAAGAGCGCCTCTTCCATGGCCGAGTCGCCACCGCCGATTACGGCGATCTCCTTGCCCGAGGCGAAGAAGCCGTCGCAGGTAGCGCAGGAGCTGACGCCGTGGCCGATCAGCGCCTGCTCGGATGGCAGATTCAGCCAGCGGGCGGATGCACCGGAAGCGACGATCAGGGTGCGCGTGTGGATCGGCTCCTTGCCCGGGCCCAGGTTCAGCTCGTACGGATGCTTGCCGAGGTCGACCGAGACCAGATGCGCCATCTTCAGCTCGGCGCCGAAACGCGTAGCTTGCTGCTTCATGTTCTCAATCAGCTCGGGGCCTTGGATGCCCTCGGGCCAGCCGGGAAAGTTCTCCACCAGGGTAGTGATGGAGAGCTGACCTCCGGGCTCGTGACCTTCCAGCACAAGCGGCTTCAGCTTGGCGCGGGCGGCGTAGATGGCGGCGGTGAGTCCGGCGCAGCCGGAGCCCAGGATGACGGTGTCGCGGGTCGTGATGTCAGGCATTGTGGTTAGTTTGATTGTAACTGGGCCGGTTGGATTCAAGCTGAGTCCCGGTAGGGACAGTGGCGGCAGCCGGAGTGGCAGCAACTACCCCGTTTCAGGTGATATGCCGCGGTAAAGACCAGGTATGGGCCTTCGTAGTAGAAGTCCTCCGGCGCCAGTTTGCTTGCGCTGGGGGCAGTGTCCGGTCGATTGCCGTCAACGCGGGATGGGGCATTTGAATTGGATGGGTCTTCAGACATTTGGAAGCCTAGAACAGTGTAGGCGCAGATGGGGCGGATTCGGCGGGCATCGCCCGAGGAACAGGTGGCTGAAACCGCCTCTTTGCAGAACGGATCGGCAAGACGTTCGTGTCGTCCGGAGCCACGCCGTCTGCTTCCGGGCCGTTTTCGACGAGGAGCAGCCCGTTGCGGTAGTGGACCTCCTTCCCCGGCACTGCGGCCACGCGCTCGCCCGGAACAACAATGCCGGCGAGATTGAGCGGGTCGGCGGCGGCCACCACAATCTCGTGCTGGGATTCATGCTTGCGCGCCTGGCGCAGGGACTCGACGGCCTCGGGCAGGGCGAACTGCTCGCCGCCGAACCCGGTCACAAAGCGGCCGCCGCGCACTTCGCCGCGGGCCTCCAGCCGGCGCAGGATGCCCAGCAGCTCGCGCCACTTCGGTGCGTTCGATTCGCGCGCCAGCAGATCGCGGAACAGGACTCCGTAGCGCGTGAGCAGCATCCGCGCGAACGATTCAAGCGCCGAGTCCGTCCGGCGTGCCTCCGCGATGGCGCCGGTCGCGCGAGGCTGTTCTTCGTTCAGCAGAGACCAACGCCCGGCGGTGGTGCGGGTGGGGCGCTTGCTGGAGGCTTCGGCGGTGCTCGCCTTCCGCCGCGGGTCCATCAATGCACGCAACTGGTCGAAGCCGTCGGCTGCGGCAAGACCGGCGGTCGCAAGCTCCCACAGAGCGTGCGCGGTCTGCTGGCGTGTGAGGCTGGCGGTGCGCTGCAGGTCGGCTGCAAAGCAGGCGCCGCGCTGCTGGAGCAGCTCGCGGATGCGGAGAGCTTCGGACGAAAGCGCAACGGCCAGCAGCCTCTCATCGACAGATTGCTGCGCGAGCGCATGCGGCAGCCACTCTGCGGATTCGCGGATGTAGAACGTAATCGGGGCGGCGTTGGTGGGGACCACGCGGCGGGGACGGGCAGCGCCATCGCCGCTCGACTGGCCCTGGGAGAACCAGGCGGGATGGGGTGAGATGCGGCCCCAGCCGACCGCGCCGGAAAGGCAGAGCTGGTCGAGCCAGGCGGACGCGTAGTTGGCCACGCGCGCCGGCAGCAGCGTGCGCTCCCACTCGATCGCCGGCGCCTCGAAGCCTTCGAGCTGGCGCAGCGCCTGCAAGACGCCCTCTTCGCCGGCGAGTTGCGTCTGCGGCGCCAGATGTTGCCAGCCGAGCAGCCAGCGCATGAACACAGCCGGAGCGACAGGCTCAACCTGCTTTCGGGCCGTCGCCAACGTGAGTCGATGAATGCGCTGCAGGATGCGGCGCTCGCACCACTCGATTTGGCGGTCTTCCTGGGTTGCTGGCCGCTCGAAGGCCCCGCGCATCAGAAGGCCCTGAACCTCCATGGCCAGAAATGCCTGGAACACGGCGCCGGAATCGAGCCCGAGACGTTCGGCAAACGCGCAGGCCGTGGTTGGTCCAAGGATTTGTAACCATCCCTGCACACATTGTTTCAGCGCCGTCTCTTGTGTAACCGTGTTGGTCTCTTTTTGCGGGAAATCGCGGGCGAGGGAAGCAATGTGCGGAAGACGTTCGGTCGCCACCCAGCAAGGGGTGCCGTTCAGGTCAACGGTTTGCACTCGACCGGTCTGGTTCAGGTGCTCATAGAAGTGCGGCCAGTGGCGCGCGTCGGCCCTGTTGTCGAGCATCGCAACCGGAAACGCCACCAGCGAGTGCAGCAGATCGTGCAACTCGTGCTCGTCGCGCAGGTCAGGCCAAATCTCACCGCGCACAGTATCGATCGCCGCTTGGTCGAGACGGCCGGCGCCATCGGTCACGGTGTCCGGCAGCGCGCGGCGAAGATTGACGGCGCGGGTGCGGCGCTCTTCCAGTCCCGCCTCGTCGAGGAACGCGTAGGGGTTGGCGTTGATGAGCTCGTGCGCGAACTGCGACGGGACTGGCGTATCGACCGCAAGGCAACGGATTGACCCGGATGCGATGCCGCGCAGGACTTCGTTCAAACCTTCGAGGTCCATTGCCTCCTGCAGCACGTCCTGCATCACCTCGTTGACCAGCGGGTGGTCGGGAATCTGGATGTCGCCCTCGATGTTCTCGAAGCACGCGGCGGCCTGCGGGAAAACGCTGGCGAGCAGGTCCTCCGACCGCGTGCGCTGGATCTGCGGCGCGATGCGTTTGCCTTTGGACATGCGCAGCAGTTGCAGCGATCGGTTCGCGGCCCAGCGCCAGCGAGTCTTGAATATCGGTGAGGCGATTGCGGCTTGTTCGAGCAGCTCCTTCGCCGTGTTCTCGGTCAGGAACTGGAAGACATCCGAAAGCGGAAAGCTGTGCTGCTCCGCGAGGCAGATGTTGATGCCGTTGTCGGTGGCCGCGGCCTGCAACTCGAAGTTGAAGCCGCGGCAGAAGCGCTTGCGCAGCGCGAGTCCCCAGGCCTTGTTCACGCGCCCGCCGAAGGGCGCATGGAGGATGAGTTGCATGCCGCCGCCCTCGTCGAAGAAGCGCTCCGCAATCACGGTGGTCTTTGACGGCACAGCCCCGAGCACCGCACGGCCTGCGACGATGTAAGCGATCAACTGGCGCGCCGCAGAAGCGCAGACGCCGGACGCATCCATCAGCCACGCGATACATGCTGCAACTTCGGGATGATGCGGCGACGCATCGGACGGCCTTACGTTAGGGGTGCGCGCAGCAATCTCCTCACGCAACTCGCTGACTCCGTCGCACAGTATGGCTGTCCGCTGCGGCGCTTCGCCGAACCAGAAGGGAAGCGTGGGCGGCGCGCCGTGAGCGTCTTCGACCAGCACGCGACCGGCGGCTTCCACACGCTGGATGCGCCAGCTGGTGTTACCAAGGAGCACGACATCGCCTGGGCTGGAGTCGACTGCGAAGTGCTCATCCAGCGTGGCGATTTGTACGCCTTCCGGTTGCAAGATCACGTTGAAGAGCGCGGTGTCCGGAATCGCGCCGCCATTTGAAATCGCGATGGAGCGCGAGCCGCGCCGCGGATGCAGCTGCCTGTGCACACCGTCGCGGAGCAGGTACGCACCGTAGCGGCCGCGGCTCGATTCAATGCCTTCGCTCAGCAGTTTCACGATCTCATCGAACAGCGCTCGCGTCAGAGTGCGATACGGATATGCCCGGCACACCATCGCAAATAGGGCATCCTCCTCCCACGGTTCCGCGCCCACGCAGGCGACAATCTGCTGCATCAGCACGTCGATGGGCTCCGGCGGAATCTCAAGCCGGTCCAGCTCGCCAGCGCGCATCTTGCGAACCAGCGCAGCCTGTTCCAGCAGATCGTCGCGCGTGGTCGCGAACAGCCGGCCCTTGGGGATGGCCCCCCGCCAGTGGCCAGCGCGTCCGACACGCTGCATCGCGACAGCAACGGCGCGCGTGCTGGCGATCTGGCAGACGAGGTCGACGTTGCCGATATCGATTCCCAGCTCCAACGAAGCGGTCGCTACCAGGATGCGGACTTCGCCATTCTTCAACCGTTGCTCCGCGTCGAGACGCAGCTCGCGCGACAAGGACCCGTGGTGCGCGGCCACGCAGTCCGGGCCAAGCTCCGGCGTTAGGCGTTCGGAGAGCGCGAAGGCAATCTTCTCCACCAGCCGCCGTGTGTTGACGAACACCAGCGTCGAACGATGCGAGCGGGCGTGCGCGGCCAGGTTGTCGAATACCTCCTCCCACATCGCGTTGGTGGTGACCGAGCCCAGTTCGTCAGACGGAATTTCAATCGCCAGATCGAGCTGACGGCGCTGGCCGACCTGGACGACCGTCGCCGGTCTGCGCGCGGGGTTCGTGCCGGCCAGAAATTCTCCAACCAGTTCGATCGGGTTCTGCGTGGCGGAGAGGCCGATGCGCTGCGGCGGCGCGCTGCGGCCGGTGAGGAATGTGCCCGGTGAAAGACGGTTTTCGCCGCAGACCAATGCGTCCAACCGTTCCAGCGTCAGCGCCAGGTGGGCGCCGCGCTTGTCGTCGGCAACGGCGTGAATCTCGTCGACGATCACCGTGCGAACCCGGCCCAGGTGCTCCCGCGACTTTGCCGCGGTCAGCAGCAGGTAGAGCGACTCCGGCGTCGTTACCAGGATGTGCGGCGGGTTGCGCAACATGCGGGCGCGCTCGCTGGGCAGGGTATCGCCGGTGCGTACGCCGGTGCGGATCTCAGTCGAAAGATAGCCGCGGGCAAGCGCAAGCTGCTGAATTTCGCGCAGCGGCTGCTGCAGGTTCTTCCGCACGTCGTTGGAGAGCGCCTTCAGCGGAGACACGTAGACAACCTGTGTGGTCGACGGGAGCGAGCCCGCAATCGCCTGTCGCAGCAACTGGTCGATGGCAACGAGGAATGCGGCGAGCGTCTTGCCCGAGCCGGTGGGAGCGGAGATGAGCGTGGTGTCGCCGGCGAGGATCGCGGGCCAACCCTGTTCCTGCGGCTCAGTGGGTGACCCGAACCGCGCGAGGAACCATTCCCGCACCACCGGATGCGCCCACGCGAGAGCCTCCATAGCCTGCAGGTCTGATCGCAGATCAAGGTCAGGGGCGGCTGCCATGCGCTATTGTAGCGCGGCTCTTCGCAGTTTGTTCGCTCCAGCCGCGAGCGGTTTCCCTTTGCACTGTAACCCCTGATCTATCAGTGTTTGGGGTTCCGCTACATCTTGCCTGTTCCGATGTCCGCGGCGGCAGCGGCGGGATTGTCGCGGTCGAGGAAGGCATCGATGGCTTGATCGAGCCTGCCCTGGGCAGCCAGGATGAAGTCGATCGCGTCCCGTCCTGCCCCGTGGCCACCCGCGTTCGGCGTGATGTAGTGGGCGGCGGCTTTGGCTTGCTGCCGAGCATTCGCGGTGGCGATGGCCAGGCCGCAGACGCGCATCACCGGCAGGTCGACCACATCGTCGCCCACGTAGGCAAGCTCATCCAGGGTGATTCCGGCGCGGGCAAGGATGTCGCCGACCGCATCCATTTTGCGCGATTGGCCCTGGTAGACGAACTCAAGCCTGAGGTCCTGCGCGCGAATTGCGACGGTGGCGGACTCACGCTTGGTGATGATGCCAACCCGAAGGCCGCCCAGGCGTGCCAGCGTGATCCCGAGGCCGTCGTGCGCGGTGAAGCCTTTCACCTCCAGGCCGTGCCGTTTGCCGTCGGGCTCGGGCTGGCCGTCGTTTTCCGGGATGAAGAAGAGCTGTCCGTCGGTGAGGACTCCATCGACGTCGAAGATGAGGACTTTGATGCGGCGGGCGCGGTCTTCCGCAGATAAGGTCATAACTCGATGATAGCTTGCGCCCAGAACTCAGCAGGGCCCTGGAATACCAATCCGAGGGCCCTGCCAAGCGTTGCCGATCCGATGCTACTTCCAGTAGCCGGGGTGCCAGACGTGGCCGCCGCGCTCTTCACGCCACTCGCCTTCGACCCAGACGGCGCCGCGATGGGGCGGGCGGGCGTAGTGGCCGTGTACCCAGACATAGCCGTGGCCATCCCAGCGGTGGTATCCGGGAACCCACACCCAGCCCTCGTGTGGCGGAGTGGGGACGACCTCGACTGGACGCGGAGGCGGTGGGCCAATGCGGACGACGATCTGCGCATTCGCGGCGCCGACCGAGAGGAAGAGGGCGCAGACGGCGGTAAGAAGTTGTTTCTTCATCTATCGTTCTCCTTTAAGCTGCTCCCGGTTAGGACGCGAATTCCGGGAACGAAGTTGCGCCGCCCACCGCCGATTCTCGGAAGGTACCTGCTGCTGGCGCGGATGGAGAAAAGGTCAATAGAGCTGACTGGGGACCTGCTATCGCCGCGATCGGAACTTGGCGGTAGGCAGAGGAGTGCCGGTAGAGTTCCGCCGCAACCGCCATGCCGGCACGCACCGGCAACTGGTGCAGGTACGCGCGCACCTCCTCAAGGTCGCGCATATTGGCGACCGGGCAGCCGGTGAATCCGTCCTCCCATACAGACAGCTCCGCATTGTGCCGATAGGCAAACCCGTTCTTGATCAGGGCGACGGCCTGGTCCAGCATGACGGACTGCGGACTCAGGATAAGGTGAACGTGGTCGGGCATTACCACGTAGGCATGGAGCTTGTAATGGCCGAGCGTGCGATAGTGCAGCAACGTGTCGATGAACAAATCGGCTGTCCGCGAGATCTCGAAGATAGGGCGGCGATCGCGCGTGGCCGTCGTGACAAACGACATGCCGGGCCGGACGGTGCGGACAGACTTTGCCATGCCCGCGATGCTAAGGGAGCTTCATGGTGCGGTAAATCCCACAAACGGGGGTGAATTGCGCTGGCCAGGCGGGGGCGGTCCGCCGCAGGGGTAGCCGATCATTTTTCGCTGTTGAAGGAGTCCGATTGGCGGTTCAGGGCCTCAGGAGATATTGTGCCGCTGACGATGAGGATCTTATAGTGGAAGGTCGCGGATTTGCCCTGGTCCAGGGTGAAGTTAAGGAATGGTCCCTTGGGCTCGAAGCCGTGCGCGCCGAGTGGATTGACGGCAAAGAGGCCGTAGTCGCGGGCGTGCCAGTAGGTGGGGTAGTTGGGGTTACTGGGGTGGTCGAGGACAGCAATGGTCTCAGCCTTCCCGTCGGCTGTGGTGCCGGAGAGCTCGCACCACTTGCCGCGCGTTCCCCAGGCAGCGTCGCCGACCTTGCCTTCGCTGGTGCGGTAGACGCCGGTAGCGCCGGCGGTAGGGATGCCAGCGACCTGGGTGACAATGCCATTGGAATCCCGGAAGGTTTCGGCCTTCGCAGTTGGAGATTCGAGGAAGTGGGCGACGCGGATGCCGAGCAGGCCGTCTTTGTCGTCATGGAAAATTGCGGTTTGGAGCGCCTTGAGGGTGACGGTCATGTCGATGGCGTAAGCGGGCTTGCCGTCGATGGTCAGCTTGGAGAAGACGTAGCGCGTGGTCTGGTGGAGGACGGGCTGCTGCTGGTTGCTTCCGACGGATGGGACGTCGGAGGCCGGATACCAGGTGGATTCGGTGATGAGTTCGGCGGAGGTGGGTCCGCTCTTGGAGGAGACGATACGGTCGTGGTCGATGGAGCCGTACTTGGCGCGGTTCTCGGGCTTGATGGCGTCGGAGTTGTTCCAGTAGTCGATGTTGTTGACGTTGGAGTAGTTGAACCAGAGGCCGGCGTGGTGGGGATGGTCGGTGCGCTCGCCGGGCAGAGGCGGATTGCCGCGGGTGAGAGTGGTGCCGTCGGGCGCGATGAGCGGGTAGAGAATGGGCTTGCGCTGATTGGTGTGCCAGAGGTACGAGGTGAAGGGTTTGCCGTCGATGGTCACATCGACCTTGCGTTCGGCCTCGTTGACGACGACGGCAACGCCCTTCGCGGGAGCGGCGCCCGCGGTTGCGTCCAGAGTCATGATCGAACCTGCCATAAGCCCAATCGCGAGGAGTCTAGGTGTGGTCATACGGCTTGCCCCCAACCATCACCATCTGCGTCTTCTCGTCGAAGGTCACTTTCTGGCCGGTCTGGATCGCCGCCACGTTCATGCACAGCGCGATCGAATGGCTGTAGCCCGCGCGGATACTGGCGTTCGGCGTCTTGCGCGAGCGCACACACTCCATCCAGTTGCGCATGTTCGCGTTGGTCTGGGGGTCGCCGTGCGCCGGCGTGGCATCCGTCTCCATCTTTTCGACGTTGTCCATTAGCGAGAAGCTGGGCAGCAGGTTGGGCTGCATCTTCATCTCGGCAGCCGACTTCGCACTCAGTCCTCCCGTCGGAGTCACCGTCTGCTTGTCCATGTCGATCATGCCGCCGTTGGAGTAGTAAAGCTCCTTGACACCCCCGGCGGAGTTGGAGAAGCGCGAGGTGTACTGGACCTGGAAGCCTTTGGAGAGGTCGTCGAGCGGGCCGTAGTCGAAGACGGCGGTCATGGTGTCCCAGTTGGTGCGGCCGTCCTTCCAGAGATAGATGCCGCCGTTGGCGACGACGGAGCGCGGATGGGGGAGTCCCGTGAACCAGTGGACGGTGTCGATCTGGTGGACCAGCCACTGGTCGGGAATGCCGGAAGAGTACGGCCAGAACAGGCGGAACTCAAGATATTTCCGCGCGTCGAACTTGTCCTTGATGACGCCTAGGCAGTAGCGGTTCCAGTCGGTGTCTTCCTCTTTGAGCGTAGGCACGACGTCGGGGCGGCGCCAGCGGCCAGGCTGGTTGACGTTCCAGCTCATCTCGACCATGACGATGTCGCCGAACTTGCCGGACTGGATGTATTCGGCGGCCTTGATGTAGGCGGGGGTAGAGCGGCGCTGGGTGCCGACGGCGATGACCTGGCTGGAGTTTTCGACGGCCTTGAGGAAGTCGCGGGCATCGTCCATGCGGTGGGCGGTGGGCTTTTCGACGTAGGCGTCGCGGCCAGCCTTGACCGCCTCGATGCCGTGGCGCGCGTGCTGGAAGTCGGCGGTGGCGATGAGGACGGCGTCGATGTCGTTGCGGGCATAGAGGGCGTCGTTATTGGGGACCATGTCGATCCTGCTTCCGCAGGCCTTCTCGACGGAGGCCGCCGCCCGCTCGCGCGCGAGTTTCCAGATGTCGGAGACGGCGACCAGCTCAAAGTTCATGTCCTTCTGGTTGGCGACGAAGGCCGGCACGTCGCCGCCCAGCATGCGGTCCCCGCCGCCGATGATGCCGGTGCGCACGCGATCGTTGGCGCCGACGATCTTGGCATAGCTCTTCGCACTCTGGGTTGCGGCAACGGCCAGTGCTGCGCCGCCAAGTCTTACGAAGTCTCTTCGATTTGTTTCGAGCGTCGGCATGATTCGGGTCTCCTGATTCTGCGTGGCCATCTTCTGTATACGGCGCTATGCGTCGCCGAGTTTCCGGGCGAGCGAAGTCTACACGCTTTGGGGTAACTTGGGCGAACAGGCCTGGACCGGCTGGCGCTTATGCCCTGTAACCGCGGTCCCTTGGCGCCGGCAATATCTGTTCCGGTTCTTCTCAGCGGACAGTCACGTCCCAGATCTTCGACAGCCGCGACTTGCCTGCCGGTCCTTCTACATACAGAACAACCACGTACGCCCCGGCCTTCTGGTACTGGTGGATGGGGAACTGCTCGGTCGAACTGGCGCCGTCGCCGAAGTCCCACTTCCAGCTCGTAATCTGGCCCACGGACTCATCGTGGAACGCCACCAGCCGCCGGTCCATGTCCACCACCTTGAAGCTCCACTTCGCGTCGATCGGCTTGCGAAACTGCGGCTCCAGCGGCATCAGTTGAAACTCGCGCAGGTAGGTCGAGTTGCCATACATGGTGTGCTCGGGCGAGAGGTTCCAGAAGCCGTTGTTCTTCCCGTCCGGCGCGCCGTCGTAGTCGATCACAGCCCAGGACAGGCCGATGATCTTGTTCTCGTAGAGCTCGGACTCGACTGCGCGCTGCGGTCCTTCACAGCCGGCGTAGTCGAATGGCGTAATGTAGAACTCCAGAATGTAGTGGCCGGATTCCCCGGGCCGGAAGTGGTAGGTCTGCGCGTGGTTCGCCCACGGCAGTTCCTTGGCCCAGGGTTGGCAGCCCCACTCCATCGCCCAGTCCTTGCCCTCGTGCGGAGTCATGATGTGGTAGTTCTGCGCCTGCACGCCATGCATGGAGAAGTGCGCGTCCCACTCATTCTGGTCCATGTTGTTGCGGAAGCGCGGAATCAATGGACCCCCGGAGCGGTCGCCGTCGACCACCAGCTCGAATGTATCGTTGTGCAGACCCGGATCGGCGAAGTCCCAGTAATTTTTGTAGGCCTCGTAGAGAAAATACAGGCGGTTGAGGCCTTTAACCCAGCCGACCTTAACCTTGATGTCGAGTTCCCTGGGGTTGGGTTTGTCGTGCTTGTGCTCGTCGTCGTGCATGTCCGCCAGCGTGATCGCGTAGCTGTCCGGCACCATTGCCCAGTCGTCATCCTTGCCGTCGATGCGCGGAATCATGTCCGGCGGGAACTGGAAGACTTTGAAGATGGGCAGGGTGGGCGCCGTGGCCGCGCCCATGTTGTCTGCGGGAGGCGGGGCTGGAGGCGCCTGCTGTGCGTTGCCCGTCAAGGCTGCAAGGGCCAGCGCCGAAGCCATCAATACCGCAGTGATCCTCTTCACGAGATCGACACCGCCTTTCCCAGAGACGCGTGCGCCGGACCGCCTTTGAGTCCCTCGACCGACACCGCGGTGGTGTCCTTCGCTTCCACAGCATAACTGAAGTAGTCGGGCGCGTTCGCTCCCCACGCAACCGCGCAGTTGCGTAGCATCACGTTGTCCGCATGCTCAATCGAAAAGCCGGGCGTGTCGTGCGGTTCAATCGCCGTGATCGCCGTCGTAGGGCGGTTGTCATACAGCCCGCCCTTGAAACGCGTCGTGCGGTCCAGCGTCACCGAGACGCGGTCGAACATTACGTCGTGCACTCGCGACCGGGCGCTTCCGCAAACGCGAACGCTATTCTCCGCGTGCCCCGTCACATTCTGTACATTGATGTGGTGCAGCGTGCCCGGCTTGCTCGCAGGTGTGCGCGGAATCGCGGTGAAGGAGATCGCCTCGCCGCGCCCCCACCACGGGTCGCCGTAGAACCGCGAGGTGAAGCTAATGTCGCGGTAGTCGATGTTGTAGATGGTCCCCTCGTCGCGAAGCTGGATACACAGACCGCGCGAGCTGTTCTTGATTTGGCACTTCTCGAACCGAATGTCGTGAATGTCCGACGTGGTCTCCGTCCCGATCTTCAGCCCAGCGTCCTGCGTCTCGATCACGCAGTCGTGCACGTGGATGTTGGCGGCCTCGCCGTAGTCGACGGGCTGGCGGCTGCACTTGATCACTACACCATCGTCGCCGCACGCTATGTTGCAGTTCTTAATCTCCACGTTGCGCGAGTGGTCGGGGTCGATGCCATCGCAGTTGGGCACGTCCAGCAGGTTCCGCACCGTTACGTTGTCGACCAGCACGCCGTCGCAGCCCAGCAGGTGCAGTCCCCAGTTCGGCGCCTCGGCAAAGGTAATGTCGCGCACCTCCAGGTCCTTGCATCCAGTCAGCACAAACATTTTCGGCCGGAACGGTCCGGGCTTCCAGATGCCTCCCGCTTTGTCGTAGCCGGTCATGAACTCCCTGGCCCGCCCCTGGATGTTACCCGTGCCCGTGATCTTCAGCCCCTGCGCATGGTCGGCCAGGATGACCGCGCCCAACGCCGCCGCCATCGTGTCTCCGCTCTGCGATCCGGGCAGCCCACCACGATAGTCCTCGCACCTCGTACTGATGAGCAACTGCGCATCGTCAGCCAGATGGAAATCGATCGCGCCCTTTAGCTCAATTGTCCCGATGAGGTACTTCTTGCCGCCGCGCACCAGCACCTGCGCTCTGCCCGCGTAGGCGGCGGCTTCGTCGATGGCCCGCTGAAACGCCGCGCTGTCCAGCGTCTTGCCATCGCCCACCGCGCCGTACTTCGCCACGTCGAAGATTTTCGCCTGGGCATTGGCGGTTTGGAATGCGAACCCGCGCAGTGGGCCCAGTGCTGCAACTCCCAGGCCCGCTGCGCCTGCTTGCAGCACCTTGCGGCGTGTCGGCATCCGCGCATCGGTCTCTTCATATGGATTCAACAGCACCCCCCGCCTGAGGATTCATTTCCCCGGGAACCACTCTACTACCCTTTTTGCGGCCTGTGGCGTCGCTCGGCGAAGCGAAGCGCTCGCCGCTATTCACTGCCATCGTCATGGGTGTCCTGGGTTTGAACGCTGCGCAGAATCGGCATCGTCATCTTTCGAAAAGCATAATTGATGCCGAGTCCTATCAAGCAGCCCAGGACGACACTCCCCATCCGGTAAATCGCCCCGGTCCAGCTGCTGTGAGCTTCTTCATAGATGATCACAATGACGAATCCGACGAGGGCGGTGCGGCAGACCCCTATCAGGTCCAGATAGAAGCAGAAGACGATTGTCAGCGTCACGCCGATGCAGACGGTGAGGAGATTCGGGGGGTTGTGAAGCAGGAACGCGAATAGGCCCACCAGCGAGCCAACGACATTTCCGCGCATTCGGTCGAGGGCAACCTTACTGTTGTTGTCGTGCGTGATCGAAAGCAGGATGGAGATCAGAATCCAGTAGTATTGACCGCTCTGCTGGGGAAACGCCTTCAGCAAAAGATATCCGAGCGTAACGCCGGCAAGGCATTTGACTATGTATTCGTAGAACTCCAGCGTCCTGCCCTGCGTGATTTCGCTTAAACTCCTCACGGCAACTCCCATCGCGGTGAATATGGCGCGTAACTTCAAGACTATAGAAGCGGAAAGGGACCCCGCGTGGCGGGAGCTTGGAACGATCAGTTGACTGCGAAGAGGGCAGGTTCGCAAGCTGGAAAAGCAAAAAGAGGAGGAGCAATCTGCTCCTCCCCAGGGTTGCGTTTGCTCACTTGCCGGGCGCTGCGGCGTATGGTTGGCCGTGCCGTTGCACTCTAGCCGGATCGAAGCTATCCGTGCCGCTCGGGTCCCATGTTGCGCCCGCCGGGACCAGGACATTGTCAACGGTGCGTCCCGCGGTCTCGCCTGTCCGGAGTTCGATGCGGCTGGGCTCGATGCCCTTCTCATTCACCAGGTATTGCTTCTCGTTGAGTGTGCGTTCGGCTGCGGCGTCCGGCTTCTCGGCCGGGTCGTGCTTGCCCACGACCACCAGCACCGCTGCGGAATCGCGATACAGTTCCAGCGCGATATCGTCCAGGCAGCCCTTGGCCTCGTTATCCACGCGCACCGGGTGGGTCCGGTCGCGCTCAAACGAGATGCTGCACATCTTGCGGGCAGCAGGCGCAGGTGCCGGCGGCGCCGGCGGCGGGGCCACCACGGTAACAGTCGTCGTTGCGGAGGCCGACTTGCCCAGATCGTCCACAACATTGCAGGTCACGTTCACCGGACCGGCGCCCGCATCGGCTGCAGTCAGCGTCGCGGTCGCACCGGTGCCAGCGATCTGGCCGGCGCTGGTGCCGAACGAATAGTTCAGCCGGCGGTTCTGCGGACTTCTTCCCGACGCGGAAATCGTTGCCGTTCCGCCAGGCGCGATGGTGGTTGGACTGGCCGAGCATGCGATCGTGGGCGGTTCATAGGCCGTCACGCGGAACGACGCCGAGCAATCGGCGTGCTGGGTTGGTCCGCTGCCTTCGCTCACGTGGCCGGTGACGGTGTAGTCTCCCGCCGCCATTCCATCTGTGGCAATCGTGGTGTTCGCGGTCGAGGTCTTCTCCGCAATGCGGCCGCCACTGGCGGTCCAGGTGTAGACGGGCAGCAGCTTCTTGCTTTGCTCCAGGTTCATGGTTGTCCCAGTAACCGTAACCGGATCGCCCGGGTATACACTCACCGGCTGCGCCTCGCAGCCATAGGACGCGGGCGGGGCGGGGGTCGTCTCGCCAAACCGTATTACGAAGCCCGCGCTGAGGCGGTATGCGGTGATGTTGGCTTCGCCGCCGACAAGAGTATTCGGAACGGGCTGCGGGCCGAAGTTCTTGGCGGCGTATTCGAAATCACCTTCCACCAGCCGGATGGCCAGCCGGTTGTTGAACGCCGGCAGGATGTAATCGAGGCCCACGCCGCCGGTTGCGGTCCATCCCCAACTGCAGGTGTTCGCGGACCCGCTGTGGTCATACGACGGCCCCACCTGCGCCGCTCCGCCAATAATGTGCGCAAAGGGGACCAGGCGTCCCCGCGAAAACCGGAATATCGGCCCGCCCTGCACCGCGCCGAAGCAGTAGTCCGGATCGTTGAAGAACTTGCTGTACTCGCCCTGAATGCCGAAGGACCGGTTGAAGTATCCGGTAAAACTGGTGACCATGCCCGCCGGGAGCGAAGTGTACTCCTGGTTGTAAATGTCGCTGTTGACAGGGCCGAAATAAGCGTAGCCGCCGTAGATATCGATCCGCGACGGGCTGGGCACACTGGCGCCCGCGGGTGCGGCCTGGGCCGCGCAGAAGTTCGGAACAATGCAGGCCGCGGCCACCAAAAGCAGGGTCTGGTAGGGCTTTGCTGGGCGCAGAGTTTTCATTGTCAGCCTCAACCATCAGTGTTACAAATTCCAGCCGCTATGGGGATATCGAGGAATCGACTGAGTTACGGTCTCCTGAGTGCTGCCTTCACCGGGGCGCGGCTCCCAGGTCTGTCCGTTCTGCGCGCCCGCCCGCAGACGCCGGGACCTCCAGCCGCCTCCGCGCCATCTATAGAGACCGACGGTATTCCCGGGTAAACTGGTAATACGAGCGCCGGCTTCGCGGCGACTAACAAAGCGGGGGGTACGTAGAATTGTGGATTGTCAAGCTGGCACTCGACCGACCGTACACCTTCATTGTTCTTGCGCTGCTGATTCTGCTCCTCAGCCCGGTCATCATCCTCCGTACCCCGACCGACATCTTCCCCAACATCAACATCCCGGTCATCTCCGTCGGCTGGACGTACGCAGGTCTGAACCCCGAGGAGCTTGAAGGGCGGCTGACCACGCCCTACGAGAAGGCGCTCTCGACGCTCGTCGACAATATCCGGCACATCGACTCCACCACCTATAACGGCGCAGCCGTGATCAAGATCTACCTGCAGCCCGGCGCGAGCCTCGACACCGCCAACGCCCAGATCACCGCCGCTTCGCAGTATCTGCTGCGCACGCTCCCCGCCGGCATCCTGCCACCGCAGATCATCAACTTCTCCGCATCCAGCGTGCCCATCCTGCAGATCGGCGTCTCCGGCAAAGGCATGACCGAACAGGCGCTAAACGATACCGCGTCGAACTTCATCCGGCCGCAACTGGTCACCGTGCCTGGCGCTGTCATTCCGCTGCCCTACGGAGGCAAGCAGCGCGAAGTCCTCATCAACATGGACCAGGCTGAGATGCAGGCCAAGGGCGTTGCTCCCGGCGACCTGCTCAACGCCTTGGCGCAACAGAACGTCGTTACCCCTTCCGGCACCATCAAGATCGGTCCCACCGAATACGACGTGCGCACCAACGGAACGCCGCGGACGGTCGCCGACCTCGGCAACATCCCCGTCAAGCAGGTCGGCGGCACCACCATCTATCTCCGCGATGTGGCCAGCGTCGCGGACGGCTTCGCCGTGCAGACCAACATCGTGCGCCAGGATGGCGCGCGCGGCGTGCTCATCAGCGTGCTCAAGAACGGCAATTCCTCCACCCTGGACGTGGTCAAGGGAGTCCGCGGACTGCTTCCGCGTGTGCTCAACATCATTAACAACCCTGCCGTTCGCCTGGTCCCGCTGGCCGATCAATCGTTCTTCGTGCGCGCCGCCATCAAAGGCGTCATCCGCGAGGGCATCATCGCCGCCTGTCTCACCGCGCTCATGATCCTGCTGTTCCTGGGGAGCTGGCGTTCGACGCTCATCATCGCCATATCGATTCCGTTGTCCATTCTCACCTCGGTCATGGTCCTCAGCATGCTGGGTGAAACCATCAACACCATGACGCTCGGCGGCCTCGCGCTCGCTGTCGGCATCCTGGTCGACGACGCCACCGTCACGATTGAAAATATCGAGCGCTACCTCGAAGAGGGCCAGCCGCTCCGCCACGCAATCCTCGAAGGCGCCGCCCAGATCGCAGTCCCGGCGCTGGTCTCGACCCTATGCATCTGCATCGTCTTTCTGCCCATGTTCTTCCTGGGCGGCGTCGCGCGCTTCCTCTTCGTTCCGCTGGCTGAGGCCGTGGCCTTCGCCATGCTCGCCTCTTACGTCCTTTCCCGCACCCTGGTTCCGACGCTGGCCGTGTACCTGCTCCGCGAGAAAGTCCACGTCCCAGCCTCCGCTCGCGGATTCCTCGGCCGCTTCCAGCACGGCTTCGAGCGGCGCTTCGAGAACGCCCGCGCCTCCTACCATCGGCTGCTGGACAAGCTTGTCTTTCATCGCATGCTCTTTGTGCCCGGCTTTCTCCTCGTTTGTCTGCTGGCGTTCCTGTTGCTGCCGTTCCTCGGGCAAAACTTCTTCCCCAGTTCCGACAATGGCCAGTTCATTCTGCACGTCCGCGGCAACACCGGTCTGCGCATCGAGGACATGGCCAAACTCTGCGACCTGGTTGAAGACAGCATTCGCAAGCAGGTTCCCGCCGCCGAGATGGACAACATCCTCGACAACATCGGCCTGCCCTACAGCACCTCCAACACCCAGCGCCTCACCAACGGCACCATCGGCCCATACGACGCCGACATCGAGGTCTCGCTCAAGCCGGACCATCACCCCACTGCCAACTACGTCGCCGCGCTGCGCCGCGAGCTTCCGCGCCAGTTTCCCGCCGCCACCTTCTACTTCCTGCCCGCCGACATCACGACCCAGATCCTCAACTTCGGCATCCCCGCGCCCATGGATATTCAGATCGAGGGCAACAACATCGACCAGAGCAAGCAGATCGCCGACAACCTGCTGGCGCAACTCCACCGGGTCCCCGGGCTGGTCGATCTGCGCATCCAGCAGCCGTTCGATTACCCCACGCTGCAGGTCGACATCGATCGCACCAAGGCCATGCAGGGCGGCTATACCGTGCGCGACGTGACCACCAGCCTGCTCAACACGCTCAGCGGCAGCTTCCAGATCACGCCCATCTTCTTCCTCAATTGGAACAACCACGTCAACTACAACATGGTCGCCCAGACTCCGCAATACAACATGGATTCCCGGCAGGCGCTGGAGAACATCCCCATCAATCGTGCCAGCGGCACTGCGCCGGCTGGCCCGGTGCAGCAGGCGGGAGAACAGCAGGCCGGGCCCTCCACCGAAACCCTCGACGACCTCGCCGCCGTCACCCGCGGCCACGAGATGGGTGTCATCAGCCACTCCAACGTCCGCCGCGTTGTGGACATCTACGGCAGCGTGCAGGGCCGCGACCTCGGCGCCGTCAGCCGCGACGTCCAGCGTGTTCTCGCGGCCAACAGCAAGAACCTGCCGAGCGGCACCTTCGTCTCCCTGCTCGGCCAGGTGGACACCATGTACGACTCGTACCTCGGTCTGCTCGGCGGCCTGGTGTTCTCCATCATCCTGGTCTACATGCTCATCGTGGTGAACTTCCAGAGCTGGACCGACCCGTTCATCATCATCACGGCATTGCCCGCGGCGCTGGCGGGAATCGTGGTGTTCCTTTTCTTCACTCACACCACGCTCAGCGTGCCCGCGCTGATGGGCGCTATCATGTGCATGGGAGTCGCCACCGCCAACAGCGTCCTGGTGGTCTCGTTCGCCACGGAGCGCCTGAAGCGCCACGGCGATGCCATGCGTGCCGCAATCGAAGCCGGCACCACCCGCTTCCGTCCCGTCTTGATGACGGCGCTGGCTATGATCATTGGCATGGTGCCCATGTCGCTTGGCTTGGGCGAAGGCGGCGAGCAGAATGCCCCGCTCGGCCGTGCCGTCATCGGCGGCTTGCTGTGCGCCACCGTCGCCACGCTGATCTTCGTGCCTGCGGTCTTTGCACTGCTGCACGGGACCGAGTCGGCCCGCGCCGCCCGCGAGAAAGCCAAATTGGAGACCCACTTTGCATGACGCAATTCGGGACGGCAGCCAACCTCTTTGACGGGAGTCGAGATCGATGGATGAAGCGATCGACAACGCGGCAGCAAAGGACCCAGCCCACCGGAGCATAACCCCGGCGACGCCCCAGCCGCATCACTCTGCGGAAGAGGAGCGCTTGGCTCATCCTCCACCGGACATGCCCGAGGAGTCCGGCTCCAATCGCCGCTCCATGCTCCTCGGCGCGCTGGTCGTCGCACTCATTCTCGGGATTGCCATCTACTTCGGCATCCGCTCGCGCGCCATGGCGGAGCGTAAGTTGGAGCAGGCCACGGAGAGCGCCGCCATCCCCTACGTCAACGTCGTTCATCCCGCCGTCGGTTCGAAGGCGCAGGAGGTTGTGCTCCCCGGCAACACCCAGGCCTTCATCGACACCTCCATCTACGCGCGCACCAACGGCTACCTCAAGCAGTGGTTCGTGGACATTGGCGCGCACGTGCATCAGGGCCAGTTGCTCGCCATCATCGATGCGCCTGAACTCGATCAGCAACTGCAGCAGGCCGAGGCCGACCTGAAAACCGCGCAGGCCAACCAGCAGCTTGCCCAGACCACCAACGTCCGCTGGCAGGCGCTGGTCGCCAAGCACGCCGTCTCCCAGCAGGAGGCCGACCAGATGGCCAGCGACCTCATCGCCAAGCAGACCGCCACTGCCGCCTCCGAGGCCAACGTCCGCCGGCTGCAACAACTGCAGAGCTACGAGCGCGTCACCGCGCCGTTCGACGGCGTCATCACCGCGCGCGCCACCGATGTCGGCTCGCTCATCGACGCCGGCTCCTCCGCCGAGCCGCATGAGCTCTTCCACCTCGACCAGGTCAGCAAGCTCCGCATCTTCGTCTCCGTCCCCGAGACCTACGCCGAGAGCGTCCACGGCGGCGCGCAGGTCGACATCACCCAGGACGCCGACCCCAGCCGCATCCTCAAAGGCACTGTTACGCGCAACTCAAACGCCATCAACCAGGCCACTCGCACCCTCAACGTCGAGGTGGATGTCGACAACTCCCGCGGGGAACTGCTGCCCGGCGCCTACGTCTTCGTTCACATGAAGCTGCCCGCCGGCTTCAACACGGTCACCATCCCTTCCAACACACTCATCTTTCGCGCGCAGGGGTTGGAGGTCGGTGTGGTGCGCAACGGGCGCGTCCAGCTCGTGTCCATCACCATCGGCCACGACTTCGGCAGCACCGTCGAGGTCACCTCCGGAATCACGCCGCAGGACCAAGTCATCCTCGATCCCTCCGATTCGCTTATCAGCGGCGTGCAGGTCGAGACCGGCTCGGTGGACGGGAGTGGTTCCGCGCGATGATCTCAGCACGCATCGCCGCTTCCGCCTGCCTGACGTTCGCCACGCTGTTGCTTGGCGGATGCCATCCCGTCGGCCCCAACTACAGCCGTCCGCCCGCCGCCAGCGTCGCGCCCGAGTTCAAGGAACCTGGCCCAACCACCTTCCAGCCCACCGGCGGCTGGAAGGCCGCGCAGCCCAGCGACCAGACCCTGCGCGGCAAATGGTGGGAGCTCTTCGCCGACCCGCAGCTGAACACGCTGGAAGAGCAGGTCGATCCCGCCAACCAGACGCTCAAGGCTGCCGACGCCAACTTCCGCGCTGCCCGCGCTGCCATCGGCCTCTATCGCGCCAATGAGGCGCCGACGCTTTCCATCGGTCCCGAGGCCGGCGCGCTGCGCGATTCCGTGAATACACCTTATGCCGGCTCGACCATCACCAACGGCCCGCAAGGTGTAGGCAACTTCCTGCTTCCGCTCGATCTTAGCTACGAGATCGACCTCTGGGGCCGCATCCGCCGCAGCGTCACCGCCGCTAAGGAGCAGGCGCAAGCCAGCGCCGCCGACCTTGAGACGGCCCGCCTCAGCCTGCACGCCGAACTCGCCATCGATTACTTCGGCCTCCGCTCCGACGACGCCCAGAAAAAGCTGCTCGACGACACCGTGCAGGCCTATCGCGACGCCCTGCAGTTGACGGAAGACCGCTACAACGGCGGCGCCTCGCCGCTCTCCGACGTCGCCCAGGCCCGCACCCAGCTCCAGACCGCCGAGGTGCAGGACTCCGACGTCACCATTCAGCGTGCGCAGTACGAGCACGCGATCGCCGTGCTCACCGGCCAGTCGCCCGCGGCGCTCACGCTTGCCGCCGCGCCCGTCACCGTCAACCCGCCCGCTATCCCGGTCATCCCCGGCGCGCTGCCTTCGCAACTGCTCGAGCGCCGCCCCGACATCGCCTCCGACGAGCGCCACATGGCCGCCGCCAACGAGCAGATCGGCATCGCCCAGGCCGCGTTCTACCCGACGCTCGATCTCTCCGCCTCCGCCGGTCTGAACGGCACGTCGCTGCTCAATCTCTTCACCTGGCCCAGCCGCTTCTTCGCGGTCGGCCCCGCGCTCACGCAGACGCTCTACGACCACGGCCGCCGCCAGGCCGGCTCCGACATCGCGGTTGCCCAGTACGACGCCACCGTCGCCAACTACCGCCAGGACACGCTCACCGCCTTCCAGCAGGTCGAAGATTCGGTCGCCGCCCTGCGCATCCTCGAAACCGAGGCCGAGCAGCAGCGCGCCGCCACCGCATCCGCGCAGCAATCGCTCGACCTCTTCAACACCCGCTACGAGGGCGGCGTCGACACCTACCTCCAGGTGGTCACCTCGCAAACCACCGCACTCGCCAACCAGCGCAACGACATCGAGATCGCCCGCCGTCGCCTCGACGCCAGCATTCTCCTCATCAAAGCCCTCGGCGGCGGCTGGACCACCGCCCAACTCCCCAAGCTGTAAGGCGCCACTAAACTGGGTGCCCCACACCTCGATTTTGAGATGTGGGATCGTGTGGCACGATCTCCTGGTTTACCCTTACCCACAATGGCCTACGCGCACACTGTCGCCTGCGTCCGTTACACGTTTAACTCGCTCGCAACCCTGCTCGCCCGTGCCACTCCGGCGCGCTCCGGCGACCAGCTCGCAGGCATCTGCGCCGCCAGCGCACAAGAGCGCATCGCCGCCCAGATGGCCCTCGCCGACCTCCCGCTCACACGCTTCCTCAACGAAGCCGTCGTTCCCTACGAGACCGACGAGGTCACCCGCCTCATCCTCGACACCCACGACTCATCTGCCTTCGCACCCATCGCCAGCTTCACCGTGGGCGATCTCCGCGACTGGCTCCTGTCGGACGACGCCACCACGGAACGCCTCGCCGCCCTCGCCTCCGGCCTCACGCCGGAGATGGCCGCCGCTGTCTCCAAGCTGATGCGCCTGCAGGATCTCGTGCTGGCCGCGCGCAAAATCTCCGTCGTTACGCGCTTCCGTACCACGGTCGGCCTGCCCGGCCGCCTCTCCACTCGCCTCCAGCCCAACCACCCCACCGACGATCCCGCAGGCATCGCTGCGTCCATCGTCGACGGTCTCATGCTCGGCTCCGGCGACGCCGTCATCGGCATCAACCCCGTCTCCGACAGCCTACGCAGCGTCGTCGAGCTGCTGCACCTCATCGACCGCGCGCGCACGCGTTTCGCCATCCCCACGCAAAGCTGCCTGCTCGCGCACGTCGCCACACAGATGGAGGCGATGCGCCTCGGCGCGCCCGTCGACCTCGTCTTCCAATCCATCGGCGGGACGGAGGCGACCAACAAGTCCTTCGGCGTCTCCATCGCCCTGCTCGATGAAGCTCACGCGACGGCCCGCGAACTCAAGCGTGGTGTGGGTGCCCCACTCGTGACGGCCTCATCGTCATGGGTGGGTTCCGAAGCGCCCGAACCCAACATAATGTACTTCGAAACCGGGCAGGGCAGCTCCCTCTCCGCCAATGCGCACCGTGGGGCGGGTGGTATTGCTGTAGACCAGCAAACCCTGGAAGCCCGCGCCTACGCCCTCGCCCGCCGCTACCGCCCCATGCTGGTCAACACCGTCGTCGGCTTCATCGGGCCCGAGTATCTCTACGACGGCAAGCAGATCCTCCGCGCCGGCCTCGAAGACCACTTCTGCGGCAAGCTGCTCGGCCTGCCCATGGGCTGCGACGTCTGCTACACCAACCACGCCGAGGCCGACCAGGACGACATGGACGCCCTGCTGACGATGCTTGGCGCCGCCGGCGTCAACTACATCATGGGCGTCCCCGGCGCCGACGACATCATGCTCAACTACCAGTCCACCAGCTTCCACGACGCCCTCTACCTCCGCCGCATCCTCAACCTCCGCCCCGCCCCCGAATTCGAAGCCTGGCTCGCCGGCGGCATGGCGCGCGAACTCTCTGTGCAGAGACTGCTGAGCGCATGAGCGACCCGAACCGGCTCACCGGCTCCCAGGAGTCCGCAAAGTCGAACTCGTCCCTCGATCTGCGCGCACTCACTCCAGCTCGCGTTGCCCTCGCCTCGACCGGCGCCAGCATCACTACCCGCCACGCCCTCGAATTCTCGCTCGCCCACGCGCAGGCCCGCGACGCCGTCCACTCGACTCTCGCCGTGCCCTCGCTTCTGGCCGCCCTCCGCGAACGCAATCTGCCAGCGATCCACGTCCGCGGCGCCGCTGCCAATCGCGCCGAATACCTCCGCCGCCCCGACCTGGGCCGCACCCTCGCTTCCGTGTCCGCTGCCCAACTTGCCACAAATCCGGGTGTCCCATTCACGCCGTCCCATCGCGTGAGTGGGATTATGGGACCCACCACTCTCACCATCGTCCTCGCCGACGGCCTCTCCGCCCTCGCCACCGAGCGCCACGCCCTGCCCGTCCTCGACACGTTGCTGCCTTTGCTCGACGCCACGTGGCAACTCACCCCCATCGTCATCGCCGAGCAATCCCGTGTCGCCCTCGCGGACGAGATTGGCCTCGCCCTGCACGCCGACGCCACCGTCATCCTGATCGGCGAACGCCCCGGCCTCAGCTCGCCGGATTCGCTTGGCGCCTACCTCACGTGGTCGCCGCGCCCCGGCCGGAAGGATGCGGAGAGGAACTGCATCTCCAACATCCGTGCGGAAGGCCTCGACTACGCTGCTGCCGCCGCCCGCATCGCCTGGACCCTCGGCGAAGCCCGCCGCCTCGGGCTCACCGGCGTCTCGCTGCGCGACTCCGGCGTATCGCTGCTTCCGTAGACGATTCTCAGGCGCGATGCACGCCGTACGCGTCCAGCACATCCTTCAGCGTCACGATGCCTTCCAGTTGATGCACGTTGGCACGGTTCACCACGGGCAGGATGTCGAACTGGTTCGCGCCCATGCGCTCGAGCGCCAGGTCGAGCCCCTGGTCGGAGTGGATGTGCGGAAACACCAGCCCGTCCATCAACTCACCCAGCTTTTTATCCGCATCCTGTTTCTGTTCTTTCTCCAACCGCGCATCGTCGATCACGCCGATTACGCCACGCTGGTCGCTCACGGGCCACGTTTTGAACTCGCTCGCGCTCACCCGTTCCAGCGCCTCGCCCACCGTGATATCGGCAGGCAGCAACTGGCTCGCCGCACGCATAATGCTCGCGGCCTGCCGTTGCCCGAGCCGCTGGCGCGTCCTTGCGGTCGGCAGGTGAATGCCGTCCTGTACCGCCAGCGCCTCATAGATCGGCTCGTGCTGCAAGAGTGAAGCGACGAAGAGGCTCACCAGGTTCGCAATCATTAACGGCACGATGACCGCGTAGTCCTGCGTCATCTCGAAGATGATCAGCACCGAGGTCATCGGCGCGCGCACCACGCCTGCGAATACCGCGCCCATACCCACCAGCGCGTAGGCGCCGGGCAGGGCGGTGCTTGCCGGAAACAGATGATGCGCCGCCGTCCCCACCGCGCCTCCCAGCATGGCGCCCAGAAACAGCGACGGCCCAAAGATGCCGCCGGCATTGCCCGACCCGTAACTCACCGTCACTGCAAAAAGCTTCAGCACCAGCAGCACCAGCATCAGGCGCACTGCCATGTCTCCGTTGAGCGCATCTCCCACAAACCCGTAGCCGACGCCCAGCACCTGCGGCACAAACCAGCCCATCCCCCCAACCAGCAACCCACCTACCACCGGCTGGAACCAGGCCGTGTTCTGCGGCAGGCGCAGGAAGCGCGCCCGTATTCCCAGCAGCAGCTTCGCAAAGGCTGCGGAAACCAAGCCGCCAGCCACGCCTAGCACAGCGTAGACGCCAAACTCCGCGAAACTGACCAGGTGATACTGCGGCACCTTGAACAGGGGGTGGTCTCCCAGCAAAAGCCGCAGCACCACCCACGCGGTCGCCGACGCCAGAACCACGCCGCCCATCATCGGCGCGTTCAGATCGCCCAGGATTTCTTCCAGCGAAAACACCACCGCCGCCAGAGGTGTGTTGAATGCCGCTGCAATCGCCGCCGCTGCGCCAACCGGGATCAGCTTCTTCACCTGCTCGTTGCTCAGCCCGAGCATGCGCCCGAGCACCGAGCCAATGCCCGCGCCCACTTGTACCGAAGGCCCTTCGCGTCCCAGCGGGATTCCGCTGGCCAGCGTCACCGACGTGCAGAAGAACTTGCCCAGCACGGTGCGCAGCGTAATGCGTCCTTCGCGTGCATACAGCGCCGCCTTGGTCTGCGGCACGCCGCTGCCGCGCGCATTCGGGAAAAACCGGTACAGCAGGTATCCGATGCCGAGCGACCCCGCCACCGGGAACAGCAGACGCCGCCACGGCGCGCCGCTCACCGGGTAGAGCCGCATGCCCAGCCGCTCCGTCAGCACGATGAACGCGACCACCGCCAGCCCGGTCGCCGCGCCAATCACCAGCGAAAGGCCCAGAAATATCTGGCTCTCGCGCGGCCGGAGCCCGGCCATGCGATCGAACAGCGGGAATCGACGGCCCTCGCCGGCCGCGTGGTTGTCCTCAGTCATCTTCGGGGGCATGCCTCATCGCTAGAGTATCGCAACGGATCCGTCTATCAGCCCACGGTCCGTCCCGCCGGTATCGCAAATCGCTGCTATCGCGTGAGATGCAGTGTCGTATGCTGGTGTCAGATTCCATGGGCCGCAATCTCTACATTCTCGCCGCGTCGCTGACGCTCTTCTCCTTGATCTCCTGCGGTGTTGCCTACACCAACATCGCACAGCAGCCCGGCTCGCCCGGCGACGCATCGCTGTGGCGCACCATGGGCCTCGTCCTATTTCTCATTGCGCTCATCGCTGCGCTCGCGGGAATCCTCTCCTCGCTCTTCGAACAGGCGGAGCGCCACACCGAGCAGTCCCGCCGCCGCCGTCCCTGACCGGCCGTTCCCGCAGCTACAATCGAAAGGGAAGGGAACCGACACGCATGTTCGAAGTCACCGTGGAAGCCGGCTTCTCCTCCGGCCACTACCTGCGCAACTATCACGGCAAGTGCGAGAACCCGCACGGCCACAACTACCGTGTGCTGGTCACGCTCGCCGGCGCCGAGCTGGACGAGACCGGTCTGCTGCTCGACTTCAAGCTGCTCAAGAACCTCCTGAAGCCCGTCGTCGACTATCTGGACCACCAGATGATCAACGACCTCGCGCCCTTCACCGAGCTCAACCCTTCCGCGGAAAACCTCGCCCGCTACTTCTACGACCAAACCAGCCTCCAGCTTCAGCAACTCACCGCCGGGCGCGTCCAGGTAAAGGATTGCACCGTCTTTGAAACCGACACCAGCTTCGCCCGCTACTACGAGCCCTGAGGTTGGAACCGCTTTCGGTACACCAGCGCATCCAACCCCTTCCCGTAAAAACCCTCCGCTCTGCCCACGCGGCCGTAGCCCATCGATTCGTAGAACCGCATCGCGCCCTCGTTTCCGGTGAAGACATGCAGCGCCATGCCCACCCCGCCCGCGGCGCCCACCTTGGCTTCCATCTCTGCCATCAGGCGTCGCGCCAGCCCCCTCCGCCGCCACGCAGCGGCCACATCGAGCGTCACCACGTAACCAAGCAGTTGTTCTTCCATTTGCACCATGCAAAACCCGACGAGTCCACCGGCGGCTTCGGCCAGCAGCGACAACGCGCCGGGAGCCTCGGCAAAGCCGCGCATGACCCTGCGGCTGAATTGGAACTCCGGCGCAAAGCATTGGACGTCGAGGGCATACATGCGCTCCCAATCGCCAGGCCGATATTCCCGCAACGTCACCTCGCCCATTGCAGCCCTCGAATTCGCCGCCCATACAGATGTACCATCTCTCATGCGCTCTCTTCTTGGACTTCTGCTGCTGCCGGTAGCTCTGTGTGCCAGCGCCCAGACCGCCGCGCCCATCGAGATCAAGGTCGTCGTCATCGGCATGTTCGAGCAGGGAGCCGACACCGGCGATGCGCCCGGCGAGTACCAGTACTGGGTCGAACGCGAACACCTCGACACGATTCTGCCCTTCCCCCAGGGTTACCACGATCTGCGCCTCAACCCGCACACCGGCGTCCTGGGCCTGCTCACCGGAGTGGGGACGGCGAAGGCCACGGCGTCGGTGATGGCGCTCGGTCTGGACCCACGGTTCGACCTCACTCACGCCTACTTCCTCGTCGCCGGCATCGGCGGCATCGACCCGGCGGCCGGCTCGCTGGGCTCGGCGGTGTGGAACGACTGGATCGTCGACGGCGACCTTGGGTACGAGATCGACGCCCGCGAGATTCCCAACACAACTCCAGCAGATCGAGCACTTTGGACTACCGGATACGTGCCTTTCCGCAAGAGCGTGCCGTACGAGCAGCCGTTGGACCCGGCCAGTATTGCGGTATACCGGCTCAATCCGGGGCTGGTGGATTGGGCGTTCAACCTGACCAAGGACATTGCATTGCCCGATCCACCAGAGCTGAAAGCGCTGCGTTTTCAGTTCGATGGCGCTGCTGCCCACCAGCCGCCCTCGGTGCTGAAGGGAGCGAACCTTTCGGCCAGCACCTTCTGGCACGGCAAGCTGATGAACCGGTGGGCCGAAGACTGGGTGAAGTATATGACCGATGGCAAAGGAGCTTATGCCATCTGCGGCATGGAGGACACAGGCACGCTGCAGTCGCTGACCTTCCTGGCCCGCGCCCGGAAGGTCGATCTCGAACGGGTCCTGGTGCTGCGGACGGCCAGCAACTACGATGTTCCACGGGCGGGGTTGAGCGCGGCGCAATCGCTGGCGGAGACCAAAATCGGACATTACAGCGCATATATGCCCGCGCTGGATACCGCCTATCGCGTCGGACATGTCGTCGTCGACTCGATTGTGGAGCACTGGGCGGAGGACCGGGAGCGGATTCCGGGCCGGTAGCCCCGCTTGTATATACACATGATTTGATGATGCGAAAGGACTTGCGGGCGTGTATATACAGATGGATATATATTCTTCTCTTTCCGGACGGCAGCGATTCCGATCCGATGAGTGGCACCCCCTCCCCCCCTCCCCCCGGAATCTTGCGGTTAAGATAGCTGGAATCTGGCAGTTGCGACGCTCGAGTTGCTGTACCAACGTCATTCCAGGTGGGTTACGCATAAATTAGCCAGAATCATGGAGTTACGGAGAAGTCGCCGGAATGGGCCGCTGATGAAGCAGGCGTAGTATTCCCCTTAACTCCATTATAGCGGGTTGGCCATAACTCATCTGCCATCTAAATTCGACTCTATTTGGCTTGTTTTGTGATAGATAGTGGATTTGGGGGGCTTGACATCAGGCGAACCGCGATTTTGCGGCTCAAGGTGGGAAGGACCATGGGGCGTCCCCGAGCCTTTATGTCGCGCCTGCAGCGCTCCGGTGCATTCCTGGGCTACCAACCTAGGCCTTCGGCCTAGGCTGGTATATGGCGCGCTTTCAGCACTTTACGACGGTTATGAGTCTTGGAAAATCACGGTCACGCGAGAATGTGGTCCTTGGGATCAATGGAAGCCTGCGCTCCCAATTTCCTTGGCTAAAGCACTGGCTTTCGGGCCGGTTCGCGGTAACTTTGGGTGCGCGGAAAAGGGCGGTCGCCAGCTTCTCGAAACGCCTTGCCGCTTCCGGGCCTTCCTACGATTTCGAATAGCTCTCGGGAGATTCTAGCGCGTGCCTTCAGCCCGCTGGGTTGTCGGCTGCCCTGCCACCTGGGGCTTCGCCCCAGGCTACGGTAGCTCGCGCCTTCAGCGCGTCAAATGCCGGTTGCCTGAGCTAACTGGATAATCATCTACGGAGATTCTGGACTCGATGAAACTGAGTCCAGAATGACGACTCTTGGGGCCGGTGGGGCCTTTGGGAGTGAAAGGCAGCGGGTCAGAATGACAAGGCCTTTACTTTGTTGATCTACAGGTTTGCTTCTTCCTAGATTCCGGACTCGATGAAACTGAGTCCAGAATGACGACTCTTGGGGCCGGTGGGGCCTTTGGGAGTGAAAGGCAGCGGGTCAGTGTTGATCAGGCGGGAAAAGGCGCGATTATTGCCTGGAAGGCGGCTAGAATCTCGGCTGGGCAAGCGGATGGCGGGTCCTTCGACTTCGCCTCTCGCGATAAGACTGGGAGAGGTTCCGCTCAGGATGACGGGCTCTCGATGGTCCATGGTTTGTGGGTTGGGCCGTAGTGCGCCGTATGCCGATTGCTAGCCATTGAGCGGTCGGCGGTCGGCGGTCGGCGGTCAGCGGTCGGCGGTCGGCGGTCAGCGGTCGGCGGTCGGCGGTCAGCGGGCCGACGGGGTGGTGGCGGCTAGAGCGAAATCACGATCGACGAACCTCGGGGGATCGTGAAGGCGAAAGGCTGATTCAGGAGCTGTAAGCTGACAGCTATCCAGCTATCAGCCGGGGCGGCAGGTACACCACTTTGGTTTCCCTTAGAGGCGTTTGCGGAGGAAGTGGCGGACGGTTTCGGTGGTGACGCCGTAGACGATGGTGGAGGTGAGTTTGCTGGCGGTGTCGGCGGCGGCGGGTGAACCGGTGAGGAGGGCGACGGCGGGGAGGGTGCCCTGGTCGGCGAGGGTTTCGAGGGCCATGCCGAAGGCGACGCCCTGCTTGGCGGTTGCGCTGGGGAAGTATTCGGCTACGGCACCGTAGGCCGCGCCGACGGCGGCGCCGAAGCTCCAGTGCATGGCTTCGAGGGAGAACGGGTCGGGGGCGGGTCCGGCCGGGGCGGGCGCGCGGCGGGGGAGCAGACGCTCGGCAGCGGCCATGGCGACGACACCGGCGAGGCCGCCGATGAGGCCGGCGAGGAGGCCTTTGGCGAGGGATTTGGGTTGGGGCTGCGGGGCGGTCTTCTTGCTCATGCGATCGGTGACCTCAGGGGCATTGGATGCCCTGTATGCATTCGCGCCATTTTACGGCAGGATGAAGGGACGGGCGAGTCAGCGGGTCAGCAGTCGGCGATCAGCGACCGGTGCGGCAGGGGGTCGGCGAGGGGCGGGGGAGATTAGCGGAAGCCGGCGTCGGTCCACTCGTAGACGACGACGCCGAGGTCGCCGAGGGTCTTGATGGTGGCTTCGATGTTGCGGCGGACGGCGGGACGGTCGGCGGCGGGGGTGTCGTGGGCCTCTTCGACGGCGATGACGCGGCCGTAGGGCCAGGAGTTTTCAGGGACGGCGTCGAGCGCGGCGGGCAGGTCGCCGAGGCGGATGGTGAGGACCTGCTGGCGGGCGCCGACGGGGCGGAGCATGCCGCCGGCGCCGATGCCGGTGGGGTTGGCGTCGGCGACGGTGACGTGGAGGGTGGCCATGTTCTGCTGGACGGTGAGGTAGGGGTTTTCCCAGGTGGTGAGACTGTGGACGGCCATGTAGCGGCTTTTGGAGGGCGGCGGGATGAGGTCCAACTGCTGGCGCGCGGCTTCAATCGCCTGAGTGCTGGCAGTGGGGGGAGTGGTGCCGGCCGAGGCGCGGCTGCAGCCAGTGAGCAGCAGCGGCGTCAGAAGCGCGAGGCAGGCGGCGGAGGCGAGCGGCAGCCTGGCCGAAGGGCGCGCGAGACAGGAGAAAAAAGGAGGAAGAGACATAGGCTGGTCTACCAGCATACCAAGGCGGGAGATGCGTTTTCCAGTCTGCGGGGGGCTGTCCAAATCGGTCTTTACTTTGCGGGGCGCAGGTGTTAGGTTGCAAGCCTCCCCACAAATCCGATTTGCACGGAGTTTTCCATGTTTTGCTCGCACTGTGGAACGGCGTTGCTGCCTGGGTACAAGTTCTGCAAAAACTGCGGAGCCGCGATTGCAATTTCCAGCGAGACGGAAGCAATCGTGGCCGCCGTTGCGCCGCCACCGCCGCCGGGTGTACCTCCTCCTCCTCCAGTGTCCGCGGCGACCTACCAGACTGTGCAACAGCAGGTCTATTACGTCAGCCAGCAGACGGCGGCGCTGGCGCACAGCGCTCACCAGAGCCATCTGATTCAGAACCTGAGAGGACGAATCCAAAGCCTGGCCTCGACGGAGGACTTAGAGGGGTTCAGCCTAAAGGAGATGTTCTCCGAGGTGTTCAAGCGGCGCGCCAACGACGAGGTGGAGGATTACCTGCTGGTGGGGACCGCGAAGGCCACGCCGCCGCTGGAGGTCGTGGAAACGGGCTGGCCGAAGCCATGGCTGTTCTTCCGGCTGCTGGCGGCGCTGGTGATTGCGTACGCGGTGCTGACGGTGATCTGCATGTCGACGGGCAACAGCAATTGCATTCCGGGGATGATGTTTCTGGGGGCGTTTGCGGTGCCGCTGGCGACACTGATGCTGTTCTTTGAACTGAATTCGCCGAGGAATGTGTCGCTGCACATGATTGGGAAGTTGTTCCTGGCGGGCGCGGTGATTTCGCTGGGCGTGGCGCTGCTGGGATACAGCCTGCCGATCTTCCAACTGGGAACGTGGGAAGCGGGGATTGTGGAGGAAGTGGCGAAACTGCTGACGGTGGTGATCCTGGTGCGCAGCGTGCGGTACAAGTATGTGCTGAACGGGATTCTGTTTGGGGCGACGGTGGGCGCGGGGTTTGCGTGCTTCGAGACGGCCGGGTACGCCTTGAACGAGGGCTTCCTGGCGGGGTTGCTGCCGGTGGTGGTGCAGAGTGGACAGTTGTCGGCCGCGGCGACGCAGGCGGGCGTGAGCCAGATGCTCTCGATCCTGCTGCTGCGCGGAGTGCTGGCGCCGCTTGGGCATGTGGCGTGGACGGCGATTGCGGCGGGGGCGCTGTGGAGGGTGAAGGGCGACAAGCCGTTCAGCCCGGGGATGCTTCTGGATGGGCACTTCCTGAAGGCGTTTTTGATTCCGATGTCGCTGCACGCGATCTGGGACGCGCCCTTCCAACTGCCGCTGATGGGGAACCAACTGCTGACGGGACTGGTGTCGTGGTACGTGGTGTTCGGGCTGGTGCAACAAGGGCTGCACCAGGTGAAGGGCGAGCAGCAGGCGCATCTGCAGGCCACGCTGAACCAGGTGGAGGCGTCGATGCAGGCGCCGGTCGCAGCGGGGGTTTGAGGGGCAATAGCCATGGGGAGTTTACGGTGAGCGGGCCAGCGAGACCGACCAAACGGACCAACTGCTTGGGACGGGCTGGGCAAGGAAGGTGAAAGGTTATGGCATTCTGCAAGAACTGCGGGGCGCAGCTAGAGGGCAATGAGAAGTTCTGCGTTAAGTGCGGAACACCGGTGGAGACGAACTGGCCGGCAGCACCGCCGAATGGGCCAGTGGCGGCTGCGGCTGTGCCTGTGGCAGCGGCGCAGGCGCCGGTGGCACCGGTGATTGCAACTGCGGCAGTGCCACCGCATCCGGCGGCGTTGGCGCAGCCACAGCTGGTGGCGGGGTCGTTTGCGTCGTTTGGCGCGCCGGCGGTGACGGTGCCGCTGCCGCAGGCACAGCCGATGAAGCATAGCTGGGCGACGACGGTGATCGTGCTAGGGCTGCTGGCGGCGGTGGGATATTACTACCAGAAGCACCAGGCAGCGGCGGCCGCTCCGCAGCCGGGGACCGCGCCGACGCAGCCAGCTACCGCGCCGCAGCCGGCCCAGCCAGCTACCGCGCCGAGCCAACCGGGGGCTGCGCCGGCCGTGCCTGGAGGCGGTCAAGGGCCGGCGCAGCTGCAGGTGTTCGCCGGGCACTGGCAGGTAGTGAATGGCTATGTCGTGATTTCGAACGGGATTTGGAAGAACAACGCGAACGTTGCGATGCAGTCGGCGACGCTGGAGTGCGACCAGTTCAACCTGGGGCGCACGGACCTGGCGCAGATGCGGACGACGCTGAATGGGCCGGTGCAGCCTGGGGGTACGGCGACGTTCAATGCATTTCAGATGGGCGGCGCGGTGATGAACATGCACTCAGTGAACTGCGAGATTATGGCGGTGGCGCCGGCGAACTGAGGGGCATTCGGAGGTTGGGGCAGGACGGACGAGACCAGCAGCGCAGGTCAGCGGCCGTGCCAGGCGGGGGCGCGTTTTTCGAGGAAGGCGCGGGCGCCTTCGCGTTTGTCTTCGGTGGCGCAGAGGCGGCCGAAGATGGAGGCTTCGAGGGCGAGGGCCTGGTCGAGCGGGAGGTCCGCGCCGCGGTCGACGGCTTCGATGGCGGCGGCGACGGCGAGGGGCGGCATGGAGGCGAGGAGCTGGGCGAGGGCTTGCGCCCGGAGTGCCAGTGCTTCAGCGTCTCCGGGGACGACTTCGTCGACGAGGCCGATGCGAAGGGCTTCGGCAGCGTCGATGATGGTGCCAGTGAGGATCATTTTGAGGGCTGGGCCGCGGCCGACGAGGCGCGGGAGGCGCTGGCTGCCACCATAGCCGGGAATGAGACCGAGCTTGATCTCGGGCTGGCCGAGGCGGGCGGTGGAGGCTGCGAGGCGGAGGGTGCAGGCCATGGCGAGTTCGCAGCCGCCGCCGAGAGCGAAGCCGTCGATACAGGCGATGACGGGCTTGCCGAGGGTCTCGATGCGGCGGAAGATGCGGTGGACGCTGCCGGCGAGTTGTTCGCCGGAAGTTGCGTCGACTTCCGCGAGCTCGGGGATGTCGGCGCCGGCGGCGAAGGCCTTGGCGCCAGAGCCGCGGAGGAGGATGACGCGGACGGCGTCGTCGAGGGCGAGGGAGGCGAAGAGCTGGTCGAGCTCGCGGAGCATGAGGGCGTTGAGCGCGTTGAGGACCTTGGGGCGGTTGAGGGTAACGGTGGCGATGCGGTCTTCGATGGAGAGGAGCAGGGTTTCGCAGGTCATTTGACGGCCTCAGATTTGGAACGAAGTCACGATTTAGATGTCTCGGGGATGACAGCGTGAAAGGCTTGAATCCTGAGCTGCAAGCTAACAGCTATCCAGCTATCAGCCGGGAGTTTGAAAATCAGCGATCGGCAATCGGCCGTTATAGAGTTGATGCAGGCGACTGACATTCTCAGACGATACAATCGAAAGATGATCAAGGGAATTACGCTGGTGACGCCGGTGGCTTCGGCGGCGGCGCTGGAGCGGTACGCGAGCCTGCTGGGCGCGCTGGGGTTTGAGCCCGGAAGAGGATGGGACGATGGGACCGGGCGGGGACTTGCGTTCTTGGCGCCCCTCGGCAACCTGGAGATCATGACGGGACGACTGCCGGCGGTTCCTCCGGTGCTGATTGAGGTGACGCAGTTGGACCAGGTGCGGGCGGCGGTTGAGCGCTGGATGATCGCGAATTACAGGACGGAAGAGGTTGCGGAGCAGTTGACAGAGGCGGTGACGACGCACTGGAGGTCACGGCTGTTTAAGGTGACGCTGGAGCCGGGGCTGGTGCTGGGATTTTGGGAGCCGGAAAACCCGCTGCACGGCAAGCCGATTGCGGTGGAAGGCGACCTGAGCGCCGCGGGGATGAAGTTCGCGATTGTGGTGGCGCGGTGGAACGCGGTGATTACGGACCGGCTGCTGCAGGGCGCGCTGGATGCGCTGTACCGCTCGGGTGCGGCGAAGGCCGATGTGCAGATTGTGCGGGTGCCGGGGGCGTGGGAGATTCCGGCGGCGGCGCGGACGATTGCGGAGGCGAAGAGCGCGGACGCGATTGTGACGCTGGGGTGCCTGCTGCGCGGCGAGACGGCGCACTACGAGGCGATCTACACGGAGGTGGCGCGGGGGATTGGGCAATCGCAGCAGGAGACGGGCGTGCCGCACGCGTTCGGCGTGCTGACGTGCGAGACGCTGGAGCAGGCGCTGGACCGCGCGGGGGTGAAGGCGGGAAACAAGGGGTTCGAGGCGGCGGTGGCGGCAATCGAGATGGTGTCGATACAGCGCAAACTTGCGGGGAAGGAAGCGCGGCAGCCTGTGGTGACGAACTAAGTGGGGACGCGGCGCAAGTCTCGCGAGCTGACGATGCAGATGCTGTTCCAGGGCGACCTGGGCAAGCAGACGCCGGAGGAGGTGCGGCGGCTGTTCTGGACTTCGCGCGACGACGTGGACGCGGAGACGCGCGGCTTTGCCGAGGACCTTTACCGTGTGGCCACGACACGCCAGGCAGAGGTGGATGGGCTGATCGAAGCGCACGCGCAGAACTGGCGGCTGGAGCGGATGGCGGTGGTGGACCGCAACCTGCTGCGCGCGGGCGTGGCGGAGATGCTGGGGTATCCGAACACGCCGGCGGCGATTGTTATCAATGAGTCGCTGGAGATTGCGCGGAGGTATGCGGCGCCGGAATCAGTGCAGTTTCTGAATGGAGTGCTGGACGCGATCGCGCGCGATGTATTGAAGAAACGACTCGCACCGGCCGACGGATAAAGACACGCGGGAAATTCGAGCTGTGCTGTGAGCTGGGTCACAGACCTGCGATGCAACTATCGTGGGATTCTGGGAAGGTGTTATAAATTCATACGATCCTTATATGCCCTTTCTCGTGGGCATTTTCTGGTTGTGGGCCCGCGGCTTTCGATAAAGGCGAAGGGGTCGTGTCGTCTGCGCGAATGCGGAGTGGTTTAAATGGGTCAAGCACCGGGCAAACCGCAGCGGAAGCACCTTCAAAGGGAGGAACCCGTTGCGAAAGGGGCCGCGCCGGCCGCACCGGAAGGCTGCCCGCTGGTGGGAATCGATGGCACGGCGCGGCTGCGTGAAGACCCAGCGGACAACCCAACGACATCCTTGACCGTCTTGCGGGAGATTGCAGATTGCTGCCCTGCGGGAACGGTCCTGCGCGAATCGGACGAGCAGTATCGACTGTTGTTTGAGAGCAGCCCGCTGCCGATGTGGGTCTACGACCGGCATACGCTGCGATTCATTGCAGTGAACGACACGGCGGTCCGGCAGTATGGCTTCACGCGGGAGGAGTTTCTCGCCAAGACGATAGCGGAGATACGGCCCGAAGAGGACATTCCGGACCTGCTGGAGGATGTGGCGAGGCAGAGCCGCGGGTGGGAGCCACGCGGGCATTGGCGGCATTGCAAAAAAGACGGCACACTGATCGACGTCGAGATTGTGTCTCATCTTCTGAACTTCCATGGAGTCGAATCCGTGCTGGTGGTCATACGGGATGTTACGGAGCGGAAGCGGGCCGAGGATGCAGTGAGGCAAGCCGAGGAGAAGTATCGCGGCATGTTTGAGAATGCGGTGATCGGGATATTCCGGGCGTCGCTGGATGGCCGGCTAATGAACGTCAATCGGGCGCATGCGCAGATGCATGGCTACGAATCCCCGGAAGAGATGATGGCCGAGGTTTCCAACGTGGCGCGGGACTTGTTTGTGGATCCAGGCCAGATGGCGGAATTGGCCGACCGGGTGATACGGAACGGTGTTGTCCGGGGCGCCGAGCTGGAGATTTACCGCAAGGACGGCAGGAAAAAGTGGGTGAGGACGAACGTCAGCGCCATCCACAACGCGGATGGCAGCGTGGAGTCGTTCGAGGGCACGGTGGAAGACATCACCGAGCAGAAGGCGGCGCAGGAACGGCTGAAGTTTCTCGCCCTTTACGATGCGTTGACGGAGTTGCCGCATCGTGCGCTGCTGCAGGACCGGCTGGAGAATGCGGTAGCCAGCGCGCGCCGGAGAGGCGTAAAGGTTGCCCTGCTGTTTCTCGATCTGGACCGGTTCAAGGCGATCAACGACCTGTTCGGTCACGCGTTCGGGGATGTTGTGCTGAAGGAGATTGCCGAGCGGCTGAAGGGGTGTGTGCGGGAACACACGGTGGCGAGAGTGGGCGGGGACGAATTCCTGATCCTGATGAGCAGTCTGGAGGACCCGGCAGATGCGGCGATTGCGGCAAACCGGGTGATGGACGCGATGAGCGCGAAGTTCGTCATCCAGGGGCGGACGCTGAGCGTGGGCTGCAGCGTCGGGGTGAGTATCTTCCCCGAGCACGGCGAGGATGGAGATACGTTGATCCGCAATGCGGATGCGGCGATGTATTCGGCCAAGGAGAGCGGACGCAACAACGTTCGTTACTTTACGCACGAGATGAATGTCCAGGCAATGGAACGGTTGGCGATGGACAAGGACCTGCGGCACGCACTGGAGCGGAAGGAGTTTTTCCTGGTGTATCAGCCGCAAATGGAGATTGCGAGCGGGAAGATCACCGGGTTTGAGGCGCTGATTCGGTGGAACCACCCCGAGCTGGGGCTGATCCCGCCGGACCGGTTCATTTCGATCGCAGAGAACAACGGGCTGATCCTGCCCATCGGCGAATGGGTGCTGAGGACCGCGTGCACGCAGGCGCGCAGATGGCGCGACGAGGGACTGTGCGCGGTACCGGTGGCGGTAAATGTCTCCGCGGTGCAGTTTCGCCAGGAGGCGTTCCGGGGCCTGATCCAGAGGATATTGGCGGAGACCGGACTGGCGGCCGAGTGCCTGCAACTGGAGCTTACGGAAAGCGTACTGCTTTCGAATGCGGACATGACGCTCTCGGTGCTCCGCGACTTCAAGGAAATGGGGTTGAAGCTGTCGATCGACGACTTCGGGACGGGGTATTCCAGTTTCAGCTACCTGAAGCATTTTTCCGTGGACAAACTGAAGATCGACCGGTCGTTTGTCCGGGACGTGATCGTGGACCGGGACGATGCAGCGATCACGATTGCGATCATCAGCCTGGCCAAGAGTCTAGGCATCAAAGTGATTGCGGAAGGCGTGGAGACCGAGGCGCAGATCTTCTTTCTGCAGGAACACCGGTGCGACGAGATCCAGGGGTTCTACTTCAGCCAGCCGGTTTCGGCCGACGGGGCCGCGGCCATGCTGAGGTGCGGGCGGGGGTTCCGAGCGGCGGGAGAGCGAAGCATCGAGGCGTTGGAAGCTATCGACGTGCTGAGTTAGGCCGTGGGCGATTTGAGCGCGCTGCCGAGCGGGCCGGCGGATGAACAAGCCGCTTCAAAATAGCCGAGGCCGGTGCAAGCCACCGCCGGGCAAACCGAGTTGCGGCCATGCTCCTTGGCCTGGTACATGGCCGTGTCCGCCCGGCGCATCATGGCCTCCCAGCCGCCCTGGGAGGGATCGAACTGGGCCACGCCCGCGCTGACGGTGAACCGGATGGGGTTGTTCTCGAAAGGCACAACCAACGCCTCGACGGCCTGACGGACGCGCTCCGCGGCAATGATGCCGGCAGACGCCGACGTATCCGGCAGCAGAATGGTGAACTCTTCGCCGCCGGTGCGGGCAATGAGGTCGTTCTCGCGCAGCATCAACTTTATCTGACGAACCAGCGCCTGCAGGGCGCAATCGCCGGCCGCATGCCCGCGGGTGTCGTTGAGGCGCTTGAAGTGGTCGATGTCGATCATAATCATGCATAGCCCGCGGCCGTAGCGGATGCTGCGCGCGGTTTCGCGCAAGGCGGCTTCCTCCATCGCGCGGCGGTTCAGTGCTCCGGTGAGGCAATCGGTGCGCGCCTGCTCGGCCAGCTCCCGGCTGAGTTCCGTCACCAGATACCAGATGTAGCACATGACCATGCAGGTGGCGAAGAAGGCGGCGAGGGCGAGCGAATAGAGCCAGCGCGGATCTGTTTCGGCGTTTACCGTCTCCCACGGCCGCACGTAGCGCATGTTGGTGAGCCAGGCGCGGTACAACATGATGGCGGCCTCGCCGGCGAGAACCACGGCGGTCACGCGCGAGATCGCGCGGCGTCCGCGCCTCAGCAGAAACCATGCGGAGGTGGCGCACACCACCACGTTGGGAATGTTGATGACGTTGCCGCTATAGGGAATCCTGCCGAGGAACATGGCGGTGTAGACGACCAGGGCGAGGCCCACCGCAGCGAAGACCCACTTGTACCGGAACGGTGTTCGCCGCACGAACCAATGCAGGCCCACAAGTTGCAGCAGGGATGAGATAAGGTAAAACTCATTCGGCACCATGTTGCCGAGTACCGCGGAAACCTTTCCTTCAAGGCCCTGCAGGATCAGCTTGGTCAAGAGACAGAGCAACGCGAGGGCAAACCACTTCATCCCGGCGACCGCACGATTGCGCCAGGCGAGAACGCCGACGCTCAATGTGAACACGGTCATCGAGACGATATTCGTGAAAAAAAACGTGCCGTAATCCATAGCCCCGGGAGAAAGTCGTACAGACGACCAATCAATTCTCTGCCTGCCGACTCACATGATAGGCGCATTCATCGCGCATTAATGCAAAAACTTCATGCAACCAATGAGGCAGCCAGGCATGGGACTTTCGAGGGGGGCGAAAAGGGGCGGCATAGCTCGAGCCGGCAAACCCCGGGGCTTAGAGCCTCTTGGGTTTGGTTGGCCCTGTTCCCGCGAGCTACTCCTACGGCTGCGAGCGGAGAAGCTAGGTCGTCTTGCGGGGCTTCTGCACCAGGAGATTGACGGGCACGGAAGATCCGGCGGGAACGGTGAGGCCGGGCGCCGCTGGGAGGTTGGGCGCGAGTGTTGACGAGTCCGTGAGGGTGCCGCGGTTGATGAGATGGACGAGGTCGTCGCCCGCGGTCCCGGCGTAGATGGTGGTGTTGTCCGCGCTGAAGACACCTGCGACGGGCGCGGTTGCCGTGCCCGACAGCTTGATGTAGCTGATGGTTCCGGCGCCGCTGGACGCAGGCGCGTAGGCCGGCAGATAGGCGGGCAAAGTGCCGGCTGAGCCCGCGGGTAGAGTGTAGGTGACAACCGCCAGGGTCGAATCCGAGGCAGGCAGGACGCCGGTGATGGATCCCGGGGCGATCTGGGTAAGGGGAACGGTCGAGACCGTATTGGAGAAGGACAGGCCGCCGGTGGTCCCGGTGGTGACGCCACCGGTGGAGGTTGTCTGAGTGCCGGTGGGGCAGGCGATGCTGACCGACGGGCCATTGGGGTTGCCGGCGGGGATTTCGACGCGGAGGTCGTTCAACGTAGCCGGCGTGGTGGTTACCGTAGCGCCGAGGATGTGCATGCCATCGTTGGTGGCGGCGATGCGGTCGGTGGTCACGGCAGCGCTGTCGGCGGGCGGATAGAAGATATTGGTCTCCGTGGTGACGCCGCCAACCGTGGATGCGGTGCTGGACGGGCAGTAGCCGCGCGCGGTGGTGGTGGGGCCGGCGAAGTACGCGCCAACGCTGGGCACGGTGATCGCGACGTCGGTGACGGGGGTCCCGGCGGTGGTGGCCGGGACGATGTTGGTCCAGCCGGTGTAGGTGGAATAGACAAGCAACTGGTTGCCGGCGGTGATGTAGACGGTCTGGCTATCGGGGGAGAACTCGGCGCGGGTGCCGACGCCGCCGTAGGTGGTGATGGTGCCGCCGGTGGACGTTTCGAGGGTGGTGACCTGCTTGACGGGATCGCTGAGGACGACGGTAGTGCCGTCCGGAGACACGGCCAGCACGGTCCCAGGCGAGGTGGTATCGGTGCGGGAGAGGGCCAGAGTGTTGACGGCGCTCAGAACCATCAGGGCACTGGAGCTGCCCATGTAGATGGTTGAGCCGTCGTTGGTGATGACCATGGAGTTCGGCAGATACGGCAGCAGGAATGGCAGGGTCATTGCGGCTTGCGTGAAGTCCCTGGACACCACGTAGAGGGACTGCGTGCTGGCCATGTAGAGTACCGTGCCGTTGGTGCCTGGCGCGGTCATGTCGATGGAGTTGGAGGAGATGGTTTTGCCGTTGCCGAACAGGCCGATCTGGTTATACGACGCGGGGTTGCAGTTCGGCGGCTCGCAGATAGCGGAGATGGAGGCGGCGCCAGCCAGAGAGGGGGTGACCGAACCGCCGGAGCCGGCGGGGATGGTAATCGGCGAGGTCGATTCGTACGCGAGCGACAATCCGGTAAGGGCATTGCCGTTGGTGTCGAGGATGGTGGCCTGCAACGGCTGGGGGTTGTTCTGATTGACGACGATCGGGTTGGCGGGAGTGCCCAGTTGCTGGGCGCCGGGCGCGCTGAGCGTGATGGACGCCGGCGGACAAGTGGAGAAGTAGCCGGCGGAACTGGCCGCGTTGGAGATGTTGGCGGAGATGAGCACCGACCCGGGCTGGCCGGCAGTCGCCACACCGTTCTGGTCGATGCTGACGACCGGCGAGACCGAAGTTTGCGAAACAGCGCCCTGCACGGTGTACTGCAGATGACCGGCGAGGCAGCTGATGTTGGTCTGATTGGGCGCCGTTCCCGCGAAGACCCGCGCCACAAGCTGGGTGACGGTTCCCTGCGAGACGCAGGAGTTTGCCAGATACGGCGGCGCCGAGATGGGGTTGACCGCAAGGGGGCAGCAGGCCGTGGTGGGATCGGTCGTACAGTTGGAGGACGGCCCTCCGAGCACGATACTGGTCACCACCGGATGGATGAAGACCGGCAGCGGATTGCTGGTGACGCCGGCGGCGCTGGCGGAGATGTAGGCGACTCCCGCCTTATTGGTTGGATTGCAGACGGTGAAATCGGGAATGCCGCCGCCCGAGTTGCGGTTCCAGGTCCCCCCGCAGAGGCGGCCGGTGGTGGGCTGGACGTCGGCGATGGTCATGTCGGTGGTGCCGTAGGTGTAGCTTCCGACGGAAACGGTCCCTCCCTTGCAGTCGCTCGCGGAAGGCGTGCTGACCTGCCCTATCTCCGCGAAGTTTAGGGAGATTCCGTAGACGATGGGCGCGAGGGAGATAGTTGTGGCCTGGCCGGTGGTGAGGCCGGAGTCGCCGCCGTTGCAGAACACTGGCGCGGCATTTTTAGAGCAGCCCGAGATCGAGACACCGAATGGAATCGAAAACAGAAGCAGAACAGCCAACGTGACAAACCGACGCATTAATCCTCCCCGTCCAACCGGAAACAGAGCTGAACGGTCACACCGCGAACGCTAGTTTCACAAGCCCCAGTGTAGAAGCTGCGAAGAGGAGACGCAAATGACAGGGACCCGGGATCAGGGAACAGGGAAGGGTCAATGTGGCGGCATTTCGGTTTGGAACCAGTCGAGCGCGCGCTTCAGCACGTCGCGCTGATGATCGGGCGAGACGAAGTGGTGGCCCTCGTTGGGATAGATGACGAGCTGGGTCTTGACGCCCTGGTCGCGGAGCGCGTGCCAGAACTCGAAGCTCTGCGGCGCGGGACACTCGCCGTCGCGGTCGCCGACAACCATGAGTGTGGGAGTTTTGACGCGCTTGATGAAAGTGATGGGGGAGGACTTGGCGTACACGGCGGGATCGTCGTAGACGGTCGCGCCGAAGAACGGGACCATCCATTGGTCGATGGAGTTTTCGCCATAGTAGCTTTGCCAGTTGGCGAGGCCGGCGCCGGCGACGGCGGCCTTGAAGCGCGTGGTCTGGGTGACGGCGAACATGGTCATAAAGCCGCCGTAGCTCCAGCCGGTGATGCCCTCGCGGTCCTTGTCGATGGGGAAGCGCTGCTCGAGGAGGTCGACGCCGGCGAGGACATCGCGGAGATCGCCGTAGCCGAAGTCTTTGACGTTGGCCTGGGTGAACTTCTCTCCTTCGCCGAAGCTGCCGCGCGGGTTGGGCATGAAGTCGAAGTAGCCGAGCGCGGAGAACGGGACGGAGCCATAGCCCACGCTGGGCCAGCGCGGAGTGACGGCCGCGGATGGGCCGCCGTGGACGCTGACGATGAGCGGGTACTTCTTGGCGGGATCGCCGCCGTTCGGACTCCAGCCGGCGGGGTAGAGGAGCCAGCCTTGAATGTGGTAACCGTCGTTGGTGTATTCGATGGATTCAGCCTTGCCCCAGGCGGGTTTGATGGTGTCGTTGAGGTGGGAGATTTGCTTGAGATTGTCGATGGGGCCGGCCCAGACTTCGGGCGGATGGTCGAACGATTGGCGGATCATGGCGACGTTGGTCGAGTGGCTGGCGACGGCGACGCTCATCACGTCGGTGCCAGCGATGATGGATTCGGGGAAGGTGACGGCGATGCCGGGAACGTCCTCGCCGGTGGTGAGGTCGAGTGTGGTGATGCGGGAACTGCCGCCAACGTGCTCGGAGATGCCGATGTCGTGATCGTCGAGCCAGGCGATGTAGGCGGGCGTGGAGGGACGATTGGGGGTGATGTCTTTGGGTTCTTCGCCAGGGTTGAGGCCGGTTGTCGGGATGAGGTAGATGTCGCCGCCGGTTGAGCCTTGGTCGGACATGAGGCCGCCGATGAAGGCGATCTGTTTGCCGTCGGGAGAGAAGCGGGGGACGGCGATTTGCAGGCCGTGGAGGGGACCGGGGGTGGTTGCGGGATCGAAAAAGGACTCCGGTACACCGTTAGGAGCGCCTATTCCGGCGCAGCCGGTAACAGCGCTCTTGTCTATAGGTGGGACCCCGCAGGGGCCAATGGTGCCGGTGGTTTGCACATAAAGTCGTGCGACCCACCAATTGTTCTCGCCAGGTGGCGGGGCGGCAACGTAGGTGATCCGCTTCGAATCTGGCGACCAACTGAATTCGTACACGTGAAGCTTCGGGTCGGCGGAGAGCCAGCCGTCAAAGGCGTTCCAGACGTCCACCGCCGCGACCCTCTGGACCTCGACGCCATCTTCGCCGTAGACGCCGTTCCAGGGCTTCATGGCGTCGAGTGCGCCGGCGTGGCGGGTGGCGTTTTCGACGAAGAGGAAGGCGATGGACTTGCCGTCGGGCGACCATTGCAGGTCGCTGATCGCGCCGTGGAGATGGCTGACCTGCTTGAGGTCGTCGGTGGCCGGCGTCCAGACGAAGATGTTGTCCTGGGATTCCGATTGCCAGTTGCCGTTAGTGTTGGAGCAGCCGGAGAGGAAGGCGAGTTGCCTGCCGTCTGGCGACCAGGCGGGGTGGGAGGAAGCACAAGTCCCGGGGGTGGTGTTGGTGAGATTGCGAATGGTGTCGGGGGAGAGGATGCGGTCGGCGGTGTTAGAGGATGAGATGGGTGTCAGATGGAGCTCGGAGCCGTTAGCGCCGTTGAAGGCGTAGGCAATGGTGGCGCCGTCGGGGGAGATATCGACGGAGGTCGGGGTACGAACGCGGGCGAGGTCTTCGAGGAGGGAGGCGATGCGGGCGTCTTCGGCTTTATTGGTCGCGCTCTGGGAGATGGCCGCCAGGGGGAGGGAGAGCAGCAGGGCGGCGGCGAGGAGGCGACGGATCGCGGTTTTGGGGGATCGCGCGATTGCGAGGGACATGCAGAAAGGCTAGCACGCGCTGAAAGGCATCCATTGGCGCGAAATTCACCGCGGAAAACTTGACCCCGCGCTGCGGGCTTGGTATGGTTAGTAGGTTCCGCGTGAATCGGGAACCCGTTGCCGTGCAGGTTGTGCGGGAGCGGCTGGTGTGCCGGGCGGGCTTTGGCCGGTTGCGGTACACTGGAAACAGCAGTTCCTCCGCAGGGTTTGGGCATAGGTAGAGGCGCCAGACCAGTTAAGCTGCGGTACCTCGCAATCGTACCTGCGACACCCTCCTCCCGGCCGGTCCCAGATTTTGGGCTGGGGTCCAAGGACGGGCTATGCGGGACGGAACAGCGAAACGGAGCCAACTCCAACTTCCAGTAGTTCTGGTTTGCACAACAGGGGAAGCAAGGGACGCTCGGCCACCGTCGACTGTTGTTCGTCTGAGTTTGAGTGTTCCAGACGGGAAGCAAGGGACAATCTTCGCGCGAGGCACGTCAGTGTCCTCACCTTTTCGTGTGCATAGCGCACGGAATATGACAGGCGCGCGAAAGAAATGCCCTCCCTCTCCGCCTGCAAGGGTTTTGAGTGCTGTAGCGGCCTTTTGGCCTGAGTATAAGGAGTTCGAGTGCCTACGTTCCATCAGCTTGTGAAGCAGGGCCGCACGCCCACCCGTTATAAGACCGCCAGCCCCGCGTTGCAGGGCTCGCCCCAGCGGCGCGGCGTTTGTACCCGCGTCTACACCCAGACGCCCAAGAAGCCGAACTCGGCGCTGCGCAAGGTCGCGCGCGTGCGGCTGACCAACGGGATCGAGGTTACCACGTATATCCCGGGCATCGGCCACAACCTGCAGGAGCACTCGATTGTGCTGATTCGCGGCGGCCGCGTGAAGGACCTGCCAGGCGTGCGGTACCACGTGGTGCGCGGGTCGCTGGATTCGGTGGGCGTGGCCAACCGGAAGCAGAGCCGGTCGAAGTACGGGGCGAAGAGGCCGAAGGCGGCGGCAGGGAAGTAAGGCAGCCGGTAGCCAATAGCTAAAGGCTACGGGCTGCAATCTAAATCCAGGCTCAGCACGTGAGAAGTCGACCGGGCTGAGGGAAGAAGAGAAGAGAGAGAAGATGCCCAGAAAAGGTTACATTGCGAAGCGTGACGTTGCTCCCGATCCGGTCTATCAATCGACCCTGGTGACGAAGTTTGTGAACTCGATGATGTGGGGCGGCAAAAAGTCGACTGCCCAGGGCATCTTCTATACCGCCATGACCAACCTGGAGCAGAAGGGCGGCGACGAGGCCCTGAAGCTGTTCAAGAAGGCGATCGAAAACTGCAAGCCGCTGCTGGAAGTGAAGAGCCGGCGTGTAGGCGGCGCGAACTACCAGGTGCCGATCGAAGTTCTGCCGGAGCGGCGGACATCGCTCGCCATCCGCTGGCTGGTGACGTATGGCCGGGCGCGGGGTGAAAAGGGCATGGTGGAGAAGTTGACCGCCGAACTGCTGGACGCCGCCAATGGCCGCGGCGCCGCGATGAAGAAGAAGGAAGACGTTCACCGTATGGCGGAAGCCAACAAGGCATTTGCCCACTACCGCTGGTAGTGCAGGGAGCAGGGTTCAGGGAACAGTAGACCTGGGCTGGTTGAAACGAGTTTGAAAACCCCGCAAGGCATGCCTTGCAGAGTGAGAGATTGACACCGTGGCACGCACTATACCTCTGAATCGTTGCCGGAACATCGGGATCATGGCGCACATCGACGCCGGAAAAACGACGACGACCGAGCGCATCCTGTTCTATACGGGCATCACCCACCGTATCGGCGAGGTGCACGAAGGCACTGCGACCATGGATTGGATGGAGCAGGAGCAGGAGCGCGGCATTACCATCACGTCGGCCGCGACCACCTGCACCTGGAAGAACACGCGCATCAATATCATCGACACACCCGGCCACGTGGACTTTACCGCCGAGGTGGAGCGCAGCCTGCGCGTGCTGGACGGGGCTGTCGCCTGTTTCGATGCGGTCGCCGGCGTGCAGCCGCAGTCGGAGACAGTGTGGCGGCAGGCGGACAAGTATAAGGTCCCGCGGATTTGCTTCATCAATAAGATGGACCGGGCCGGGGCGGACGCGGTGTATGCGACGTCGACCATTGTGGACCGGCTGGGCGCGCGCGCGGTGCCGATCAACATCCAGATTGGCGCGGAGGCGAAGTTCCTGGGCGTGGTCGATCTGGTGACGATGAAGGCGATCTATTGGCACGACGAGACCATGGGCGCGGAGTACTCGGTCGAAGAGATTCCGGCCGATCTGGTGGAGACGGCGAAGAAGGCGCGCCACGATCTGATTGAGGCCGTCGCGGATTCCGACGACGTGATTATGAACCTCTACCTCGAGGGCCAGGAGCCCACCGAGGAGCAGTTGAAGGCCGGCATTCGCACGGCGACCATTGCGATGAATATCTTCCCGGTGCTGTGCGGCTCGGCGTTCAAGAACAAGGGCGTGCAGACGCTGCTGGATGCGGTAGTGGATTACCTGCCCAGCCCGCTGGACATTCCTCCGATCGTCGGGCACAACCCGGAGAACATGGAAGAAGAGGTGGTGCGCAAGCCGGACGACAGCGAGCCGTTCGCGGCGCTGGGCTTCAAGATCATGACCGACCCGTTTGTCGGGCAGTTGATCTTCATCCGGGCGTACTCGGGCACGCTCAAGACGGGCGATTCGGTGCTGAATCCGCGCACGAGAAAGACGGAGCGCATCGGGCGTCTGCTGAAGATGCATGCCAACAAGCGCGAAGAGATCACGGAGATTCTGGCCGGCGACATCTGCGCGGCGGTTGGATTGAAGAACCTGATCACCGGCGACACCATCACCAACGAGCGCCACCCGGTGGTGCTCGAGTCCATCGACTTTCCCAAGCCGGTCATCGAGGTTGCGGTTGAGCCGAAGACCAAGGCCGACCAGGAGAAGATGGGTATGGCGCTGGCCAAGCTGGCGCAGGAAGACCCGACCTTCACGGTGCGCACGGACCATGACTCGGGACAAACGATCATTGCCGGCATGGGCGAGCTGCACCTGGAGATCATCGTCGACCGCATGATGCGCGAGTACAAAGTCGAGGCCAACGTCGGCAAGCCGCAGGTGAACTACCGCGAGACCATCCGTGGCCACGCCGAGGCGGAGGGCAAGTACATTCGCCAGACCGGCGGCTCCGGCAACTACGGCCACGCGAAGATCCGGGTTGAGCCGAACGAGCCAGGCAAGGGCTACGAGTTCTCGAACGACATCAAGGGCGGGACGATCCCCAAGGAGTACATCAAGCCCATCGACCAGGGCATTCAGGAAGCGATGCAGGGCGGCGTGCTGGCCGGTTACGAGATGGTGGATGTGAAGGTGTCGCTCTATGACGGCAGCTACCATGAGGTCGACTCGAACGAGATGGCATTCAAGATCGCCGGATCGATCGCCTTCAAGGAGGCCGCGCGCAAGGCCAAGCCGGTGCTGCTGGAGCCGGTGATGGCGGTCGAGGTGATTGTGCCGGAGGATTACATGGGCACGATTATCGGCGACCTGAACTCGCGGCGTGGGCGCATCGAGGGCATGGAGATGGTGGGCAACACGCAGGCCATCCGGGCCACGGTGCCGCTCTCGACGATGTTCGGCTACGCAACGCACATGCGCGGAGCGACGCAGGGCCGCGCGAATTACTCGATGCAGTTCAAGCAGTACGAAGAGGCGCCGAAGTCGGTGTCCGAAGAGATCATCGCCAAGGTGCAGGGCAAGGACGGTAAGGACAAGTAGTTGAGCCGCGCCGGCCAAGAGTCGCCTGCGCACAGGATGGGCAGATAACGCAGCAGAAGGAAATGGAGAACAGCAATGGGCAAGGAAAAGTTTGACCGGTCGAAGCCGCATGTGAATGTTGGGACGATCGGGCACATCGATCACGGCAAGACGACGTTGACGGCGGCGATCACGAAGGTGCTGTCCAAGCACAACCCG